>Ga0187805_10000011_pt1 | contig 70092 bp, 62 predicted proteins | sample NC_wetland_sal_i_6_FD_132965 | JGI IMG/M metagenome (GOLD analysis project Ga0187805, IMG submission 132965) | Wetland sediment microbial communities from Neuse River Estuary, North Carolina, USA - Control_5 | ecosystem: Environmental > Aquatic > Freshwater > Wetlands > Sediment | place: USA...
GCCCTCGAGAACGCCTACATCCTGATCAACGAAAAGAAGATCAGCTCGATGAAGGACCTGCTCCCGTTGCTCGAGCAGATCGCCAAGAGCGGCAAGCCGCTGCTGATCATCGCAGAAGACGTGGAAGGCGAAGCGCTTGCCACCCTCGTCGTCAACAAGCTGCGTGGCACGCTGCAAGTCGCGGCCGTGAAGGCTCCTGGCTTTGGAGATCGCCGCAAGGCGATGCTGCAGGATATCGCGATCCTGACCGGCGGCAAGGCCATCACCGAAGATCTCGGCATCAAGCTCGAGAACGTTCAGATCTCCGACCTAGGCCAGGCCAAGAAGATCACCATCGACAAGGACAACACGACGGTGGTCGAAGGCAAGGGCAAGCACGCTGAGATCGAAGGCCGGGTGAAGGAAATTCGCAGCCAGATCGACAAGACCACCAGCGACTACGACCGCGAGAAGCTGCAGGAGCGGTTGGCGAAGCTGGTCGGTGGCGTAGCCGTGATCAAAGTTGGCGCCGCAACCGAAACCGAAATGAAGGAAAAGAAAGCCCGCGTGGAAGACGCGATGCATGCGACGCGCGCAGCCGTGGAAGAGGGAATCGTCCCCGGCGGCGGCGTGGCTCTGGCGCGTTGCGCGGCTTCGCTCGACAAGTTGAAGGCCGAAGGCGATGAGCAGATCGGCATCAACATCGTCAAGCGCGCAATCACCGAGCCCCTGCGCCAGATCGTCGAGAATGCCGGCGAAGAAGGCGCTGTGATTCTGGGCAAGGTACTTGAGTCCAAAGAAACCAACTTCGGATTCAACGCCTTCTCCAACGAGTACGAAGACCTGGTCAAGGCCGGAGTGCTCGATCCCACCAAGGTCGTGCGCACCGCCCTGCAGAATGCCGGCTCCATCGCCAGCCTGATGCTCACCACCGAAGCCCTGATCGCGGAGATTCCGGAAAAGAAGGAAGCTCCGATGCCGGGCGGAGGCCACGGCGGCGGCATGGGCGACATGTACTAAAGACAGCTTCTAGCTACTAGCTCTTAGCTTCTAGCTAGACCCATAGGGTGCCCCGTCCAAGCTCAGCTTGGGCGGGGCTTTTTGTTCGTGCAGACAAGAATTTAGCTGATCCGCAGACTATTGTGGGAACAAGAATTGGGGAGGGCACGAGTTTACTCGTGCCGTACGAAGCGGAATAAAACGGTCCGCGCTTCAGCGCCTGAGGGGCGTTTTTTTCTTTGGGATCATCTGCCAGAGAGTCTGAAATAGAACTAGTTCGCATGCCTGCTCAGGCATATACTTGCGCGCAACCGGGGCAAATACGCCCGGTCACAGTTACGAATCTTTCCGCCCAAGGAGGACATTCGAATGAGCTCACGCTTGTGTCGGTTCTCGGTGTTTGGGGCCATTGTGGGGTTCGTTACGACGTTGATGTGGTCCGGTACGGTATTGGCGCAGGACTCACACAATCCCGCTGCTGCCTTGCTGGGCGGCACGATTTTGCTTTTCATCCTGGGCGTGGGGCTGGCCTGCTATGTTTATGTCGCCCTCGCGCTTCAGACCATTGCCAGCAAGACGGCCACGCCGAACGAGTGGCTCGCCTGGATTCCCATCGCCAACGTCTTCCTGATGCTCGCCATCGCAAAGAAGCCGCTGTGGTGGTTCATCCTTTTCCTGATCCCGCTGGTGAATATCGTCATGGCGGTAGTCGTGTGGATGGGCATCGCCGAGGCGCGCCAGAAACCGAATTGGTGGGGCATTCTGATGATCGTTCCGATCGCGAATCTGGTTGTTCCAGGCTATCTCGCCTGGGCAGATTGACGATAGATTGAAGACATGCTGTATGGGGAAAACCGGTCCGGCAGGTTGGTTGTTCGTCGCGAAGGTTCAGGTGCCCCTACGGGACACGGTTGTTTCTTGGGCAAAGCATTCCCGCCAGTGGAACTGGCGGGCTATTGTCAGTGGTCCCTCCGGGACCGATGCACGGGTATCACCGGCAATGGGTCCCGGGAGGGACCGATGATAATAGCCCGGCGTTTCCAACGCCGGGAGCTCGCCGGAGATGGAACCGCGCCCCGGAGGGACGCCTGAAACCGGTCTGCGATATTGCGGTCCGCGTAAAGCCCACCTGCATCATCCCCACACATATTGCGGATCGAATTCCACGCCGTGCCTTTTTAAGAACGCCACAAACTCCTCCTCGAAACTCCGCTTACGATGATGCTCCTCCTGCGATCGGATGTACGCAATCGTGTGGGCTTTCTGTGAAATTCCCACGGTGAAGGCGCCGTATCCCTCTTGCCAGGCGAAATTCTGCGTGTGGGTTTCGTTCATCCAGCGTGACGAAGCTCCCTTTAGGAGTTGCACGGCCTTGGCAAGGGGCATGGTCGCAGGCAACGACAATAGAATGTGCACATGATTTTCGGTGCCGCCCACGATGAGCGCTTTGAATCCGTTCTTGTTCGCGATGCCTCCGAGGTACGCCCAAAGGTCCGCTTGAAGGTCGGATGAGATCAGATTGCGGCGGTGCTTCGTGGAGAAAACACAATGTGCGAGATCGGAGATGTAGGTGTGCGACATCGCGTTCGTCACCAAGCGTACGCGGACGCAAACCGCGATGCTAGCCGCAATCGCGAATAGGGGAGGTTTGCGGTTCCGAATCGGGATGCATCCGCAGGAACGGGTTCAGATGTCCCCACGGGACACGGTTGATTCGTCGGTCACGCATTCCCGCCAGTGGAACTGGCGGGCTATCACCAGTGGTCCTCCGGGACCGTCTGCATGGGTGCGCCCCGGCAATAGGTCCCGGAGGGACCACTGATAATAGCCCGGCGTTTCCAACGCCGGGAGCCTCGACGGAGCTGGAGCCGCGTCCCGTAGGGACGCCTGAACCCGGTCTGCAGTCATGCGGTCCGCGTAAAGCCCGCCGCATCATCCCCACACATATTGCGAATCGTTTCCACGCCGTGCTTTTTCAAGAACGCGACAAGTTCCTCTTCAAAACTTCGCTTGCGATGATGCTCCTCCTGCGATCGGATGTATGCAATCGTGTGAGCTTCTGTGAAAATCCCACGGTGAAGGCGCGCCCGCGCGGGTTCAGGTGTCCCTACGGCACATCGTTGATTGTTGGGGCACGCATTCCCGCCAGTGGAACTGGCAGGCTATCGTCAGCGGTCCCTCCGGGAACGTGTGCATGGGTACGCCCCCGGCAATAGGTCCCGGAGGGACCAGTGATAATAGCCCGGCGTTTCCAACGCCGGGAGCCTCGAACGGAGGCGGAGCCGCGTCCCGTAGGGACGCCTGAACCCGGTCTGCAGCTTGTCGGCGGGTGGCCCGGACGAAAACATTCGCATCGACTCCTGACGGTGCCCCGTCCAAGCCTTGCTGTGGCGGGGATTTTCTTTGGTGCGGCAGCCGACGCCACTCAGAACACAACGGATTCGCAATGACTGGACGGACGCTGAGCAAGCATCTGATCCCGCCGCCGTCATCCTGAGCGAAGCCGTTCTTCACGCGGAGCGAAGGATCTCAGTCTGATCAGCTGTCGAGCGCCAGCCGCCAGCTAGAAGGCACAAGTTCGGGTCTCACCGGGGCCACACCAAAATTTGGTTGTAAGTCGCGTACTTTCTTGCCATCGCAGGAAGCGACGGCAAGACTTGTAGATGTAACGTGCGAACCCGGTCACTACGACTAGGCTGAGTTCAGGGCGGCCGCCAAAGCCGCCCTTTCTATTTGCCGCGAGAAAACGTCCAGTTTGCCGGGTGCCCCATCCTTTGCGTTCTTTGCAAAGGGTGGGTAGCTCCGAAATCGACGATTCCCCATTCCTTCCCATTTTGGATCTCCTTCCGCCTGTCTGGCTCCTTTTCTCTCACGCTGGACCACGGTTCTCTGTAGATTGTCTGGTTGCAAGTGCGTCGTTACCAACGGAACGCTTGACACACATACAAGCCACATGTATACAAATAACAAGAAATCCGATGATTTCTCGGATCCTGCGGTGGCCGCGAAGTTGCTCCCGGTGGTTTTTCAGGGTGACGCGAAGTGGGTTCTGCAGGGCTTTCCGGATGGGGTCAAGAACGACCTTGGGTATGCGTTGTACCGGTTGCAACTTGGACAGACTCCTCCCGACCGCAAGCCCGTTCAAACGGTGGGAGCCGGCGTTTACGAATTGCGCGAAGGGGATGCCAGAGCGTGGTATCGGGTGCTGTACATACGACGCGAAAAAGTAATTCAGGTTCTCCATTGCTTCGAAAAGCGGTCGAACGCCATCGAACAGAAGGACATCGAAACTGCCAAGGCGCGCCTCAAGCGCGTACTGGAAGCCGAACGCGAGGAAAAGAAGAATGCCAAACAAGCGCTCCGAAGAAAATGAGTACAGAGTCACGGGGAGCGTATTGGATGAACTCGGGTTGGATCGGCAAGCAGCTCTAGAGCTGAAGCTGAAAGCGGCGCTGCACCAGGACATTCTGCAGTTGGTAAAACGCCGGGGTTACAGAGCCCGCGACCTGGAACGAATCCTGAAAATTCAACAGCCGCGCGTGAGTGAGTTGATGCGCGGAAAGCTCTCCACATTGAGCGTGGCACGACTGCTGCTCTATGCCGATCTCCTTGGGGCCAAAGCTGAGGTAAAGCTGAAGAAGGCCCGAGCTCACGCGGCGGCGTAGCTGCTGGCCCATCCTTCTAGGCAACGCTATTGCGTGCTTTCCGTCACGCTGCACCGTGATCACACTTACGGAATCCCCCAATCTTTTCTGAGAGCCTAACCTCGCCACAACGTGTGGCTTGGCCTCCACGGACCTTTGGTCCGCGGGGGCTTTGTTTTGGGCGGTTTGTAGCGAGGGACGGAAAGTAAAAAATCCCCACCCTCTTTCGCAAAAAACGCGAAAGAAGGATGGCACCCTCGAGCCCTTTTTGATCTTTGACAATCTGGCTGGCAGGAAAAAGGGCCTACCCTCGTTTCGCGGCGAGGGGCGGGCCGGCGGAGCGTTGTCTGCAAAAGCGCCGCAGGTCCAAGGGGTAAAGGTTTTGACCTTCACTGGCAACTGGCCACTAGCCACTGGCAACTGCTTTGTTCCCAAGATTTTCCCCGCATCTCATTGCGGCTCATAGATCAAAATCCAATTTCCCGTCAACCCGATGATTCCACAACACCACCCCTGGAGGGGGTAACGTCATCATGTCCGGATATCCCAATCGTTGTCAGCACATCAAAGTCAACGGCGTGCAGTGCGGATCGCCCGCCCTTCGCCGCAACCGCTTCTGTTTCTTTCACAAGCGCTTTCACGACGAGCGCATCCGCCTCGCCGCAGATACCGCCCGCCGCGGCCCCGCCACCTTTACCCTCCCCGTCCTCGAAGACGCCAATTCCATCCAGATTGCCCTAATGCAGGTCATGCGGATGCTGCTCTCCAATCAGATCGATCACAAAACCGCCAGCCTTCTTCTCTACGCCCTGCAAACCGCCAGCGGCAACCTCCGCCACACGCGCTTCGATCCCAATCATCACGAAATCATTCTCGACCCACGCGACGCCGCCATCACCCCGCTGGATTACCGCGCCTGGGAAGACGAGGAATTCGAAGAAGAAGAGGAAGAAGACGATGAACAAGAAGAAGAGGCAAAGCGCACCAATGCGGCATCTGCGACGTAGAAATACGCAGGAGGTCCATTTGCAACCCACAATCCAAGGGGCGCGATCCGCGCGGATGGTACGATGACTAGTGGTGACGCTTTCGAAACCTTCCATACGGCTGCTGGCGACCGATATTGACGGGACGCTGCTGAATCCGCAATTTCAGATTTCTGATGGCGATCTTCAGGCGCTGCGGCGGGCCCGCGCGGCCGGGATCGAAATTGTGCTGGTCACGGGACGCCGCCACACCTTCGCGCTGCCCATCGCGCGGCAGCTGGGATTCGATCTGTGGCTGATCAGTTCCAACGGGGCGGTGACGCGTTCGCTCAGCGGGGAATCGTTTCATCGCGACCTGATGCCGGCCGCGACTTGCCGGCGGCTGTGCGGCGAGATGCAAGAATTCCGCGGCAATACCGTTCTTACGTTTGATAAAGAAGAGAAGGGCGCGATCGTGATGGAGCGGATGGACGAAGTGGGGGTGAGTATCCGGCGCTGGCTGGAAAAGAATATACAGTTTATCGATCTGGTGGTGCCGATCGAGAATGCGCTGGTGGCCGACCCGGTGCAAGCCATGTTTTGCGGCACGATGGCGCGCATGAACCAGGCACTGCTGGCTCTCGAAGCGGCGGGAATGGAAGAGAGCATCACAGTACTGAGGACGGAGTATCCGGAGCGCGATTTGTCGATGATCGACGTGCTGAACGCGGGATGTTCGAAGGGGCATGCGCTGGAGCGGTGGGCGAAGCACCGCGGTTACCTCCGCGATGAGGTCATGGCCATCGGTGATAATCATAACGACATAGAGATGCTTGAGTTTGCGGGGCATCCGGTTATCATGGGGAATGCGTGCGCGGAATTGCGAGCGCGCGGATGGCGAATCACGCGCGGCAATGACGCGTGCGGAGTGGCGGCGGCAGTAGAATTGGCATTAGCGGGGGCATCGGCGATGGCCGATTTCTCGTCACCCGTCATCAGAGATTAGGGCGTAGAAATTAGAGTGAACGGATGGCAGCACTGAGTTCTTACCGGCGATTCGGGCTGGTCGCGATTCTCGCGATCGCGGTGCTGCCGTGTTTTGCGGGCGAGGTCGCCGTGCTGAAGAACGGGTTTTCCATCCGGCACGAGCGACGAGCGGTCATCGGGGATGTGACCCGGTTGTACGTGAAGGCGGACAAATCAAGTTTCGTGGATGTGCCTACGTCAGAAATCGACCACTTCGAAGCCGCGCCCGATTTGGCGGCCGCTGCAGTGCCAGCCGCCGCCATGCCCGCAGCATCTGGAACTGCTCGAGTGCCGTCTCCAAACGCAGTGCAGAATGCGAAAGCCGCGACGCTCAGTTTTCCGGCTCGGCCGGTGGCCGATCTGAATCAGGTGGTGAATGACGCCAGCGACCGGTACCGGCTGGATCCCGACCTGGTCACCAGCGTCATCAAGGCGGAGAGCGCGTTCAACACGCGAGCAGTGTCGCCCAAAGGTGCGCGGGGACTGATGCAGTTGATGCCGGGAACGGCATCAGAACTGGGCGTGCCGAATGCATTCGATCCTCAGGCCAACGTCGAGGGCGGGACGAAGTATCTGCGCGAGTTGCTGGAGCGCTATAACTTCGACCTGGTCAAGGCGCTGGCCGCGTACAATGCTGGTCCGGAAAAGGTGGAGCGCTTTGGCGGCGTGCCTCCCTACTACGAGACGCGAGCGTATGTGGCTCGAATAGTGAAAGACTTCAACAAGAAGAAGGTCGCCCAGCAAAAGGCGGCGGGCGCGAAGAAACCTGCGACCGACGCGAACGCAAACCCGAAAACGCGAGCCACGCCAGCCAAGACCGGGAGCAATCCGAAACTGCAGGCGAAGACCAGCGCGCCCACCAACAGCGAGTAGAACCAATCTCCACAATCCATCCGGAAGAGAACGCACCGCGGCTTGCCGTATGATTGTTAGGCATAAGGCCGCGCGTGGGTTGCGGCTTTCGCGGTGTCCGCCGCATCCTCAAGAGAGATCGTTCGAAAATCATGGACAAGAAATTCCGCGTTTTTGCCACCTGTGACATCGGAGAGGCGATTGATCTGCTGCGCAAGCGGGGCTACGAGGTCGAGGTCTATCCGCATCCCGAGGCACCGCCGAAGAGCCTGATTGTGGAGAAAGTTCGCGCCGGCGTGGACGGATTGATTACCACGCTGCGCGACCCCATCGATGCGGAAGTCTTCGAGGCGGGTAAAGGGAAGCTCAAGGTGGTAGCGCAGATTGCGGTGGGATTCGACAACATCAACCGGGCGGACGCGAACCGCTACAAGATTCCATTCACGCATACCGCGGACGTGCTTACGGAAGCGACGGCGGAGTTCGCATTCTTCATGATGGGAACGCTGGCGCGCAAGATGTGGACCGCAGAACATCTGACGCGCGAGAACCGGTGGGGATTCTGGCATCCGTACCTGCCGTTTTTAGGCGATGAAGTGACGGGCAAGACGGTTGCAGTGATTGGTACCGGACGCATCGGGCTGGCATTCATCAAGAAGAGCGTGGGGTTCGACATGAACGTGCTGTGCTACGACCCGGCGTATGAAAACCAGGCATTCGTGAACACGATTACGGAGTTCAACGATTTGCGGCATGCGCGCGGGCTGACGAAAGAGAAGGCGTGGATCAAGTACGTGGCGTTCGAAGAGGCGCTGCGGCAGGCGGACTTTGTCAGCGTGCATGTCCCGCTGCTGCGGAAAGGCGAGAGCGCGACTCCGACCTATCATCTGTTCAATGAGCAGACGCTGAGCCTGATGAAGTCTACGGCGTATCTGGTGAACACGTCGCGGGGCCCGGTGGTGGACGAAGCGGCGCTGGCGCGGGCGCTGCGGGAGAACTGGATCGCGGGAGCGGCGCTGGATGTGTATGAGCAAGAGCCGTTGCCGGTGGATTCTCCGCTGCGGGATCCGGCGATTGCGGACCGCTGCCGCCTGATGCCGCATTTCGCCAGCGCGGCGCGGATCACGCGGTTGTCGATTGATCCGGACAAGGGAATGGCGGGCCGCTGTGCGCAGGGGTTGATCGACGTGCTGGAAGGAAATTATGGCGGCGATGTCACGAAGATGCCCTATGTCGTGAATAAGGAGGCGTTTGGGAAATGATTTTTCTCCTGTGGTGAAAACCGTGACCGGGCAATGGTTTCCCGCATTGCAAGGGTCGGGATGCGGGTACAATATAGGTGCAGGGGTTCTTCCAATCTAAGGATGGCGATGAAGAAGCGTTTGTTGGGCATCGTGGGATGTGTGTTGATTTGTGGGCCGGCGCTGCTGGCGTTGGATTCGCCGGCTCTGCCGACGTTGAAGCTGGAACCTGCGCCGAAAGAAGTGCAATTGCGGGATGGCGGGTTCAAGGTGGGTCCGAGAACCAGGATTTTCGTTCTGCTCGGGCACCAGTCGGAGGACAGGATCGCGGCGGAAACCTTGGCTGAGGAAGTCGAGGATCAGTCTGGATTGAGGCTGGATATTCTGGGCATGAAGCCGGCGGGAAAAGCCGAAGACGGCGCGATCGTTCTGGCGCGCCTACAGGATGCGCGGGTCCGGCGGTTCCTCGCGAGGAACGGGCTCAGAGCCGACGAGGCGGTGGGTGAGGACGGATATTTGCTGTTCTCCGACAAGTCGCATCTGATCGTCGCGGCCAACAGCGGCGAAGGATTGTTCTACGGTGTGCAGACTTTGCGGCAGTTGTTGCGCCCCGAAGGCAAGGGTTTGATTTGTCCGGCGGTGGGCATCCGCGATTGGCCGACCTTGCAGCGAACTGATCTGCAGGGTGACCTGAGCGGCGGGTTGGGGCCGGAAGTGGTGAAGAGCGAGTTTCCGGCGCCGCGGCCGTAGTTGTGTGGGGCGGGCACTCTTGCCCGCTTCTTCTGCGCTACCGGCAGTAGCGGGCAGGAGTGCCCGCTCCACATTTGTTGAAGACTGTGCGGTTTTAGGCGTCCCGTCTGGGACGCCTTTTCTTTTGCAGCGTATGGTTGTCATCCTGAGCGAAGCGAAGGACCTATGCATTTTCTCGCCAGCGCAAGAGTTGCATGGGCCATGATTTGTGGGGATGGAGGATGTGTTTCCGGGGGGATCGAATAGAATCCTTTGCATGTTTGCTGAGCGAACGAATTGGCGGCTGGCGCAGAACCGGTTGACCGAGGCGGTGGAGGCCGCGCGCGCGGGAAAGGCGAAGCTGCTGGATCTGACGATTTCGAATCCAACGCGGGTGGGCCTGCAGTATGACGCCACCGCGATTCTAGCGGCGCTGCATTCGCCGCAGGCGCTCGATTACGATCCGCAGGCTAAAGGATTGCTCGCGGCGCGGCAGGCTGTGGCCGCGTATTACGCGGACGCCATCGGGAGTAGACAGCGTGCCAACGCCGTCTCCACGGAGCGGATCGCCCTGACTACCGGCACCAGCGAGGGGTATTCGTACGTATTTCGCTTGCTGTGCAATGCGGGAGACGAGTTGCTGGTGCCGAAGCCGAGCTATCCACTGTTTGAATTTCTGGCGGATCTGCATGATGTGAAGCTGGTTCCGTATCCGCTCATTTACGACCATGGCTGGCAGATGGATTTTCCCTCGCTGGAAAAGGCCGTGACCGAGCGGACGCGCGGCGTGGTGGTGGTGCATCCGAATAATCCCACGGGATCGTATGTGAGGGAGGACGAGTTTGCTCCGCTGAATGCCTTTTGCCGCGCGCACGGGCTGGCGCTGATTGTAGATGAAGTGTTTCTCGATTACGGGCTCGACGAGCAAGCTCACGAGAGCTTTGCTGGGAATCAGGATGTATTGACATTTACGCTGAGCGGGCTGTCGAAAATTTCGGCGCTGCCGCAGATGAAAGTCGCATGGGTGGTCACCAGCGGTCCGGAGGCAGAAGTGGCGGAGGCGATAGCGCGACTGGAAGTAATTGCGGATACGTATTTGTCGATGAACGCTCCGATTCAATGGGCAGTGCCGGCGCTGCTGGAGCAGCGCAAAAATATCCAGCGGCAATTGCTGGAGCGGGTTCGGGGAAATCTGGCGGAACTCGACCGGCAGCTTGCGGGGCAGAAGGCTTGCCAGCGGCTGCAGGTCGACGGCGGATGGAATGCGGTGCTGCGGGTTCCCGTGACGCGCTCCGACGAAGAACTGGCGATTGCGTTGGTGCGAGAGCAGTCCGTGCTGACGCATCCGGGACATTTTTACGATTTTCCGAGCGACGGGTATCTTGTGTTGAGCCTGATTACGCCGGAGGCGGAGTTTGGCGAGGGAATAGGGAAGGCGCTGGAATATTTGGCCTCTTGAGTCGTTTGGATACTTTCTTCGCGAAGGTTCGCCACAGTGATCTTGCTTCTTGCCGAGAGTTTCTGTCCTGAACTAGTAACAGCTTTTCACCGCAGAGTTCGCTGAGGAATGCCGCTGAGAGCGCTGAGAAAGGCTTTCGGGCCCGGCAATTCCTGAGAAGCTCTGCTCGGATCTTTTGCCGCCACTGACGGCCGGCACGATGGAGATCTCAGATCCGTCGGGCACGGTTGTGGCTAAGCCGCCGGTGTAACGGACATCCTCGTTGCCGATGAAGATGTTGATGTGCTGGCGAACTTGTCCCTGCTCAGTGAGAACGCGATCGCGTACACCGGGATACAGGGCACAGAGAGCAGTTAAGGCGTGATAAACCGTTCCTCCGGAATGCTCGATCTTGACGGCGCTGCGTCCCGCCGTAAACTCGCGCAGTGCGCCGGGAATGTGAAAGAGGAGTGGCACAGACTATCTCCTAGTGCTGCGGCGCGACGGACTCCGGGTTGCCGATTTTGATGGCGCCGCGGCACGCGATGCTTTCGGCGCAGATATGGCGGCGCCCGATCCATTTTCGACGACGGCGCAGCGTACGCAAGTGATCGAGGGCAAGCCCTCCATGATCCTCTGCCACGTTTTTCCGTCATCGCCGGAGGCGAAGAGCTGCCCGCTGCGCGTCCCAAGATAGAAGCCAGCGGGATCGAGGCAGTCCGCGATCATGGCATCGCGCAAAACGGTTTCGTAGGCCTGTTTTTGGGGCAGCCCGCGGCTGAGCGGTTCCCACGATGCTCCGCCATTGCGAGTTCGATAGACTCGCAAATGCCCATCGCAGGTGCAGCGAAACTGATCGGACTCGACCGGAACCACATACACCCAGTCGGGATTCCGCGGATGCATCACTACAACAAATCCAAAATCCGACGGCACGCCATTGGCAATATCGACCCAGCTGTCGGCGAAATTATCGGAGCGATAGAGTCCCCAATGATTCTGCAGGAACAGGCGCTCGGGACGGCTGGGATGCATGGCGATCTTGTGCACGCATTGCCCGAACTCAGGATACTTATCGGGCCTGAACATGGCGCGGATGCCGCGGTTTTGCGCCGTCCAAGTGCGGCCGCCATCTTCGGTGCGGTAGACGCCCCCGGACGAGATTGCAACATACATGCGCTGTTGGTTCGACGGATCGAGCACAACGGAGTGTAAGGCAAGACCTCCGTTGCCCGGTACCCAGCGGGGCCGATGGGGATGATCGAACAGCCCGCGCACCAGCGACCAGGTTTCACCGGCATCGCGGCTTTCAAACAAGGCCGCAGGCTCCACGCCGCAGTACAGCACGTCCGGCTCTTCCGGCCGGCCCGGCGTAATTTGCCAGATGTTTTTCAAGGAGACGCCGGTGTCAGAGGGAAAGCGGATGGGAGCTTGTTGCGGGTTGGTCCAACTCTTGCCGAAATCGTCGCTGGAGCGCAGCAGCGTTCCCCAGTAACTCGACGTCGAAGCCCAGATACGGGGTTGATCTCCACGGGGATCGTAAGCGAGGGCGTACACCGCGTGGCCGTGAAAGTAGGGACCACCCACTTCCCAGCGGCGGCGCTGCAGATTCGAGCGCAGGATGAACGCGCCCTTGGTGGTTCCCACCAGTAACAGAAAATCTCCTTTCTTGACATGAACGTGGCGCACGCTGTGCAGTATGGTGGTTCTGGGCGGGGCGACGCTCGGATCGGCCGCGGCATCCGGGGAGACGATGGCTCCGGATTGAACTGCCTCCAGCGCAGCCTGAATTTCGCTGGCCCGTTGATATCGCTGTGCCGGTTCCTTGGCAAGGCAATGCTGGATGATCGCCCACAAGCCGGGAGGCACGGGCGGTCCGAGGGGCTTGGGAATCTCCCGCATGATGGCTGCGCTGATCTCAAAGCCGGTGCGTCCTTCGAAGGGAAGCCGCCCGGCGGCCAGTTCATAGAGCACGACTCCGAGAGCCCAGAGATCGCTGCGAGCGTCGGCAGACTCGCCTCGCAGGATTTCGGGCGCCATATAAGGCAACGTTCCGCTCACGCCCGATGCCCCTTGCAGGGTGGAAAAAGACAAGGTGGGCGCGTCGAGGGCGCCTCCTCCCACGCGCTTGGCGAGCCCGAAATCGAGAACTTTGACCAGGCCTTCAGGAGTAGCGACGACATTGGAGGTCTTCAGGTCCCGATGGATAATCCCGCGATCATGCGCACGGGAGAGCGCACTGGCGATTTGAATCCCATAGCGCAGGATGGATTCGGACGGCAGCCCTGATCCGGAGGTCAGCGTCTGCAGAGACTTGCCTTCGACCAACTCCATCACGATGTAGAGGTCGCCGTCGGTTTCGCCGACGTCGTAGATGGTGCAGATATTCGGATGCGCAAGCGAAGAAGAAGCGCGAGCTTCATGGAGCAGGTTCTGGCCGGCGGAGGCTTCGAGGCGCGCATCCTTTTTAACGACTTTGACGGCGACGTCGCGATGCAAAACTTCGTCGTAGGCGCGATAGACGACGCCCATTCCACCCTCGCCTATCATCGCGGTGATGCGGCAATGGCCGAGTACCTGGCCGATCACGAGAGCTCCTTTCCAACGATGCTAAGCTGCGGTCAAAACTGCGTCAATCAACACCTCAGGGGAAGCCAGTAGTCGCAGATTGTAGCGGACAGGAGGCGGGAGCGCGTTCGGTTCCAACCGCAGGCCGGATTACCGCATCCATACTGGTCCTATGTCTAGCTGCTTTTGGAGGATGAACATGCGTCGTGGAAAGCAATGTGTTGCATCAATGTTTTTGTCGGCCGCGCTGCTGGCGCCCTTGGGGGCGCTGGCGATGCCGGCACCGCAGGACGACCATGAACGGCACGAGCAGGAGGAGCACGAGCGGAGAGTGTACGACCCGTATCACAAGGACTATCACAACTGGGATGCACGCGAGGATGAGCTATACCGGCACTGGCTGGAGGACCGGCATGAGGCCTACGTCGATTACGAACATCTCAACCACAAGCTGCAACGCGAGTACTGGAAATGGCGTCACGAGCATGAGGAGCACGAAGAACACGAGCATCACTAGACCGCTGCCAAATTGACAGAAGGTAATGCCGGCGCGGCGGAGGATTGAGGCTCCGCCGCCCGCTTTTTGGGCTATAATGCCACGCATGCCGCCTGCCGCGACTGGAGCTACCAAGGCTGTTGGGATGGTTCCCGACGAACTCAAGTTCGAACCCAAGTCCAAAGGACTTGCCACCCCTCGCAAGAAAAAACCCAAAGAGTTGGCGGTCATCACCGAGTGCTGCACGGGCTGCGCCGGCTCGCCTGCGTGCGTAGAATACTGCCCGGTGGAAGACTGCATGTTCTGGGTGCCGGATGAAGACCACCCGCCGTTCGGTAGAATTCAGGTGGATCCGATTCTTTGCATCGGCTGCAAGAAGTGCCTGAGCAAAGGGCCGGATGGCTGCTTCCTGGACGGATGTCCGTGGGACGCGATCGTGATGGTCGATATCGCGGAAGTGGAAAAGGAAGTCGGGCCGATGGCGATTTAGAAAGACCGCTCTCAGCTGTCAGCCATCAGCTTTCAGCCCAACAGCGACTGCATCGATCTCCTCCCAAAGTTTATGAGAGGCACCTGATCCCGCTCACCGTTTAGGCTGCAGCAAGTCCCATTGATTGCCCTACAGGTCTTCAAAGACGGCGACAGTTCCGGCTGTCACGACAGCCGGCGGGACGCCAGCGCTAGGCTACGACATCGCGGCTTCGCAAACTCCGTTTTACTTCGACGGAGATGCGGTTCTTGCGGTGATTGCTTTTTCTGTTTCTTGGGCTTGCTGGCGCACGTCGTTGGAGACGTCTGGAACGTCGCGCTCGTAGGGACGAATCGACGGCAGATCGTCGGGCTGGCCGATTAAATAGAGCGCGCGCAGCGCCTCCCATACCTGCTCGCTGCCGGGATCGACCACGGCGATTTCCGCGCCGGCGGCCACGTTTGCGCCGGTCTGCGCGACCGAGCGGATGCGGCCGGGAATCGGCGAGCGGATTTCCACGACTTGCGCGGATCCCGCGGGTGCGAGCTTTGCGATCAATCCTCCCTGATGAATGGCCGTGCCGGGACGGTCGGAGTCGGCGATGCGGCCGCTGGCGGGAGCGGTCAGCTGAACCGGTTGCAACAGGGCAACGATCTGCGGGTGGCCAGTGGCGTCGCCGAAGCGTACGAGCGACAGCGCCGCATTGCCGCGAACCATGGGCGAGGGGTCCTGCAGCATCTTCAGAAGTGTTTCATGAAACCCCGCGCCGGACCTGTCTTGACCCATGACCCAGGCGTCGGTGTTGCGGACTTCTTCGACGGGATAGGCGGCCAGCCGGACGAGGTCGGGATACCACTGCTTCGCGGTCGCGTCGTTGTGCGACATGCGATCGCCAAGCTGGACGAGGGCGTGCTGGATGTGCCGTGGCTTCTTTTCGTCGTGCAGGTATTCGGTGAGTTGCTGGTCGGAGAGATGGCGGCCGAACCATGTATTCCACCAGAACAGGAATGGCATGAGAACGATGAGCCATCCGGTGACGAAGAAAAGAATCTTCTGGGTGCGCGACATGCTGCGCTTGGGCTTGGTTGCGGCCGGTGTGGTTTGTGAATTGTCACTCATGCTCGGGGATTCGTCAATATTATGATGGCGTTGCCGGCGTCGGGGAAGTGCAGAGGTCCTTCGCTTCGCTCAGGATGACAGGTCCTTCGCTTGCGATTGCAAGCACTTCGCTCAAGATGACAAGCCGTTAGGAGTTTACTCCACATCGGCGTCGAGCACCCGCTCCTGTTCCAGGTAGTGCGACATGGCGTATTGGGCCAAAAGAGGCGTCTGCAGGCGGATCTCGGCGCCAATCCATTCGCCTTTCGCGTGGGGCGCGTCGGGAGCGTGGTTGCAGCGGCCTCCGCTGCCGAACTGCGGCCCGAAGTCGGCCGACTGTATTTGTTCGAAGTGATTCAGTTCGCGCCAGGCCTCATCGCCAATCGTCCCGGAGACGTCGATCTTGAGTTTCAACAAGCTCATGGAATTCTGGGTACGAGGTTTCAAAGTTTCAAGGTCGCAAGGTTGCAATGACTAACTCTGAAACTTTGAAACCTTGAAAGTCTGAAACCTTCCGAGTTCAGCTGTGCGGGAACCATTGGTAGAGCATGAAGTAGACGATGACACCGGTGACCGAAACGTACATCCAGAGCGGCCAAGTCCAGCGGGCGATGGCGCGGTGCTGCGGGTAGCGAGCGCGCAGGCCGCGGCTCAAAGTGATGATAACCAGCGGAACGATGACGATCGCCAGCGTTACATGCGAGATCAGGATCGAGAAATACACGGGGCGCGACCAGCCTTCACCTAGAAATCGAATGTTGCCGACCTCGAAGTGGAAGAACAAATAGCATCCCAAAAACAATGTGGAGGCGGCCACGGCGGCGATCATGCAGGCGCGGTGCGCGGCCATTCGCCCCTTGGAAATCAGAACGCGTCCGGTGAGCAGCAGGACGGCGCTGGTTCCGTTGAGGCTGGCATTGAGAGCGGGGAAGTAGGCGTACTGTTCAGCGATCATAGGGTTGGGATCACGCGGCAGGCTTCGTGGTGCGGCGATTGGCCATCAGCAGCGCGAGTGCGAACATCACCAGCGAAAACAGAAGCAAGGTCGCGATCGACGACGACAGTGGGAAACTGGTTTCCGAGCCGGGATAGAGCAATCCGCGGAGCGCTTCGACGCCGTAGGTGAGCGGGTTCAGCCGCATGACGACGCGAATCCAACCGGAAGCACCCGCGATCGGGAATAGCGCTCCCGAGACCAGCCATAGCGGGATCAGGAAAAGATTTACGATGCCATGGAAAGCTTGCGAAGAGTCCATGGGCCAGGCGATGGCGAATCCGAGCGCGGTGAGCGAGAAAGAAACGAGAAAAACTACGATTGCCACCAGCAACAATTGCAATGGCTCGACGTGAATACCGGCGAACGGGGCGAAGATCAGAAAGATCATGCCCTGAACGGCAGCGAGCGTGGTGCCCCCGAGAACTTTGCCCAGCACGATGGCGGTCCGCGGGACGGGTGCGACCAGAACTGAGAGTAGGAATCCTTCTTTTCGGTCTTCAATCACCGACATCATCGTGAAGATCGAAGTGAACAGCACGATCAAGATCAGAATGCCGGGATAGGAGTAGTCGAGGTAGTGGCTCTGGCCGGGGCCTCCGCTGCCGGAGCGGAATGATGTGCCGAAGCCTGAACCGAGAACGGCCCAGAAGACGAGAGGAGAAGCCAGCACTCCCACGACGCGTCCAGGTTGGCGGTAGAAGCGGACGATCTCGCGCCACCAGAGCGTGAAGGCAGGCAGCGTCACGCCGGCCGATGCCGACGGGAGGGGCCGCGCTAAACTTGCCGCGTGGGTTGCCATGATTAACTCGCTTTAGCCGCAGTGGTCTTTGCCGGCGCAGTCTTTTTCTTGCCTACCCAGCCGCGATCGCGAGCTTCCCAGAAAGCATTGAGCAGGAAGCAGGCGGAAAGCGTGAGCAGGATCAGGGTCGTGAACAAGCCGTCCACTGTGCAGGAGAGCGGCGAGAGAGTGATCATGCCGTTCAGGAAAATCCAGACCACGCCAACCAGGGGAACTACTCCGAGCAGCAAAGACAGCACCAGGATCAGAGAGCGCAAGTTACCTCCTTTTCTTTTTCTTGTCGCTAGCCAGGGAATCGGGCTGATTCGATTCCGGCTCGTTCGATTCACTCCAGAACTTGTGGCCCGTTCGGTGGATGAAAACGTCTTCGAGCGCGGGCTTGCTGACGGAGATCGCTTGAATCTCGCCGGGGAAGGCCTCGACCACGTCGGGGACGAAGCGATGTCCGCCTTCCTGTTCGATGCGTACCTGGTTGCCCAACACGGAAGCCTCGACGTGGAAGCGCTGGCGAATCTTTTCGGCGAGCGAAGCCGCGTTGTGCGCGGCATCGAGCAGGATGACGTCGCCGCCGATCTCGGCCTTCAATTCGGCCGGAGTGCCCAGCGCGACCAGGTTGCCCTCATTCATGATGGCGAGGCGGTCGCAGCGCTCGGCTTCTTCCATCAGGTGCGTGGTCACGAGAACGGAAACGTGTTCCTGGTCGCGAAGAATTTGCAAGTACTGCCAGAGGTCGCGACGGGCGCCGGGATCGAGTCCGGTGGTCGGTTCGTCGAGCAGCAGGACGCCGGGATGATGCAGCAGGCCCTTGGCCAGTTCGATGCGGCGCTGCATGCCTCCAGAGAAAGTCTCGACGCGCTCCTTGGCGCGATCGGCGAGGCCAACGCGGGCGAGGATCTCATGCACGCGGTCTTTGAGCGCAGATCCGCGCAGGCCGTATAAATGTCCCTGATGCCACAGATTTTCGTAGGCGGTGAGTTTGGGATCGACGCTTTGCGCCTGGAAGACGACACCGATCTGACGGCGCAGGCCGGCGGGGTTTTGTGCCGCATCGCAACCCATCACCAGGGCGCGGCCGGCAGTGGGAATCATCAGCGTGGAAAGAATCCGAAACAGCGTGGTCTTGCCGCTGCCATTCGGACCCAGCAGGCCGAACAGTTCTGCGGGACGCACGTCGAACGAGACGCCGTTGAGCGCCGTGCGATTCTCGTAGCGATGAACGAGATTCTGTACGGAAATGACGGCACTGGCGGAGGCGTGGTCCGCATCCGGAACGGCATCAGCTAAAGCGGCGACTTTCGAGACCAAATCAGGATCCCCAGGAACTATAAACAGTTTACGACATCGGCTTGCTTCTAGGTTTCAACGTTGCAAAGTTTCAGCGCTGCCAGCCTGCACTTTTCCCTGAATGCAAAATCCAGTCATGATCACGCGGCCGAAGGATCCCGCTGCGGCTGCAGCACGTGTTCTTCGAAGGCGACGGGAACGTGGCGCCAGACTTGAATGGCGAGGATTACAGTTGTCGCCAGCAAGAGCGCTCCTACGGCTACGTGCAGAACGGTGGAGACTACCATCGGAAGCTCAGGCTGCGCCGCATTTCGGCCCCAGGCGACGCGCGTCAAGAAAGCCGTAAAGCCGAGACATAACTGGGTGATAAGCAGAGACAGCATAAGAATCGCCGGACGACGAACCGCCTCGATATGGGAATACACGGTGAGAGCGCGCACGGCAGTCCAAGCCAGGACGAAAGAGACCACGACGGCGTTCGTGACGTGCGGCCACCAGCTCATTCCGTGGTGTCGAAACATTCCTCCGAGAATGAGCTGCACATAAAGCACGAAGATGGAAAGCAGAGTCAGTGTGAACAGACTGGGGCGCCGCTGATCGAACTCAACCCGGGGCTGTTCCTCGACCCACCGGCGTCCCGTAAACAAAGCGATCGCTACCGCGATGCAGAAGAAAGTCTGCGCTACGGTCGCATGTGCGGTGGATACAGCGGGAGGCTGGAAAAGCAGGACGGTCAGCCCGCCGAGGACAGCCTGCGCGATCACGGTGCAGAAGGCCCCTACTGCGAGCCAGCGTAGCCAGCGCCGTTTCTCGACGAAGAGCGTCCAAAGCGCGATAGCCAGCGTCAGGGTTACGAGCGAGCCTGCGACCATGCGGTGACTCCACTCGTAACGCACGCCGCCGACAAAGTGCGGGACCTTGACGAGGTAGCCGAACGATGTTGGCCAATCGGGAACGGACAATCCCGCATCGTTGCTGGTCACCAGAGCTCCGGCGGTGATGACCACGAGCGTGGCGCAGGCTACGAATACGGCAAAGATATGGTGTCCGCGGTGATACGTTTGCGCGATGGCTTTCAGAGTAGTGCCCCTTGGGTCATGCATGTCGCTCAGATCGATTGCTGAGGTCGACGACTGGCCAGCCATCCCGAAGGCTCAGGACCCGGCGGGCTAGACGTCCTCCGGGACAGCCGCCGAGACGGCGGCGCTACAAACGATCTTTGCTTCGAGTGGGCGGAGCAAGTTGCACAAGAGAGCGCAACCTGCTCCGTCCAACTTCGTATTTTAACAAACTGCGAGACTATTCGCCGCCCGCCTTGAAGCTCTGATCGACCGTCTTGGTTTCTTTGGCCGTGAGCGTAACCTTCTGGTCCTGCTCGCCCAATTTTTCGTGGACGAAGGCGATCGTATAGTCGCCCGGCGGCAGGCCCTTGATTTCATATTTGCCATCTTTCGCGGTGACGGCGAAGAACGGGCTCTTCACCACGTTGACGTACATCTTCATCCACGGATGCTGGTTGCACTTGACCGGCAGCATGATCTCTTCGCGGGCGAAGTTCTTCTGGATGTCAGGAGAAGAGGGCGGCTGCGATTCGTTCCACTCGCGATTGTCTTTTGGAGTGGGATGAATGTTGTGCGTGGTGGGATCGGCATTCTTGATGTCGACGGTCTGGCCGGCCATCACGCCCAGCACGTGAGGATGGTACTGGCAGCCCTTTTGTTCAAGCTCGACGGGAGCCGAGGGAACGTCGAAGGTGCGGTTGCCGAGGCCGTCTTTCACATAGACGAAGACGTTGGCCAGGTCGCCATCGGTGACGACGAGATTCTCGGCTTCGTTTGTGCCCTTGCAGCCGGGGTCCTGGCTCATATCGATCTTTGCCGGTTTGGGAGCGGTGCCATCGAACTTCACGGTGCCGTCGATGGTCGCCACGGTCGCGGGGTCAATCGGAGTGGCTGCGGGCTGCGCCTGCTGCTCCGCCGCATTGTTGTTCGACTGCTCGGTATTTTCCTTCTTGCTGCAGGCCGCTAGCAGCGCGCAAAGTGCCAGCATGCTGACGAAGAGGATCCAACGTTTTTTCTTATTCATGATGTCGCCCTTTCTGAAATGTGCACTGCCGTTCGTTTTCATTTGAGGGAGCCGAACCAAATTGACGGCGACCCGAGAAATCTCTGTTGGCGGAAATTCTACCGCGAACCTCCGCTAGCTGCAGCGTGGGAGACCACCGCAGCTTGTTTTCGAACGCCCGCCGGTTTCACTGCGGCGGTCTTGGCTTTGGGCATCGAGGCCGCGACGCGACGCTGCTCCTCCGGCGTGAGCTGGAAAATATAGTCGGTCAGCAGCTTCCGGTGATCTCCCTGATAGCCATTGAAAATGGGTGGAGTCGGTCCGGCGAATACCCATTGGTTGTCTACTTCCTTGAACAGGCCGGACGGCATCGAGGTACCCGGGCTCACCGCTTGCGGATCGGTGATCCAGCGCTCGACCCAATCCGGCTTTAGGCGCTCTTTGGCGAGCAGGAAGTTGGGAGCCGTGGCGATCTTGTCGTGATTTGGATCGCCGGTGGCATGGCACTTCAAGCACGGCGCCGCGGTGCTCGAGAACAGGCTGCGGGCCATGTCGTTCTCCTTGGCCGTAAGCGTCGGCACTTCCTCCGGAATGTAGGGCATCGGCTGCTGCGACAAGGCCTGGAAGAAGCGTACGAGCTTACGCAGTTCGTTGTCGGAGAACGAGAACGTGGGCATGCGCACTTTCAAGTACGGGCGCACGCCGTCGCGGTTCGTATCGGTTGTGCTCAGCGCCGGATTCGAGAGGAACTTGCGCAGCCACTCAGGATCGACGCGGGCGCCTTCGGTCAGAAGCTTCGGAGGCAACTGATCCTGCGCGTCCTGATATTGCTTCAACCCCATCAAGACAGTTTGCTGGCCGGGGATGAACTGGTGGCATCCCATACAGTTGTATTTCTTGACGACCCACCAGCCTTCCTGAATGTCGTGGCGAGCATCTCCGGGTTTGTAAAGATAGCTGGCGGGCAGGGAAGTTTCCTGGCTACCCATCAGGAACGTTGTGATATCGAGCACCTGTTCCTTAGTCAGGTGGACGTTGGGCATACGCAGGGCTTCGGTCGGGCTCTTGATCATACCCTGGTCGTAAACCTCGGGCTCGGCCAGCTTGTGCTCGAAGAATCCTTTGTGGTTGTACCAGGGCTTGGTCGCAGGGCCGTCGGGCAGGCGGGCCACGTCTTCCTTGTTTTTGATGGGCTCGGCATCTTTGCCGCCGCGCTGAGCGGCTTCGGTGAAGAGCGCGAAGTCGAGCCGCTCAATGGGCTTGCTGCCTTCGAAAGTGAGTTCGGTGCCGATGCGGCCTTCATCTTCCATGCCGGCAATCTCGTGGCATCCGGCGCAGCCGAACTGGCGCACCCACTTCTTGCCTTCCGCTTTTAAGGAGGGATCATCCATGAAAGAAGCGTCGGGATAGGACGAGGGATCCTTCTTCTTCTGCGTCATGAGATACGTCGCGATGTCTTCCGCATCCTCGGGACTCAGGCGCAGGCTGGGCATCACGGTCATGTTCTGCACTTGCAGTTCGTGGCCGTCGTTGGGACATTTGCTGTGTTCGAGATCGAACCGGTAGGGAAGTCCCTTCTTGGCATAATCCTCGGGGCCGATATCTTTCTTCTCGTACGGACAGTACGGCCGCGTGCGCTCGCGGGCGTTATGAACCCAGCGGACGAGGTAATCGTAGTTGGCCTTTTCGCCGACGCGGGTGAGGTTGGCGGCGAACGTTCCACCCATCATCTGATCGCCTTCGCCGATGGAGTGGCAGGCGAGGCATCCGCGAGTTTCGAATAATTCTTTGCCGTGCGCGGCGTTGCCGGGCTTGTGCTTGGGCAGCGGATCGGTGAGGCCGGATTGCCAGATGAAGGCCGAGATAGCCTGAATCTGATGATCGCTCAGGCGGAAATTCGGCATCTTCGTCGTGGGACGAAAATCGGTCGGCTTCTTCAGCCACACCGGAATCCAGTTCTTATTTAATTTGAGCCGGACGTCTTTCAGGTTGGGCCCGATTTTCTTCATGTCCTGCATCAGGCTGTGCGATTGAAAATCGAGCTGTTGCAAGCGGCCATCGAGCTTGCTGTTGGCCACTTTAAGGTCGACGGCCTGAAGGTTGAGCTTGTTGGCTTCCTCGTTCGATTCGGCGGCGTCGGCCTGCTTCATCAGGTAAGCGCTTTGCTTGAGATTCGTCTTCTTCTGGTTCTCGATCTGCTTGATCTGCTGTCCGATGGAATTCAGATCTTCAGGCTCGGGATCGTAGCCTTCATAGCGGTGGCAGCCGTTGCAGCCTTTTTGCCGGAAGAGATCTTTGCCGTTGTTGATGGTCTGGAACTGCACGTCGCCGCTGACCAGCACCATGTCGGCCGCGTGGCAGGTCTGGCATCCCGCCTGGGAATTTTCTTTGGGATAAAGCGGCCACAGCCAGTGCTCGTAGTTTCCATGCGCCTTCACGATGCTGGTGGTGGCGCGGCCGTTGCCCTGGTGACAGGGCGAGCAGCCGAACTTCTCGGGATCGTGAATCTGCAAGAGCTCCGGGTCGGGATGGCTGGTAAAAGCACGGGCGTATTCGTCAGGCTTCTTCTCGCCTTTGGCTTCCATGGATACCGCGGTGATCCTCAGTGGCTCTCGCGTATTCATGTGGCACGATTCGCAGCGATCGACGATGTTGGCTTCGGCCACGTTGGTCTGCACGATGGCCGGATCCCATTCTGTGGCGCGTTTCTTCAGCCCATCGATTTGCTGCGGAGTGAGATCGACGAGGTGATCGGAGATGTAACCGTCGATCTTCGTTTTGGCCTCGGTGACGGGTTTGAGCACGTCGCCGAGTTCCAGGCTGAGCTTGGTCTTTTCGTCGCGGATGCCGTTATAGGTTTCCTCCAGTTCAGGGAAGGTGAATTGTTTCCTGCTGCCGTCAGGAAAGACGACCGTGGCCTGCTGCCCCTTGTAGGCGTCGATCTCTTTTTGCTTGCTGGCTTTCGCCGAAGCGCTGGTGCTGGTCTCCCATTCGTAGGTGAGGGCGTTGACATAGGCGCGGCGGTCGGTGAATACGCTCTGCACGGCGAGCAGACGGGCGCTGGCGTCGTCCAGCTTGGCGCGGACTTCCGTCGCCTGCGCCTGCGTGCTGCGGCTCGCATTCTCATACGCCTGTTTCAGCGCGATATAGTCAGGACTCTGCTCAACGTCCTTTTCCGACTTCGTGGATTTAGAGCGGGCCGTGTTCAGAAACGCGGTGTAGCGATCCTTCCACTGATCCTGAAAGGCCTTCCACGGGCGCTGTCCCCAGGCCTCATCCCACAACGCCCAGAACAGCGTGGCGATGAGAAGGATGGTCGCGATGACGTAATGGGCAGCGTACGACTTGCTGGTGATCGGGTCTTGCTCGGGGATAGGTTTATCAGGCATCGAGACCTCAGTGGTCAGGGCTGTTGTCAGTCGCTAGTCGTTGGTCGTTGGCAAAAGCTGCGTACACTTTGTCATTCCGAGCGAAGCGAGGAATCCCTGCTTCCAGCAGTGCTGCTTGGGTCGTGATGCTTCGACCCCGCCGGAGTTTTACCGGAGTTCTACCCCAGGACCTCAGCATGACAGCGCTAACGACTGACGACCAACGACCGACGACGGCCTTCATATGTTGAACCACGGCGTAATCCACACGTACTTGATGTGCCACAACAGGCGCAGCCCCATCTTCATGGGCAGTGCGACCATGGTGAGCAGCAGGAACTGCGCGATGGAAAATTGCAGCAGGCTCATGCGTTTGAAATCTTTGGCCATGCCGCGGCGGAACAGCGAATACACCAGTCCGCCGCCAATCAGGTAATATCCACCGACCACGATGGCGCCGAAGACTCCCTTCGCCCAGTTGGAGGTAATGGGACCACCCAGCCAGCGCGGGATTTCGTCCGGCAAGTCACGGTTCACCTCGTAGATGAGCCGGTTGTGATCCCACGTCTGGCCCGGCCAGAACCATTGCCAACCGGGGCCGCGAATAAACGTGCCAATGAGGATCATCGCGACCCACAGAATGATGAAGCCGAAAAGAAAAGTAGAGATCGAGAACTTGCGCTGCTTCCACGTGTAATAACCGCTGCCCAGCGGGTTGGTGTCGATGTAAGGGATGACCATCAGGCCGATGATGATCATGGTCGGCATCACCACGCCGGCGATCCACGGATCGAAATAGACGAGCATCTCCTGCAGGCCAAGAAAGTACCACGGAGCCTTGGCAGGATTCATCGTGAGATTTGGATTGGCAGGCTCTTCGAGCGGCGCGTTCAGCGAGATCGACCACACCATCAGAATGATGGTGACGATGATGGCCGCCAGAAACTCGATGCGCAGCAGGAAAGGCCAGACGTGAACTTCCTTTTGCCATCCTTGCTTGAAGGGCCAGGTCTTGCGATGGTGCGTTTTGGCCATGGCGGGATCGGCTTCGAGTTGCGCGATGAGCTGATCGTTGGCGTGCGCCTGCTTCCATGCGAGATAGATGAAGAAGGCAAGCAGCGGAATTAGCCCCACGATTGGGACGTTGTCAGGCGCAGAGCAGATTTCCCAGAGTTGTCGCCAATCCATAAGTTCTCCTACCTACTGTGTGGCGCGGGTACTCTTGCCTGCGAACTGCCTGCGTCACTTCCAGCCTCAAGGGCTACATAAGATCTCAAGCATGCGGGCAGGAGTGCCCGCGCCACATCATCATTCTCATTCTCCCGCGGCTTTCGGCCCTCTTCGCGGCTTGTCGGCTTCTTCGGCCAGCATGACTGGAGCCGGGCCGGAGATGCCGCCGTCCTTTCTTACGCGCCAGAAGTGCACAATCATCAGCACCGACGCCACGATCGGAATTCCGATGCAGTGCCAGATATAAGACCGCAGCAACGCGTTTGCATCGACGATCGACCCACCCAGCAATCCGAAGCGAACATCGTTATATGGAGTCATGCCGAGCATCGAACCGAACGGACCTTCATGCCCCAGCAGTGGAGTCGCGCGCGCCATGTTCGTGCCCACCGTGACCGCCCAGAATCCGAGTTGATCGTCGGGCAACAGATATCCCGTGAACGAGAGCAGCAGCGTAAACACGAGCAGCAGCACGCCGATGTTCCAGTTGAACTCGCGCGGCTTCTTATAGGAGCCGGTCAGAAAGACGCGGAACATGTGCAGCCAGACCGCGATCACCATCAGGTGAGCGGCCCAGCGATGCATGTTGCGGAGAATCTTTCCGAACGGCACGTCGTGCTCGAGGTAGAGCACATCGCGGAAGGCCTGCACCTTGGTCGGGTGGTAATAGAACATCAGCAAGACTCCGGTGTAGGTCAGGATGATGAACAGGTAAAACGTGATCCCGCCCATGCCCCAGGTATAGCTGTAGCGCACGGCATCGCGATTGATCTTGGCCGGATGCAGGTGCAGGAAGACGTTGGAAAGCACGCCCAGCGCGCGGTTGCGCGGCGTGTCATCGTGCTTGTGGCGGAAGATCGAAGTGTAGACCTGCGTCTTGGTGGGATCCTTCAGGCCTTCAATCTGTTCTTTCGCCTTGGTGGGGATATCGGTTTTGAGCGCCTGAATGTCGTCTTTGACTCCGGTGGTTACCTTTTCGAGGAGTCCGACTTTGGCGCCGTTTTTTCCGTTTCCGCCATTACTGCCGCCAGTACCGCCGTTCGGGTTGTTTTCGTCAGCCATAAGAGTGCTCGGTTCTACCTAGCACCGGTGTTCCCACCGGCTGTTGCAAGACCTCGCGGGCAAGAGTGCCCGCGCCACATTTTCAAACTCCGGTCAAGAAAGCTCCGGGATCGTTGAAGTGCGAGGGTTGACCTTTGGGCCATTGGTACAACTTCGACACATCCACCTGGATCTGCCCGTCAGGCGCGAGTTCGAGGTGGGCGCGATCCATGGGGCGCGGCGCCGGACCTTCGAAGTTGATGCCCTCGCTGTCGTAGCCACTGCCGTGGCATGGGCACTTGAATTTATTTTCGCTGGGCTTCCAGTCGGGAGTGCAGCCCAGGTGGGTGCAGCGAGCGTAGATCACAAAAAGACGGTCGGGAGTGCGATCCACCCAAATACGATATTTCTGCTGAAACTTGGTATCGACGCCGAGAGCGAATTCCGAGGGATATCCGATCTTGAAAACGGAGTTGGGCTCGAACAGCGTGCGGGGCAGGAAGAAGCGAAAGAAGGCCAGAAACCAGGCCACCAGGAAGCCGGTGACCATGGTCCAGACAAAGCGACGACGATGGCGATCGATTTCGGTGGAGGGTGCGGTTCCGCCTACGCCGGCGGCCGCCGCTGCTTTCGAGGTTCCTATCGCCGGCGTGCCCACATATTTCGTGGCATCGACCGCGGGACTGGCCGGCTTCTTGGCCGCTTCCGGATTCGGATTGACCTTATCGGTCTCCAACTCCGCCATGAGTCTCCTCCTCTGCTTCCTGTCTGACTGGGCCCTAATCTAATCCGGCAGCGGTTGCGTACTGCGGCGCTGCCAACTTCCTCCCGAAATTACGAACTGGCACTGATGATGGAACTTGGTCTTCCAGAGCTTGCTGAACAATCTGCCCTAAGGCATGAATAAACTTCGGAGAGTCATTCAGCCCGGCGGACATTTCGAATTGCGTGATGCCCAGCTGATGCGCTTCGTGCCGGGCCTCATGATCGATCTCGCCCAGCGTCTCTACGTGGTCGGAGACAAACGCCACCGGAACCACGCAGACTTCGCGCACCCGTTCGGCAGCCAACGCTTTTAATGTGTGATGCAGGGAAGGCTGCAACCATTTGCTTGCGCCTACTTTGCTTTGGTAACAAAGGCAATGCGGATTGGGCCATCCGGCTCGCTGCATCAGGAGTTGAACCGTTTCCTCGATCTGGCGCTGGTAGGGATCCCCTTTTTCAATGACCGACATGGGGATGCTATGCGCGCTGAAGACCAGCGTCGCGTGCTGGGGATCCGGAAAACGCGAGAGAGCTTTATTCACCTTTTCGGCCAGCGCGTCGAGATACTCCGGATGCCGGTAGAAAGTCTCTACGCAATGCACCGGCATGTCATCGTGAAAATGCCTTTGCCATTCGTTCAGGCTAGAGCCGGTGGTGGTGGAGGAATATTGCGGATAAAGCGGAAGAAGCACAACCTCATCGCACTGAGCAGCCTGCAACTGCGCGATGGCTTCGCTCGTAAAGGGATGCCAGTAGCGCATGGCGATGAAGCAGTGCGCATCGATTCCCTGGCTGCGCAAGTCGCGTTCCAGTGCGCGCGCCTGGCGCTCGGTGTTGGGGCGAATCGGCGATCCGCCGCCGATGGTGGCGTAGTGACGCTGCACTTTGCGGGAACGCGTGGTCGAGATCAACTTGGCGAGCGGTTTACGTCCGATGCGCGCGAACGGAAAATCAATAATGTCGGGATCGCAAAAGAGGTTATACAAAAACGGCTCGATCGCTTCCAGCGTGTCGGGTCCCCCGAGCTGAAATAGAACTATCCCTACACGCCGGTTTGTGCGCGTCATTCCCCAGAACCCCAGAACGCTGAGAAATTTACTCCGAACCGTGCGCGCGAGTCAATGGGCCGAGCCGGAAAACGAGAAAGAATCTGCGCCGCGCCACGGACATTGCAAAAACTCCGCGGCTCAAGGCAAGCTGTTAACGTATGCCGGAACTACCTGACATTACGGCTTATATCACCGCGCTCGAACCACGCATCGTTGGCCAGAAGCTGGAGCGTGTGCGCTTGGGAAGCCCGTTTCTGCTGCGGACGGTACAGCCTCCGCTGGCCAGCGCGGAAGGGTGCATGGTCGAGAAGTTGCGCCGGATCGGCAAGCGCATTGCTATCGGCATGGAAGGCGATTTGTGGCTGGTGCTGCACCTGATGATCGCTGGCCGCCTGCACTGGAAGGCGCGCGACGCGAAGTTGGGCGGACGTCAGAATCTGGCGGCCTTCGATTTTCCCAACGGCTCGCTGACGCTCACGGAAGCGGGAAGCAAGCGGCGGGCGGCGCTGCATGTGATCAGCGGAGAGCAGAACTTGGCATCGCTCGATGCGGGCGGGATCGACGTGTTCGCCGCTGATCTGCATTCGTTTCGCGCAGCGCTGACTGCGGAGAACCACACGCTGAAGCGTGCGTTGACCGATCCGCGGCTGCTGAGCGGGATTGGCAATGCGTATTCCGACGAGATCCTCCATGCGGCCCAACTTTCCCCGATTGCGCAGACCAGCAAACTAAAAGAAGAAGATTGGCAGAAGCTTTACCAGGCGACGCGGCACACGCTGCGCCACTGGATCGACAAACTGTCCGGCGAAGCGAAGCGGACATTTCCACAAAAGGTGACAGCCTTCCGACCAGACATGGCCGTGCACGGGCGCTATGGGATGCCGTGTCCGCGATGCGGCAATAAGGTTCTGCGCATTCGCTACGCCGACAAAGAGACGAACTATTGCGCGCGCTGTCAGACGGGAGGCAAGGTGCTCGCCGACCGCAGCCTGTCGCGCCTGCTGGGCTCGGACTGGCCGCGCACGCTGGAAGAACTGGAAGCGTTGAAGCGGCGCTAAGCGAGCGAGCGGGTCAGACGGTCTGGGCCGACGGCTCGACTTTCGTATTTTCCATTTCTTCAATCACCGCGTCGGCAAACTGCGAGGTTCCCGACTTTCCCCCAATGTCGCGCGTGAGCCTTTCCGGATGCCGATACACGCGCTCCAGGGCATTGCGAATCTGCGTGGAGGCTTCGTGTTCGCCCAGATGCCGCACCATGAGCAGCGCGGACCGCAACAGGGCCGTGGGATTCGCCAGATTCTTTCCGGCAATGTCGGGAGCCGAGCCGTGCACGGCCTCGAATACGGCGCAGTCGTCGCCGAGATTCGCGCTGGGGACGAATCCCAAACCGCCGACAAACGCGGCGCACAGATCCGACAGGATGTCGCCGTAAAGATTTTCCATGACCAGCATGTCGTACTGGTAAGGATTCATGACCAGCTGCATGCAGGTGTTGTCGACGATGTGCTCGCCGTAGGTGATCTCGGGATATCCCTTGGCCACATCGCGAGCGCAACGTAAAAACAGGCCGTCCGACAATTTCATGATGTTGGCTTTGTGGATGGCGTGGATCTTCTTGCGCTGATTCTTGCGGGCGTATTCGAAGGCGAACTTCGCAATGCGCGTGCAAGCTTTCTCCGTCATGATCTTCAGACTCTCGACTACGCCGGGCACGACTTCATGCTCGAGTCCGGAGTAAAGACCCTCGGTATTTTCGCGAACAATGATCAGATCGACATCGGGATAACGCGTGGGGATGTGCGGCAGATTCCGGATGGGACGGAAGTTCGCGTAGAGCTCGAACTTTTTGCGCAGCGCGACGTTGATGCTGGGAAAGCCGCCGCCGACGGGCGTAGTCACCGGCCCCTTCAGTCCGACGTGGGTGCGCTCGAGCGATTCGATCAAGTCCTTGGGAATATATTGGCCCGACCTTTCGTAAGCTTCGGCGCCGACCGCGAAAGTCTCCCACTCGAACTTGACTCCGGTTGCCTCCAGAATGCGCACGGTAGCCTGCGTAACTTCAGGACCAATGCCGTCGCCGGGAATCAGAGTTACTTTATGACTCATCATGATTTCCTGATTAAAAGTGGCCAGTGATCAGTGTTCAGAACCGCTTTTTACCTCGAGGAGCAGTTGAGACTGGCGACTAACCACTCACCACTAGCCACTGCCTGCTAAACACTTTTCGCTTTCACCAGATCCTTCAACTCATTCATGAACTCTTTGACATCTTTGAAATCGAGATAGACCGACGCGAACCGCACGTACGCGACCTTGTCGTAGCGGCGCAGGCGATTCATGATCAGCTCGCCGAGTTCGCTGGTTTTGCGTTCGCGCTCCGCCGACTCGATGACGAAAGATTCGGCCTCGTTTACAATCTGCTCGAGTTTGCTGATGGGGACCGGGCGCTTCTCGCAGGCGCGCAGCAATCCATTGAGCACTTTCTGGCGGTCGAATTTCTCACGGCGCCCGTCTTTTTTGACCACCATGTAGGGGATCTCGTCGATGCGCTCGTAGGTGGTAAAGCGCTTGCCGCACTTGAGGCATTCGCGCCGGCGCCGGATGGAATCGGCTTCCTTGCTCTCGCGCGAATCGACTACCTTGTCATTCTCAAATCCGCAAAAAGGACATTTCATGGCGCTGAATGGTTCCCAGGCAGATCAGCCATTGTCGGATTTCCGCCGCCTCGACACACGCGCCGCAGGCCAGAAAATCCGCTGTTCAGACGATAACCTGAAATTGTAACAGTTGAAGCGCTTCCCAGAGCTTAACGATCCACGTAGGGGCACGCATTCGTCCGCCCCGCGAGCAAAGCGAGCATGCCGCGGCCTCAGTCGGCGAGCATGCCGCCAGAAACAAAACGGCGCCCGCACCCCCTGCGGTGCAAGCGCCAGTTTTTCTTCCTGCCCTCCTGGTGACGGGGGGCTTGAAGTCCGCGATCCCCGGCAATGGAGGCTGGTTCACCTGCGGTGAGGATCTGTACGAATCTTGCAGTCCCCGCCGCCCCCGATTTGTCATCCCAATGTAAGCATTTTGTAAAAGTCAGAAGATTCGCTACTTTACTATTGTCCAAAGCTCACGCAGTCTTGATCCCGCCAAGATGAAGAACGTGTTTCGACCGAAGACCGTGCGCCTTCTGGCGCCGCTCCTGCTAGCGTTGCCGTTGTGCGCGCAAAGCAACGTGGGAGAACTACGCTTGAGGATCACCGATCCGCACGGGCTGGGAGTGACGAGCAAGGTGGAAATGGTGAGCGAAGCCAACCAGTATCACAACACTTTCATGACGGATGAAACCGGCATGCTGATCGCGAAACGGCTCGCCTTTGGTCTGTACGTGATGCAGATTCGTCAGGCCGGGTTCGCCGATGTATCGCTGGCGATCGAAATCCGGTCGGCCGTCCCGGTGCATCGCTCAGTACAATTGACCCTGGCCTCGGTGAATACCTCGGTCACGGTGCAGGACCGTTCCACGTTGCTCGATCCCCATCGCGCAGGATCGGTCAATGAAATCGGGCAGCAAACGATTCAGGACCGCATGACCTCACTGCCGGGACGATCGTTGCAGGACCTGGTGAATTCGCAGCCCGGTTGGCTCTATGAAGGGAATGCGGTGCTGCATCCGCGGGGCGCAGAATATCAGACGCAGTTCGTGGTGGATGGCATCCCGCTGACCGACAACCGCTCACCCGGGGTTGGACCTGAGCTTGGAGCCGATGACGTGGATTCGCTCAGCATATACACCGCCGGAATTCCCGCGGAATTCGGCAGAAAAATGGGAGGAGTGATCGAGGTCAACACGTTGAAGGATGCGCAACCCGGGCTGCATGGGCAGATCGATCTTTCCGGCGGCAGCTTTGATACTGCCGGATCCTCTGCGCAAGCGCAGTACGCGTGGAAGGAAAACGTGCTCGGCATCAGCGCCGCCGGCAGCACGACCGGGCATTACCTGAATCCGGTGGTCCCAGAGAACTACACCAACGACGGCACGACGGGAAATTTTTCCGCGCACTACGAACGTGACGTGACCCCGAGCGATCGGCTTAGCGTAATGGTGCGTCACGCCCTCTCCCGCTTCGAAATCCCCAACGAACAAGTTCAGGAAACGGCGGGGCAGCGGCAGAATGGCGATAACTTCGAAACCATGGGCATCGTCTCGTACCGGCATATCTTTTCCGCCAACGCGCTGGGGACTTTGCGAGGCATGGTGCGAGATGATTCCGACGACCTGATTTCCAATCCGGAATCGACGCCGGTCATTGCCTTCCTGCACAACCATTTTCGCGAGGGATATTTCAACGGTTCGCTTTCCGTGCATCACGGGCGGCACGAGTTTAAGGCGGGTGTGGAGTCGGACAACACATTTCTGCAGGAAAATTTCAGCGACATCATTACCGACCCGGCGCAGTTCGATGCGGGCACGCCGTTGACTTTCGTATTTCCCGGCAATCATCCATCGCAGGGATCGCGTCCGGACCTGGAGCAGGCCGCGTACGTACAAGACCTGATGCGGTTCGGCAGTTGGACTTTGGGCGCCGGGCTGCGCTGGGATCATTATCAGTTGCTGGCCAACCAGAATGCGGTGAGCCCGCGCCTTGCGCTGGCGCGCTATTTCGCGCCGGCGAACCTGGTGCTGCATGCCTCCTATGACCGCGTCTTCCAGACGCCGGCGGCAGAAAACATTCTGCTGTCGAGTTCTCCGCAGGTGATCTCGCTGAATCCGAACGTACTGCGCCTGCCGGTTGAGCCTTCGCACGGAAATTATTTCGAGATTGGAGCGACCAGGAGCTTCTTCGGGCAGTTTCGCTTCGACGTCAACTGTTTTCGGCGCTATGTCGATAACTTTGCCGACGACGATCAGCTGCTGAGCACGGCCGTGACGTTTCCCATCGCCTTCCGAAAAGCAATCATCTACGGCGCGGAAGGGAAGCTGGAACTGCCGAAGTGGATACGCTTCTCGGGCGTCGCCAGTTACTCCTACACGGTGGGCAACGCTTGGTTTCCGGTGAGCGGCGGCTTGTTCGTGGGTGAGGACGCGATCAACGCCACAACCCAACTGAGCGGCCACTTCCCGGATTCGCAGGATCAACGCAATACCTTACGGCTGCGCACGCGCTACCAGGCGCTGCCGCGCTTCTGGTTGGCGGCTGGAGCGGAGTACGGGAGCGGATTGCCTTTCGACTTCACGGGAACGTATCAGCTGGCGCTAGCGGAATACGGGCAAGCGGTGATCGATCGGCTCAATTTTGCTCGCGGGCGCGTCCGTCAATCGCTCGCGGTGGATGTTTCGGCGGGTGCGGATGTCTACAAGGGGGACCGCTTCTCGACCCGCTTGCAGGCGGACCTGCAAAACCTGAACAACCGGCTGAACGTGATGGATTTTGGCGGACTGTTTTCCGGGAACGCGATCGCTCCGCCCCGCAGCTATGCGCTGCGTCTCGAAACCAGCTTTTGAGCAGGCTTCTACGAGGCTTTAAACCACGAAATACTTCGCGCCGGGATGATGCACCACAATGGCCGAGGTCGACTGCTCCGGCTCGAGTAGGAATCCAGACGTCAGACGCACGCCGACGTTTTCTTCCGGCTTGAGCAGGGTGAATAACTTTGTCTGATCCTCGAGATTCGGGCAGGCCGGATAGCCAAAGGAATAGCGGGAGCCGCGATACTTCTGATGGAAGAGGTCGCGGACCTCGGGAGCGTCTTCTCCGGCAATCCCCAGTTCCTCGCGCATTTTTTTGTGATGCAATTCCGCCAGCGCCTCGGCGGTTTCGACGCTGAGCCCGTGCAGATAAAGATACTTTGTATATTCTCCGCCCTCGAACAGATGCTGAGTTTCGACGCTAGCCTTGGGTCCGATGGTGACCAGCGAGAGACCGATGACATCCATTTTCCCCGAAGATTTGGGAGCGAAGAAATCGGAAATCGCCAGGCGGCGGCCTTCGCGTTGGCGCGGGAAGGTGAACCGCAGCAGTTCGCCTGAGGGAGTACCCGGTACGCGGGACTCGGTTCTCGGTACTTCATAAACAATCACATCATTTCCATCGGCTTGAGCAGGGAAGTATCCGTAGACGACTGCCGGCGCGAACAGATCCGACTCCAAGACCTCTTCTTCCAGCTTCTCGAGGATCGGCCGGAACTTCGCGTCGACCAGCCGCACATAGTCCGATTGCGAAGCGGTTTTCAACTGCCACTGATTCTTGAAGAGCGCGGTCTCGTTGATGTAGCGAAAGATTTCGCGCAGATCGTAATCTTTGCGGACGCGCACGCCCCAGAATGGCGGCGCTGGAATATTCGGAGCGTCGGTAACGACGGGGCTGCGCTCGGCAAATACCGGGCCCGTTTCTTCATCCACGGCTGCAGCCTTGGCGTATTCCTTCACTGTGCGGCCTTCGCGCAGACGGGCCTCGTGAGCGCCGTCGGATGTGGCCAGGTCCTCCATGATGTGGAGTCCGGCGAATGCGTCATCGGCGTAGAAGACGCCGTTCGCGTATTCGCGGCGCAGATCGTCTTCGACATATTTGCGCGTCAGAGCGGCGCCGCCGCAGATGACGGGGAATTCGAGCTTCTGGCGTTCGAGATCCTGGATGACATATTTCATCTCAAGCGTCGATTTCACCAGCAATCCGCTGAGGCCGATCGCGTCGGCTTGATGTTCCTGCGCGGCGCGGATGATCGAGTCGCCGGGTTGCTTGATGCCGAGGTTGATCACCTGGAATCCGTTATTCGACAAAATGATGTCGACCAGATTTTTGCCGATGTCGTGCACGTCGCCCTTCACGGTGGCGAGGACGATGGTGCCTTTCTTTGAGCCGGCTTTTTTCTCCATCTTCGGCTCGAGATAAGCGACCGCTTGCTTCATGACTCCGGCCGAATCGAGCACGGACGGCAGCTGCATTTTTCGCGCGCCAAACAGATCGCCGACCGTTTTCATGCCATCGAGCAGAACGGTGTTGATCAGTTCCAGCGGAGAATAGCTGGCCAGCGCTTCTTCCAGTAAAGCTTCCAGCGACTTTTTATTTAAACCCTCGCCCACCGACTTCTCACCATTGATGATGGCGAACTTCAGCTTGTCTTCCACCGAAAGCGTGTCGACGTGCGCGGTGGTCGAGGCCGCGGGCTTGCCCTTCATGCCGGCGAAATGCCCCATGTAAACCTGCAGCGGATCGCCGGCCGAGTTGTCGCGGAAGATGAGCTTGCGCGCGAGATCGACTTCTTCCTGCGGAATCTTGTAGAGCGGATAAATCTTGGTGTAGTTGACGATGGCCATGTCGAGGCCATGATCGACCGCCTCGTGCATGAAGACGGAATTCAGCACGCGCCGCGGGTAAGCGTCGAGGCCGAAAGAAATGTTGCTGACGCCGAGAATCGTTTTTACTTGCGGCAGTTCTTTCTTGATGCGCTCCACCGCTTTGAGCGTTTCGATTCCAGCCGTGCGGTACTCCTCCTGTCCGGTCGAAATAGGCAGGGTTAGGGCGTCGAAGATCAGGTCGGTCGGATCGAGCCCGTACTTGTTTACGGCCAGATCGTGAATGCGATGGGCAATCGCAACCTTTTTGTCGGCGGTAAGGGCCATGCCGTCTTCGTCGATGGTCAGCGCGATCACGGCCGCGCCGTAGCGCTTGGCCATGGGCAGGACCTTCGACGTGCGCTTCTCGCCGTCTTCCAGATTGATCGAGTTGATGACGGCGCGGCCGGGAATGCGCTTCAGCGCTTCCTCCACCACGTCGGCCTCCGTGGAATCGACGAGAATCGGCGCGGGCACGCGCGTCGCGATCCTTTCGAGAATCGAGGTGATGTATCCCTTTTCGTCTTCGCCGACGATGGCGCAGCACAGGTCGAGCATGTGCGATCCGTCGTTGACCAGTTTCTTGGCCAGCGCGAGGATCTCGTCGTATTTCTTGCCCTGCACCAGTTTGCGAAAATGTTCCACGCGCGTGGTCGTGTTCATCTCCTCGGCGACGATGAGAGGTTTAGGCTCGAGGTCGAGAGGCACGGTGCTGTAAGCGCTCGAGGCGGCGCCCGTGCGCTTCACATCGCGCTTGGCGGGTTCCACGCCGGAAACCGCGTCCACCACGGCTTTCAGGTGCTCGGGAGTCGTGCCGCAGCATCCGCCCACGATGCGGACGCCATAATCCTGGACGAAGTGCTTGTGATAGTCGGCGAGCTCCTGCGGCGAAAGTTTGTAGACGGCGTGGCCGGCAACGTTTTGCGGCAGCCCTGCATTCGGCAAAACCGAAACTTCCTTGGTGGAGTTCAGCGCCAAGTAGCGGACTGCGTCGTTCATCTCCTTCGGTCCGGTGGCGCAATTTAGGCCGATGGCGTCGACCTCGAAGGGCTCAAGGGCCGTGAGCGCGGCGCCGATCTCGGTACCGAGCAGCATCGTTCCGGATTCCTGAAGCGTAACTTGAACAGTCACAGGCAACCGCTTGCCTGCCTTGCGCATGGCTTCGAGCACGGCGATCGTCGCGATCTTGGCCTGCAGCAGATCCTGCGCGGTTTCGATAAGTAGTACATCGACTCCGCCCTCGATCAAGGCAGCGGCTTGCTCTTCATACGCCTCTACCATGGCGTCGAAAGTGATATGCCCGAGCGACGGAAGCTTGGTGGTAGGGCCCAGCGATCCAGCGACGAAGCGGGGCTTGTCTTTCGTAGAAAATTGTTGCGCGACTTCCTTCGCTAGTTGCGCCGCCTTCACGTTGATTTCGCGCACGCGATCGCGCAGATCGAATTCACCGAGAACGATCGACGAGCCACCGAAAGTATCGGTCTCGACAATATCGCAGCCCACGCGGAAGAAATCCGCATGGATGTCGCGAATGATGTCGGGACGGCTGAGCACCAGCACTTCGCTGCAGTTTTCTTTTCCCCAATAATCGTCCAGAGTGGGATTGCGCGTCTGGATATTGGTGCCCATCGCGCCGTCATAAACCACGACGCGTTCTTTGACGAGTTGTAAGAAATCAGCCATGAAAATCGCGGTTAGTCGCTGGTCGTTTGTCGTTCGTTTCTCGGTTCCGGCGAATACGGGTTGGCCAAGGACCAACGACTATCGACTACCGACCATCCCCATACACAAACGCCGGTCGCGATGGACCGGCGTGGAGATCGAACCTGGACCTTATCTCTAGGCTTTAGCTCCCCGGCACCATTTCTTCCGGCGCCCCGCCGTTCACGTCGGCCTGATTGAATATTGCGTTGGCTCCCATGTGTGCTGGCCGGGGGGCCAGCATTTGCTCCTTGCGGTAGACGAGATTGGAAGCGTTGAATGTCGCCAGTTCAAATCCGTGACCGTGCGTAATCGCGTCGGTCGGGCAGGCCTCGACACAGTATCCGCAAAAAATGCAGCGGTTGTAGTCGATGTTGTAAACCTTGGCGTAGCGCTCGGCGCCACTGACGCGGTTGGTCGCGGTATTTTCCGCAGCCTCGATGTAAATGCAATTCGACGGACAGTTGGCCGCGCACAGGAAGCACGCGACACATTTTTCCAGTCCGTTTTCGTCGCGCTGCAGCACGTGCGCGCCGCGGAAGCGGGCTTCAATCCGCGCCCCGCGCAGGGGACCTTTGCCATCGGGATAATTCTCGACAGTCGTCGGCTGGAACATCTCCATGAAGGTGATGCTCATGCCCTTGGCGATGGCGGCGATATTTTTCAGAACTGGCATGCCTAATCAGTATACCGAATTCGATGCTAAATCGTCCGCGGCGGACTCGCGTAGAGAATGACAGTGAGCAGCAGCTATTTGGACGGAGCGGCGCTTTTCGACGGCGGAGTTGAAGGCGGATGCTCGGGCACCGGCACTGCGCTTTCCAGCCAGGCCGTGTACCAGAGATCGAGCAGCATCTGCGACCCGGCGGCCAGGCGGTGCGAGGTGAAGTCGAAGGCCTCCGGGGAACCTCTGCCGGTGAATCCGCCGGCCTTTTCGAGAGCGTAAACTTTCTCCACCAGCGTGTTCGACTTGCGCAGATAAGTGATGTAGTCGGCGAAAGGATCGTTGAGCCGCTGGGGAGCCTTCACGAAAGCGGCAAAATCTTTTTCCTTGAAATTGGCGGCCACATACACGCTTTCGAACTGCCCATGGATGTGATGCTCGGTGGTGTATCCGTTGGGATTGGGGCCGACCCATCCGTTGTACTGGATAGTGGTATGCAGCGGCTGTGAGCCGTCGGCGACGTAGTGCCCCAGCCATCCCGCATAAAAGATGATCGCCTGCTGCACTGCGGCGGTCGGCTGATGCGCGGCGCTCAGTTGTCGATATTCGCGAAAGGCCGCCTTGAGCCGCCCGTAGACCTCCGCAGTGATGTAAGGCTGCAAGCCGACGCGCTCGGGAAGGTAGTCATCGGGATGGTCGGTCGTCGCGGCGCGCTTCTCGTACAGCTTGCGATAGAACTCGTAGCGTCCCGGCGGCAGGGGATCGAGCCAGGAGACGCGCTCGAGATCGATGAAATGATCGGGCTCCTGCGCATTTTTCAGCGCAAATTCCGAAGGACTGCGCCAGCGGTCGGGCTCCGGCCCCAGGTAGGCGATCTTGACGACCGCCTGCCGCAGAAACAGGGGCATGCTGACCGGAATCTTCTGCGCGGCAACGCGATTGATGTAAGTATGCCCCTCATTGCCCCAAGCAGCTGCCGGTTGATTTTGAAAAAGAACGAGGGCGATCAGCGCTATGCTGACCAGCCCCCATCGCAGCCATTGAGTTTTGAATGTAGCCAACAGAGGTCGAGTGCTCCTCTCAGGTTTCGTCACGTTACCTAGAACGTCAAATGCAGCGCCATCTGAATAAAGCGCGGGCTGCCGATGGTGTGGGTCAGTTCTCCTAAGTGCCCAAGCGGTGGGATCGCATAGCCGACCGTCGAGCAGGAATAACTCGGCGACGGGGGATTGCAGAAGGCGTTGAAATCCACACTATTGTTGGGAATATCAAAGCTGGGATGGTTGAAGATATTGAACGCATTCACGTCGTATCGCAAGTCGAAACGCTCGGTGAGCTTGAAATCCTTGAATGCGCCTAAGTCCCAGCGATTCTGGAATGGTCCGCGGAAGATATTGCGCTGCCCGGAAGTGTATCCATTCTCGAACGTGTCGCAGACCGGCGTACCGGAACTCGAATCGCACGCCGGAACGCCATTCGTTCCTGGCGCAAACGCCGGTACGGGACCGAAAGCAGCTGGGTTGAGAACCGGGTTCTGGCCGTTGATCCCCGTCGTTCCTTGCAGGCGAGGATTGGTTGCGGTTGCGCCTACGCCGCCCACCGGCACGATGGGATTGGTAGCTTCATCCTGACCGCCCCCCCAGTAAATTCCGCCGACCCCGCCGCTGTAATCAATTACGCTGTACGGTTGCCCACTCTGCAGAACGATGAGGCCGTTGAGTCCCCATCCGTTAACCACTTGTCGCAGCCAGCCATTGGCCCGCGCCATTTTAGGCAAATCATAGTGGTAGCTGACCGTGAGTACGTGGGTGCGGTCGAAATCAGAGTTCCCGTAGGCTGATCGCGGGTTGTTGGGATCGTTGCCGCTAAAGAAAAGTCCAAGGTCACTCTGCTCATCGAGGGTGTGCGCATAGGTGTATGAACCGGTGATGAGCAATCCGTGGCTCAGGCGCTTGCTGACGTTGACCTGAAGTGCGTCGTAGTTCGACATGCCCACGGTCGAATTGAAATCGGAATTCGGATCAAATCCGATGTAGGGCGCGCGCAAAGGCGCATTGCCTGTGCCGTAGCCCGCGACCAGCGCGTTGATGGGTTCCGCAGCCAGAACCAGCGGCCCGGCTTGCAAATTCGCCGGGGTGCAGGGGTAGATCGGGTAGCAATTCATGTTGAAGCCGTAGGAATAGTTCTGCTGGTAGGGTCCTCCCTTCAAAAGCGGATTCTGCGGCGTCGCGATTTGAGCCTGGTTGAAAGGCAGCGGAATAGTTTCGTGCACGCCGTGGTTTCCGACATAACCCAGCGTGAATACGAGCGTGTTGCGCGGCTGCCACTGCAGGTCGAGAGTCCAATTCTCCGAATAGGGCAGCACATTTTTCGGATTGTAGCCGCCAAACAAGAGCGGACCGCAGCCCGAAGTCAAGTTGTTGTTCGTGCAATATGGGGTTGACTGGTTGATGAGATTGGCGACATTGGGCAGAAGGCTTTCCACTGTAGAGAAGTTCGACGGGGGTGGTGGTGGCGGGATTGTTCCGAAGGGCTGCGCAAACGTCGCGGTGGAACCGGCATAGAAAGGGACGACAAACGGCTCCTCGACCGTTACTCCGAACGGCCCGCTGATTCCTCCGCCCGCAGGAGGTGAAAGTTCGGTGAAATATTCACCGCGATCGTAATACATTCCCCAACCCGCGCGCACCACGATGTTCTTGACGAACCCTGGGGTGTAGGCCATGCCGATACGCGGCGCAAAGCCCCACTGGCGGCCGGTCAGAGTCGAGTTGCTGACGCCTTTGGTCGCAAATGTTTTGTTGTTGCCGGCCACTACCAGTCCGATCCCATTGATGGTGTCGGAGGGGACATCATAGGAATAATCCTTGGCGTAGAAATTCGTCAGTAAGCCATTCACTTCCGACAGCGGACCATCCCAGTCCCAGCGAATCCCGAGATCAACGGTCAGATTCGGCATTACCCGCCACTTGTCTTGTCCATATACGCCCATTTGCCTGGTTCGATAGTGGCGGCTGGTCCCACCTGTTAGAAGTTCCGACGGAGACTGCCCGCTGCACGGAAGAGTTGTGCTGCAGACTTGTCCCTGCAGGAAGCCAGGGAAGTCCTCAAAATTTAAGCTGGCGAGCTGGTCATTCTTGTTGGCGATGTTGAGCTGGGTATATTCAAAGTTGATTCCGCTGGCCAGTGTGTGCCTTCCGAACACCCATTGCACACTGGTGGAGCCTTCAAAGTTGTTCTGGAACATGCCGGTATTGGCAAAGTTGCTGGAAGGTCCGATGTTCGAGGAATCGAATAAGCCGTCGGCATTGTGCAGACTGATTGACGGGAACAAGCTTTTTCCGAGCAAGTCCATTCCAATGTCCGAAGGGGTCAGAAATTGACTCTGCCGGGAATACGCCATCTCGCGAACGAATCCAAGTTTTTGTTCCCAGGTAAGATTGGAAGTGAGCGAGGTCGTGTTATCGAGTGAGAAAACCTGGCTCCCGGCGTTCATCTTCTGAGGGAATCCCAGCAGTAGGCTGTTGGCGAAGGGAGTGGAATTGGGATCAGTTTGGAAGTAGTACTTGCCGGCTAAACGGTCGCGAGCGCTGAAATAATAATCGATATTCCCGTTCACCTGGTCGGCTTGAAACGCCGAAGTACCCCCCTGCACAATCGCGTCGGCACTCTGATTTTGCAAGTCCTCCAACTGGCTCCCGGTCGCGGCACTCGGAACAAAATAGCCGCCGCCCGGAGCCTTGGCCTGCATAATGGCGAGCGCTTGCGCAGAAATCTGGCTGCCCTGAATATTGGTGCCGAAGTCAGTGTTGGCGACCGCGGCCAGGGTGTTGGCGCTGCGGTCGTCGGTCAATCCGGGAGGAACCGCTACCAGCGAAGTGGCCAGGAGCTGGTCGACCGCCCGTTGCCCTTGATAGGACACAAAGTAAAAAAGCTTGTCTCTGATGATCGGGCCGCCAACGTAGCCGCCGAAAGTTTCCCGATGCATCGGAGGCCGCGCCAACTGGTTATAGTTGAAGAACCATTGATTTCCGTTCCACTTTGAAGTCTCGTAGTAATCGTAGGCTCCGCCGTGAATGCCATTTGTGCCCGACTTGGTGGTCTGGTCGATATGCGCGCCGCTGTAGGAGCCCTGGGACGCGTCGTACATGGCTGAGTTGACACGCAATTCCTGAATAGTTTCCGGCGGAGGGCTCGGCAAGGCCTGGCCGATCGCGCCGTACACCGACGTGCTGGTCACGATTTCACCGCTGGGGTTGTTGCCATTCCCGTTCTCGCCAATGTTCACCGCGACCCGGGCCGAAGTGACCTGACTGGTTGATTTCCCATTGAAAATATTGTTGGTCGAAATCCCATTCATCAGAAAGCTATTGCTCGTATCTCGCTGTCCGTTTGCCCAGATTGCTTGATTTCCCAGGCCGGCGTTGGTTCCGGCAGTGTTGAGGAAGTCGGCGCTGACCCCAGGACTCAGAATGGCCGTTTGAGTAAAGCTGCCGGTGCCTAAAGGAATATTCTCCAGCAGCTTTTCGTCGAGAATGTATCCCGTAGTGGTGTCGGTCTGGTTCAGCAGAGGAGTGGCTTCTACCGTAACCGTGGAAGAAACTTTTCCTAGAATGAGCTTCGCATTCACCGTCGCGGTGCGGTTGCCCTGGACGATGATCTGGGGATAGACAGACGTTTCGAAATTTTCCTTGCTGAAAGTCACTTCATAGGTGCCGATGGGCAGGTCGGCGATGCTGAAGGAGCCGTCATTCTTGCTCTGAATCTTCACTGCGAGATTTGTGGCCAGCGCGCGCGCCTTGATATCGGTGGCGGGAAGGACGGCGCCGCTGCTATCGGTCACGGTTCCGTTCATCGAACCGAGCGTTTGTTGCGCGGATGCGGAATCGGTCCAGACAGTGAGGCTTAACAGAGAAATGACAGCGACCGCGAACCATTTCCGAAAAGACACGACTGCCTTGAAACCAGAGCGACGCATGGGCAAGTCCCCCTTTTGTTGGAAAAGCCTTATAACAAAGACACTTGCCGATATTCAAGACAAGACAGCAAAAAGTGGATCAAAATTCGATGAATTTTTTTTCAGGTAAGAAGCAAAGGAATCGCTGCCTTCGCCCGGTGACTGGCATGGCAGCGATGTGTTCCGTAAGGCGGAATGCGGGCATCGGCCGGGCGTTATTCTGATTAGGATGACTGGGAAGACGAGAGAAAAATCGGCAGAGGATGTTGGCCTTTGCGCCAACTGCCAATTCATGCGGAGGATCCAGTCCGACCGCGGCTCGGTCTTCTATCAGTGCCAGCTCTCGGCCACCAATCCGAAATTTCCCAAGTATCCTCGGCTCCCAGTTCTCCAATGCACCGGATATCAGCCCGCGCGCAGCAATCCACCCAAATGACGTGGGGAAAACCGTCCAGTGCTGGGGGCAGGCGCCGAAAATCAGTTCGCCGTGATCCCTATCACTGCGCACTAGCCCATCCTGCTGCAGAATCAAGCTTCGAAGCTGTAGCACTCTGTGTTGGAGGGAGTCGCCTCATGTGGCACAAGATTATTGCCGCGGGTGCAATCCTGTTGTTCTTCGTTTGAACGATTGCCGTGCTCCAGGGCTGGAGCAAGAGCACAATTCCCGGTCGCCTGATCAGCCTGGTGTTTATTGTCGCGATGGGCTTCGCCGCCCATTGGGGCGCCCGCGTCTTAGGTTGGATCCACTGAGTCGCGGAACAGCTGGGCATTTCACTCGATTCCCAACTCCTTCACCAGCGCCTTCCACTTGCCATCGACCAGCGCCTTGGTCTTGGCGTCCATCACAATTTCGTCGGGCCACGGGCGTGTGAAGCCTTCAGCTGCCCACTTGCGCGTGGCATCGATTCCCATCTTCGATCCGAAATTCGGCAAGCGGCTGGCGTGATCGAGCGAATCCACCGGGCCCAGCGTGAATTGAATGTCACGCTCAGGATCGATGTGGTTCGACACTTTCAGCGTCACGTCAGCCAAGTCCTGCACATCGACATCTTCGTCGACGACGATGATGCACTTGGTGAACATCGCCTGGCCCAGCGACCAGATGGCATTCATCACCTTGCGTGCCTGGCCGGGGTAAGACTTTTTGATCGACACAATCATCAGGTTATGAAAGACGCCTTCGACCGGCATGTTGATGTCGACCAGTTCGGGGATAGTGAGCTTCATCAGCGGGAAGAAGATGCGCTCGACCGCCTTGCCCATGTATGCATCTTCCTGTGGAGGTTTCCCGACGATCGTCGTCGCGTAAATCGGATCTTTGCGGTGCGTGATGCAACTGAGATGAAAGACGGGATAGAGATCCTCGAGCGAATAGAAGCCGGTGTGATCTCCGAACGGGCCTTCGCTGCGCAGTTCGTCAAGATGGACGTGTCCTTCAAGCACAATTTCGCTCGAGGCCGGAACTTCCAGATCCACCGTCTCGCACTTGACCAGATCAACCGGCGCCGCACGCAGAAAGCCGGCAATCAGATATTCCTCGATCTCAGGCGGCGCGGGAACGATGGCGGAAAAGGTCACGGCCGGATCGGTTCCGATGGCGACGGCGACTTCCATTTTTCCCGACGGGCGGTCGCCTTCTGCAAGCACGCTGCCGCCGGAAGTGCGCGCCATGATGTCGACGGCGGCAGATTTTCCTTCGACCGCCGTGCGCATGCGCTCGCGAGCGTGCTCGGCGGCAACTTTCTGGCGCTGCCAATGCATTCCCGTGGTGCGTTCGTCATAAACCTGCATGCGGTACATGCCCAGATTGCGCTTACTCGATTTCGGATCGCGCGTGGTCACGCAGGGCAGCGTGATGAAGCGTCCGGCGTCTTTCGGCCAGCACTGCAGGATCGGAAAGTTGAGCAGGGAAAGATTGTCGCGCCGAATCACCTCTTTGCACGGACCCGTTGGCACTGTGCGGGGGAAAAACTTGCCCGCTTCGGTCAGCAGGGGCAGCATCTTCAGCTTGTCGAGAAATCCCTGCGGAGATTTCATGTCCATGAACATGCGGATGCGGGCGCCGATCTCGTCGTAGGAGTTGACTCCCATGGCGAGCTTCATGCGCGCTTCCGATCCGAACTGGTTGATGAGCAATTGCGAGCCGGGATAGCCTTTGACGTTTTGAAACAGCAGGGCAGGGCCTCCGCCGGCGCCGTGGGCATCGCGGCTTTTCGAAACGCGGTCGGTGATTTCGGCAATCTCGAGGATCGGGTCGGCCTCGGTCTGAATGCGCTTGAGCTGGCCGGCGCGATCGAGGGCGGTGATCCACTGGCGAAGGTCGTCGAAGGGCAAAGGCTTCCTCTCAGTGTGACCGACGATTATAAGGGATGGCCGCACCGCTCGGTGTCGGCCGCGTCGGCTAAGTTGCGAACTGGCGCACGACCTTCTCAACCTGCTTCCACGCCACGGAACCCGGATCGATCAGATCGTAATGTCCCGCCCTGGCGATCTCGACGAGGGATGCATCTTCGGCTGGAGTCCGCTTGCGTTTCTCGCGTACATAGTCGCGACTGAACTGAACGGGAACGGTATCGTCGGCAGATCCGTGAATCAGACATTGCCGCGCGTGCGGAATGGAGAGCCGCATGGGATCGGCTTCCTGATAATGGTCGGGCACCTCGCTGGGCGTACCGCGCAGGAATTCGGCAACCGCGTCGTGGCTTAAATGAAGGCGATAGGCCCGCTGCAGATCGACCACCCCCGCCAGCGAGAGGGCGCGTTTTACGCCCGGCTCGTGCGCTGCCAGGCAGAGCGCTAGCTGGCCTCCCGCTGAGTGCCCCATAACCACGATTCTCTCCCGATCAAGATGTTCGGCGTCCGCATGCTGCAGCAGAAATTGGTAGGCAGCGCGAATATCGGCGAACGTTCCGGGCCAGCCTCCGCCGGCGTTGCCGATGCGACGGTATTCGAGATTGGCCGTCGCTAATCCACTGGCAGTGAGGGCAGCGCATAAATGCCCGGCATGATTCAGATCATATTTCGCCCGCCAGAAGCCGCCGTGGATGTTGATCACGAGCGGCGACAGACCTTTGCCTTTTCCTTTGGCGGCGGGCAGGCGCAGATCGAGAAACTGGCTGGGATCAGACCCATAGGCCAGCCGTCTGTCCGCCGGCGGCGGTTGGCGCGAGAGGATGTCGTCAGACATGCGTGATTGATTTTACAAGGGCAGTGCGCTATGTCACTCTCATCAGTGCGTCGGGTCACTGCGAAACCTTGGCGCGCAGAGTACGGTTACGCCGGTTTTTCATCACATCCAATTTCAACCACTTGATTCGGGATTGGGCTCGAGAGAGGCCGTCTCGAATGCAGGCATCTCCGGGCACTTTCCCTCAAAGGAAGGAGAGTTTCCCATGTTTGCCCGTGTTCTCGAAATCACTCCGAAACTGGAAAAGAAAGACGAACTGATCAAAACGATTCGTCAGGAAGTCCTCCCCCTGCTCAGGAAGCAACCGGGCTTCCTCGAAATGCTGCCCTTTATGCCGGAAGGCGCGACTGAGCATGCGCTGTCGATCACCCTTTGGACCGAGAAGCGCGATGCGGAGAGGTATGTGCGGGACGTGTTCCCGAAGGTGGAGCAGACCCTGAAACCTTTCCTCACCGCGCCGGCTGTCGCCAGAGTGTTCACGGTGGAAACCTCCCTGTGCAAGCACTGGGTCGAGTCTCTGACCGCGGCCGCGTAGTGCAATGCATTGCAAGCCGGAGCGACGGCGCTCCGGCTTTTTGCTACCCCCCAAAGAGTGCTTCATTCGTAGCGCAGAGCTTCGATGGGATCGAGGTTGGCGGCGCGCATGGCTGGAACCATGCCGCTTACGACTCCCACCACGGCAAGAATTACGGTAGCCACAAGCAGCGTCATCGGGGAGACAATCAGCCGGATGTCCGCCGCCTCCGCGTGCTTGGCCAGCGCGCTGTAAAACGTAATACGTCCCGCCACAATGGAGACGGTGTACGACAGTATGATGCCGAAGATCCCGCCCACGGCCGTAATCACCATGGCCTCGGCAAGAAACTGAAACAGGATGTCGTGCCGGCGCGCACCCAGGGCTTTTTCTACTCCGATCTCGCGCGTCCGCTGCGTCACCGAAACCAGCATGATATTCATCAGGCCAACGCCGCCAATGCCGAGCGTGACCGTCCCGATGAACCCCAGCAGTACTTTCAGGGCAAGGGTGATGATGCCGAACTGCGAAAGCTGTTTCTGGGCGTCGAACACGAAGATGGCGCGCTGGTCGTCGGGCTTGAAATTATGCGCGGTTCCGAGCGTCTCGCGGATCGTCTTGTCCATCTTGTCGTGATCCAGTCCCGCCGAGTCGAGCCAGATTCCGTCCAGGTAGTGATTGTCTTTCAACACGTCCATCGAGTTATACGGAATATAAACTGTGCGATTGTTGTCGTTGTCGCCCTCCTGCATGCGGGGCGCGCCCACCCCGACTACCTCGAAGGTGACGCCGTCGATGCGAATGTTTTCGCCGACGGCCGGCATTCCGGAAAAAAGCTTGTCGCGTGCTTCCGAACCGATGACCGCATACAGCCCATGCTGCATGTTGTCGGCATCGTCGAGGAATCGTCCTTCGGACACATCAAGATTCCAGACTTGCTGAATCGCGGGATCGAAACCCATGACTGAGAATGAGAAGGCGCGGTTGTTGTTCTGCACGTTCGATTGCTTGTCGAGTTCGCGAACCACGTGCCGGCAAAGGGGCAGATTGTTGCGCAGCAGTTCGACGTCATCGTTGGTGAACCGAATCTGCACGCCGGCCTTGTTTCCGCCCGCTTGCTGCGAAGTGCGGCCCGGAAAAACTCCCACGGCGGTCGCCCCGAAGCTCTGAAAAATCGCCTCGATGGCTTTTCCAAATCCTTTGCCGTAGGAAAGCAGCAGCACGACGGTGGCGATGCCCCACGCCATGCCGGCCATGGTGAGCAGCGTCCGCCGGAGGTCGTGACGCATCGCGGAATAGGCCTGCTTGAGAAGATCGCTGTGCATAGCTACTCTTTGCGGAGCGCCTCCACCGGTTCGAGCAGAGCGGCGCGCCGGGCGGGATAGAGTCCGGCCGCAACCCCCGCAATAGCCAGCGAAAATACCGCCAATGCCGCCGTCGATGCCACCAGCCGGGGAGGATCGAATCCCTCTCCAAGATTGACGTGGCCCAGCACCGCCATCAGAGCCGCCGCGCCGCCGATGCCAAAGCCTCCGCTCAGCAGCGTGAGAAACGCGCCTTCCACAAAAAACTGGAACATGATGCTGCCGTTGGTGGCGCCTACAGCCTTGCGCAGGCCGATTTCGCGCGTCCGGTCGGCCACGGCGACCAGCATGATGTTGATGATGCCGATTGCGCCCAGGGCCAGTGTGACCAAGCCGACGCTGCCCAGGAACATGTTCATAGCGTCGAAAATCTTGCCCACCTGATCGACGGTCTTGACCGTGTCCCATTCGTCGAACGAGTCAGGATTGTCCGGATCGAATCCGTGATTGCGCGCAATCACCTTGTGCACTTCCTGCTGGGCGGCCTCGTGCAAGGCTCGCGATCGCGGCTGATAGTCAATCATTGAAATGACGTCAGGGTCGGTCCCGGCATTCAGCGGCGGGAAATACTCGTGCATCGTTGAAAAAGGAATGTAGTTTTTCAGGTTCTGCGTATTGTTGTCGCCGTGGCCGATGCGCTGGATAGTCCCGATCACCATAAAGCGAATTCCATTCAGAAGGATCGTGCTGCCGATCGCAGGCCGGCCAAGAAACAGCGTCCGGCGGGTCTCGTCCCCGAGAACGATCACGCGCCGCCGCTGCTGCTCGTCCATGTCATCCAGCCAGCGGCCCTCATTCATCGGCGTGTAGCGGATGCGGCTGAACTCGCGCGGGACTCCATTGATCTGCCCGCTCGCCTGATAGAAGTCGCTCACGGCTCGAATGTCACTGCGGTAAATGATCGGCACCGCAGCGCCAACACTCGGGCACTGTGTGATGACGTCCCGATAATCTCTGTAGGTGAGGTAATACTGCCGGAGCGCGGTGAAACTGCCCTGCATGACCGGGGCGCGCCCGGACCATATAAACATAACGTTCTCGCCCAAGGAGTCGAACTGCTTGCGGTTGCCGGCTCGAAAGCCTTCGCCCAGTCCCACCAGCAGCAGCAGGGAACCGACGCCCCACGCGATTCCAAACATGGTCAGAAACGAGCGCAGTTTATGGGCCCAAAGGGTCCGTAAAGTCTGGCCGAAGATATCGAAAATCAGGCGCAAGCGGGTGCTGTGATTATACGGGGAGCGCGGGTTCCAAAGCCCTGTCTGTGGATCGCCGCGGGTTGTTCTCCTTGCAGCAAAATTGAGGCGGCCTGTCGGGTGCCCAGGTTTTCTCAGCGATCTCTGCCAAACCTCAGCGTTCTCTGCGGTCAAAAGCTTTTTACCGCAGAGGACGCAGAGAAATGCCGCCGAGGTCGCAGAGAACAAGAAAAGGGCTTCATCTTTGCAAAAGCTTACGCAGACCAGCCATGGACCAGGTTTTCTCAGCGATCTCTGCGAAACCTCAGAGTTCTCTGCGGTTAAGAGCTTTTTACCGCAGAGGACGCAGAGAAATGTCGCCGAGGTCGCAGAAAACAGGGAGGAGAGATGGGGAACTCAGCCGCAAAGTTGAACTTTCATTCAAAAATGCGCAGAAAGTCGTTCCGAATCTCCCGCGAGTTGTTTATTCTCTAGCGGGATGACCACTCTTGCCCTGAGCGAACTGCTGGGCGCCACCGTGTATGACCCGACTGGCGCGGCGGGACGGGTGCGCGAGGTGGCGCTGGCCCCGCAGGAGGATCGCGCGCGGGTTTCGTCTCTGATCGTCAAGACCCGCTCGGGCAACCGGGTGCTGCCGTTCGCCTCGGTATCCGCCATCAACGGAGGCATTCGCGCCACTACGGCAATGGGAGAGTGGCACGAGGCCAATGGCACCGAAGGCCTGTTCTTGCTGGAGCGCGATCTGCTCGACCAGCAGGTGATCGACGTCAATGGACGAAAAGTCGTGCGCGTCAACGACGTCGACCTGGAGTTCGATGCGCAGAAAGAGAAAGATGCCGGCCCGGCCCTGCGCGTTCATTCGGTCGATGTGGGAGCGCGCGGCGCCGTTCGCCGCCTGCTCCGCGGCGTGGCGCCCCGGTCGGCCTTGCAGGCCTTGCTGGGGAAGATTCCACCCCGCAGCATCCCGTGGAATTTCGTCGACGTGATCGAGACCGATCCCGCGCGGCGGGTGAAGCTGAAGATCTCTCACGACGGGCTTTCCAAGCTTCATCCTGCCGACATTGCCGACATCGTGGAAGAGCTGGCGCCCGATGAGCGCCAGGCCGTGTTCCAGACGCTGGACGAAGAAACTGCGGCTGAGGCGCTCGAAGAAGTCGAACCCAGGGTCCAGAAAGCAATCGTCGAGTCGCTGGATTCCGAGCGCGCGGCCGAGATTGTCGAAGAGATGGATCCGGACGCCGCTGCAGACCTGCTGGGCGATCTCTCCGAAGACCGCACCGAGCAGATCCTCACGCAGATGGAGCCGGAGGCTCAGCAGGACGTCGTTGAACTGCTGGAGCACAAGGAACAAACCGCCGCCGGGCGCATGACCACCGAGTTCCTGGCTCTGCCGGTCAGCGCTACGGTGCAGAACGCCATCGATTCTCTGCGGGAATTCGAGGGTGGCGTCGAGGCGGTCAGCACTATCTATCTGGTCGATTCCCATGGAACGCTGGTGGGAGCAGTTCCGCTCGCCCGCATCGTCTTGGCCCCCCCGTCGAGTCCGATGCTGTCGCTCACCCAGGAGCCGCTCGTCCTGGCGCATGAAGGCGTCGAGGAAAACGAAGTTGCCGAACTCTTCGATAAGTACAACCTGCAAACCCTGCCAGTGGTGGACGAGCGCAACATGTTGACCGGGGTCATCACCTCCGACGATGTGATCAGCATGTTAAGGGCGAAGCTCTAACCCCGACCCTTCCGCTCAGATCTTCTCCGGGAATTCCTCACTTTGTTGATCTCCGCGGCACTTTTCGTTTGGCCTGAATCGCGGGGTGCATTTATCCTGTGGCGTCGTTGGCAGTGCAACCGCTCCCTTTTTTATGTCAGCGAAGCATGCGCATGAGGTTTCTGAGACGCTGGAAAATCCGGATTCTGCTGTTCTTCGCCGTCGTTGGTCCGGGGTTTATCACCGCGAACGTCGACAATGATGCCGGCGGCATCCTGACCTATTCCCAGGCCGGCGCGCAATTCGGACATCTTCTGCTGTGGACCATGATCCCGATCACCCTTGCCCTGATCGTGGTGCAGGAGATGTGCGCCCGCATGGGCGCCGTCACCGGCAAGGGCCTCAGCGACCTCATCCGCGAAGAATTCGGATTGCGCCTCACGTTTTTCATGATGCTCGGCATCCTGATCACCAACTTCGGCAACGCCGTCACTGAGTTCATCGGGATCGCCACCAGCCTCGAGTTGTTTGGTCTGCCGCGCATTTACACGGTTCCCATCTGCGGCGTGATCGTCTGGCTGATCGTAGTGAAGGGACAGTACAAGAGCGTAGAAAAAGTGTTTCTAGCTGCGTCCTTCTTTTATGTGACGTACATTTTTGCCGCGATCCCGGCTCATCCGGCGTGGAAAGATGCGACCATCGCCACCTTCAAACCTCCCGATTGGCGCGCCTTTCGCGACCAGGCCTACCTGTTCATGGTGATCGGCGTAGTGGGCACCACGATTGCCCCGTGGATGCAGTTCTACCTGCAATCGTCGATTGTGGAAAAAGGAGTCACCAAACGCGGATACCAGGCTTCGCGGCTCGACGTGGTCACAGGATGCATTTTCACGGATGTGGTCGCGTGGTTCATTATCGTCGCCTGCGCGGCGACTCTCTACGTGCACGGCTTCCGCGATATCAAGTTCGCCGCCGACGCTGCCCAGGCCTTGAAACCGCTGGCGGGAGATTACGCCTACATCCTGTTCGCCGTGGGCCTGTTCAATGCGTCCTTGTTCGCCGCGTCGATTCTGCCGCTGTCTACTGCGTACACCGTTTGCGAGGGGCTGGGATTCGAATCTGGCGTGGGGCGGAAATTCAGTGAAGCTCCGTTTTTCTACTGGCTCTACACGCTGCTGATCGTGGCTGGTGGGGCGCTGGTGTTGATCATCCCGGCGCCGCAGTTGATCCAGATCGTGCTGTGGTCGCAAGTGATCAACGGAATCGTGTTGCCCTTCGTGCTCATCTTCATGCTGCTGCTGATCAACAAAAAGGAATTGATGGGCGAGTACACCAACACGCACCTTTTCAACATCGTGGCGTGGGCGACGACCGTGATCGTCATCGTGCTCTCGCTGGCGCTGATGGTGGCATCGCTGGCCGGAAAAACTTGAGTCTGATAACGCCTGATGCTTACAGCAGTTTCCCCGCCGCCAGATCTTTTACCAAGGTGAAGTCTGCTTCCAGGAAGTCGAACTTCGGCAGATCTTTCGGCTTGGCCCACTGCATATCACGGAAGATGCGGTTTTCCAGTGCGCCCTTGAATTCGCGCACGACATAAAAGCGCAGCTCCACCATGCCGCCGTTGGGATATTCATGCTGGATGCGGGCCACCTCGTCTCCGATGGTGGCTGCAATCCCGAGTTCTTCGTCCAATTCGCGGCGCAGGGCATCGCGCGGCTGCTCGCCCTCTTCAATTTTTCCGCCGGGAAATTCCCACTTGAGCGGCATCGTCTGGTGCCGCGTGCGCTGGCAGACCAGCAGTTTTCCGTCCTGCACAATGAGCCCCGCGACCACGCGCTTCATCGCCCAGCAGCTTCCAGTTTCTTTCCCACGAGCATCGCACAATGCTGCACAAAGGTCTGATGTTCGGCCGTGAACGCGGCAGGGAAGTGGCTGTCGATATCGAGTTCGCCCATAATCTTGCCGTGGGCAAAGACCGGAACCACGATCTCCGACTTGGTCTCGAGCGAGCAGGCAAGATAGCGAGGATCTTTGCTGACATCATCGACCACAACGGTCTTTCCGCTGGAGGCGGCCGCGCCGCAAATGCCCTGATTCAGCGGGATGCGCGTGTGCGGCGTCATCGCGCCCTCGAACGCTCCCAGCACTAACACGGGAGGCTGCGCTCCGGGCTCGAGCATGTAAAACCCCACCCAGTTGTATTTCAGCATGCGGTCGTGCAGCAGCTTTACCATCGAGCGCATTAGATCCTGTGCCGTCGGGGCGGCCTTCGCCATTTCGGTGACTTCGTTGCGCACTTCTTCAATGCGGGAAGTTACGGCCATGGCTGAAATCTTAACTCACGGGATGAGATTGTGAGCGGAAGAAGCGGGAACGGCAGTAATCTGCCGGATTCCTTTGGTGCGCGGAAAGACTTCCGGACGAATTGCCCAAGCCAGGGCGTCGAGCCCGCGCAGCAGTGTGGGCGCGGGCGTGTTCAGATACTCGTCGCGAATGCAGAATACGCGGCCCGATCGCACCCCCGAAGTCTGCTGCCAGCCGCGCTCGTTCACGATTTTCTCCAACGGAACCCGATCCCCAGCTCCGCACCAGGCGGCGATGATTACTTCAGGATCGAGGCTTGCGATCTCACCGGCAGTGCAGTGGCCACCCGGAACCCCGATAAATTCTCCGCCTGCGGCTTCGACCAGTTCTCGCACCCAAGCCTGCGAAGCGATCAGCGGCTTGCCCCATTCCTCGCAGAAAACTCTGAGGCGCGGCGAGGTGCCAGCCTGATGGCGAACCTCGGCAATCTTCTGCCGCATCGCATCGATCACCGATTCTCCACGATCGCTCGCGCCCACCGTACCCGCGATGGTTGCGATGTCCGTGTAAATATCCGCCAAGGTTTTTGGAGCTAGCCCGAGGAAGCGCGCGCCGGCCTTCAGGATCTCGGCGACGGCCTTCTCCTGGTAGGGAACTGCGGCGATCACGAGATCGGGATTCACCGCGACGATCTGCTCCGTATCCGCGGTCCATGAATCTGCCAGGATCGCGCGCGCGCCGTCGCGAACCGCGGGCACAACGTCGGCACAATACCGGGTGCATGCGACCACGCGCTCCAGCTCTCCAATGGCATCGAGAATGACCGTTGCGCTGGGTTGAAGGCAGGCAATGCGCTGCACGGTATGGCTGGCGACCATACGCCCATCTTATGCGAAGAACACAACCGAGAGCGGCCAGGTCTTGCCGTGAGATCTCACGGCTTCGGGACGGCTGTGATTTGATTCAGCGCCGCGGATAGCGCATCGAGCGCCAACTGCGCGGCGTGCGACGACGCGGGAGGCAGGCCTCCAACGGCGGCGATCAGATCCTCCCGCTTAAATTTACGAGCCTCGGAAACCGTCTTGCCCCGAGCCAGTTCCGTGAGCGCCGAACCGCAGGCCATGGAAGGGACGCATCCCTTGGCCTTGAAGCGGATTTCCACGACCCGTTCGCCGCGAACCTGCAGGCTGATCCGAATCACGTCGCCGCAGACCGGATTCGAAATCTCGGCGACGGCATCGGCCGCCGCAAGATCCCCGGCGTTGCGCGGATTCTGAAAGTGATCGAGCAGTTGCGCGGAATACATCGGCTCCATTCTATCGAGTATTAGCCGGAGCCTTTAGGCGCGAGGATGTTCCATCCGGGAAATAAATCGTCCAGCCGCGCTCGCGGGCCAGAGCTTCCAAATCCGGATTGGGATTCACCGCGAACGCATGTTCGGCATGCTCGAGCATGTCGACATCCCACCGGGAGTTTCCAAATGCCGCCTGAATATCCTTTTGGACCACTTCGCGCAGGGCTTGCGGCTTTCCCGGTCCCGAAGGCACGCGCAGCAGGCGTTTGGTCACAATCCCATTCTCGCAATGAATTTTCGTCGCCAGGATGCGGTCGTGCGGAATTCCGAATTGATCCATGCCGGCGCGAATCACCCACTCATTGGACGACGACACGGCCCAGATTTCGCATCCGTTGGCATGGAGTTGGCGCACCAGTTCGAGCATTTCCGGAAAGACGCGCCCGGGAAAGGACGTGGTCATAAACTCGGTGGCGGCTTTCATCATGGCGGCATCGGAAAGCCCGTGGTGCATGCTCACCATCTCGCCGCACATTTCGTCTTCCGTCACCTTCCCCGCTTTGTACGCCGCATAACGGGCGCGCATGGCCTGGCCGATCTCGGCGGACACGATGCCCCGCTTGATTTCCCAATCGAAAAAGGTTTCCCCGGCGTCGCCCGACCACAGCGTGCCGTCGCAATCGAAAGCCGCAACCCGCGGCCGCAGACGCAGCGCCGATTTAATAAATGCGAGGCTGGTTTGTGTGCTCGTACTCATGTCTTCGACAATAACGTGCCCGGCCGGAAACACGCAATTGTCGTCGGGCTTCGGGCTATTCTGCTGGCAGATCGCGGGTGGAGAAATGCCAAATGCGAAAGACTGGAAAGCCGCTAAGAAGATTTCACGACCAGCGCCGCGTACTCCTCAGGGGTATTGATGTTCATTGCCACGAAGGGATCTTCTACCGCGACATATTGAACGTGAGATTGAAACCGGTGCTCGATGTCGCGAGCGTTGCCCGTGGCTGGCTCGCGCAGAAACCGTTCGATCATCTCCCGTCCAACCACATACGGATGCCCATGCTTTCCGGAAAATTCCGGCACCACGGCCCACACACTGTCCGGCGCCTGCGCGAAAGCCGCGCGCAGTTTCTGCACGGTTGCCCAGTTGGCCGGAGGACGGTCGACCAAGGTGATCATAGCGGCGTCCCGTCCGTGATTGAGGACCTCCTGCAAGCCCACCTGCAGGGAACTGAACTGACCGCGGCTCGGATCCGGATTCCGGGCCAGCGTAGCTCCATTCGCATAGACGATCGGAGCCAGGGCTGCTTCATTTTCTCCGGCCACGACCACCACGAAATCCGTTGCGTCCGCGAGAGATCGAATCGCGGCTGAAAGAAAGCTATCTTTGGAGGCCACTTCGCGCTCAACTGGCGGCCAGGGGAGCAGCGCCTTGTCGCGGCCCATGCGCGAAGATTCCCCTGCGGCCAATATGACTCCGGCAAAGCTGGGAGCGCGGGACATCTTGCGGAAGATAGCAGAAAGCAGAAAGAAAGTCAGTGTGCGAACGCTTATGTGGAGACGTTTTATGTGGGGAGAGTTCGTGTGGGGGCAATTTGTGTAGGGTTATGTGGGGACAGCCGCCCATAGCCTGCCCCGAGCTTGTCGAAGGGGCTGTCCGTCGAACGCGGCTCGACATTTTGTCGCAACCAACAACGTTTCAGGATCAGCCAGTCGCCTGATCCTCTTCGGCTACTTTTTCCATGCCACATTCCGCATGGTCCGACCCGACAGCCTCTTCGCGCGCGCCCTTGAACCAACTTAGGTGCGGCAGTGCAGCAGTCGCGCCGCGCCGGATGGCAATCAACTCCGCGGTGACGGCTACGGCGATCTCCTCGGGAGTGACCGCGCCGATATCGAGTCCGATCGGCGCATGCACGCGATCGAACAGGTGCGCGGGCAAGCCTTCGGCCTGCAGGGTTTTGAAGATCCCGATCACTTTGCGCTTCGAGCCAATCATGCCCACGTAGCGGGCGCGCGTCTGCACCGCCCAGCGCAGCAGGCGCATGTCGTCGCGGTGGCCGCGCGTCACGATCACGATATAGGAAGATTCACTGGGATCGATCTTCTTCATGGCCTCGTCAAAATCGAGCGCGTACACTTCTTGCGCCGCGGGAAAGCGCTCTCTGCTGGCGTAAGCGGAGCGGTCGTCGGTGACCGTGACCTCAAATCCGGCGTTGGCGGCGATCCGGCAAACATTGAGGGCAACGTGGCCTGCGCCGAAAAGATAAAGTAATGCCGGAGGTAGAACCGGTTCGACAAATATTTCCAGCGTGCCGCCGCAAATCAGGCCGGTATCGAACTTCGGGTCCTGGTTCAAGTCGAACTTTAAGGTGCGCGGCTTCTCCGATTCCATGACTTCCCGGGCAGCCTGCCAGACGTCCGCCTCAACGCACCCGCCGCCGATGGTGCCGACGATCGAGCCGTCATCGCGCACCAGCATTTTCGCAGTCTTAAAGGATGGGATCGACCCGCGGACGTTGACGATGGTGGCGATAGCCCCGCGGCGTCCCTGGCGGCGAAGCTCAACGATTTGCTCGTAGATATCCATATTGGAAAACAGCGACACCGGGTTCGCTCTAGTGATTATCAGTCGGTTAACAAGGGAGAGTCAAACGGCAGAAAGCAAAAGCCCCGGGTCATCACGCCGGGGCTTGCTGCGTTAATCAGTAGACTACTGAACACGACCTGCCAAGCACTTTCATGGTGGCGCGGCGCCGGGCGAATGTCAAGGATACTTTGGTGGGTGGACCGCAGAGGGCGCCGGAGTCGAACCGCAATGGCTGATGGGCCACTCACCGACTTGGCAGGTTGTGTCCAGTACCCACTGGCAACGCCCTCTAGGCAACGGCCTGCCGACCTGATCCTAGAGCGTGGACGCCTTCTGAATGGTGACTTGCATCACAAACGGAAATAAAACATCGAGCGCGGTTCCAGAACGGAACTGCCGCTGACTTATTATGAGAGCCGATCTTATGAAGGGGCTGAAGCCCACGTTGTTTTTCAATTCGTGCGATGCGGATCGAAGCCGCACCCAAAGTTAGAGAGGACCTTGTTATGAAAGCCGTTCGCATTCATCAATTCGGCGGGCCTGATGTTCTGACCTACGAAGACGTCCCCGACCCTCAGCCGCGCAAGGATCAGGTGCTGGTACGGGTGAAGGCGTGCTCGCTGAACCATCTTGATCTGTGGGTCCGCAAAGGACTGCCGGGCGTGAAGCTGCCGCACATCCTGGGCAGCGACGTGGCTGGCGAAGTCGTCGAGATCGGAGAGTACGTCACCGGACTCAAGACCGGCCAGCGCGTCATTGTCGCGCCCATCCACTTTTGCGGACATTGCGTGAAGTGCCTGGCCGGATTGCAAAATCACTGCCGCGAGTTCACCGTGCTAGGCAACGGCGTGGACGGCGGGAACTGCGAACTGATCGCCGTTCCGGGCGCGAACCTGATTCCGATTTCTGATTCGCTCGATTTCAATCAGGCCGCGAGCGTCCCGCTCGTATTCGTCACAGCATGGCACATGCTCGTGGGACTGGCGGGCGTCCGTCCCGGGCAAACGGTGCTGGTCCTCGGCGGAAGCTCCGGAGTGGGCATTGCCGCTATCCAGATCGCGAAGCTGTTTCATTGCCGAGTTATTACGACCGTGGGGAACAAGGTCAAGCTGGAAAAGGCGCGCGCTCTCGGAGCCGACTACGGCATCGATCATTACAAGCAGAAAATTTCCGAAGAAGTCCGCAAGATCACCGACAAAGCAGGCGTAGACATCGTGGTGGAGCACGTAGGCGCGGCCACCTGGGATGAGAGTGTACGCTCGCTCAAGTCCGGAGGGACCTTAGTGACCTGCGGCGCAACCACCGGCCCGAACGTGGCGATAGATTTGCGGCATCTGTTTGCCCGGCAGTTGCGCCTGCTCGGCTCCTACATGGGGACGATGGGCGAACTGCACGAAGTCCTCGGCCATGTTTTCGCAGGACGCCTGAAGCCGGTGGTCGATCGAATCTTTCCCCTGAGCGAACTGCGGGCCGCGCACGAATACCTGGAGAAGAGTCAGATGTTCGGGAAAGTGGTGGTGAATCCGTAACCTTCAGCAGAAGCCAGCCACATCGCTCAATAAGGGTTACCGGGATTTTTCACCAGCCAGGCTCAGGTGCTCTCTTCACAAAATCTCAACTGCTTTATTGATTGGACGGGCGGCGTTTCGTGGGTGAGGGCTTCACCGGGATGGTGTCGTCAACAATGACTTTTTTCGGAGATCGGCCAGCCGAAGACACTAGCTGGGCATTTTTGCTCTCCATCGAAGCCGCGGTCTGCTGAATATAGGAAGACAACTCTTCCCTGAGCCGATTCATGTCGGAAATGTCGTTGCTCAAAGCTGTCAGCTCTTTACCCTCCCGCGAACCGGTTGGGAGCAGCGAATCCAGAGACTCGCAGACCACCGTCAAGTCTTTATACAGCTTAAAGGTCGTGGAGATGCTTCCACCGGAGGCTTGGGCATCGTGAATCAAATCGGGCACCGCAAATTGGAGATTGCGGCGCAACGCGGCTGTCATCTTGGCCTTCTGCACATTGTCTCCCCGCCAGAATGTGATCCGGTGGAGTTTCCCGCCCTGCTGCAGGTCCGTGAGGTCCTGGCTTGTTGCCGGGGACGCGCGCATCAACTCAGCCAAGATTGTATTCAGGTCGCGTGCAACTGGAGAGGGTGAAGGCGAGACTGAGGCCGATCTTGATTGTGCGAACAAGCCTATGCAGCAAACAAGGACGAAAACCGTGACGAGAAGACCCCAATGCGCCTGGCGAGTGGTGGTTGTCATAAAGCAGACTCCTTCGTCCAACCGCCCAAGCATAGACTGATTTCAAGAGAGACGGGCCATTACCGACGTCTAATTGCCCAAATGTCAACGGGTATTGTCCGAATGGTCGGATCGGTTATTGGTCTTGCGGGCGGATGAAGATTGGACTATCACGGCAATAGCGGCAGAGTGCAACCGCGTGGAAACGTGCGCATACAAACTCAAACCCTTGCCAAGGCATTTTGAGTGTTATAGAGAGATTTTTCGACAGTTACTCCTCAAGTGTCGACTGGCTAAAAGGATTGCGTTTGTGGACCCACACCATTGTGCGCCGTTCTCCCCCCGTTCGGGCCATTGGTAAACGGTCGCTGCGCACATAGTATTGCGCGTGCTTGAATCGCTCCCCGCGCCACGGAGAAGATTCCTTAATGGACGAACGTCAGCACCGAGAAACGCTCCGCTTCATTCTGGAAACGCTGAAGCAGCAGGCCATTTTTCTAGACCGCCAGTACGCATGGATCGTCGCACTGGCCGAAACCATCAAGAGCGATCCTGAACTCGAAGCCCGGCTGAAGCAGCACCCGCTCTACGATCTGGGACCTGAGCCGCGCCTCCGAAATTTCGCCGCCTTCGAGCACAGCATCGACGCACTGATTCGACTATTGAGTCAGTAAGAGAGTTTCGTTCTCGGTGCCGGGCACCGGATGATCTCAGTCGGCCTCGCCGACTAGGATCTTCTGAAACCCGCGCTGTATTTGCACCATTCGGATGTGCATGTGCCCAAAGTCATGCTATCTACAACTTTTGGGTAATTTGCAGCGATCGAATCTCCGTCTAAAGTGAGTGTTGAACAATAGGCCTCTCGTTGGCTATCTGTTTTGGAGGACTGGACCGTACTCGGGGGGAGGGCGGTCCTGTTCTTTATTGAGAACATGGTGTCGGAGTCGAGAAAGTTGGCCGGTTCGCACACTTAGAAGCAAGTGCTGAGATGCGCCACGACTGAGTGAGCATTGTGGATACAATTTCTAAACCTTTTTGGGTCGTCATCTGCGCAGTGTGCGGGAAGCGCGTTAACGATGATACGGGTTACATCGATGACGATGGCCATCAGGTTCACGATGAATGCTCTGCCTCAGAACACGCCCTAGCCTCTCAGAAATCACCCACACAACCTGTTCCAATCAACCCGTTGGACCGTTGGCGCGCGTTCGGTACAAGGGTGATCAAGGAAGCAATCTGTGTGCTGGCCGAAGGTCATAACTGACGAAAGATCGCCCTATACTTTGGGCCATTCCCGTTAGCTCTGGCGACCGTTGATGCAATCGGGCCATAGCACTCAAGATCCCGGACTGGCGCATCGGAACCTGCACCCTCTCTGTCCCTTCGTGGTTTAGAATAAATCCATAATGTCTCGCGAACTTAATTTTGGCCCTTACGTCGATGTGGAGAATGGCAAGAAGGTCGTCAAAGACCTGACCTACGGCAATCCCACGCCGGAAGGCGTGGTGCTCACCACGCTGGATTCCGCCGTCAACTGGATGCGCAAGAGTTCGATTTGGCCCATGACCTTCGGGCTGGCCTGCTGTGCCATCGAGATGATGTCGATGGGCGCGGCGCGCTTCGATATTGCCCGCTTTGGCGCCGAGGTCTTCCGTCCGTCTCCACGGCAGAGTGATCTGATCATTATCGCGGGCCGCGTCTCGAACAAAATGGCTCCGGTCATCCGCCAGTTGTGGGAGCAGATGCCTGAGCCCAAGTGGGTGATCTCCATGGGCGCCTGCGCGACCTCAGGCGGCGTCTTCCAGAACTACGCGCTGGTGCAAAGCGTGAACCAGGTCATTCCGGTGGACATCTACGTTCCCGGATGCCCGCCTCGTCCCGAGCAGCTGATTTACGCGATCACGCTCTTGCAGGAAAAAATTCAGAAAGAACGCGGCACCATCAAGAAAGCGCTCAACCTGGCTTAACCGCATTGGAGACTTCCAAGGACGTCATCCCGAAAGTCCCGCGTTTCCACCAGCGGGACGAGGGATCTCCCGGGACATACAGCCGACGGAAGTTCAAGCGGACTCCCTACCGAAAATCGACGTCATTCAGGCCTGTCTTTCCCGGCAACTTCCTACCCGAGCGCTGCATCCTCATGTGAAGAAAACGTGCGGAGGCTCCGATCCGGGGCTATAATCGGGGCCAAAGCCGATTTGGGGTTGTTATGGACCGCTTTCACTGTTCCGCTTTCCTTGTCATCGGTTTCCTGAGCATCGGCGCGATCCTCGGTGAGGCCCAAACTACCGCTGCCCCTTCGACCCCGCAAACCGCACCGGCTGCCGCCAGCTCGTTCCCCGCGCCCGGCAAGAGTGAGCCTATCCCCGCGAACGCTCCGCGCATGTGCAGGGAAACGCACCTGCAGATCATCCGCGACTTCGAAACCCAACTGGTGTATGCGCGCACCCCGTTTCCCATGGGCACCAAGGGACTGCAACTAAAGAATGGAACCACCGCGCCTAACGGTCCGGCTCTGCAGCAGTTGATGGCTCTCTACGGACCCTCAATCAAACCCGGAGATCCGGCCCGCATTTCCTACGTCCGCATCAAGGATAACTTCATTCATTTCGAACTCAACGGCGGCCCCGTGCGCCGCCAAAAGTGGTACCAGCGCATTCAGATTGAAGGTGCCAACGGGAATTCAGTTCCTCTTTCCAATAACGAATCGGTGCAGAATCCGCATGGCAGTTATCTGGATGTTTATTTCGATAAATATGTTCCCGAGATGAGCGCGGCGCAATTGCGCGATCTGCTCTATCCCGCGCTCGATTTCAAGGCCAAGAGTAAAGAAGAGGCGTATCTCGATACCGTGCCGCCGAAGGTGAAGCAAGCCATCCAGGCGCACCATGTTCTGGTCGGGATGAACACCGAAATGGTGCTGCACGCCATGGGCAAGGCTCCGCGGAAAGTGCGCGAGAAGGATAACGGGGTCGACTACGAGGAGTGGATCTACGGGCAGCCGCCGCAGGATGTGGATTTCGTCCGCATCGTGGGCGATGAAGTGGTGCGCGTGGAAACCATGAAAGTCGGCGGCCAGAAGATCGTGCGCACCGAAAAAGAAGTCATTCTCGACAAGCCCAAGGAAGAAGAAGCCAAGACCGAGCAGGAAGTCCGTCCGGCGAATGCCCCGAGCCTGCGGCGTCCCGGAGAAGATTCGCAAGATGTCCCCAAGCCGACCGACAGTGTTGGGCCCGCGCCGCTACCGCCTCCACCCCCACCGCCCATTGACGGTCCCGGCGGCCAGGGACCGGAATTAATCGGCCGCATGTAAGTCTGGCCGGCGCGGGCAGCCGTTCGACTCGACGCTACTGGCCTGCGGCCACCGCGGTTCCAACATCTGCGAACGAGAACGCCAGCGAGACGTTGGCGTGCTCACGCCCGTCCACTTCCACATAGGGATAAACAAAATAGTTCAACGGCGCGCCCTCCTGTGGAGGATTCAGCCGCAGATCGCGCCCCATGGTGAACTGCATGCGGTTTACGTCGTGCGCACCAAAGAAGTAGGTGCGTTTCTCCGGATGCTTCCATGCTTCCGAGATGTCGACCGGAATCCATCCCTTGCCGTCGATGTAGAAATCCGACCAGCAGTGATAGCCGGTAATTTCGGCCGAGTGCGCGTCAGCAGGTAAAGGAAATCCGATTTCGAAGCGCGCCGGAATGCCCTGGGACCGCGCCATCGAGATGAATAACGAATGGAAATCGGTGCAGTTGCCCTTCTTCGCATCGCAGGCATAGAGGACGTCGCCGCGTCCCCAGCCCGTGCCGGTCTTGTCGTAGCGCATGGTCGTGAAAACGTAATCGTAAATGGAGCGAGCTTTGTCCAGAGGATCGGTCTTGCCTTGCGTGACTTTCGCGGCCAGATCGGCGGGCACGCCGGTGATGGGCACAAGAGCATCAGGCTGCAGGTCCTGTTGCCGCTCCTGACTGGTGAGCGCGGCCACCGACAGATGCGGTGCGCCATTCAATGCGGTGCGTTCGTGGCGAACCACGTCGTATTCGATTTCGAAGAAAAGCTCCGGCTGCGCCGCATTTTTCGTCTCCGCATAGTAGAGCTCGTTCCCGGACTTCGCATCGCGAGTCATTTTCAACGGAAGATCTCCCTTGGCCGAAACGACCTTTACTTCCTGGAAGGCGTCGGAGTGCGCGGCCGGAATCCAGACGCGAACCTTCTTGCCCGCCGGCAGGTCTTTCACCGTGAAGGCGTAGCGAAACGTGAAATGGCGAGATTCCTGGGCGAAGGCGGGCAGAGTGAAGACGAATAGAAACATCCAGAGGAAAAGTTTGCGTGGCATAGCGGCGTCCTTTCAAATTCTGACAACTGGCCACTGACAGCTAGGGTCGGAAACGACACACGGGCGTCTTAGAGGGAGCTCCGTCAGGTGAAACCGCGCTTAGGGTTGCGCATGGCAATGAGGCGCATAGAAATTAGAGATGCCCAACGGAATCGGGCGATGCTGTATTTTAGCAATTCCTGGAATTTCGCGGGGCTTCTCAGATGCGTGGAGCGGGGATGTGTGGAGCGGGCACTCCTGCCCGCTTGCCTGCAGCACCACAAAGCCAGCGGGCAAGAGTGCCCGCTCCACACTAACCGACAACGCTAGGGACGGGCTTCGTCCCCATCCGGTAAAATTACCCCATGCCCGCCGCCATTCAATGCCGCGATCTGCGCAAGACGTACGACGGCAAGGTGGAGGCCGTGCGCGGGCTGAATCTTGAAATCCAGCCCGGCGAATGCTTTGGCCTGCTCGGGCCAAACGGGGCGGGGAAGACCACCACCATCGAAATCCTCGAAGGCCTGCTTGACGCGACCTCGGGAGAAGTTTCCATCTTCGGGCATACCTGGAAAGAGAATGAGCGCGAGATGCGCGAGTGGCTCGGCATTTCGCTGCAGGAGACGCGTCTGTCCGAAAAGCTGACCGTACGCGAGACCATCGAATTGTTCGCCAGCTTTTACCGCGAGCCCAGTTCGACCGACGAAGTGCTGGAAGAGTTGCAACTGACCGAAAAAGCGGATGCCTGGGTGGGCAAGCTTTCCGGCGGACAGCGGCAGCGGCTGGCGGTGGCCACGGCGCTGGTGTGCAATCCGAAAATTCTTTTTCTGGACGAGCCGACCACCGGCCTCGATCCGCAGAGCCGCCGCCAGCTCTGGGATATTATCCGCGCCTTCCAGCGCCAGGGCGGCACGGTGCTGCTGACCACGCATTACATGGATGAAGCCGAGCGCCTCTGCGATCGCCTGGCCATTGTGGATCACGGGCAGATCATCGCCGAGGGATCGCCCGCGGATCTGATCAACCGCCTGGGCGGACATCATGTGGTCGAGTTTTCCGTGAGCGGCCAGTCCAACGGATCGGCGTCGGCGGCGTGGCGCGGACTGCCCAGCGTCGAATCGGTGCGCGACGAGGAAGGCATGATCGCCCTCAACGTGAAGCAGCCGCACCTGACCATTCCGGCGCTGCTGGAAGCCATCGACAAAGAGGGTGGAGAATTGCAGCATCTGACCACGCGGCAAGCCAGCCTGGAAGATGTTTTCGTGCGCCTCACCGGACGCCATCTGCGCGAAGATTGATTGAGGCCGGAGATTTGAAAGGGCGCGGCTTTAGCCGCGCCGCAAGTGCCAAGATCTCTGGAGGGCTTTAGCCCCCCAGAGACGTCGGTCCGCCTTACGAGACCAACGGTCCCGACTAAGGAGTGCCAATGAATCGCAGCGCGAAATTCGCAGGCGTGATCCTGATTGCGGTGCTCATCAGCGCGGCCGCATCGGCGCAAACCGCCTCTCCCGCGCCAGACGCCTCGTTCGCACCCTTCGAGCAATGGATGGGCGCGGTGCTCACCGCCGACGCGGCAACCCTGAAAGGCCTTTACAGCACCGACCCGGCGGCGCAAGTGAGAGTGAAGACGGTCATGCATCCCGCCGATGCCGACACCGACTTCTGGCTGGGGCTGAAGGTGCGGAGCATGAAGGTCGAGATGGTGCGCCTGATCGTTCGTCCCGACAAGGCCAGCATCATCTTTCGCGCGGACGTGGCGGCGGGGCAGCCCGGTGCGCAAGCGATCAGCGTTACCGATGACCAATACTGGATGAAGCAAGGGGATCGGTGGCGCCTGGTGGGGGTTGAGCGGACCGATGCTCCGGCTCTGAAGCAGCCGGCGGACATGAAGAAAGATCTTTACCCCTCCAACGCCGATGCGCACGCGGAAATCAAAGAGGCGGAGGAACGGGCGGCGAAAGCGCACAAGCGGCTACTGCTGGTCTTCGGCGCGAACTGGTGCTTCGATTGCCACGTGCTCGATCTGGCCTTCCAGCGGGCGGAATTGGCTCCGATTATCGCGGCGAACTATGAAGTGGTGCACGTGGACATCGGTCCCGACGGAAATAAAAATTCCGACGTCGCCAAACAATTCGATGTTTCGTTGGACAAGGGCGTCCCGACGATCGCAGTTGTTGAAAGCGACGGCCGGGTAGTGGTCAGCGAGAAAAACGGCGAGTTCGAAGACGCGCGCCAGTTGACGCCCGAGTTCCTGGTGGAATTCCTGAAGCAATACAAGCCGCAGGCGCGGTAAGCCGAATTTATGAGCTCACTTTGCTACTTTCGTGTCGACGATTCTGATTGTGTGATCGTGACTGCAGAGAGCTCTAACTGAGATGCCGTCAGGCCGGTAGCCGCGAAGCGGCAAAAGAATGCAGCCCGCGGCGCAAGCCGTGGGTGAAAACGATAAGGAAATAATCCAGCCCCGAAGGGGCGAAAGAATCTTCGGTACAGAAATCCATGACCGTAGCCCAACCAACGCCGGCGAAACTGGAAACACAATCGCCCACGCCGCCGCGCCGCAATGGCCGGTGGTCGGGATATTCCCATCTCCTGATGGCGCGCATGTTGGAACTCAAGCGCGAGCCGGAAGTCGTGTTCTGGGTCTTTGTCTTCCCGCTGCTGCTGGCTCTCGGCCTCGGCATCGCCTTCCGCAACAAGCCGGGCGACGCGGTTTCGGTGGCGATCGTCGAAGGTTCCGGCGCGCAGGATGCGCAATCTCTGCTCGCGCGCTCGGCGCAGCACGAGATGTTCAAATTGCAAACGCTCGACGCCGGTGCAGCACATCAGGGATTCCGGCTGGGCAAATTTGATCTCGTCATCAAGCCTGACGGCAAAGGCGCATTCCAATATCGCTACGATCCGGCGCGGCCCGAGAGCGTTCTGGCCAAAGCCGAGGTGAACGACGCGATGCAGGCCGCGGCCGGACGCAAAGACGCGGTCGCGACGACTGCGATGATTTCGTCCGAGCCGGGCTCGCGCTACATCGACTTCCTCATCCCCGGCCTGCTGGGCATGAATCTGATGAACTCCGGCATGTGGGGCATTGGCTTCGCGCTGGTCGACATGCGGCAGCGCAAATTACTCAAGCGCTTCGTGGGCACGCCCATGCGGCGCGGAGATTTTCTGCTGGCGCTGGCCTCCAGCCGCCTGATCCTGATGATCATCGAAGTGGGACTGCTGCTGGTGTTCGGCGTGCTTTTCTTTCACATGCGGGTGCTGGGATCGGTGGGTTCGATCGCCCTGATCGCCGCGATCGGGTCTCTCACATTCGGCGGCGTCGGCCTGCTGACCGCGAGTCGCGCGCAAAAAATCGAATCGGTCAGCGGGTTGATCAATCTGGTGATGATGCCGATGTGGATCTTCTCGGGCGTCTTCTTCTCGTATGAACGTTTCCCGGCAGTCATCCATCCGCTGATCAAGGCCCTGCCGTTGACGGCGTTGAATGACGCGTTGCGCGCCAGCATTCTGGAAGGCACGCCCATCCTGCATCAATGGCCGCGCCTGCTGGTGATGATTCTCTGGGGTGGGATCTCGTTCGTGCTGGCGCTGAAGTGGTTCCGCTGGACCTAAGACTCCTGGCCGGGTGAGAACTGGATTTTCGGATTAAGCGCCCAGACGCAGCCGCGCAGCGGCAGTATATGAAAGCCCGGCACGGGAGTGCCGGTGAAGAAGGAAATTGACGCGAGTCCCGTAGGGACCCGTACCACTTCCCACCCACACTTATTCGATCCGCGTTAGCCTCGCTCGCAAGTTTCTTACGGAGGTTACGAACGAGGCGTCTGCGGTGCTTGCGAAAGGACTACGGTTACGACTTGGCTTGCTTGGCCTGTTTCCGAACTTTGGCCCAGCGTTGCCTTTGCGCCTCGGCGATGCGTTCCCGGGCTTCCTTGCTCAAGACACGCTTTCCCCGTTTGAGCTTGGCCCCGTTCAGATTTCCGAGCGCGTTCAGCGCCTTCCCTACACGGTCCATCTCCCGTTGGAGACGGGAGTACTCCGATCGTAGGGAAGTGACTACCTTATTCAGGTTCGCCATTAGTACCCCTCCTAAGTCAAGGCTAACACGTCTTTCACGCAAAGTACCCAGAACAATGTAAAAATTAGAAGATAGAAGACAGACCATCGGTTCTTACTCCGGCGCAAAGCTCAGCAGCAGCAGTCCCTGCACGTCATTCCAGTCATCCTTGGTGCGCGTGAAGGTCACTTCGCGGCGGCCATCGGAGTATCTCGTATCCAGGAGATAAAACTTATTTACGGTATCCGTTCGGGTTCCGTCGCCGTAAATGGATTCGTCGTAGAGGGCACCGACCAGGACATACAGGCGGGAGTTCCACATCAGCAGTAAAGCGTGCCGCTTGGCCAGTTGGTCCACAATGGCTGCGGGATTGGCACTGTAAGGCATCATGTCGGTGACGCTGACCGTAATTGGACGCCCGTCGCCCAGAAGATGGCGGCCTTGTAACTTGGCGACAATATTTTTGATCGAGCGCGGGTCTGCCTGCTGCGCGCTGTCTTCCAGCGCCGAGTCTCTTCCGCAACAGATCTCGCGATTGTGGAAGATAATATCGAGCGAGGTTAACAGCACTTCCGACCGGTCATTGGTCCGCGCCTTCAGCCTCGGCAGGTCGGGAACGCGGAGTTCCTGATTCGGGCGAATCACGGGATAACCCGGAGAAACGTCTTGCCCATATGCCGGTAAAAGCACCAGACACAGCAGAAGCCCGCAATACTTAGGCACGTTGAACCTCGCTTGCTGCTTGAATTCTAGCTTAGTTCCAGCGTGGGCAAGAAGCGAGGCACCTGCCGCGCCTTAGTCGCCTGCTCGAACGCGTATGCCAGCTTGATCAAAGTAGGCTCGCTCCAGGCGCGTCCAAAGAAGGAGATACCCACCGGCAACCCAAAGACAGAACCCGCGGTCACATTGATATTAGGATAGCCTGCGACCGCGGCGGCACTCGAGCTGCCTCCAGAAAAATGATCGCCCGTGACCAGATCCGTAAGCCATGCCGGCCCTCCCGTCGGCGCGACCATCGCGTCGAGATGGTACTTATCCATCACCGAGTCGATGCCTTCGGCGCGGGCCAGTTGATGATTCTTCGCCACCGCATCCAGATACTCCCGGTCCGTAAGTGGGCCCTTGGCCTGAGCCTTGAGAAATAAATCCTGGCCGAAGTAGGGCATTTCTTTCTGCCGGTTGCGATCGTTGAATTCGATGATCTCCTGCAAGGTATGCACCGGCGCGCTAGGTCCGAGCCGTTCCAGATAGGCATTCAAATCCGCTTTCAGCTCATACATCATGACCAGAGCTTCGCTGTCATCAAATTTGCCGAAACTGGGAATATCGGCAGGATCGATCAAGGTTGCGCCTTGCTGTTTCATGATGTCGAGGGTCTGGTTCATCAAGTCATCGACGGCGTCGTTGAAGCCAAAATATTTGCGGGCAACGCCGATGCGGGCGTCCTTGATCCCGTTCGGATCGCAGAACTGCGAATAATCCGGGTGCGCTTTTCCGGCGCTGGCCGCGGTTGCCGGGTCTTCAGGATCGACGCCGGTCAACGCGCTCAAAAGGATGGCGGCATCGCGCACCGTGCGGCACATCGGTCCAGCGCCATCCTGGCTGTGAGAGATCGGGATAATTCCCGAGCGGCTCACCAGGCCTACAGTTGGCTTGATGCCCGCCAGCCCATTCGCGCACGATGGGCACACGATTGAACCATCGGTCTCGGTGCCGATGCCGGCTGCGGCCAGATTTGAGGAGATGCCGGAGCCCGTGCCCGAGCTCGATCCGCAAGCATTGCGGTCGAGCGCATAAGGATTTTTGGTCAGCCCGCCGCGCCCGCTCCATCCGCTGACCGAGTGACTGGAACGGGCATTCGCCCACTCGCTGAGATTCGTCTTGGCAAGAATCACCGCTCCCGCCGCTCGCAGCTTTTGTGCCACGACGGAATCTTTGGGCGGCTTCGAGCCCACGAGCGCGAGCGACCCGGCCGTGGTCATCATGCGGCCAGCGGTATCGATGTTGTCTTTGATCAGAACCGGAATGCCATGCAGCGGCCCTCGCGCACCTTTGGCCTTGCGTTCCGCATCTAGGCTGTCGGCGATCGCCAGCGCGTCCGGATTCATCTCGATGATCGCGTTCACCGCCGGGCCGCGCTTGTCTTTACGCGGAGTATCGACGTCGTCGATGCGCGCCGAGTACAGTTCGACCAGCGACCGCGCCGTGAACCGGCCGGACTTCATGCCGTCCTGCAATTCGGAGATCGTGATCTCCTCCAACTCGAATGGCTTGGTGTCGGGGACGGCGGGTTTGGCGGACGTAACTTCACGCGCCGCGCTGAGTGCCGGAGTTATGACTGCGGCTGTGCCGGCTGCAAGACTGTCTCGTAGAAATGTACGGCGCGAAGAATGCGACGTGAAAAAGGGCATGATTCTCCTGGCTTCAACAGGAATTGGACGAATACCGATGGCAAACCGACCATTTAAGCACGAATGGCTCGATCGGATCACCAGCGGAATGCCGGTTGAGGCCGTTCATAGGGGGATGGTAAGCTAAGCACGTCACCCTGAGCGGGAGTAGTTCAGCGGTAGAACGCCAGCTTCCCAA
>Ga0187805_10000013_pt1 | contig 68664 bp, 42 predicted proteins | sample NC_wetland_sal_i_6_FD_132965 | JGI IMG/M metagenome (GOLD analysis project Ga0187805, IMG submission 132965) | Wetland sediment microbial communities from Neuse River Estuary, North Carolina, USA - Control_5 | ecosystem: Environmental > Aquatic > Freshwater > Wetlands > Sediment | place: USA...
ATCTCCCTTTCTTCTCGGCGGACCATTCTGGGGATTGAACTCCTGTTGGCGGGCGACCTGTGACCTCTTCTGGCCGTGGACACTCGGTTACATCACTGCCTCCTCCCCTGGTCCCACAAACTATATTTCGCAGGTGTACGAGACTCCCATGTATGCCTACGGGGAAGAGAGACCGGACCTCCCGCAGCTCTTCTTGAAAGATGGCACGATTCTCAATGTGACCGATTACTGGATCGTTGACGACCAGCTTCATTTCACGATGATTGAGGAGGAGGGCACGAAACCAGCAGAACACGTGATTCCTTTCGAGGCACTGGATTTGCAAACGACCGTGGATGCAAACACCCGGAGAGGATTCCGCTTCATGGTACGCAACGAACCATTCGAGCAGTATGTGCGCGACCACCCTGAAGGCCCGCCACCGGTTGTAACGCCCCCTCGTGAGTAAAGGTTTGAGAGTAACAGTCGAGGCAGGCAAGATCTTCCAAACTAGACGACAGAGCCGATGGGCAACCGCCCTGCATGAAGGAGCGCGATTTATCGAGCAAAGCCACGAAGTGGGTCCCCGAGAAAAGAAGAAACGTGCCCAGATGCTGGCGCGAGCCCTGCGCAAGCTCGGCTACCAGCTCACCATCACTCCCATCAAGCAAGTTGCGGGCAGACTTGCTGTCCACGCCTAGGAGAGGATTTTCGACGGAGTGTAACGGCTTGATAGCGTCAATCGCCGATGTTTCTCACTGGCTGCGATTCTCGTCTTTACTGATCAAGCCTCGAAATCCTCGCCCGAAGACCTTACCCGAAACTCGAACGCTTAGACGCGCGGTACTCGCTATTCGCGGCTGCGAGCTTGGCGGATTGGTTGGATGCACGGACTACGCGAAAAACCCGATTTTCAAGGCCTTTGACCTGTTATACATTCCCGCCGCTCCTTAACTGGGTTTCCCACACACGTCCTATCTCAAGACAGGAGAATCTTATGATCTTTGCGAGTAGTAATGGTAAACGCAGACCCTCGATTGCCACCTTGTGCGTGGTCGCCTGCACCTTCATCCTGGTTGCCCAAGGAAAGGCAGCTTCTCCCGCCGCAAATGCAACTCCCATGGTTACATCATCCAGCCTAGGAGAATTCGCGGCCACGTTTGCTGGTCCAGCCGCTACGGGTTGCGACTCAAATGGTTGTGCTTTACTGACCGGTCCCTTTGCCACAGCTGCAATCGAGCCTACAACGGCGAGTGCAGTTGCGAATTTCTCGGTTAACTATCATGCGATGCCGTTGCCAAGCCGGGCGCGTCATATGACGCAGCTGTTCAGCGCTGCGGCGGTGGTTGTGACACCTCCCACCGTGAGCTGCGAACCGTTAGGTCCGGGCTGCGACACTATTGACACAGCTTCGGGAGGCGCGGTCGGAGTGAAAGGTTTGAACGCGGTGGACAGCGCCGAGCAAGCTACCAACGTGGTAGTAGGTGATATTGAACCGCCAGATCAGGGTTTTTGTGCCGGGAATGGCTATGCAATCGAAGCTAACAACTTGGGAGAACTTCTGGTTTTCGACACTGCTTTGCAACGTAAATCAGCGGTGCTTCCACTGGATACGGTAATGGGACTTACTGAAAGAGGATGGAGCAGTGGCGGCGATCCTTCGTGCGTGTACGATGCGGATAATGGTGGGCACTGGTTCTTTACTGAAATCGTCTCGGCAAGCAGCGAGGAGAACGGAGGTCCTTTTGCAGGTTGCTTTGCCGGCGTGGCGAACGCATGCTACGAAGGGATTGCAGTGACGGATGGTTCAAATCCATTTGGCCCGTACAGCGTTTACTTCCTCAAAGCCAATTACAATCCAGCGGAACCGGGCTATCCTTACCTGCTCAATGATTACGCGAAGATCGCCACCAGCCGGGATGCATTCCTCGTCTTCTATGATGAGTTCCCGCTGGTGGGAACTGGCCTTGGGGGCGGCTTCTTCAACGGGGCGCAAGAATTAGCATTTAACAAAAAGGCACTGGAACTGGGCCTCCCCGTAGTAGGGAATCGTGGAGAACCAAACCCTGGGTTTACGGTCGCAATTGAGAACATGGGTCTTCTGCCGACACCGGACGGAACCTGTTTCTCCGATAACGTTTACAATCTGCCCGGCTTCACGTGCTGGATCCAGGTAATCCCGGCACACCCACCCGACCCAACTCAGTTTGACAACAGTTATCGAGGTTCCGGGTTCATGGTCGGCACACTTGACTTCTATGGGCAAGGTGATACCCGGTTCGCTGTGTTTGACTGGACGGGGCTCGCAAACCTGAACAGCCCGAACTGCTCGACCTGCTCGGGTATTCAATTCGGTGGTCAGCTATTTGCCGGCGTCGACTTTTACTACGGGGAAGGATTCCTGGCTCCCCAAAAGAAGGGGCCGATACCGTTGGGCAATGAATGCGGAGCTGCGGGTCTCAGTGTGGGCACACCCCCGCCCGCCAGCTGCCCGGAGGGCAAAATCGCTACGAACGGCGACGGCGTGACCCAGGTCTCACAGGCAAACAAGCAACTCTGGCTTGGCATCTCCACCGAGATTGCTCAGACCTACTCGGGGCGACCAAGCCCCGAAATCCACCAAGGGGCACTTTACTGGGTGGTCGGGACCAATACCTTCGACGACTCTGGATATTTCACCCTTACGAACCAGGCATATGTTTCGCCCCGGCATGAGGAGTTGGAATTCCCAACCTTGGCCAGCGGAGGCACCTCCGGCCAAGACGGCGGAAACGGGAGAGCCATCATCAGCTTCACGCTGTCGGGGAATGGCGGACCAACCGGCGCTGACAACGGAGGGTTCTTTCCGAGCAGCGCTTATGGCCGGCTGACCACGACTTCGAACGGACTCTTGGGATCCAGAATCAACATTGCAGACGCGGGTCAATCGCCTCAGGACGGCTTTACAGAGTATATGGGCTATCCAGGACGGACCAGACCTCGCTGGGGAGATTACGGCGGCGCGAGCTTCATGCCGAACTCAGGCGGCAGGATCTATTTTGCCAGCGAATACATCCAGTACAAAAGCTGCACGGGCGCTGCATTTACATTGACGCACGGGACCTGTGGTGGAACTAGAGATGGTCGTGCAAATTGGGGAACCTCCGTTAACTACGTAGTGCCGTAAGGAAACTGGGTGGGTGTCTCAACCACGACAAACTGGTGGCGGCGATCGCGCGGCGGGTGAGCGACAAGAGGATGCTCAAGCTGATTCGAGCTTTCCTGGAGTCGGGCGTGAGGGAGAACGGGCTGGTGAGTTTGGTGGAGGAAGGAACTCCGCAAGGAGGGCCTTTGTCTCCGCTGCTGTCGAACGTCGTGCTCGACGAACTCGACCGCGAACTAGAGCGACGCCACGGGAAAAGTGGAAACTCCCGCCGGCCTGGTGGAGGACACGATTCCCGAGGATCAGTCCCTGGTGCTCAATACGCCAGAAGGCCTGGTCGTGATTACCGGATGCGGACACGCGGGCATTGTGAACATTCTCACCTTCGCCCGGGAGCAGTTTCCCAACGAGCCGGTGCAGGCGGTGATTGGTGGACTCCACTTGTTCGCGGCGACCGATCAGCAACTGGATTGGACTGCCGATGAGTTAAAAGATTTCAAAGTGGCAAATCTGATCGGCGCCCACTGCACCGGTATCGAGGCGCTCTACCGCATTCGCGAGAAGCTGGTTCTGCCGCGCTCATCGGCAGTGGTCGGCATCGTCGGATCCAGCTTCGTTCTGGGCGAAGGCATCCATCCCGGCCGACTGGCCAAATAACATCATCTTTTACAGATGGCAGAAGCGACAGCTCTTTTTCCGGAGAACCTTCTGCATACTGGCGGAGGAAATTGTCACAGGGCGCCACCCGGATCACAGCAGTAAGATCGCGCCGGATCTGGCCGCTCCGGATCGGGAATTGGGACGCAAAACAGAAGTGGCATGGTCAATCCCGATTCCCTTGTCGAATCCGCTAAAGAAGCCCGGCCTCCGCCAGAGCTTGTTGCGCCATCTTCAAACGAGAGCGGGCTAGAGAGGCGAAAGTTCATCTTCGTCCCGCTCTTTTTTATCTTTATCGCGCACGAACCTCTCCTCCAAGAAACGTCGCGCTAAATCCCTGCCTCCCATGCCGAATGCGATTGCCATGCCGAGCATCAGGGCTCCAAAGACAATCCCGAAGGCAACGAGCATCGTCTGTTCTGCCAGGCCCAATTCCTCAAAGACAACCGAGAAGACGAACACAGTAATGATGCTTCGGACGGCAAGGCTCAAAACCCGAGCCGACGGCATATTTGCGTTGACTGCAGCCAGCAGAGTAGCGCGGGAAAAGAAGCTAGCTGCGAGCAATCCTAAGAACAGGATCAATACTGCTACAAACAGATGCGGCAGGAAGAGAAAGAATCTTGTGATTTGGTCTTGCAGGCCCATGATGCCGAGCACGCTCACGCCTAACAGAATGAAACCGAGCCAGGTCAGCCAGAAGACGAAGCGGCTCACCACTTCTGTTGCCGACGGCAAGGAGGCTTTGGTGAGCAGTTGAGAAGCGCCGGCGTTTTCCGAAAGCCTGTCGAATCTGAGGAGTTTTAGAACACTGCGGAGAATCATCTTTACAACGTAGGCAATCAGCCAGCCCGCCAGCGCCAGGATCACCATCACGATGAGACGAGGAAGATAGTGGGCGAAACCTCGAGCAAGGTCGTGCACCGCCTGCATCAGTTCGCTGACAATCATATCCCGCATAGTTGCCTCACTCTCTCGATTTCCACCTCTCGAGCAAATACGGTTTCAGTCGTTCGAATTCAACGCATAAGCTTTCGACATTATTCACGACGTCCTGCGCAGAACCATTGCGGTTCTCTACTACGAACGTGAACACTCGCCCGCGAAAGAGCGGTGCCAAGGCTTGAATGATGTGATCCCTGTTAATGATAGATTTCTGATATGACGACGCAAACTCATAAACCGTCCTGACCCACAATTCTGCAGGATAACGAAACGCCTCCTCTCCTAGAGTGGAAATCCGGTGGAGTTCTGCCAGCGTAGAAGGAGAAAGAATCGACTGAAAAACCGACTCCAGTTGCGCCACTCCAATCGAGAACATTTCGTGCAGTCGCTTCCGATTCACCCGCAGTGGATTCAGAAGGATTTCCTGATCGGTTCCTTGAGTTGGAACTGCCTGCGACCCGGTTACTGAGCTCCATTGGGAAAAATCGGACTCTAATGCAGAGAATAGGACGCCTACAGTTTGACGCAGTGTCGGAACCAGATCGGCACCGCGTCGCTCAGTCGGATCTTTTTCTCCGATAAAGGACTGGCAGATCCGGTATTTTCCCGTAATCGCTGCCAGGGCGAAGCGGAGCTCAACGCCGTTTCCCTCGGTCCCATCGTTCCACGTATTTTGTCCAAGGAATTGATTTCCGAGACGCCCGGAAAAGCCAAACTCGGGCATGTATGCCTCACGAAGTCTCACCCCGTAGAGCGCGCGCACCATCGGGTACAGTAAATTTGTCATTAACAGCCCATCAAATTTGTGCCTGCGATAGGTGGGGGACACCAGATCGAAGCCGTCATAATAGATGGGGCGCAGTAGATTTGAAATCCATTCCGGTTGGATGTTTTCTGAGTCGGGCGACATCACGACACATGCTTTGGCGCGGAGCAGTTCGGCGGCGGCCAGTATCGTGCGCAACGCAACGCCGCTTCGCGGAGTACTCGCATATCTCGTGCTGATCGAGTGCAAGGTGCGAAGTGCGTAGACGTCGGAGGTTGGGCGCGAATCACCGATTGAGATGCCGGTCACCAGTTCTGTGGTGCCGTCGCGCGATCCGCCGTCGGCGTTGATGATTACGGCTCGTTCCCGGGGAAAGTTGCGGAGGATGCAAGTTCGAATCGTGTGGACCACAGAGCCGACAGTCCGGGCATTGTTGTGAGTGGGCAGGCCCACAAGAATATCTACTTCCCCAACATTGATCAGCTGGCGAAGAAAATCATCCGTTAGAAAGGTCTCGTCTTCCAATCTGGAATCCCGTAACAATTAGTGCCACACACCTTGGCGATGCAACCATGCGAAATCGCGAACATTATCGATCCTGCTAGACTCGTCGGAGACGAAACCAGTAAAACTGATAAGGCCCCAGCGTCAGCAGATAAGGGAGTTCGCCTACGCGCGGAAATATATTATCGCCGAACATCTCGATCAGGATGTTTCCCTTGTAGCGCCGCAAATCCAGTTCGACAGCTTGCGCGGTGCTCGAGAGATTGTTGACCACCAGAACTGTCTCCTTGCCGAACTGTCGCAAATAGGCCAGTATTCGGTGATTGGCGGGATAGAGAAACTGAATTGTCCCCCTGCCGAACACTTTCGTCGATCTGCGGACCGCTATGATGCGTTGCATCCAGTGGAGGAGAGAGTGTTCGCTTTCTCCTTGCGATACAACGTTCACCGCGGGATAGCCATATACGGGGTCGTGGATAATCGGAGCATACAAGCGCTCCGGATCAGCCGTCGAAAAACCGGCATTCCACCCCCCGTTCCATTGCATCGGAGTCCTGACTCCGTTGCGGTCACCTAAAGTAATGTTATCGCCCATCCCGATTTCGTCACCGTAATAGATGATGGGAGTGCCGGGCATGGACATCAGCATTCCATTCAGCAACTCGATGCGCCTGCGGTCATTATTCAACAAGGGGGCGAGGCGCCTCCGAATGCCGAGGTTCAGCCGCATCGTCTTGTTTTGGGCGTACATGTCATACATGTAGTCCCGTTCCATATCGGTGACCATTTCGAGGGTCAACTCGTCGTGGTTGCGTAGAAATAGAGACCACTGGCAAGAAGGGGGGATTTCCGGCGTCTGCCGCAAGATCTCAGTGATGGGCTTACGATCCTCCAACTTGAGGCCCATAAACATCCGGGGCATCAGGGGAAAATGAAACGCCATATGGAACTCATCGCCGTCTCCAAAATACGGGCGAAGATCCGCGGGCCACTGGTTGGCCTCTGCTAGAAGCATCCTGCCCTCGAAGTTTTCCTCGAGCCTCCGCCGCAGATCTTTGAGAATGTTGTGGGTTTCTGGCAAATTTTCACAATTTGTGCCCTCCCGCTCCACCAGGTAAGGAATCGCGTCGAGTCGGAAGCCATCCACACCCATTTCCAGCCAGAACTTCATCACATTCCACATCTGCTCCCGAACTGCCGGATTGTCGTAGTTGAGATCAGGCTGGTGACTAAAGAAGCGATGCCAGTAGAAGGATTTCGATGTTGGGTCCCATGCCCAATTGGATTTCTCGGTATCGAGAAAGATGATGCGGGTTCCCTTATAGCCGCTGTCGGTGTCACTCCAGACGTACCAATCCCGGCGTGGATTGTTCTGCGAACTACGCGCTTCCTGAAACCACGGATGCTGATCGGATGTGTGGTTTAACACCATTTCGATAATGATTCGGATTCCCCGCTTGTGCGCTGACTCCAGAACCTTCTGGAAATCATCTAATGTCCCGTAGCTTGAATGGACCGTGTTGTAGTCCGCGATGTCGTAGCCATCGTCCCGCAGGGGCGAAGGAAAGAATGGCATAAGCCATATCGCGCTGACGCCCAGTTCCTGAATGTAATCGAGTTTCTGTTCAAGTCCTTGGAAGTCACCAATGCCATCCCCGTTACTGTCGTGGAATGTGCGAACGTGCACCTGATAGATGATCGCGTCCTTGTACCAAAGCGTATCTTTATCCACTGGCAACCGGTTCTCCTAGGGCACGTTCGGGCCCTTCGTGGCAGAGCAGGGTCATATGCAAGTTTATATGAAATGAAAACCGCGACAATTACTACGGCGAGCGTCGACAATCGACTTTAAGAATGGAATTCAATGTGGGGCTGCCGGACTTTAGCGTTGGTGGATTGGGTGGCAGCTTCAATTCGCGATTGCACGCTTTTGTTTTCGGGTCGTGAACTGGCCTTGCGCCCCGTGCAACAACTGTTTATGGTTTTCATGGATTTTCCCCGCGCCAGTGGGATTTTGCGCCATCCGACAAGTATCCCCAGGTCCCACGGTATTCGCGATTTCGGCCCCGAGGCCCATCGTTTCGTCGAATTCCTGCAGCTGCTGGACAAAAATTCTGGCACGTTCTTCCCCTGAACCTTCCAGGCGCATCGCGCGGCAACTGGAAATGGCGCATGAAGTCCGGCTCCGCAGCCGCGGCGATCGCGACCAAGCTAAAAGAAATGGTTATTCTCTACGACCGTTGAAGTGCGTTTCAGGATACACATCGAAAGGCCAACTACTTCACTCGGGCAAATTTAGAACATGAGTTTTCTTCGGCATTAAGCACGGATGGGGACTCCAAATGGCCAACGCCCGTCCGGACAATGCACCGCTTGTTGCCGACCTGAACGCCTTGCACCTTCACCATGGCTCCAGTCAGCAGATCGGTGGGAGCATGCGCGGCAAACTTCAGATCGAGCCTTCGCGGGCCGGTCTTTACATAGTGCTGCAGTCTGGCGCCGCTCTTGCCATCCTCCATCATCACTCCCAGAGTGCCTTGCGTCTGTATCTTTTTCTCGACGAGCGACTGGACCGCGGCCGGCATTCGGGCCGACACATCGAGCGCTTAAAGTAATCGCTTAGTCTTCAGATACCGGAGCTCATTTTGCTGGATTGATTTCTTTAAACTGTCAACTGGAATTGGCGGTTCCACTAAGGTTGCAGCAAAACTCCTGGGACCGACATGTCAGTCTCTTCACGTGTCCAGTGCGGCGAAGCGCCCGGACGAAAAATTCGGGGAGCTGTGAAGTTCCCGGTTTGAAAAGCGCAGCGAGTTTATCCCCTAAAAATTCAGCTTCAGTGAGAGCTGGCCGATGCGAGGCGCAACCGCAGCGGTCACCTGGCCGAAGTTTCCGAGCGAGTTTGAGCCTGCGAAGATTCCGCTCGGCCCTAGGAACTGGGTGTGGTTGAAGAGATTGAACCATTCGGCCCGGAATTCAAGATTCATGCTCTCCCTGATTTGCGTATCTTTGACTAGCGCCATGTCCCAGTTGTTTATGCCGGGGCCGTGAAAGAAACGGCGCCGCGCGTCGCCCTCCAGCCCGATCGCCGACGAAGCGAATGCCGCTGGATTGAAATAGTAATGAGAGGTGGAACCCCGCGGATTCATGATCTGAACCGGCGAGACCTGGTCCGGCGTATCGACCGGAAGCACAATCGGCCCGCCGAAAGCGGTGCCCAGCAACGAGTGATCGTCGGTTTCTACCAAGGTGACGGGCAGCCCGGTGGTAAAGCGGGTAATTCCACTCAGTGCCCAACCGTGCATCAGGTATTTGGACCCACCGAAGTGATCGAATGGCAGCGCGTAGTTGTAGCTCACCACAAAGTTATTCGTCGCATCGAAGGCCGAAAGTCCACGGCTCAGGCGCGGATTGATCGGATTAAACTGCTCTCCGTAGCCTGAAGAATCGTCAAAGGATCGGCTATAAGTGTAGCCCAGCAGAAGCTGCAGCGGACCGGAGGTATGGCGATAGTTCACTTGCGCGGAATTGTAAGACGACGTTCCCGCAGTGATGAAGTAGGAATCGTTGCCGAATGGCACGATCGGACCCAGCGTGGGATCGACAACTCCATGAAACGGGAACCGAGTGCCGAGAACTAAGCCGCTGGGCGGCGAGTACACATTGTTTTCTCCCCCGGGCCCACAACCTGGCGTGGCAAGACACAACGAAGGACTGCCAGGATTCGCCGAGACAGAGGAAAGTAAGCGGCGACCCTGCGTGCCCACGTAGCTTACGGTTAGCAGGTCCTTGCCGGTCAACTGGCGTTGTAACGAGAGTTCGTAATTTTCCGCATAGGGAAGCCGGTTGCCGTTGTAGAAAGCGGGCGAACTGCCGATGCCGCCAAACGCGGTGTAGAACTCGGCGAGCGTGTCGTAAGGTGACCCGCTCCCGGGATGGCTGGCCGAAAAATGCTTCGGAGGCGGGGCCACCGGGAATATATTCTGACTCACCGATCCTGTGGCTCGATTGATGAACGGTGCAGCGAATGTGGTTTCGTTTTGCCCCGTGTAGTCGCCAAAGGGAGCATCGCCAATCTCGTTGAAGTCTGTGGCGCCTTCAAACGCCGCATAGGAGAACGTAAATCCGGCACGAATGCTCGACTCTCCGGGTCTGCCGAGAAGCTTCCCGAAGAAGCCTTCATGCTCTCCAAAAGAGTAGGCAAGTCCGAGACGCGGAGCAAAATTGTTCCAGCGCGTCGGCGCCAGCGTACGCGGCACATGCGGATCACCCGGGAAAACCCATCCCGTGGGCGCGCCTGGGAAAACGACCGACTGTTCTCCGGGAATCAAAGTTTGGATCTCGTTGTACTTTTCCCACCAGGGAGAGCTCACGTCGTAGCGCAGCCCATAATTGAGCGTGAGATTCGGCCGCGCGCGCCAGCTGTCCTGAGCGAACAGCCCAAAATAAAAGCTGCGTCCGTAAGAAGGATACGATTGTCCCTGCACGTAGGAAGCGGGAGCTCCTAACAAGAAGTCAACCACATCGCTTCCCGTTTCGCTGGCCTGGCCGCTGAAGTTCGATCCGAAAAAGAAATTGCCGTTCGCCACGTTCGACAAATTCTCTTCCAGTTGGTTGAAGTGGAATTGCCCGCCGAAGCGGATGGTGTGGGTCCCGACCACGCGGCTGAAATTGTCGACTATCTGATAAATGTTGTCGATCAACTGGTTCGGACGGCTGGGAACGCCAATCACAAAGTTGTTGAAATCGATTTCGGGAATGCCCTCAACACTAGGAGTTCCTGGATAGATCCCGGGAGCGCCACCCGAACCGGAAGCAAAACCCAATGACGCCAGCGAAGTCCCCGTTCCGCCCAAGGGGCGGTTGAACTTGGTGTCCAACCGAAAATATCCGAGACGGAATTCGTTGACGTTGGCCGCACTCAAGGTCTTCACCGACCCGAGATTGATGTTGTGCGTTTGCCCGTTGCCGTCGACACTGAATCCCGGATACAACGGAGCATTTCCGGACCAGTACGGATCGATGCGATTGTAGCGATCGAAATAGTAGTAAGCGGTCGCGAGCCCAAGGGCGCCGGTGTTGGCGTCGATGCGTCCACTGAATTTGTTGTCATGCAAATTGATTGCCTCGGAACTGGTGGAAAACGTTCCAGTTCCCCCGGCAGTAATGCTTCCCGGGGCGGCGGGCAGAATATAACTCAGCAAATGTTGCGAGATCGGATTAAAACCACTCGGCGAGAGTTGTGCCTTCGGAAAAACGCACTGGGCTGTAGTTGTGCAACCGGCGGTGTAATAATTCTCGCCTGGACTGACGGTGTAGCCGAGTTGGCTTGTGAGTTGCGAAGCCCACGCCGGACCGTTGACTGTCCCGGTGAGACTCGACGCGATTCCGGAAAAATCGCCCGACAAGGTCGCGGCACTGGGCGCGCCGGCAATGGTATTTGGAACCGCCTGAATGACCCTGTTCCCCTGATAATCAGCGAAAAAGAACATCTTGTCCTTGATGATGGGGCCGCCAAAAGTTCCCCCAAACTGATTCTGGTGATACGCGCCGCGTCCATTGACATCGAAATAATTCTTCGCGTCGAAATCCGTATTGCGCAGGAACTCGAACACGTTTCCGTGCCATTGGTTTGTTCCCGACTTGGTCACAACATTGATCTGCGCGCCGGCATAATTTCCGTATTCCGCGTCGGTGTTGTTGGTGAGAATTCGGAACTCGGCCAGTGAATCAAGGTTTGGAATTGCTCCCGCCCCCGAATAGCCTATCTCCTGCACGAGGACTCCGTTGAGGATGAAGGCATTTGCCGACTCACGCATTCCGTTGACAGACTGTGCGCCCGAATTCAGGTCGCCCGAAACCGGAGGCAGGGCAAAGCCGGCGGAAATGAATGATCCTGCATAGGCTCCCGACATTGTCGAAGCGGTCGGAACCACGCCCGGCTGCAAGGCGAGCAGCTCGGTGTAGCTGCGATCCACGAGAGGAACGTCTGTCATCTCCTTCCCCTCAATCACCTCGCCCATCTGCGTGTTGATGGTTTCTACGTGTAACGCGTCTGCGGCAACTTCGATCTTCTCGGTGATTTGACCTACCTGGAGGACGACGTCCACGGGGATCGCGGAATTTACGTCAATCGTGATATCGGTCTGCCGGTACTCTTTAAATCCGGGCTTTCGAATCTCAACCGTATATTTGCCCACAGGCAAGGTCTGGAAGGAATAGAACCCCTGATCGTTCGTAGTCTGGGTCTGCGTAATCCCGGTGCCAACGTTGGTAGCGGAGACCGTAGCTCCCACGACGGACGCACCGCTGGGGTCCTTGATCGTTCCGGAAATGCTGGCCGTGACTCCGGCCCATGCATGGACGGCAAAGAGCGCAATCCACACTCCCGCTAAAACGACACGCCAGTGACGCCAGTTGTTCAGATACATGTTTCCTCCCCAAGCAAAGTCTGAGTGGTAAAGGTCGCCCTATTATGTTCGGTGAATTGCCAGAACCCGCACAGCGTCTAATCGGTTATTCCAGTTTTCGGCTTATAGTTTATGTCGCGGGCGGTTGTCAAGAAATTTTCACGATAACAGAAGAGGTTTGGCAGCCCGCTTTCAGACCGGGCGACGTTGAACCAGCAAACTGCGGTAGATTCGATTGGGACCCAAATTAAAACTTATTCTATTGTGGATTGAAATCTTCGATTGCGCCCAGTTCCTCGGGATCTGCACTGTCAAAGCGCTATGAGACCTTGCTCGCGTCCTCCCAGGGTCACGATTGCGGAGGAGAGTTCGTTGGCGAATCTACCAGGAGGCTTCGCATCCGGCCGGAATTACCGACATTGCTTCGATGTCCGAGGAGGGCGTGCCGGTCCTCAGCATCATGCAAGATTGACAATAGAGGCTCGCTGGGTCGAGTGGGCAAGCGCCATTGCCTTCCTGCAATTGTGCCGTCGACCTCAGTGGTGATGCTTGCCGCCGCCGTGACCGCTGGAGTGACCTCCTCCGCCGTGCCAGTGTCCACCGCCGAGACTCTTTCCGCCGCTGTGGAAACTCTTCGGTGCATGCCCGCCGCCTCCCATGTGGAAGCCGCCTGACCTATGACTGCTAACACGCTTCGGTACGAATCCCGCACCAAAAAGATGGGAATTGGCTGAGTGCTGCGCTCTTCCCTCGGTGCGCGCGAAGGTTTCGCTGGCGAAAAAAGGCCGGTTCGCGAAACCGCTGGAAGACTCTCTGCCAAATTGGCGGCGCTCGAAACCTGTGTTCGATGCGCGATAGGCTGGCGACGAATGGCCGTAGGCCGCGCCCGCGCCGCCGCGGTAGCCTTCTCCGATTCCCCGGTTCGCGTTAGAACTGTAGCCACGACGATCGAACTGCCGCCAGTTTCCCGCCGCTTGCATATGGTTGGAGGCTTGGTGCGCTGTCCGGTCGTATCCGCCCCCGAAGGAGTGGAACCCGCGATCCGAGTTTCTTGCCCAGTTCCCAGCGTATCTGTCCGGTGAACGGCCGAATCCCTGTCCGCGGTTTCCGTTGTATCCGCCGCCGAACCGGTGGAAACCGTCTTGCCTGTGTTCGTAGCCGCGCCTTCCAAACTCCCCTCTTCCTGCGTAGGCATGCAGCCCATCATGCCGGAATCCCCAATCCGCCACTGAGTTGCTGTGCGAATAGTAGTCCGAATGGTTGAAGAGGACCGACTGGGCTAACCAGTTCAGGCCCCACGCCAGCCAGCCCCAAGGCGTGTGGCTGAAGGCGCTCATCGCGATCCCGAGCCCATAATTTATTGGAGACGATCCGAAAAAAGATTCCACTGCGCCCAATAGCGAAAACCCAGGATAGGGAGAAACCTGGTCTCCGTAGACCGTCCACGGGTTGTACGTTGGTACGTACACGACCTGCGGATTGACCGGCATGAGCTGTATGTAACCCTGGTCGTAATAGACCGCCTGTTGCGGCGTGCTCTGCAGGGTTCCGGCTGCCCGAGCGCGCCGGCGCATTACCTGAATTGCCTCGAGTACATCTTGCGGCTGGTTGTAGTAGGCACTGCCCAGGTCGGTGGTCCATTGCAGATTGCGGCCCATCTGCGCCAATACCTGGGGAAATGCCGTCAACGCCTTTACGCTCGGATCCCAGTTCTGCACGTCGGCACCGGCCGCAATCTGGTCAGCGGAGTTGTAACGTTGCGTCTGCCGCCATTGGTCGGCGTCCGCAACCTGGCTGGGATAGGTCGAAGCGGCCAGAACTTGCGCCACCAGCGCGTCGGGATAAAGCGAGATTGGAGCCACAAGTTGTTCTAGCTGGCTCGCATTGAGTGGTTGAGTCGGAGTTAAAGCCTGGTCATAACCTTGCTGTGGATACGCCTGACCGGAGTCGCGATAAGTTTGTTGCGCGTCAGGCTGCTGGCCATAATCCGATTGTGGATTTGGCGCGTATTGTCCGTTGTATGGATCGTTCTGCGACCATCCCTGATCGGTGGGCGCCTGCTGTTGTGCGAAAAGTCTCCCAGGTGCCAGCAGAAACAGGAGAACATCTACTACCACCAAACCTCGGAGCTTGTGCGCGGCGTTTCTCGCGGAACTTGTGGCGACTCCGGCACAGTGAGGTGAGTCCAATGGCAGATGAGCAAACCTTGCCGCGCAGAGTTCATGCCGATACATTGGGTGTCTCATACTTCCTTTCGAGCGCCCGACATCAGAACGCTGGCCCGAGGAAAAACCGATATTGCGGTTCGCACCGCCCCCACGCTCTGCTGCAATAGACTGCAGAAGCAGACTGAGTCGCCTCCGCTCAAAGAATTTTGAGTGCCATCCCTCAACGGGGCAGCATTGTGCTAGCTTTGCTTGACGAGAATGCTTGAAAGCAAGCCGAGGATCAATGCAGGGCAGATCAATTCTGGGTCAACAGGGAAGTTTATGAAAACGCAGGCGACTCTACTGCCGGATAAATTACAGAAACAAATCTGGCGGTATTCATCCCAGGCTGACTCCGAAATTAGACCTCGTACGGCATGACCGCCACCTACTCCGCGAGCGGCGGCGGGGGTTCTGCCCCAGTCCACTGAGTGGTGATCGAAGTCGGCCGGCTATGGAGTTGTTTACGATTCCGGCCAGCCAGTCCCAGGCGGCTCGATTCCACCGACTGAGCACCTACCCCTCCGTCATTCCACGATGAGGTCGCGGTCGCAACAGAGCGGGCGAATGCAGCTTGACAAGCAAGATGTCGGCGGCTACTCTAACCGCTTATCAACGGCTCCTTATTGACTCTTAATGCTGCCGAAGATCTCCTGAAGAGGGTTCTCATTCATGTCTGCAAAAGTTCTCGCCGCTGCGCTGGTACAGCCTGGAAGGTACGAACTGCGAGAATATCCGATGCCGGATCCGGCACCCGGTTGTGTGCTGGTGAAGATGGAACTCTCCGGTATCTGCGGAACCGACAAACACACCTACCAGGGTTTCACGACCCAATATGCAGGGGCCGGCGAAGGCAAGCAGATCCGTTTCCCAATCATTCAGGGGCACGAAAATGTCGGCACGATAGCCGCCATTGGCGGAGATGGCCAGTATGCCGACTTCGAGGGCGTTCCGCTCAACGATGGGGACCGCGTCGTGGTCGGTGCGAACGTTTCTTGCGGGCGTTGCTTCTATTGCAGCCACGATTTCCCCTACTACTTCTGTCAGAACATGACGGATTACGGCAACAATTTGAGCGCTGCCGATCCTCCCCATCTTTTTGGAGGCTGGTCGCAGTACATGTACATCGTTCCGGGAAGCTTCCTGGTGCGGGTTCCCGACGACCTGCCTTCCGAAGTTGCCGTCCTAACCGAAATTATGGCGGTAACCGTGGGTCTGGATCGCGCGAAGCAGATGTCGGTGTTCCCTAGCGAAGCCTTCCTCTTTGACGATACGGTGGTAGTCCACGGAGTCGGGCCGTTGGGCATGTGCTTTCTGATGAAGGCGCGCATGTTGGGCGCGGGAAATATCATCGCGGTCGATCTGTCGGATTACCGCTTGCAGTTCGCGAAACGATTGGGTGCCGATCACGTGCTGAATGCAGCCAAAACAACTCTTGCCGAGAGGCTGGAGTTTGTCCGCACCTTAACTCATGGGCGCGGAGCAGATCTGGTAATTGGTACGGCAGGCGTGCCTCAAGCCGTGCCCGAAACACTCGACATGATGAGGCTGGGTGGGCTGCTGGTTGAAGCGGGTAACTTTTCGGATCTCGGCGAGGTACCCATCAGCCCACACCGACACATCTGCGGGAAGAGCGCGCGAATTCTGGGAGTCGGAGGAGAAGAGCCCGCTGCCTATGGTCCCAGCATGCGGCAGATGGCTCGCTACATGAAAGCTTATCCCCTGCGCGAATTCGTCTCGCATCGTTTCCCGCTTCGCGAAGTAGAAGCGGCGGTACGCAAATCAGTTGCTCCGGATTCGATGAAAGTCGCTATCATGCCGTGGGCTTGAATTTTCCGAGCTCTGACTACTTCAACCTGATTCACAAACTGCCACTGCTGAGGAGAGTCCCCGATGGGAAAACTGGCGATTACCGGCGGCGAGCCGGTTCGAAAAAAGCGCTTTGATGCCTGGCCGATTTACACGGAAAAAGAGAGGCAAGCGCTGGAAGATGTTCTGACCCACCACAATTGGGGAGGCCAGCCCTTTCCCGGCAAACACGGCGACGCCTTCGGCAAAGCTTTTGCCGCGTTCCACACCGCTAAATATGGCCAGCTCGTCAATACCGGTACCGTGGCGATTCAGGCGGCGTTGAAGGCCATCGATATCCGTCCGGGCGATGAAGTCATCGTTCCGGCCTATACCTGGGAGGGTACCGTTGGACCCGTGCTGCTGGTCAATGCTGTGCCAGTTTTCGTCGACGTCGATCCGGATACTTACTGTCTCGACGCCAAGCTGGTGGAGCAGGCGATTACTCCAAAGACGAAAGCATTTCTACCGGTGCACCTAGGCATGCGCTTTGCCGACCTCGACATTCTTGTGCCTCTGGCGGCAAAGCACGGAATCAAAATCATCGAAGATTGCGCGCACGCCCATGGTGGGATGTGGCGCGGCAAGGGCGCGGGATCCATTGGAGATCTGGGCGCTTTTAGTTTTCAATCCAGCAAGTTGATCACATCGGGTGAGGGCGGAGCTGTGATCACCAATAACCTTGAATACTTCGAGCGCGTGCAGTCATACATCAATACTGGACGCAGGAGTGTAACGGATCAATTTCACTATCGAATGATCGGCTTCAATTATCGCTTGGGCGAGTTTCAGGCCGCGGTGCTGGGTCCGCAGTTGGAACGGCTGCCCGAACAAGCGAAGGTCCGCCACTCGAATATGGAGTATTTCGAGTCGCGCCTCCGCGGCACATCCGCTATCGGACTGCTTAAACCAGAACCGCGCATCACACGGCTGGCTCCTTACGGCTACGTCTTGAAGTATTACGCGGAGCACGCGAAGGACATTCCGCGGGCGGCCTTTGTCGGAGCGCTGCAGAAGGAAGGGATACCTTGCGACGGACTCTTTTACGAACCGGTTTACCGCAGTTCGCTATTTCCGCTCGATCCGACAGATTATCCGGCGTTGAGTTGGGGACGTCCGAAGCCGCTCGACCTGCGCAACATGTACAAATGTCCCGCCGCGGAACGGGCCGCTTATCACGAGGCAGTGTGGTTCCCCCATCAGCTCTTCCTGGGCGAAAAGGAGAACGTCGACAGTATCGTCGATGCCATTAAGAAGGTTCTCGAAAATATCGAGGAACTTCGAGGACTCGAGCACCGCGCGATTAAAGACCAAGGTCTGAGCCGTGCCGACCGCGAAAGCTAACTCGGAAAGCGAAAAGGCGGAACAGACAGGTCAACGCCGCAAGGGAGAATCTATCGATGGCGTCCGGAAAGCGAATCGGTTACGCGGTAGTAGGGCTGGGCAGCATATCGCAGGTTGCGGTCCTGCCCGCCTTCGCCCACAGCAAGAAGGCCAAACTGGTTGCGGTAGTGAGCGGAGACAAGACGAAAGCCACGAAATTCGCGCAAAAGTTCGGGGCGAGCCAGGCTTGCAGCTACGACGAGTTTACCCAATGCCTCGAGAACCCCCAGGTTCAGGCCGTATATATTGCGACGCCTCCGGGAGAACACGAGAAGTACGCTGTGGCTGCAGCCAGGGCGGGCAAGCATGTGCTCAGCGAAAAGCCGCTGGCCGCCACCGTTCAGCAGGCGCGCAACATGGTAACCACCTGTCGGCGTAACAAAGTATTGTTCATGACGGCTTATCGGAAGTATTTCGAACCGAGTAGCCTCATGCTCAAGAAAATGATTAGGACGGGCGAATTAGGAAGGATCGATATCCTCCACACGTTGTTCACCGAATTTCGTCACTATCGGGACAGCTCGCCGGCGTGGTTGTTCTCGAAGAAACTAGCTGGAGGAGGGCCTCTGACGGATCTCGGGGTCTACTGTGTCAACACAACGCGATGGCTGGTAGACGAAGATCCAATTGCGGCCAGCGGCATAAGTTGGGTGCGCGAGAAGAAACGATATAAAGAGGTAGAAGAGGGTGTCGCTTTCCGGCTTGATTTCAAGAGTGGATTGGTCCTGCAAGGGACCGCGGCTTATAGCGCGGCTTTTTCGTCATTTGTTCATGTGCATGGGGAAAAAGGATGGGCGGAACTGGGGCCGGCGTTTGCGTTCGAAGAGGAGCGGCGCCTTTGCGGCAAGGTCGGAGGAAAATGGTTCGACAAAACCTTCAAAGCTATGGACGAGTTCGTTCTGGAAATCGATGAATTTGCTTCCTGTATCAACGAGAATCGCGAGCCTGAACCAAGCGGCGAGCAGGGAATGCGCGACATCATTATTATTGACGCGATTTATCGGGCGGTAAAGCAGGGCCGTTCCGTAGCCATCAAATATCAATAGCACGAGGAGCATCATGGTAAAGCTGGGCGTGGGCGTCCTGGGTGTCGGCACGATGGGCAGGCAGCACGCGCACAATCTCCGGCACCGAATCCCGGAAGCACATCTCGTGGCTGTTGCTGACGCCGACCTGAATCGCGCCAAACACGTTGCGGCCGAACTGGAGGTCGATCACTTCTATAACAGCGTGGAAGCGCTCGCCGAGCGCAAAGACGTGCAAGCCATTGTGGTTGTGACGCCGGCCAAGTTTCACGGCGCCGCGATGAAAGTTTGTGCCCATGCGGGGAAAGATATCTTTTGCGAAAAGCCCTTTACCCTCACGGTGGAAGAAGCCGATGAAGTGCTTGATCTGACTCAAAAGGCCAGAGTGCGGGTCCAGGTAGGGCACGTTCGGCGATACGATCCGCCGAATGTCAGAGCCAAGCAAAGAATCGAAGCTGGTGAGATCGGCGATCCCGTCATCTTCAAATCCCTGGCCCGCGATCCTGCGCCGCCTCCGGTTGGCTATATGGCGAGCGGCGTGAACGGCATGTTCTTTCAGGATTCCACGGTTCACGAGTTTGATCTGGGGCGCTGGCTCATGAACGACGAGATCTCCGAGATCCACGCCTACGGCGCGGTGCTCGTCTTTCCGGAGATCGCGCAGTTCAATGACATCGACACGGCCTTACTTAACATGAAGTTTTCACGCGGAACCCTTGGAGCCGTTGAAAATTACATGCAGTCGGGATACGGATACGACATTCGCACCGAGATTGTGGGCTCAAAGGGTACCATCATCACGGGATATCTGCAGCAGACGGCGGAAGTGGTGTTAACTGCGGCTGGGGCGAGGACGGATATCGTCGATCACTTCCTGGTTCGTTTTGCAGACGGATATCTCCATCAAATGCGGGATTTCATACAAACCATCCTGGCCGATCGAAGCCCGAAGGTGGATGCTTTTGACGGCCGCCAATCGGTCGCAGTCGCTGCGGCAGCCGAACGGTCCTATCGTGAAGGCAGGGTTGTGACGGTGCAGAATCGAACACGGACTTCCAAGGCAGCCTGAAAGCTCCTCCGCGATTGTGATCGATTAGGTGCGGACCTCCCGCCGAGAGCGCAAGGAGTTGCGGCTGGATTGGAGCTGAAATCCGCACGATTCCCGCACATGCAGTTCCGGCGCGAGCTTCACCGTCCCGCCTCGAACGGGTTCTCCTTTGATTCTTTCCACTAACAATTCTATCGCTTCGAATCCGATTTGATACTTCGGCAATTCCACTGTGGTGAGACGGGGACGGAAAACGGCCAGCCAGGGATAATCGTCGAAACTGACGAGCCCGAAGTCTTCCGGACATCGCAGTCCCATCTCCTCGGCGGCTTTCAACAGACCAACGGTCATGAGGTAGTTGGCGACATAAACGCCGTCCGGAGTTCGCGACAGCAGAGCGTGGCCACCCCGATAGCCCGATTCGATGCGATAGTCCCCTTGAATCACCAACTCCGGGTCGTGGGTGAGGCCGTTGGCCTCGAGCGCGTCGCGAAATCCTTTCCACCGTTCCCGGCCGTTGCTGACAGTCATCGGACCACCCAGCAACCCGATTCGCCGATGTCCCGCCCTCGCCAACTGACTCACCGCTTCGTATGCACCCTTGTAATCGTCGGTGACCACCGCGTCTTTGGTGAGCTCGGGATAAGTTCGCATCAGCAGTACGAATGGAACCTTCACGTCGTCGATCATCTGTTTTAGCGAGGCAGGGAAAGGCTGGGGAGCCTTCGTTAGCAAGATGCCATCGACGCGCTTCGCCAGCAGCACTTCGAGACACTCCTGCTCGCGCTCTAATCGATCATCGCTATCGCACAACAGAATGTTATATCCGTGTTTTTGAGCGGCATCTTCGGCGCCCCGGACGACCAGTGGGAAAAAGGGATTGGATATATCGGGAACCACAATCCCAATCGTATGGGTGCGATGCTTGGCCAGGGAGCGTGCCAGCAGGTTGGGACGATAGCTTAGCTTTTTAATCGCCGCGTCGACCCGCCGTTTGAGCGACTTGCCTACATGGCTCTTGTCATTGATGACTGCCGATACGGTGAAAACAGATACACGCGCTTCTTTCGCTACATCATAGATGCTGGGCGCCTTGTTTGGTTTGCGCTTCCGCGTCTTTCTTTCCGCCATAACTTTTGAGTTCGGAGAGTACAGCTATCTCAGAGCATATCAGGAGTGATGGCGCGCGGTAACGGCCGGACAAACCTCGGCAAACCTCAAATGCCTAACCGCTGAAGGCATGCGCGTCCCGCGACTGCGTTGGCTACCAGAGCATCGGCACAGATCCCGCCCGGTAGCACATCCGCATCGACCACCACCCGTCCATCAAAGTTTCCCTTTTACAACAGCGCCACGACCTTTTTAAGCGACATCAGGATTTGGCAGCATGACATCGCGTACCAGCGCATCCAGTTCATGGCAGGCGCCGATAAACTGCCGTAGAGTTCGGCGCGTGGGGGCAAAAGAATCGAACTCGGTCAAGGAGAGGCCACCTTCGGTGTAAGCGCTGCGAAAATCGGAGAACTTCCGCGAGAGTTCGTCCACGATCTTGGCGTCCACCGGTTTATCGATTCGTGGACGGACTTCAACATCGCTCGCGTTAAATCGCACCTGCCATGAGCAGGGCGGGGAAATGACGACTTCACCGCCGATGAACTCACTCCAGTGCATGTGATTGCGGAAGGCCGCTGACAGCAGGCGCAGCCGGTAGCCCCGCTCGCGAAAAATCCGGTATGCCTTCTTGAATACTGCGACACCGGCCCATTCCATGTATCCGGGGTCGATCGTGATATTTTCTTTTTCAGCGACCACCTTCAGCCAGTCATCAAGTCGCCCGACCATGATCGTACAGACCGGACCCATTGAGGCGATCTCCTTACCTTCCTGCTCCCGGCGAACCAGTCCGCGCTCCACCGCCTCGGCCACCGCAATGCACTGCGGCAATGTGAAACTCACGGTCGCGTTGATGCTGATTCCGCGGTAAGTCGCTTCCTCTATTGCGGGAATCCCGGCACTCGTCGCCGGAATCTTCACAATCATGTTAGGCGCAAGTTGGGCGAACTCTTCCGCCTGGCGCACGATGGCATCCGTGTCACGATAGAAGCGGGGATCGGTTTGTATGGAAAGTCTGCCGTTGCGTCCGCCTTGGGTGTCGAACACCGGCTTCAGCAAGGAGGCTGCTTTTGTGGAAACCTCGCGCACCAGTTGCCAGCCGATTTCTTCCTCGGGGGCTTTCGGTCTTTCCGCCAGCAACGCGCGAATTCGGTCTTTCCAAATTGCCATTTCCTTCTTGAGCACGCCCAGCACGATCACCGGATTACAGGTGGCACCCACCGCGCCGTGCTCGATGGAATAGGTCAGTTCCGGAATCGATGCCGAATCATTCCACAGGCAAGTTGGCGTGGTCTGTGTCATTTCGTGCAACGGACTCTTAAAGGTTGACGGAGCAGTAGTCTGAGCCATGATTTCCTCTGTGCGTCGCTGGCAGTCGTTTCATGTTGCTGTCCCGCTAGGATCGCGGCCGTGCAGCACGCTATGCACGAAGTTTTGGATCTCGGCAACGTAGGCATCGGCGAATCGCGAAAGGAAATGATCCGCGGTTCCGTTTGCCCATCGCGCCGGCTCCCAAAACGCCCATTCCTAACGTCTTCATTGATTCTCCCAGCAAAATCTTAGCGCTTTGACAAAACCTGGTATTCGTCCTGCTCGCTTCTGGTGTAGGGTTTATTTCACGCTGTGTATAGCGCTGGAAATCTCAGCGTTGCGACGGCCAGAAGTAGCGTTCTTTTTTTCTGCCCTCCAGATATTCGCTCCGGACCTGCCGAACGGTCTCTGACTCGGACACCTCGGCGATGGGGACATCCCACCATGATTCGTAGCCGGGGATTCCGTCGTAATAGTCCGTTTCCGCCACCACCACCGACGTGTGGCGCTGCTGCCTCAGGTCAGCCAAGGCTTGCGATAGCTGCTCGTAAGTCCGGGCCCGCACGGCGTGTGCGCCTAGACTGTTCGCGTTGGCTACAAAATCTACCGGGCGGGCGCCTTGCGGATTTTCCGGACCTCCATACTTGTATTTCGTTCCGAATCCGCCGCTGCCGCAAGCGCGGCTCAAGCCGCCGATGCTGGAGAACCCCTGATTGTCGAAGATCACGATGTTAAGCTTCACGTTCTCTTGCAGCGCCGTAGCGATCTCCTGGGCCATCATCAGGTACGAGCCGTCTCCTACGAGCACGTAGACCTCGCGATCTGGTTCCGCCAGTTTTACTCCCAGACCGCCTGCGATCTCATAGCCCATGCAAGAGTAGCCGTACTCCATGTGGTAATTCTTGGGATCTCGTGTACGCCAAAGCTTGTGTAAATCGCCGGGAAGGCTGCCGGCGGCGCAAACGATGACATCGCGCGCTCCGAGCGTAGAGTTCAGCGCTCCGATGACCTCACCCTGGCTGAGGGGTGGGCCGTGCCGCCGGTTGTAAATTCGATCCACTTCGGCCATCCACTCCGCATGGAGTTGCGATATCTGGGCGGCGTAGGTTTCCGGCACGCGATACGACAATGCGTCCGCGAGTTCCTCGATCGTGATCCGCGCATCTCCCACAAGCGGCAGCGCTGCATGCTTGTAGGCATCAAATTCTGTAACGTTGATATTGATCTGACGCAGGTCAGGGTTCTTAAAGGCAGTCTTGGAGGCTGTCGTGAAATCGCTCAGTCGGGTGCCGATGGCTAGAATCAGATCCGCGCTCGCCGCCAGCCGGTTGGCTGTCGAAGTACCGGTTACTCCCATCGCGCCGGCGGATTGCGGGTGATCGAAGTTGAGCGATCCTTTCCCGGCATGGGTTTCCGCCACCGGAATTCCTGTGCGCGCGGCGAACCCAGCGAGGACTTCTGCGGCTCCCGAGTAAATCACTCCTCCACCGGCAATGATGAGTGGCTGGCGCGCCGCCTGAATCCAGCCGATGGCTCGCTTGAGCAAGTCGGCATCCGGCCTTGCTCGCGGGATCAGCCAGGTACGCGGTTGGAAGAATTCCTCCGGATAATCGTAGGCTTCGGCCTGGACATCCTGGGGCAGCGCCAATGTGACCGCTCCAGTGTCCGCGGGTGAAGTGAGCACTCGCAGGGCCTCCGACAAAGCGGTAAGAATCTGTTCCGGCCGCTGGATGCGATCCCAATAACGCGAAATGGGACGGAAGCAGTCATTGACCGATATGTCCTGCGTAAAGGGCGACTCGAGTTGCTGCAGAACAGGCGCTACATTGCGCCGTGCAAAAATGTCGCCGGGAAGCAGCAGTACGGGGACGCGATTGACCGTCGCCGCCGCCGCCCCGGTCACCATGTTGGTGGCTCCCGGTCCAATCGAAGTCGTACACACTAACGTCCGCAGGCGGTTACTCATCTTGGCGAAGGCCGCAGCGGTATGGACCATCGCCTGCTCGTTGCGGCATAGAGTGAAGGGGAAGTCCGGGTTCTGCTGTAGAGCTTGTCCAATCCCGGCCACGTTGCCATGCCCAAAAATTCCGAAGCAGCCGGCGAAAAAAGCGTGCTCGTTGCCGTCACGCGAGATGAACTGGACTTTCAGAAACTGAATGATGGCTTGTGCTGTCGTCAGCTTTCGCGTCATGTCGCTACCCTAACAGGTTGCCGCACGATCAGAGCAGGATACTGCAAGTCGTGGATGAGTACCAGTAGATTTCAAAAGACAACAAACCGCTTAGGCAAGAAGGAAAACAGACCCTGGATTCATTTCGACGTGTTCAGTCGGTGATCATCGCGACTGGCATCAGGATTCACTAAAGTCAATTACCACCGCTTGACCAAAGGCCTTCACCTTCAGAAGCACATAGGCGGCGCCTGCGATCACCCAGATGGCACCGATAACCAGCGTGGAAGATTGCAGACCCAGAAAAATCACCAGGCAAAAAACAAATCCCAGGCTGGGTACGATGATGTCGAGAAAAAGTTTGCGGCCTCCAGCCAGTCCCGCAGTGAAGCCGAAGTGCCGGACGGCGGCCAGATTGACGGCCATAAAGGCCATCAGCGCGCCGAAATTAAGAATCTCAACCGAGCGCTCCCACCCCATCGTCAGAGTGCCCACATACGCCAGAGCGCCGGCAATCAGCACGTTGTAGGAAGGATTTCCGCGCTCGGCATTCAGATGTCCAAAGATTTTTCGCGGCAGCACATTATCGCGGCCCATGCTGTAGAGCAGACGCACGGCTCCGAGCAGGCCAGCCAGACCGCAAGCCAAGCTGGAAATGAGCAGTACCGCGCCGAATCCGACAAAAAGTTTGTATCCACCTACAACCCGGGCTACATCCATAAATGCCGTTTCCGGATTCACCAAGGTTCGATAATCGGGCCAAACCCGCACTGCCAGATACACCTGGAAGGCGGCAAAGAGTCCGGTAAACAGGCACACCAGGACAGAGGCGAGCAAAACATTTCGCTTCGGATTCTCCACCTCCTCGGCCAGGATGCTGACGCCATCAAATCCAATGTAAGTGGTTGCCGCCAGTGCAGTGCCGGCAGCGATGGCGCGCACACTGAAGGTCCTCGGATCGTAAATCGGTTGAGTAGAAACCAATCCCACAAAATGGTGATGTCCGATGATGTACCAGATGGCCTCTCCCAGAAAAACCACCATGACGATGGACATCATTCCGAGCAGGATTTCATTGGCTCGCGCCGTAGTGCGAATTCCAAACCAGCACAAGATCGTCATGAATCCGACGGCCAGCGCGGACAGCAGGGCGAAAGGGATGTTCGGAAGCAGCCTCTGGATGCTCAGCGCTGCGTACAGGCTATTTTGCAGGGGTTGAAGCAAGTACTCCAGGAACATCGCCCAACCGACGATGAAACCAAAAGTTGGATTGAACCCGTGCGTAACGTAGGTGTACACCGAACCTGCCGAAGGATAAACCGTAGCCATCCGGCCAAAGCTTACTGCCGTGGCCGTCATGGCTACCATCGCCGCTAGAATTGTGATAACCGCGTGACCGTGGGAAAGAACTTGCGCCTCGCCAAACATGGGAACAACCGCGATGGGAGAGGTTAGAATGACGCCGTAGTACACCAAATCCCAGAGGCCGAGCACCCTCTTCAATTTCGGTTTCGTGCCTGGTACTCCCGCGGTTGTTGCTTGCATCTTGGCCACCCCGGCGTATCCGCTATGGCAACTCCAGCGCAATTCCCGAGCGGACTTTGTTGGCGAACGATTGCAGATGCAGTTGTCGCGCATCGTCGAATCCTCGTCTCTCAAACAAGTGGTAGGCGAGGGTCCGTTTCCTTCCAGGTGGAACGCAACCAGACGTGTTGCGGATCTTCTGTAACCGCCATGGCACGCGAAGATCCAGCGAGAAAATTCAGATAGTAGACATCATAGCCCGGCCCGGCTACCACAGGGTGGTAGCCGCTGCGGACGAGTACAGCGTCTCCATCCCGTGTCTTTACTGTACGGTCAGGGGAGTTTTGACCTGAGTAGAGATGCTGGAAGGCGAACGCATTTGGCTGGTTCATCCGGTAATAATAGATCTCGTCCAGATCGACTTCGGCGGGTGGATTGTGAATGTCGTGTTTGTGCGGAGGATAGCTGGACCAGTTTCCCCCCGGAGTATAGACCTCGACCACCATCAACTTGTCCGCCGGAAAAGCGGGAGTCATGAGGTCGACAATCTGACGCGAAGCGTTTCCGCCGCCGCGCAGGCTGCTCACAACATCTGCTGGAGTGATTAATTTCGGTGCGAGTTGTGCATGGGACGGTGCCCTGCATTCGGCGATCTCGCATACTGTGTCGGCAGTAAAAGTCACGTGGTTTCCGGTCGGCAGGTACAGGGCATAAGGGTAGCCGTCGAAAACATTCTTTCTTTTGCCGATACGCTGCGCGCCTTGCCCCCAATCGACCTGGCAAGTTCCGCCAAGAAGCACGAAGGCAGCTTCCTCGCCATCTGTGGCGGCTCGATAGACTTCGCCATTCCCAAGCCGGCGCACGAAGAAACTCATCCACTCCCACCCAGCCGCTTCACGGGGCAGCCGGAGAAGTTCGCCGGACTGTTCGGAAGGTAGATTCTTGGAGTGAACCAAAGAATCAGTCTCGCTCATGTGTTCTCCACTCTTTAATATGCCACGGGTGCTACTGTGACCTATGTCGATGACGGCTACAGGGGATCGCCGCTAACCGCTTTGACAATATGTCAAATGCCGGTTCCGATGTCAATCGGGTCCCCTACTAATCATTTCCTGGAGTCGGTTCGAAAGTCGCTGAAGAGCGGTGATGCCGTGGGGAGCTCAGCTTGTGCGGCCTTTGGTCCGTAGATAGTCGGCTGTTGATCGACAGCGCTTTTTCCTAGGCTGGACTGATTGCAGCGGGGTCGGGCTGTTCTTTTACCGAAATGAGCTGGTTTCGGCCAGACCGCTTTCTTGTCGCGCACGTGCTGGGATGCACAGCGGAAGATTGGAGACCGTGGTTCGCACCAAGTGGTCCTGAAATCGCCAACAGCCGCCGTAGACGAGACCACTCGAACAATGAACACTCAGAGGACGCCAGCCGTCAGGGTTGGAAGCTAAAGGGTCTGGAGAAAGGTCCTGCCACTCTTTTCCGGCCGGCCGGGGCAACGCATCGACAAGGCGAACGTATACACACCTGGTGTCAAGTCGAAGGCCCAGGTGCATCGCTTTGAGGGCGCTTTCCTTTCCGCTCCAAACCACGGCCACGATCAAGGGTTGGAGTTCCACAGGAGTTCGCGCAATGAGCGCTTTCTCGCTGGCAGTGAAGTAATCCGCAACAAAGGCATCAGTGCGCGGCTCAATCGTCTCCAGATCGCAACCGACGCTCGTTCCGGCAGGCGCAACCGTGCATAAGGCCGTACTGTCGCGGTGACTCAGGGAGATTGCGACGTCTGCCGGTCGGTCCTGAAGAAAAACTTCTGGCGCTCCGGAGGGTGTGGAAAGGATTTCTATATCCGCAAGAGCGCGAATGTCGTTTGACAGGTTAAGGCTGGCGGCCACCGCATGTTTCGCGGTCCAGCGGCCCAGCCGCCAGTCGCCGCGGCGTTTGGCAAAGCGCATGCCGCTAAGACAAATCCCTTCCTTCGTGCTCAGCCATTGATTCTCGGCGGGTACGTCGGCCGCGCTCTGCTCTAGCCACGAGATGTCCATCGGAACCTCTGCCGAAGTGCGTTCTATCGACCGCTAGGCCGCAACTTCGATCTTGAAGGTAGTCTTTCGTACGGCATCTTCCTCGTTCCTGATACCTCTTTCCACGGCGTTAACAAGATAAGAACGAAGATTCGCAGGAGGAATAATGTGGTTCAGCGCCCCCACTCTCAGCGCCCGGAACACGCTATGCACCCGGTCAAACTCGCCGGCCATTTCCCCTAGCTTTTCGGAATTTACGACTTTATAAAGCTCATTCCATTGCGAGCGCAGCCGCCCTTTCTCTGCGGGGTCAGCCTGGAGCATCGCCTGGTTCAAGGCCTGAAGGCGCTCATCCTTGCGAGTCCGGGCATCAACCTCTCCGGCAAACACCACAGCCGCGGCTGGGGCGCCGCCAATGACGGAGGCATAAGTGCCCTCCAGCGCCGCGACTTCAAGCTGCTCGTTGAGCGCCCGGGAGAAGACTACATAGGCGCCTCCGTGATACCGCGAGATTACACAGAACACGATGGGGCCTTTGAAGTTCACGACAGCCCTCCCGATCTCGGCTCCGTACTCCAGTTGCAACCGGCGCATCGACTCCGGCGAACCATCAAACCCTGACAGATTGGCGAGGACGACCACCGGGCGATTGGCACTGGCGGCATTAATGGCGCGCGCCACTTTCTTGGAGGACTGCGGGAACAGAGTTCCTGCCGACCACTGATCGGGCCCGTCGGCCGGGACAAATCCCAGTCGTGGCACGGAGCGGGACTCGATTCCGATGAGACACACGGGATAACCGCCCAGATGCGCGTCCCACACGACTGCGGTTTCCGCCGCCCGCATCCCTGCCCAGCGCTCTAACGGGGGATGATCCTGATCGACCGCTGCCATCATCACTCTGCGAATGTCGAAAGGCTTCTTCCGGCCAGGGTTGGTCTCGTCCGACAAAATTTCCCCGACCAGCGCGAAGCCTTCGTCGCCGTTCTGATTGTGCGGATAACTCTGCACGTTGCGCTCGATGGGATCGGAGGTTGCGGCACGCCGCGGAAAACGTTCCCCAGGTAAAACATAGGTATGGTCGTAATGCCGGAAAAGAATATGGCAGGCTTTATTAATGTCACGCGCCCAGTACTGTGCTTGGCCGTTGACTCCCATGATGCGGTCGTACCCACCAATGCCTTGATTATCTTCTGCGGAAATGCCGCCCGAGTAGTCCAGAGCTCGTTTGCCGGTGAGCACCATGGCTGCCTTCGGAGTCATGACCAGAATGCCTTTGGTATGCATGAGCATCGTGGCTTCGGCGTTCCAGTAAGGCTGTGCGCCCACGTTGATGCCGTTGATCAGGAGATTCACTTCGCCGCCAGCTTGGGTAAATTCCACCAGGCGGCGCAGAACGCGGGCGATCCAGTCCATGTTTTCCACACCGCTGTCCATCGAAATCTTGGCGCCGGCAGAGATCGGGAACCACTCCACCGGAACTCCCTTCTCTTCCGCGAGGTCTAGCGCGGCGATGATGAGCCGGCATTCCGCCTCGGCCAATGCTCCCAAGTCCTTGCTGGGATCTCCCAACAGCAGAACGCGAGTCATGCCCTCAGGATAGAGAGTGGTGAAATTGCGGATTACGCCGACAACAATGTTGGCGCGGTTTTTTCCGTAGGGGCGATCGACCGGAACCAGGTGCCCCTCGGCGTCGAGATCGTACTCAACGAAGTCGCCGGGTGGAAATTCGGTGCGTGCCTCCTCCCGATTTGGAGTGAGCATCTTGATGATTTCGTATGGGTAGACCAGCCCGCGCTGGCGAACGCGAACGATCTTCTGATCGTATTCGGATAGTGACTTGAGCGCGAGCAACTTGTCGGCGGGACGGAATGTGATGAGCAGACCGCTTCCGACCGGGCTCGAGATGCGTACCACGAGGTCGCGCAGTTCTCCCGTGGACGGATTGGGAATGCGAGCCCGAACGACCACCTGCTCCAGCCCCAAACCCTCCGTTGCGGGCGCGAGCCGGCGCACAATGGCGCGCAATTCATCCGGCTTCAGGTTAAGCGGAGGCCAGACATACAGAAATACGCGGTTCCAGTAGAGGCGCTCCTGGGGCCGCCGCCGCGATTGAAACAGGCGGATCGCCGCCAGCGCTTCCATGAGCATGCGCTCCAGATGAGGTAGTTGCATGATACGTCCCGCTTCATCGCGCACGGGCGTTACGTCCCGCACCTCGGCGGCGGCGAACAAACGCTCATCTTTCGGGTTGTCACGGGCCACGGCATGGAGGAGATAGACGTCTTCGACCGAGGGCAGACGATCGATCTTGAAATTGCTAAGCCGCCAGAGGTGCAGCCGCTTTCCCATCATCGGGTGCAATCCGCGATAAAACGGATCTTCTGCGTAGCCCTCTCCTGTGAGCTGATAGGTGAAGCACTGCATACCGCTGACCCGTGGACCCCAACTCGGGCCTGCAACCGCCACCACGATGCGCCGGATGGTACGGGGAAAGGCAACCTGACTGAGCATCGACTGCACTTCACGCTGCGTGGCATCTGGATCAGCCAGCCTCGAAGAATGGCAAACGTGAAAATCTATGACGATGTCGTGATCAATTGGAACTTCCGCGATCACAGGGAGAATGGCGCATGCCGCCGCGGAGAGGCCGAGATAGTCGGCATACAAAGCAATGACATGAATGCTCTTGCCTTCATCGTCATAATCGGCGGAAACATAACAACGTCCGTCTGCAGACGGCGACTGGAAGTTGCGGAGCACACAATTGCGGTAGTACCTCCAGGTAAGCACCTCCAGCATGGTCCGGCGCAGCGCGAGGTCGGCAGACGGGAAGCGGCCGGCAAAGACGCCGGCCAGCAACTGGGGACATTCGATCAGAGCATGGATCCGGGCAGCACAATCGGAAGCATCAGGATGCGCTGCGATATAGTTGAGATGGTTCGCTGCTTCCTCGTAGACATGATCTCGCGCGGCCTCAAAGACTGGCTGATCGAAGCAACGATAGCGCACTTCGCGGGCCAGTTCACTGACCGCAGGATACAGTTCATGAGTAATCGCGATCATGCGATCCAAGAGAATGCGAAAGGAACTGCTCGCCGGCGCCTGGGGAGCTTTGGCACGGTGCAAACGCCGTTCGAGGATGTCTAGAATGGGGGCCGTTTGCTGTGCCATCCGCTGGTGCGACTTGCAGATCCAGAGCATGCTCTCTTTGAGTTCGGGCGAGCCATCCAGTCCATGCACGCCATAATGAGCCAGCGCGCTGCGCAATGCACCGGCGAAGGCGGCGGGCAGTCCCTCTCCGTTGGTCTCAATCATGCGCAAGTACGAAAAGAGGTGAGACTCGGCGCTGGGTTCTTCGCCGGAGGCACGATGGTTTACTTCCGGCTCGCGATGGAATAAAGAACATGAGTCCGTAAAGATGCTGAGAATCTCTTCCTCGCGCTGCGTGATCTCATCGCTGTGTGCGGGACAGGTCTGGCTCCAGGTGGCGAGACGGCGCGTATGATCGGTGGGATCCAGGTCGAAACCCAGCATGACTTGACGGATTTGCTTGAGGGACTCTATGCACGTGGCTTCCGGTTGTCGCTGCTGAACTTCGGACTCGCCGAAGATCACACGCTTCTGCGGTGCGATCGACTCGTCGTCCCCGCCAGCTTCGATTTGGAGCAACGGAGCGCCGGCGTCGACCTGCACATTCGGCATGGCCATCACTTTTCGGATCCTGCCGGAAAATGGTGCGACCAACTGGGTCTCCATTTTCATGGCTTCGAGCACGGCCAGGCGGTCCCCCGCTTCAACCGTGTCGCCCGCCTTTACCGCGATCGAAACGACCACGGACGGAGCTGGAGCATGAACCACGCCTCCGTCGTCTCGATCCACTTGATGCGACGCGCCGTCCACTTCAATCCGAGAACTTGCTCCCTGGTTCACCGAGACGACGTGGAAGCGCCGGCCGAAGACAGTGAGCCAACATTCAAACTGGTCCAGGCGATCCATGTGAGCGTCGATCCGTAGTCCGTCGATCTCAATTCGGTAATCTTGTGGACCGATGCGTTGGGTCTTCATGGAGTAGAGTTGGCCACGGTGCCGCAGTGCCAGAACGCGGCCGATGTCACTTTGCACCTGTGGCCGGCCGCGGGCTGCGGACGCGTAGAACTGAGCTTGCTCCGCGGCCAACTCGGCCTCGTAGGCATCGATCGCCGCCTGCAGCAAGGCCACGTCGGCGTGCTTCCGGCAGAGGAGACCGCCATCCTGGGTGATTCGGTCGAGCCAGCCTACGGTGACATCTCCACGCTGCACTTCCTCACGGCCTAGCATTTCCAAGAGAAACGATTTGTTGCTGGCGCCGCCCTCGACGACAATAACGCTTTCGGCTAGCGCCCGCCGCAGACGGGACAGCGCCTCTTTCCGGCTCTGACCGTAGGCGATCACTTTGGCCAACATGGAATCGAACTCTGGGGGAATACGATCTCCCTCGACAACACCCGTGTCCACTCGCACCCCGGGTCCGGTCAGCATCCGGAACCGTGCCATGATGCCCGGAGCAGCAGCAAAGGCGTTGTCTGGGTCCTCCGCACACAGCCGCGCCTCAATCGCGTGACCTGTGGTGCGCGGGGGATCGCCTTCCAGACGTCCGCCTTGCGCAATGTGGATCTGCAACTTGACGAGGTCGAGTCCGGTGGTGCATTCGGTGACCGGATGCTCAACCTGCAGGCGGGTGTTCACCTCCATAAAAAAGAATTGCTGTGTTTCCGGTTCGTAAAGGAACTCCACTGTGCCAGCATTGTTATAGCCCGCGGCCTTGCTCAGACGAACTGCGGCTTCGCGCAAATACTGATCCTGCTGCGGAGTAAGCGACGGGGAAGGCGCTTCTTCAATGACTTTCTGGTGCCGGCGCTGAATCGTGCAATCGCGCACGCCCACAGCCCAAGTCGTTCCGTAGTCGTCGGCGATTATTTGAACCTCGACGTGTCGCGCGCCCTCGACCACGTGCTCCAGAAAAACAGTCGGGTCCCCGAAGGCTTTGCATGCTTCAGCGCGGGCGCGCTCAAAGGCGTGCGGCAGTTGGCTCGCTGCCCGCACCATGCGGATCCCATGACCGCCGCCGCCGGCTGCGGCCTTAATAAGGAGAGGAAACCCTAAACGCTCCGCATGGGATAAGGCGTCAGCGAGAGATTCTACGGGCCCTCCGCTCCAGGGAGCGACTGGGATCTGCGCCTGCTCGGCCAGGCCTTTCGCAGCTATCTTGTCGCCTAACTGACGCATCACGTCTCCGCTGGGTCCGATGAAGACGATCCCCATTTCATGGCACAGGTCGGCGAAAGCCGCATGTTCTGCCACAAAGCCCCACCCTACCCAGGCCGCATCTGCACGCGCGGCCGCCATCGCCTTTTCGAGACGCTCGTAATCGAGGTAGCTGCTTTTAGGATGGTGTGTGTCTCGATCTGTGAACTGGGCGGCGCCAAGAGAAACCGACTCGTCGGCCTCGCGGACGAACATGGCATGACGATCGGGCTCAGTGAAAAGCGCGATGGTGCACAGCGGCACTCCGCGCTCTTGACTGAACTCGCGTGCCGCATGGATGAAACGCATGGCGGCCTCTCCGCGATTGACAACGGCGACGCGCTGAAATTCGTTCATCATAAGTGCCTCGATGAGCCTGTTGCGGCTAGCGCGATTGCATGGTCAAGCCACCAAGAGAGCCTCTTCCGACATGACGGCTTGCAGCTTCGTCAATCGGTCCGGGTCAACACGATTGGGGAGCGCAACCGTCTGATAGCCTGTGAGACGCAGATAGTAATTTCCCTTCGTGTCCAGAACTTCCGCATCGAAACTTCCCTGAGCCGTGCCGTGAGTGACCACGGCGTACAGGTCCTCGGCCGAATTGGGCGCCCGCAGCAAGGAGACTTCCAGAACATGCTGCGGCAATCCCATGCGGCTTTGTGCGCCCAGTTCCCAGATCCCCGCGGTTTGGAAACAGAGCTCGATTAACCGCGGCGCCATTACCGTGGGTAGTTCACAAGGATGATGATTGGGCGGCAGGTCTTTTGCTAACCGACTAATGGCACGCTTTTCATCCCACCACGCCTCGTCCACAACCTGATATGCGCGGCCGTGGAAGTAGATGGCATAGATGTCGGCACGTTCGATCCCACTGATGCTCGGTGCCACAAACGCCCTTGCCATCGGTGTTTGCGCGCGCTCTTTTGCAAGGCGCACACTTGCCGTGAAATGTGTTGTGCGTTGAGGCTCGGTCTGGTGGGGCAGGGAACGATGACCGATCAATCGGCACTCTGCCAGCATCCCGTCTCCCTGAGGATGAATCCGGGTCTCGATCTGCATCGCGCGCGGTTCACTGCGATAGAACTTGAAAGGCGCGAGGAAGTTTACATTTTCGATCGCTACCACCTGCCATTTGGGAAGCAGGCACAGAGCAGCTTCCGCAAATGCCTCGATACCCATCACGCCGGGCAGCACCGGAGTACCGTCAATCTGATGATCATGGAGAAACGGTTGATCCCGCGGATCCAGAGTGGTCTCGATGGTGTACCCGTCGGACAGGCCGAGTGACACGATTCTGCCAGTCATAGGCCCGACGGGTGGTCCAATTGCTGGCGAAGCTTTCATGGCGGCCTCTGCGGCCGACAAGTCGAGCCCGCCGGTCGCGTCCCATTCATTCTGCAAAACGCCGAGACGCTGGCCAATGACAATCTCACCGCGTGTGGACCCAGCGGTGAGTTCCCGCCGGATCAGCGGAATTCCGGCCTCGGGAGACAACATGTCGATGCCGGCAAGTTCCATGATCTTTGGGATGGAGCCGCGTGTGGCCATGCCGATGCCTCCCCAGGCAGTCCAGTCGATCACGATTCCACGCGTGGCCGGACGAGTGGTGCGGAAGTTCGACGTGATCTTGCAGAGGAGATCGTTGGCCGAGCTATAGTCAGTCTGGCCGGCGTTGCCGAAGCGGCCGGCAATGGAACTGAAGGCAACGGTTGCGCTGAGCGGCATCTCGCCGATCGCGCGCAACAGATTGAAGAATCCGTCGCTCTTGACGTCGAAGACCTGGTCGAATTCCCGCGGATCTTTATCCGGCAGCGAGTGGCTTCGCTCAATCCCGGCGGCATGCAACAGGACGTCAATGCGGCCGTGGCGCTGTCGCACTTGGTCGATTACTCTGGCGACTGCCTCCGCATCCGCGAGGTTAACGCTGAAATAATGGGACGTGCCGCCTGCGGCGCGCACGGCGTCGATGGCATTTTGGGCGGCCCGCGCTCGCTCCAGGCCAGCAAGTTCTTTTTCGACGAGCGCAGGAGTGGCACGTTCGCCGCGGGCCTGTATGCGTTGGAACACGTCGCGTTTGAGGTTTTCTTTGTCCGATATGATCCGTTTGAGATCGGGATTGTCCGGATCAGGTTGCGGCACGAGATCGAGCAGATAGAACGTGCCTCCAGAGGCGGCGGCCAAATCAGCCGTGATGGCCGAGACGATACTTCCAGCTGCGCCCGTGATCACGAAGACTGTGTTGTTGTCCAGCACCATGCCGGGCTGGCCATCGGTGGCGGACTGTTCGTTGAGGCCAATGGTCCAACGCTGTGCTCCTGTGTATCCGATCTCGACTGCACCAGGATCGCGCAGCGTTTCGTTTATCAGGACTTCGGCGACATCGGTCGCCCTACGATTCAATTCAAAGTCGACTGCCTTGACGAGACACTCCATGCGTTCCCGCTTGTAGGTCTTGGCAAAGCCCGTCACCGCGCCACCGAGCGGGGCCACAGCTCCGGCGTCGTCATAGCCATGGTGGCCGCCGAGTCGTGTCGATGAAACGAAGAATGCGCCGGCACCAGCCACATGCTCGTACAAGGCGCGCATGGTGGTGTACAGCGACTTCACTCGCACGCGTAGGGCGTCGTGCCAAGCGGTAGAGTCGAGTTTTCGAAGGTCGCCCTCGTTGTCGAGCGCTGGGAGCCAGAAGACGCCTTGGATCGGGCCGGCGGCCGTCCAGGTCTTCAGAAGGCTGGCGAGCGTTTCAGAGTCAGGAGTGTTTTCGATGGTGAGCACTTGCACTCCCATCGTGCGGAGGCGTTCGGCTAACACTGGCGCCGCGCCGCCCTTGTCGGGCATCACTACGACGCGGCTGTTGCGGTCGAGTTTGACGCCAGTTTCTTTGCAAACTGTGAGCGGGGGACGCAACGTTGCCACCGGCACGCGCCGCGGGATGCGATCCGTCGCATCGAAGCTCGCAAGAACAGGGCGTGTGGGCTGGGCCGGAGAGGCCGTCGCCACCGTCGGTTCCGTCTGTTCGAGTTTCACAGCAGGCGCGAAAGCGGCCAGCGCGGACCGGTCATGCGCAAACTTAATTACATGAGCAAGGGTCGGAAAGTCGCGCAGCTTCATGTTTTCATCACGGGGAATGTTGTAGGCGGCACGCACTGCGGCGAACATCTCTGCTTGTTTAACGGTATCGACGCCGAGGTCCGCTTCCAAGTCGAGATCCAGATCCAGCATGTCTTCCGGATAGCCGGTCTTCTCGGCGACAATCTGCAGGACCATTCTCTTGATCGCGTCGTCAGAACTCGCTGAGGCCGCTGGTGTGGGCGAACCTGCCAGTGGCTCGCTCGCCGTTAGAGTTGGTGAAGCGGGTACGGCTGAAGCTGGCGCGGCGGAAGATGGCCGAGGTGTTTCCGCCACAGAAGCGCTCGCCAAGTCGGGACGTTTCTCGTAGACAAAGCGAATCACGTGGGCCAGCGTGGGGTAGTCGCGGAGCTTGCGGTTCTCGTCGCGGGGAATGTTGTAGATTTCGCGAATGGCAGCGAACATCTCAGCTTGCTTGACCGTGTCGACTCCGAGGTCGGCTTCGAGGTCCAGGTCTAGATCGAGCATGTCTTGCGGGTATCCGGTTTTTTCTACCATCAGCGCGAGAATGCGTTCTTTCACCGGATCACCGATGTTGTTGGTGGAGGGCGCCGCAGGTACGGGTTTCACAGCGCGGGCTTCGGGTTCATCCTTGACCGCTGGCGGCACCAAGGGCTGCGCCGGAGAAGGTTGCACCGCGCTGGTTGGTGCGGCATGAAGATCGGGTCGCCGTTCGTGCACGAAGCGGATCACGTGAGCGAGTGTGGGGAAGTCGCGCAGCTTGATGCTGTCGTCACGAGGAATGCCGTAGGCTTCGCGAATGGTAGCCATCACTTCTGCCTGCTTCACCGTGTCGACTCCCAAATCCGCTTCGAGATCCAGATCCAGGTCGAGCATGTCAACCGGATACCCCGTCTTTTCGGCTACTAGAGCCAATACCCGCTCTTTCACAGGATCGCCCTTGGCTTCAGGCTTTGATGGCGCGGCCGGAGCTGGGGCAGGCGCTTTAGCCTCGACTCTTGATTCCACTACGGCACTCGGCACAGGTGCCGGACGCTCCTTGACCTCAGGAACGGGCGGCTTCAGTGGCTTGGGCGAAGGTGTCGGTTCGGATTTCTGCGCGGCTTCAGCCAGCCGGGCCTCCGACCTCTGATCGCGGACCCGCAGGGTGTGGCGCACAACTTCCAGATCTGCCGTTGGATAACCTGCGACCTGACTTAGCCAGGTCTTCCAGCAGTGGTCGTCGACGATGCGATAGGCATAACCCAGGTTGTTGGGGCGGCGACGGACGCCATCCTTGGGCGCGATCCAATGCAAGAGCGTCATGCTGATTTGCGAGCCGAATCCGGCGCCCAGGCGTATAGCGTACTCGATGGGATATCCGCCACCCTTGGACAAGTTCAGTGTGCCCAACTCGGGATCAACCTCTTTGAAGTTGGCTACGGGCGGCACTAGGCCGGTTTCGAGCGCCTTTACCGCTACCACCTCTTCGATTCCGGTTCCCATCGCATGACCGGTCATGCCCTTGGTGTTAGCGATCACGATCTGATCGGCTGCGTCGCCGAATACGTGGCGTAAGGCATGAATTTCAGCCGAGGCGCTGCCGCCGCGCGCGGGCGTGTAGGTCTCGTGGGAAACGAAGACGGTGTGAGGCGCGATTTGCCGGCGGGAAATTCCGCTGTGCGCTTCGGCCTGGGACACCAGGTTCTCCATCATCTGACCGATGTGTTGCACATCGAGCCGAGTGCCGTGGAAAGCGCTGTTGGCCGTGATCGTGCTCAGGACTTCGCAGATCGGCTGAATTCCGCGTTCTCGCGCGGCCTCTGCGCTTTCGACGACAAGGCCTGCGGCGCCCATCCCAACGATCAAACCGTGGCGGCGGCGATCAAAGGGCGTAGCGGCTTCTTCGACGACTTCGTCGGTTGCTGCGGCACCGGTAGCGAGGAACCCGGAGCCGAACCATTCGATCATGTGGTCGGAAGTGACGTCGTCGGCCGAGATGACGATCACGCGGCGGCAGCGCCCAGCCCGGATCCAGTCTTCCGCTAACGACACTGCTTGCGAGGTGCTGGCACAGGCAGAGTTGACTTGGGTGTTGGGACCGCGCGCCCCGATGAATTCGGCGAACTGCGAATGTCCCATCGATAGAACTCGGAGCAGGAAACGCCGGTCGAAGACGTAGGGATTCTTCTCAAGCGTGTCGCGCAACTCCTCCAGACGCCGCTCCATTTCCTGCTCAAGTACGGAATCGCCGTTCGATTTGGTGGATCGCGCGAGCAGGCTTTCCAGCAGGCCTAACTGCTCGCGACGGGAGCGATCGGTGTAGTAGCGCGCTGTTTCATCGGCGTAGGAGTCATAGCCCGGGAAGGCCGAAGCGAAGATCACTCCGGTGTCGTCACGCAAAGCGTCAGGCAAGGCCCAGCGGTCCTGCAGCTGTGTGCCTTTGGTGGTGGTCTTATAGCGCATGACCAGCGGGATGCCGGCATCGCGCAATGCGTCGAGGCCCACCGCGATCGCCAGTTGGGTCACGCGGTCGAGCGCAGCACGACGGTCGGCGGAAATGCCGAATTCATTCTCCAGATCGAACGCGCCTCCGCGACCCGCCAGCTTGATAACGTCGGCCACGTTGTTGATGGTCTCGAACGTCGGACCGCCGTTGTCGCTCTTGACCAGGCGCGTGATGTGCTTGTCGAGCATCGCCTTGCGCAAGCGCACGGGGATGAGATCGATGAACTGATCGCCGCGCAGAATGGAGGCGAGATTGGAGTCATCGAAAATGTGTTCAGTTCCGGGCAGGCCCAGGGCCGCGCCAGTGATCACAACTGGAATACTGGCGGGCGCGCTTTCTTTGCCTCGATACATCTGCCAGCCACGCTCCAGTACATCGGCGAAGAACTGACCAAGTTCGGCGAAGTGATTACCGTCCTGTGGCGCCGGAGCGGTGGAGACGCTTCCGGCAACAGGTATCGGCCTGACGGGCTTGGCAGTCTCATCCGGCGCGGGTGTCGGCAAAAAGGATGCTGCCTGCACTTCAGTCGAGACCGCAGTGGTGCCGCGGCCGAGTCCGGCCGCGTAAAGGCCGCACAATGCCTGGTTGAACGATGCGATGTCGCCGAACTTCGGATGATTGGTAAAGAGCGAAAGCACATCGCCATGGTCGCCGAGCACGTCTTCAGCAAACCCCTGCAGCGCCTTCTTTGGACCAACTTCCACGAAGATGCGTGCTCCTGCCTCGTATAGCGTGTGTAGACCCTTGACGAATTGCACGGGAGAAGCGACTTGCCGGGCGAGCAGGTCGCACATCTGAGGTACGACGCCGGGCCCGGTGGGATAGAACTCGCCGTTCACGTTCGCCACGATGGGCAACCGTGGAGACTCCATGCGTAGGCGCGCGAGTTCCTGCCGCAACGGTTCGCTGGCCGGAGCCACAATCGAAGTATGGAAGGCGTGGCTGACCGGGAGTTCCGAGACTTCGTAGCCAGCTTTCGTGAGAACCTCCATGGCTTGCGCGACGGCGTCACTGGCACCTCCAATGACAGCCTGGTGGTTGCTGTTGATGTTGGCGATCACAACGTAGCCCTGGACTGACTTCAGGATTCGTTCGACTTCTGGCAGCGGTGCAAACACGGCCGCCATCTTGCCCGTGTCAGCCACGGCCACGCGGGTCATGCCGCGTCCGCGGGCGCTGACGGCAATCAAGGCATCCTCGAAGGGCAGTGCACCGGAGGCGACCAAGGCTCCGTATTCGCCGAGGCTGTGGCCCATCGTCATGTCGGGCTCGATACCGTAAGCAGCCAGAAGACGCGTCAGTCCGAGATCGATGGCCAACACGGCCGGTTGCGTGATGGCGGTCTGGCGCAGATCTTCGTCGGCCTTAGCGACAGCGACGGGGTCGGCCTCGTCCACGAAAACGAAGTCGGTGAGAGGCTTGCCCAGCAGCGGAGTCATCACGCGATCGGCTTCGGCAAAAGTCTTCGTGACAATGGGCTCCGATGTGTAGAGCGGCCGCAACATGTTCACATACTGCGAGCCTTGCCCCGTATAAAGGAACGCGATTTTAGGCGCTACACCCTGACCGCGGAAGATGCCTTGCGCGCGCAGAGCCTTCCACACCGCGGGCTGATTCGCTGCAAACGCTTTGAGCGTCTTGGCGGACTTATCCGCCAGATCCGCGGCGTCGACATAATCAATCGCCAAGCGCAGTGGGGCGCGCAGATCGGCTTCGGCGGGAGCCGCCGGCACCGGAACCCGGCCCGATTGCGCATCGTTCATGATGGAGCGAAGACGTTCCGCAATTCCTTCCTCGGAGGCTGCGCCAATCAACAGTGCACCGCGCAGTGGCGTTTTAGAAGTGGATGAAGAAACAGAGAACACAGCGGGGGAGGAAACTTCGTTAAAATTCATAACAACCTCATTGCTCGCAGTTCGCGGAAACGTGCCAACGGCTACAGAGCGCTTTCCATTTCCTGTGAGTCGATGGGGAATGTGCTCTTCGAGCACGAGATGGAAGTTGGTGCCGCCGAAGCCAAAAGCGCTCACCCCCGCGCGGCGCGGAGTGTCCGCAGGAACGTTCCAAGGCTTCAGTTCGGTATTGACGTATAGAGGAGAGTGGGCGAAGTCGATGTCGGGGCTGGGATGTTCGCAATGCACGCTGGGCGGCAGCAGCTTGTCGCGCAGTGCCAGCGCAGTTTTCAGCAGTCCGGCGGCGCCCGCTGCTCCTTTGAGATGACCGATATTCGATTTGACCGAGCCCAGCGCTACCGAGTGCACAGGAAGATGTTGACCGCTGAGCAGATTGGTCATGCACTGTGCTTCGACCAGATCTCCCACTTTGGTTGATGTGCCGTGGCCCTCGATCAAGGTCGCGGTGGCGGGAGATAGTCCCGCGTTCTGCCAGGCGCGGTCGAGGCAGAACTTCTGACCAACCGGGTTGGGTGCGGTGATCCCTTTGCCCTTGCCGTCGCTCGACGCGCCGATGCCGCGCAGCACGGCATAAATCTTGTCCTCATCGCGTTCGGAATCGGCCAAGCGCTTTAGCAGGAAGATGGCGGAACCTTCGCCCATAACGAAACCGTCGGCACCCTCGGCATAGGGACGCGTGCCGGTTGCAGAAAGAGCGCCGATCTTGCAGAACTTCACGAAGGTCTGGATTCCCATGTTTCGGTCGATGCCGCCTGTAATCACGGCGTCGAAATCGTTCGCAATGAGTCCCTCCACGGCGGCGTGGATGGCCGCCATGGCGGATGCGCAAGCTGCGTCGCAAATGAAGTTCGGACCGTGGAAGTTGTAGATGTTCGCGATGCGGCCGGCAATGCAGTTGGCCAATTCACCGGGCATGCTGTCTTCAGTGATTTCGGGGAGATGCTTGCCGATGCGTTCGTGCAACTGATTCGTGATGTCGTTTCGCACTGCTTGCGGCAGTGCGGCGAAGCTGGCAATCTCAGCCAGTTCGTGGGCGTATTCGGGAAACTGCACGCGCAGCGCAGTGAGATAGTGTTTTTCGCCGGCCATCGCGTTGCCCAGAATGACGGCGACGCGGTCCGGATCGAGCGGGCGCTTCGGATAACCGTAATCTTCCAACGCTTCGCGTGTGGCCGCGATGGCCCATTTCTGAGCCTGGTCCATGGCGTCGGTGACCCGCGGCGGAAGCGGCATGCGCCACTTCAGAGGATCCCATGGGAACTCGCGCACCCATCCGCCGATCTTCGAATAAGTCTTGTCCGGAGCGGCGGGATCGGGATCGTAGTAAAACGCCGGGTCCCAACGGTCTGGCGCAACCTCTGTGATGCTGTAGCGGCCGCTCTTTACGTTTTCCCAGAAGGCCGGAACATTGGGTGCATCGGGCAGAATGGCTCCCGCTCCAACAATCGCAATCGCACGATTGGCTGTGTCTTCCATGATGACGCTCCTGTGCAACCCGGCACGTCAGGTTGCGTGTGACAGATAGTCAGGCGTCTTGATATTTATGCGGCGAGTACAGCCTTGGCTGCACGGGCGTAGAGGACGTCGGCTATAAAATCCATGTCAGAGATCAGGCCCGCCTGCGCACGGTGAATGGCAGGCAACTGCAAACTCGATTCAAAGGCGGACATTTCGCTATCGCTTACACCGCCGGCTCCGCACACCCAACGCAAGCCTTCTTCGGTGACCTTGAGCGCGGCTTCACGCGCGAAGACCCGGCTCACCGCCGCCAGTGCTGTTGCGTCAAAGCGCCGGTTCGCTTTTTCGTTCAATTTTCCTTCCGCTGCACACGCCGCGCGATGAGCCAGGCTGCCGGCGCACTCGGCATAAGCGATCCACTCGCCCAGGCGCAGAAGAATGTGCTGGTAGCGGGTGAGACGGGCGATGCGTGCTTTCTCCATCACTTCGGCCAGGGCGTGATGAGCCAGCGCGGCAATGTTTGCTCCCACGTTCGGACAGCGCGCGTGCAGCGCCTCCAGTTCACGGGCCCGCTCGTGATAGTGCTGGCCGCGCGTCTTGAGATGAAGCTGCCAACGGTCGCGGCTGATAGTCATCTCCATGATCTCGGAAGTGCCTTCGTAAATCGTGGTGATGCGCACGTCGCGGCTAATCTTTTCCACCATGTATTCGTGCGTGTAACCGTATCCTCCGAGCGCCTGGATGCTGGCTTCGGCAGCCTGGTTCCCAGCCTCGGTTGCCATGTACTTCGCGATGGCGCCTTCGGTGTTCAGGCTTCCTTCGCCGCTGTCGATTCGTTCCGCGGTCTCTTCAATGTAGGCGCGGGCGGCTTCGAGTCGCGCCACATGCGGCACGATGAGCTTGTGCGTGTATCCCTGCTTTTCCGAGAGCGGAGCTCCGGCCTGTATGCGCTTGGTGGAATAGGGAATCGCGCGATCGAGCGCGGCCCATCCCGCACCCAAGCCAAATGCCGCCACCATCAGGCGCGTGTAACCGAACACGGCCTGCGCCTGAATCAGTCCCTGGCCTTCGACGCCGCCGATGAGCCGATCAGCGTCAACGTAGACATCATTGAAGGCGAGCGCCGCGGTGTTGCTGAGGCGGATCCCATGCTTGTCCTCTGGTTCGTCCTGCGTGAAGCCCTTCGTGCCTCTTTCGACAACGAACCAACTCGGACCGCCGGGCGTGTTGGCCAAAACCGTATAAGCAGCGGCCACTCCGCCGTTGCTGATCCATTGCTTGTTGCCGTTGATCTTGTAGCCGACGACGCGGCCATCCTGTGTGACCGGGTCCGCGGTCGTGCGCAGAGCGCCCAGGTCGCTGCCTGCCTCCGGTTCCGTGGCGCCGTAGGCAAATAACAATCCTTCATCCGCGATGCGACTCAGCCAGAGTTTTTTCTGCTCTGGAGTCGCGCCCACGGTAATGGGATCGCTGCCCAGAAAAGTAGCCAGCACAGAGGTTGCGATCCCCAGATCAATGCGCGCCATCTCTTCGCAAATGCAGTAGACGTCGAACGAGCCTCCGCCCATGCCGCCGAATTCTTCGGGGATAAACAACAGTTGAATGCCGAGCTTGTCCGGACTGCACATGTCGCGGACAATGTCGATCGGGCATTCGTCGCGCTCGTCAAGTTCGATCAGCGTCTCGTCGGGCAGGCGCTTCTTGGCGAATTCTTTGAGAGACTTGAGGCTCAGTTTCAGTGTCTTGTATGCAAGCATGGTTCAACCTCACTTGGCGGAAACGCCGCGCATTTCGCGGACCTTGTCGGTCAGCACGGGCAGGAACTCCAAAATGTCGTCCACAATTCCGACATCCGCTATCTGAAAAATTGGCGCTTTGGGATTCTTGTTGACGGCGATGAGGAACGGATTTCCTTTGATGCCGGCCAGGTGCTGGAATGCTCCGCTGATGCCGAAAGCCAGATAGACCTTGGGCTTCACCGTTTTTCCCGACGAGCCGACCTGGCGGGATTTTTCCATCCACTTGGCATCCACGACGGGTCGTGAGCAACTCACCGCCGCACCCAGTACTTCCGCAAGTTCCTCGGCAAGAGACACATTCTCTTTCTCCTGGATGCCCCGTCCGATCGAGACCAGGACAGTATGCTTCGTGATATCGACATCGCCCGCCTCAGCGACGATGGTTTCGATGTAGCGGCGTCGAGCCGCCAGTGCGCCGACAGCGGATGATTTGTCGACGACCACGCCCGCGGTCGGAGCGCTCGGCTCTGGTTTGAACGCGCCCGGACGCACGTTGATTACGGCACCCGAGGAGATATCGCAGCGAACATGCGCGCTCACCTGTCCGCCGAATTCCTGGCGGACCAGTTGCAGGGAATCGCCATCCACGGCCTCGATGCCCATCACGTCGGAGACAAAAGCGGCATTCAGCTTGATGGAAAGCCCCGGCGAAAGATCGATTCCAAAATGATCGTGCGAGACGAGCAAAATGCTGCTGGGCGGCAGAACGCTCACTAACGCCTGCCGCACCAGTTCGGCATTCGGATAGGCGAGGGCTTGGTTCGCGATCTTCCAAATCTCGCCAAAGGAAGAACGGAGCGAGTCGCACGCCGCGTCGACATCCGCTCCACAGCCGGTTAGAACGGCGACGGGTGATTGGGTACTATCAATCTTTTTCGCTGCGGCCAACAGTTCGACGGCGGAATCGTCGGCCACGCCGCCTCGATGCACGATGTATGCAAGAATGCGCGCCATTATTTCAGCCCTCCCTTCGCTGCTACCAATTCCAAAACCTCATCGGCGTTCTCTTCGCGGCTTCCGTGGAGAATTTGCGCTCCCTTGCTTAGCACAGGAACGAAGTAGTCCACCCGCTTCACTCTCGCACCCGCTTCGCCAACGGTGGCTTGGTCAACACCCACGTCCGAGGCTCCCAAGACAGGGATGGGCAGGGAAGCGACCTGCCGGATGCCTCGCATCCCGACGTACCGCGGCTCGTTAATGCCAGTTTGAATGGAGAGAACGCAAGGGAGATCGATCTCGTTGATCTCCCGATTTCCACTTTCGATTTCGCGGCTCACTCTCAGCTTCCCGTCTTCCACGGCGATGGAATTCACCAGTGACGCAAACGGGTAGTCGAGCATCGCTGCCAGCATTCCACCCACCTGGGCAGCGCCGTCCTCGGCCTGGACTCCGGTCAAGATCAAATCGTAATGACCTTTCTTCACGAAGGCTGCGAGCACGGCAGCTATGCCCCGGCCATCCGAGCCGCTGAAGGCGTCGTCCGAGATCAGCACAGCCTGGTTCGCGCCCATGGCCAACTCGCGGCGCAGGATTTCGTCGTCGTCTTCGCCGCCGATGGTCACCACGGTTACGTCGCCCCCGATGCGATCGCGGATCTGCAGGGCCTCTTCGACCGCGTAGTTGTCCGGTTCATTGATGGAGTACACCAGTTCATCGCGCTCTATGTCGTTGCCGGCGCCATTGATCTCAATCTCGTTCTCTGACGTATCGGGCACTCTTCGCGCGCACACCAGGATTTTCATTTCAACCTCCACACGTTGCTGTCTCCAATTCCTCTTTGCGAGCTTTATGAACGATCTGCTGGTCGACCAGTTCGGTAAGATCCATCACCGACATTTTTTCTTCCATGCCCGCCACTTTGATCGCGTCTTCTATATTCACCATGCAGAACGGACATGCCGTCACCATCACGTTCGCCCCTGCTTCCGCGGCCATTCGAACTCTGAGCACGCCCATCCTTTGCTCTTCTTTCGGTTCGTAGAACAGCATGAGTCCGCCGCCACCGCAGCAGAAGGACCGGTCGCGCGACCGCTTCATCTCCACTCTCTTCAGTCCCGGGATGGCATCGAGCACACTCCGCGGATCGTCGTAGACCTGGTTGTGTCGTCCCAGATAGCATGGGTCGTGGTAGGTGTAGACATTCTGTTCGCTTTCAAGCGGACGGAACTGTATGTTGCCGCCCTTTACCTCCCGGGCGATCACCTGGCTGATATGCTCAACGGGCGGGACATCTTTATAGTCGTGCTTCAGCGCGTTGTAGGCATGCGGATCGCTGGTGACGATTCGCGCAACGCCCGATGCCTTGATGGCTCCTGTGTTGTGATCGCGAAGCGCCTGAAAGAGCATCTCCTCGCCGAAGCGGCGAACTTCGTGGCCGCTGTCCTTCTCGGCAGCTCCTAGGATTCCGAAATTTTCTCCAACGTCGTCGAGGATTCTGGCAGTCGCTCGCCCAATCGACTGCATCCGGTCGTCGTACGAAGTGATGCTGTCGACGAAATACAGCGTGTCCGCGTTCTTTCCGTCGAGAATCTTCAGCCCACAGCTTTGCTGGAACCCTCCTGCCTTCGCCCAATCGGCCCTTTTCTTCTCCATCTTTCCGTAAGGATTGCCGCGATTTTCCAGAGCCTTCAGAGGCTTCTGCAGAGACTGGGGAACATTCCCGTCGTCGATCATGCCGCGCCGCAGATCGACGATTTTGTCGATGTACTCGACGAGCAGCGGACATTCCTCTTCGCAAGCGCCGCAAGTTGTGCACGACCAGATTTCATCCTCGGAATAAATGGTGCCGATCAGAGGCTCATGATTCTGTGCCTTGCCGAAAACCGGATAATGCTGGAACGCGTAGTCTCGAGCCTTGATGGTCAGAAATCTTGGCGCCAACGGCCGCCCCACCGCGTTGGCCGGGCAATTGTCGGCGCAGCGCCCGCAATCGGCGCAGGAGTAGAAATCCAGCATGTGCTTCCAGGTGAAGTCCTCGAACGTCTTCACGCCGAAAGATTTCACCTGATCCAGACTTTCGTCGGGAACGCCCCATCGCACCGGCTTGAGAGTTCCCCGATCCAACTTCGCAAAGTAAACGCTGAATAGCGAGGTTTCCACGTGGAACTGGATTCCAAAAGGCCGATAGCAGAGCAAGAAGTAAAAGGTCACTTCATGGACGAGATATGCAGTGACGTTGACGACCGAAAGTGTCGTCAACGTTATTGAGCCAAGCAGGATCTTGAACATCCACGGCAAGGATAGGACAGCCAACGTTTCCACAGTCTGGCCTTGCTGTGCATGACCGGCGGCATTGCTGGCGGCAAAGAGGCTGTCGGCCACCATCAGAGTGGCAATCAACCCGAGAAGAAATACAGCATCCGCGGTGTGACCCTGTCCATACTTCGCGGGAACTGCATACCGGGCCGGCTTGAAAACGAGGCGGCGAATGGCGAGGACCACCATGCAGAGGAAGACAACGGTCGCAGCGTAATCGGTAACGATGTCATAGATGTGGCCGGTTCTCCCCGAAAGTCCCGGCATCACAAAATTCCCTGACACTCCAACGATCAGCACGCTGAAAGCGCGCGCCGCCAGAAGAATGAATCCTGCAAAGATGAGAACGTGGATGGTTCCTGCGAACTTGTAGCGGGGATGTTTCCACTGCCCCAACCAGAACTTCAGAACGCTTCCCACGCGGGTCAGTGGCCGATCAAAGCGAAAGTCGCGCTGGGCACGGACCAGCGGCACCAGTCGCCTCGCGACGATGTACGCGAAACAAGCGACCCCAACAACGTGGATGGTCAGAAATAGGCTGCGACCGGGAACCAACCAGTCTGTGATCTGCGCGGGTAAATAGATGCCTACCACGGCCTACTCCGCGAATTTGCGTTACTCACACGACGAAGTGCGCTGGCCTACGCGTAGTCGATGGGATTCTTCTCGAACCAGTGTTCATCCCGGGCATTGCCAACGCTTTTCCATGCGTCGAAAACGACACTTGCGGTGAGCTGCCGGTTCTCCCAAATCATGCCTACCCCAAAACCGATTGCTCCGCCGAGCAAGCCGTCGGCGAGAGCGCTGGTTGTGGAGCGGCGTTCCTTTCCCAGGTACCCACTCAACACTCCTAGACACGCTCCCACGACGGCCGGCGCTAGGGATCGACGGGCCGACTCATTGAGAAAGGGAACAAGCGGTGCTTCTTTCAGAAATCTGTCTTCCCCAGTGCGCGCTCCGTCGACTGCGGAATCCACAAGCTTGCGACCGTAATCAACGCTGGACTTTGACCACTCTCGTAAGTTCATGGGCACCTCACAATGCTTTGAATTGCTTTCGCTGTCACGCCTACGGAATGCCGACTATGCTGCTTTCTGCAAACGCTCCATTTTCGATTCGATGAGTTCGAGCAATTCCTCGAAGGTCAGGCCTTGATCGAGCATCCGGAGGAGAGCGTCACTGTCAAGCCCAACCGCTTCTCCTGCACGCACGAGTCTCTCGATGGCTTCGTAGACGGCAAGTTCGTGGCATTCGTGCAAGCGGGCGACAAAAACCTGAAGGGTGTTAACCGCGTGAGTTCCGGGGAGCACCTGACCTCAACCTCTTTCCCAAAATAGAACTCGGGAGTAAGCTCAGTCAGCAACGCCTGTCACTCCGTGCTGTGACTGTCGTCACATAGGTTCGCATTGCGAGTCGCAAGTTGGACTTCGGGACGATGGAAATTGCTTGAACCAGGCCGGGGCTGGCGCAGAATGCCTTCCCATGATGCCTAGCCTGCACCATTCTCGCGGCGAACGGTCTTTCCCGAAGGGAGAGAATGCCTTTAGTCGGAACGCCCGGGACGCTCACCACAAGACGATACATCGTGGTACGATATTGTAGATAGTTGGGACGCAACTGTCTGGAAATTGACATGGAGAAGGCACGATTTCTAACATAGAATCTCCCGCACTGTTCTGGCGCGGGCCAGCGATTGCGTAGCTCATCGTTGCCAACGAAATACTTATGATCAGAGTCAGACAGCTTACCAAAAGGTATGGGCGGACGACTGCGGTCGACCAGATCTCGTTCGAGGTGGCAAAGGGACAGATCGTCGGGTTTCTTGGCCCGAATGGCGCTGGCAAGACGACCACGATGCGCATGCTGACCTGCTTTTTGCCCCCTTCTTCAGGCACAGCCACGGTGGCCGGTTTTGACGTTCTCGAACAATCGATCGAGGTGAAGAAGCGAATCGGATACCTCCCGGAGACGCCGCCCATCTACCCCGAGATGGCGACTTCGGAATATCTTCGATTTGTCGGCAAGTTGAAAGGACTGTCGGGCGCGGACCTCGCGAAACGGGTCGACTACGTCTGCGGGCGTTGCGCCATTGCGGATGTCAAGACCAAGCTCCTGGGCAGGCTTTCGAAAGGATACCGGCAACGCGTGGGACTAGCGCAGGCCATTATCCATAACCCTGACGTGCTGATTCTCGACGAGCCCACAGCCGGATTGGACCCCAAGCAGATCAATGAAACCCGCGATCTGATCAAGGATCTCGCAGGCGAGCACACCATCATTCTCAGTACGCACATCCTTCCAGAAGTGGAGCAAACGTGCGAGCAAGTGATCATTATCAATAAAGGAAAGCTGGTGGCCACCGATTCCGTCCGTAACCTCCAAGCGCGAGCGCGCGGAGCGGAATCTGTGTTGGTGGAAGTGGCTGGGCGCAACGGCAATCTCGAAACTTCGATTGTCCTGCACAAACTGGAGCAAGTTGCCGGTGTCAGCCGCGTTCTTTGCAAACACCAGGTGGATGGGCGCGCCGTTTTTGAGGTGGAAAGCAAGAAGGGAAGTTTCGTTCGCGGCGATGTCGCTCGGGCCGTTGTCGAGTCCGGCTGGGATCTGAACGAACTGCGGCCGGCAGCGATGAGCTTGGAGGAAGTCTTCCTGCAGCTTACGGGAGGCGAAGCGGCCAGCCAGACGGAAACGCCAGTCGAGGTGCAAGCCTGATGAGGAATGTTTGGATTATCTGCCGAAAAGAACTCGCTAGCTACTTCGTGTCCCCAGTGGCCTACATTCTGCTGATCATGTTTGGACTGATCTTCGGCTATTTCTTTTGGAACGCGCTCGGGGCCTTCGTCTTCGAAAGTATTCAATCCCAGATGAGCGGACGGTCATTCCCGATGAATCTGAACGAGTGGATCATTCGCCCGCTGCTCTCCAATGTCAGCGTGATTGGATTGTTCTTTATTCCAATCATCACCATGAGGCTCTTCGCGGAAGAGAAACGCACCGGAACCATTGAACTGCTGGTAACCTCTCCGGTGCGCGACATCGAAATCATTCTCGGTAAATGGCTGGCTTCGGTCGTGCTCTATGCCTGTCTGCTCCTGTTCACCGCGGTGAACTTTGCATTCCTGTTCCGATATGGCAATCCCGACTGGAAGCCGCTGCTGGTGGGCTATCTCGGGCTGCTTCTGCTAGCGGGAGCGCTGCTTGCCGTTGGGACGTTTATTTCTAGTCTCACCAAGAACCAAATCATCGCTGGCGCCGTCACGTTCGGCGTTTGCTTGCTGCTGTATGTATTTGGGTGGGTGAGTGGGTATGACAATGCTCTCTGGGCGCGTGTGCTCTCTTACGTGTCGGTTGCTACTCATATCGAATCGTTTGAGAAAGGTCTGTTGGATTTGAAGGATGCAATCTTCTTTATTACGGTGATTGTCCTGGGACTGTTTCTTACGGCACGTTCCATGGAATCCCTACGCTGGAGGTCGTAGATGGCAAGCCAATGGATTACGGCGAGGCAAACCAAGTACGCGGTCTTCGCGGCTACTTACATCGTGATTGTCATCGTCGCCGTCGTTGTGGCCAACATTCTTGCTGATCGGTTCAACAAGTCCTACGACTCGACTGCGAACAAGCGCTACAGTCTGTCGGAGCAAACTGCGAAGATTGTCAAAGGCCTGAAGCAGGACGCAGTTATCACGTACTTCAATCAGAGCACGCGTTTCCGCGACGGCAAGGACTTGCTCAACCAATACGCCAATCTCTCTCCCAAAGTGCAGGTCAAGTACGTCGATCCGGACAAGGATCCCGAACTGGCTCGCGAAGCCGGGATCCACAACTTCGGCACGGCTATTGTCCAGATCGGCGCGAAGCATGAGGAAGTCAAGAGCATGACCGAGGAAGGCATCACCGGGGCATTCATTCGTGATCTGAAGAGCGAGACTCGTACGGTCTGCTTTGTGAGCGGCAGTGGCGAACACCAACTCGACGACGGCAATCGCGAAGGACTTTCGCGCTTCAAAGACCTTCTCGCCAAGGACAGTTATGAGAGCAAATCCGTGGATCTGCTCACCAAAGCCGAAGTCCCGGGCGACTGCACCACTCTAGTGGTCGCCGGGCCCACCAAAAATTACGAGCAACCGGAAGTCGACGCAATCAAGAAATACGTGGAAGACGGCGGTCGCGCTTTTTTCATGGTGGACCCGCCGCTGAAACTCGGCCACGAGGAGATAGCCGATAATGACGCGCTCACTAGTCTGCTGCAGAGCTGGGGAGTAACCTTGGACAAGGATCTGATCCTCGACCTGAACCCGCTGGGACAGATTGCAGGCCTGGGTCCACAGGTGGCGCTGGTCACAAGTTACGCCTCGCAGCCAATCGTGGACCAGTTGCGCGGAACTGCGACCGGGTTTCCTCTGGCGCGGTCGCTGGAGATCAAAAACACCGATAAAACCAGCGTTCAGAAGCTATTCGACAGTTCCAGTACCAGCCTCGCGACCAGCAATTTGAGTTCACCTTCGGTCAACGTAAAAGATCCCCAGAATAAGAAAGGGCCGCTGACCTTGGCTGCTGCCGGAACGTACAACACGGGCAAGGCCAATTCGCAGGGACGCTTCGTGGTAATTGGCAGTTCCACATGGGCTGCGAACCGCTTCATCGACTTCAACGGGAACGACGATCTCGCCTCCAACGCGGTCAACTGGCTCTCTTCGGATGAAGATCTGATTTCCATCCGTCCCAAGCCGCCGGAAGACCGGCGCATCACGATGACCGGACGACAGCTGACTTGGGTGCGGGCAGTCAGCCAATTTGTGCTGCCGTTCGCTGTCGTCATCATGGGGGTCTCCGTGTGGTGGAAGCGGAGATAGCACCGAACCCTCGATTTGAAAATGCCATCGGGTAAAGCATGAAAATTCGTGGTCTTCTCATCGCGACCGTCATTCTTGCTGCACTGGCGGCGACTCTGTATTGGTCCGATCACCGCAGGTCCAGTGCTGAGGCTGCCAAGCCGGCCGCCGAGGCCGCTCCGTCAATTCTGAAGATCGACGAAAACTCGATCACAGAACTTGAATTGAAGAAGAAGGATGCGCCCGCGATCCTGCTGACGAAGAGCGGCTCAGATTGGAAGATCACCGAACCCAAACCATTTCGCGCCGATCAAAGCGCCGTTTCGGGCGTGCTCTCCACTGTCGCCTCGCTGAACTCGGAGCGCCTGGTGGATGAGAAGGGCACAGATCTGCAACGGTACGGTCTCGATCATCCCTCCTTAGAACTTGATGTCACAGAGAAAGACAACAAGACGCAGCGGCTGCTCCTGGGCGATGACACGCCTGCGGGCAGTGCGGTGTACGCTGCGGTCGCCGGCGATCCACGGGTCTTTACCATTGCCGCGTACCACCGAAACAGCCTAGATAAGAACGTGAACGATCTTCGCGACAAACGGTTGCTGACCGTGAGTCCCGACAAGGTCAGCCGCCTCGAGATCACGGGGAAAAATGGAACCATCGAGTTCGGTCGCAATAAAGACGAGTGGCAAATCCTGAAGCCAAGGCCGATGCGGGCCGACGTCTATGCTGTTAGCGGACTGGTAGGCAAGTTGACGGATGCTCGCATGGATCTAAGCGGTTCCGACACGGCGGCAAAGCAATCGGATTCAGCATTTGCCCATGGCGCCCCCCTCGCCACGGTGAAGCTCACAGACGAATCATCGACCGAGGAACTTCAAATTCGGAAGAGCAAAGACTCTTATTATGCCAAGTCCAACGTGGTTGAGGGTGCGTACAAGGTCAACTCTGATCTGGCCGACGCGGTGAACAAGAAACTAGCGGACTTTCGTGACAAAAAGCTCTTCGACTTCGGATATGCCGATCCCAACAAGCTGGAAGTTCATAGCGGCTCGAAGCTGCTTTCCCTGATGCGCAGCGGCCAGGACTGGTGGGACAACGGCAAGAAGACAGATGAGGATAGCGTCCGTTCCCTTATCTCGAATCTCCGCGATTTGTCCGCAGAGAAATTCGTTGACTCCGGCTTCACAACTCCCGAGATTGAGGCGACTGTCACCTCCGACAACGGAAAGCGCGTAGAAAAGGTTTTGATTTCGAAATCCGGCTCGAATTACGTCGCCAAACGCGACAACGAACCCACCCTTTATGAGATCTCGGCGACATCTGTGGACGAACTGCAGAAATCCCTCGACGGCGTCAAGCTCGCTCCTTCCCCGAAGAAGTCCGGAAAATAAAAACAATAGATGTCCTTCTTGCATCAAGAGTAGACGAAATGTCGACAACGTCAGCGGCGCTGCGGCAATCCAGCATGTCAACGTCGCAGCTCCCACGTGCATTGCGCAAACTCTTAATTCAACGCGAATGGAGATAATGAAGAACTCCCAGAAATCGGTCCCCTGAGTTCCAGAGTCCTTTCTCCATATAATGGCAGTGCGATGCGCTGGTCTCCTCTAGCAGTCGTACGATGGCTCTTTGCTCCGTCCTCTCGAGGGCCTGGCCGGCTGATCTCTCGTTGGTTCTTTCTCCGCGCTCTGGGCGCAATCTATTTTTCCGCTTTTTTTTCGTTGGTGTTTCAGATTCGAGGACTGATCGGCCCACAAGGGATTCTTCCTGCGGGCGCTTACCTTCAGGTCGTCGCTCAGTCCCTCGGACACTGGCAGCGTCTTTGGTATGCGCCTACCGTGCTCTGGCTTTCCAGCGGGCCGGGGATGTTGAACGCGCTGTGCTGGGTCGGCATGGCGGCGTCGGTGCTTCTTCTGCTGAACTTGTGGCCTCGTGGGATGCTGGCAATCTGCTTTGTTTGTTTTCTTTCTTTCATCGCCGCGGCTCAGGATTTCTCGAGCTACCAGTCGGACGGGATGTTGCTCGAAGCCGGATTCATCTCCTTGTTCTTTGTGCCGCCCGGATTTCGCCCAGGGCTGGGGCGAAGCCATCCTGCCTCGCGTGCCAGTCATTTCCTTCTGCAATGGGAATGGTTCCGGATTTACTTCGAGTCTGGAATGGCGAAGATCCTTAGCGGCGATCCTGAGTGGCGTCATTTCACGGCCATGGACGAGTACTACCAGAATGGTCCGTTGCCGACTTGGATTGGGTGGTACGTCCAGCATTTGCCCCACTGGTTTCACGCGGCAACCGCCTATGCCACGTTGGCAATGGAACTCGGTATCGTATGGATGTTTTTTCTGCCGCGACGCTGGAGAATCGTGTGTTTCTTTATCGTGACTCCGTGGGAAATAGGCGTCATTCTGACCGCGAACTATACGTTTCTGAACTACCTGGTTCTGGCGTTGGGAGTGCTCTTGCTGGACGATCGCTTCCTCGAGAGATTCGCCCCGGCAAAATGGAAAAGCGATTCTGCGATTTCCGTATCGAATAACGCTTTAACATTGGAAGGGAGGCCGTGCCGTGAAAGGCTACGCCGCACTCGAACGGCCGCCGCTCTGGTTGTCAGTTCAGTAATGCTCACCTGGATCTTCTATGCGACCACAGCAGAGATGCTGGCGAATTATCGGTTACCGGCTTTTCCCGTGATAGCACTGGAACCGTTTCGTATCGCTAATCGCTACGGGCTTTTCGCAGTGATGACGCGTGGGAGATATGAAATCGAATTTCAGGGATCCGACGACGGAGAGAATTGGAAGCCGTATCATTTCCGCTATAAGCCACAAGAATTAAATGAGGCGCCGCGCATCTACGCTCCCTATCAGCCGCGATTTGATTGGAACTTGTGGTTTGCCTCTCTGGGTTCGTGGCGTGAATATCCGATCGTGCCGAATACCGAGGTGCGATTGCTCTCGAGCGACAAGGATGTACTGCAGTTGTTTGCCGACAATCCCTTCCCGCAGCCGCCTCGTGAAATTCGTGTCTTGCTCTGGCAATACTGGTTCACTTCCATCACAGAAAAACGCCAAACCGGGATGTGGTGGCGTCGGCAGTTGCTCGGCCGATACGCACCAACGCTCGAAAGAACGCCGGAAGGCCAAATCAAGGTTGTGGAGTGGCCAGATGTGCAACCGAGAGAGTGAAATACTTGTTCCTGGTGTGACCCTGATAATTCAAGGACTATGGCGACAAATTCCAAAGCGTGCGTAGTCGGAGCGGGTCCAAACGGCCTGGCTGCCGCGATCGTGTTGGTCCAGGCAGGATTACAAGTGGACGTATTCGAGGCGCAACCAACTCCTGGCGGTGGCGTGCGCAGCATGCAACTGACTGAACCGGGCTTTGTGCACGATTTTGGTTCGGCTGTATATCCATTGGGCGCTGGGTCCCCCTTTTTTTCCTCGTTAGCCTTGGAAAAGCACGGCCTGGAATGGATCCACTCGCCGGCTCCGCTCGCGCACCCGCTGGATGACGGTACGGCGGTCGTTTTGGAGCGTGATCTTGAAACCACTTCGGCCTGTCTTGGCCCCGACGGCAAGGCATGGCGACAACTCGTGCAGCCCTTTGTGGAGCATTGGAGCGAATTCGCCCTGGAAGTGCTGGGCCCGGTTCTGGCGATTCCCAAACACCCCTGGCTGATGGCGCGCTTCGGAATGAGCGCGCTGCGCTCGGCAAAAGGGATCGCCCAGCGCTTTCTCAGTGACCGCACTCGCGCTCTGTTTGCGGGCCTGGCCGCACACTCGTTTCTCGCTTTGGATGAACCATTAAGCGGCGCGCTTGGCATGATGATGGCGATCCCCGCCCATGCGGTCGGCTGGCCCATCGCCCGCGGAGGCGCTCAATCCGTCACCAACGCACTATGCAGCTGTCTCTCTACGCTGGGCGGCAGAGTAATTACTTCATCACGCGTGGAATCGCTCGATTCACTATCCGATTACGATGTGATTCTCTGCGACGTTACGCCGCGACAACTTGTGGCCATCGGCGGAGGGCACCTGTCCGACGGCTACAAGCACCAACTGGAGAGATTTCGTTACGGTCCCGGCGTTTTCAAACTGGACTATGCCCTGACCGCTCCCATCCCGTGGACTGCTTCCGCGTGCGTGCTGGCCGCAACCGTGCACTTGGGAGGAAGCTTCGAAGAAATCGCGGCTTCGGAAAAGGCCGTCCGAAGCGGGAAATGTGCTGAGCGCCCCTTCGTCTTACTGGCGCAGCCAAGCTTGTTCGACCCTGCGCGCGCGCCTGCGGGAAAGCATACCGCTTGGGCCTACTGTCATGTTCCGAATGGATCAAAGATCGACATGCTCCGGAAAATCGAAGACCAGATCGAACGCTTTGCTCCGGGATTCCGCAAGACAATATTGGCGCGCCATGTTTTAGCTCCGGCCAGTATTGAGAGCATGAACGAGAATCTTGTAGGCGGCGACATTAGCGGCGGGGTCATCGATCTGCGCCAGATGCTCTTTCGCCCGACGCGAAAACTTTATGCCACATCCGCGCCCAACGTCTACATTTGTTCGTCTTCCACTCCGCCGGGAGGCGGAGTGCACGGAATGTGCGGCTATCATGCGGCGAAGAAGGCGCTGGCCAGCCTGTGAGAATTCGCGTTCCCGCTTTTCTGAGTCACGCCGAAAGCGCCTCAGGTTACGGCTTTGGCGATTCCGGTGGTCAAGGCAGTCCAATTTAGCGACACTCAGGCAGGGACTTTGGCATCGATCGCTTTCATCAGATCCAGAATCATGCGAATAACTTCTTCATTGCCGATCGCCGTATTGATCATAGTGTGGTAAATAGCGCGATCCGGCCATTCGACGTTGAAGTATTTCTGGATAAAATCTGCCCGCTCCTGATCCACCGTATCCACGAGTTGCTCGGCCTCCTTCTCGCTCTTGCCGCGGGCTAGCAGGCGCCGCACCTTATCCTCCCGCGGGGCATAAAGAAATACCCGCAAGGTATCGGGTCGATTCTTGAGAAACAGCTGTGACCCTCTTCCCACAATGACGGAGTTTCCCCTTTTCGCCGCGTGCTGAACGACCAGTTGCGTAAATTTCATAATGCTTTCACTGTCGACAACTTTGAGCTTGTGTGCGTTGATGCTTCCTTCGTAACTCCCGCGCAAAAAGGATTTGAAGAGGCGGTAGTATAGAGGATCGGTTCGTTCCTCTCGCACCTCGACGACCGCCTTGGGGCATTCGGCGAGCCGCGCGATCTCCTCCGTCAACAACTGATCCCAAAGCTTCCACCCTAGCTGTTTGGCAAGCAGTTGAGCGATTTCGCCGCCGCCACTTCCATATTCGCGTTCAATCGTTATGATTTTTATCATTAGCGTCCCCATATTCGATCCAATCGTTCAAACGTGGATGGCGAGAACTGGACAGGGCCCCAATTGCAGCACGCGATAAGTTGTCGAACCGAACACCGCAAGATCCACGGCCCCACGTCCACGTACTCCCATCACTATCGTGTCGATTTGCCTTTCGACAGCGAGTTCAATGATTTGCTGATATGCCTTTCCGACGCGCACCGCCGGCGTAATCTTGAGGGTCTCGCGAGTCCCCTGTGGAATCAGTTTATCGAGTTGCTCTGTGGCTGTTGCTACGGCCGCTTCAGCTTTAGAAGGGTTTCGAATCTCTTCTAACACGTGCAGCAGGATAAGTTCGGCATCGTACTCGTCTGTTGCAGAGATCGCATAGCTCAACGCGCGCTCGGAGTTTTCCGAGAAATCGGTACAGTAAAGAATTCGGCGCAAGTGGTGGGCGTGCTTCCACTCGTGCCCTTCGGTACTGGACTCCTGCGGCTGTTTACAAACCGCCAGCACCGGGCAGGAAGCCTTGCGCATGACTCGATTGGTTACCGATCCCAGCACTACGCGGTCATATCCTCGCCGGCCGTGCGTCCCAATAACGATCAGATCGGCGTTATGCTTTTGCGCGAACGACAGAATGCAGTCGGGGGCGGTGCCCTCGTGCACCACAAGTTCAGGTTGAATTGCCTCGTGGCTGTGGGTCTTCACAAATGCTTGCAGTCGTTGCTGGCCACCCTCGCGCAGGATTCGGGAGAACTCTGCATAGTCTCCGGTAGAGGCAACATAGTCAGCGTAAGGATATCGCGAGAGTTCGACGATATGCTGGGCCACCACCTTGGCTCCATAATGCTCAGCCAGCGACAGCGCATAGTGATACGCTCTGACGGAAAACTCCGAAAAATCCACAGGGCAAAGGATGAGTTTAATTTCCAGCATGACCGCGTCCCTGACCGATGTACGGCTCGGATTCCACCCAATTGCTGATTATTCCATCACTCTTACACCACCGCCGCCAGGATCATTCTTCTTCAAAACAAAAGCCAGAAAGAACATGATCGCCGATGCCACGCACAGAACCATGAACGTATCAATGTACGCCAGACTCGCCGCCTGGTCTTGCAGGGACTGGTAGATCCTGGCGTAAGCCACCGCCAGCGCCTCGTGCCTGCCCACGCCAGACGTTGCCAGCTGTTGAGCCAGGCCGTTCGCTGCATTCACAAAATTAGGATTGTCGACGCGGGCATTTTGCACGAGCCTCCCCTGGTGGAATTGCGAGCGCCGCGCGATCAGCGTTGTGACCATGGACGTTCCCACGCTGCTGCCCATGTTGCGCATGAAATTCACGATTCCGGCTACCGAATTGTTCTTCTCCGGCGCGATCCCGACGTACGCTACGAGCGTGATCGGTACAAATAGGAACCCCAGGCCGATGACTTGGGCAATGCGCAGCCACGTGGCCGCACTGAAGCTGATCAGCAGATCAATCCGTTGCGTGGAATAGAACATCGCGATGGATAGGGACAGCCAGCCAAAAGCAATCAGGTAACGGGCTTGGATCTTGGTCGTCAGCTGGCCCATGATGGGCATCTCAATCAGCAAAACAAGGCCTCCCGCCGAAAGCGCAATGCCAGCCAGTTCCGATGTGTACCCGACAAGCGTCTGGAGGAACTGGGGCATCAGGACCAGGCTGCTGAACAGCAGGATTCCCAGCATGAACATCATCAGGCTGGAACTGGCGAAGTTAAAGTTCTTGAACATGCGGACGTCGATGATCGGGGCTTTTTGATACAACTCCCAGATCACCAGCGAGATCAGGCATACGGTCGAGACGACGATTAAGGTTGTGATGAAGCGCGATCCGAACCAATCGTCCTCCTGTCCCTTGTCGAGCAGTATCTGCAATGCCCCGATACCGAGCGCCAAGAGAGCGATGCCAATGTAGTCCAACTTGACCCCGGCCGCTTTCAACCGCGCTAAGTAAGGAGGATCTTCGACAAAGCGCCGCACCAGCAACCAGGTGATCACTCCGACGGGGAGATTGATGAAAAAAATCCAGCGCCAGGAATAGTTGAAGGTGATCCATCCGCCCAGAGTGGGTCCGATGGTTGGCGCCATGATGGCCGTAATGCCGTACAGCGCGAACGCCAAGCCTCGCTGTTGCGGTGGAAAGGTGTCCGCCAGAATTGCTTGAGCCATGGGCTGGAGGCCGCCGCCGCCCGCCCCTTGCAAAACCCGGAACAGAAGAAGAAATCCAAGACTCGGAGCAATGCCGCACAGCAGGGAACTGACAGTAAAGACGGCCAGGCAGGACATGAAAAAGCGCTTGCGCCCCAAGGCACCCGCCAGCCAGCCGCTGATCGGCAGAATGATGGCATTTGAGACCAAGTAAGAAGTCAGCACCCACGTGCTTTGGTCGTTGCTCGCACCCAGATTGCCCGCCATGTACGGCAGCGCAACGTTGGCAATGCTGGTGTCAAGCACCTCCATGAAGGCTGCCAGAGCCACGACCACGGCAATCAGCCAAGGATTGTACTTTGGCCGCCAGACTTCCTGATCGACTGTGAGAGCAGCGGAACTCATTTGAGGTACACGTCCGGTACGACGTTCATGCCTGGGCGAAGCCGGCGATCCCGGTTCTCTCCCGGCTCGAGCACGATTTTTACGGGAACGCGTTGGACAATCTTCACGTAGTTTCCAGTCGCATTCTCCGGCGGAAGCAAACTGAACAGCGGGCCGGTGGCTCCCGCAATGCTGTCGACATGGCCTTTTAACGTCCGGCCGCTCGAGTCCACGTGGATTTCCGCCTTCTGTCCGACTTGCATGTGTCGAAGCTGAGTCTCTTTGAAATTGGCAGTGACCCAAACCTCATCGAGCGGCACGACGGTAAGTAGTTGCTGCCCATCTTGAACGTTCAGTCCAACCACCACGGTCTTATTCACCTCCCCGGAAACGGGAGCAACGATTTTGGTGTATCCAAGATTCAGTTGCGCTTGCTGGAGCGCGGCGCGTCTTTGCTCCACGTCGGCGATTGCGGCCCGCACGCGCGCGCGCGTCGACGAAACCTGCTGGGGGCCGGTCTCCGCGTATTGGTGGTTGGCATTGGCCTGCGCCAGGCGACTACGAGTCTGTTGGACGACTTGCTGCGCGGCCAACTCACTGGCTTGGGCTGCTGCGACCGTCGCCGTGCTGGACTTAGCCGCCGCCAATGCCTGGTCGTAGATCTGCTGCGAAACTTCTCGCTTATCGACCAGCAGTTTGTATCGGTGGAGATCGTCTTGCGCCTTCACGTCGTTCGCTTGAGCTGCCTCCGTCTGGGCATGAGCGGCGGCCAGTTGCCTTTCGGCGGCGGTGACGCCAGCATTCGCATCTTCGATTCCGGACGCCGTAAATGTGAGTTGGCTCGAACTGTTCACCGATGTAATCGGAACCGTGATATTCAGCGATCGGGCGGTCGCTTCCGCGCTGGCGAGATTCGCCTGCGCCTGTGCGACGGCAACCTGATAGTCGGTCGGGTCGATTTCCACCAGCACCGTGCCCTTCTCCACCCACTGGTTGTCGTCAACGTTCACCTTCACCACGTAGCCGGAAACACGTGCGCTCACGGGATAGAGGTGGACATCCGCCTGGGCGTCGTCTGTCGATTCGTAACTGCTCAAGTAGCGCCATAGGAAAACGCCCAAAACCAGCGCCACAACGACGGCAATCAGAATGATCAGGTTTCTGCGCCGCTTGGGAGTTGGGCGCGCCGGCGGCTTGTAGTCCTGCTCCGGCGGGCTCGACGCGTCGATCGGAGATTCATTGTCTATGTCAGGCACTGCACGCGATGGGTGCTCTTCGGCCATGTTCATTTTCCTTGGAAATATTCCTTGACGCCCTCTTCGGCAATGCCTAGAGCGCGGATCAGGGAAATTTTCGCCAAATTGTAGTTGTACAAACTCGAGATATATTGTTCGTGGGCGGCCGCGACCGACTCTTGCGATTGAACGACTTCCACGCTGTCGGTAACGCCCGCGCTGAAACGATCGGTGGATTGAACGAGCGTCTGATCCGCCAAATCGATGTTGCTGCGGGCCACATTGACGCGATCTGACGACGACTGCAGATTCAGCAGCGCCGTGCGCACGTCCGACTCAATTTGCGCGCGCAGGCTATCGAGCCGCTCGCGGCTCTGCTCGAGTTTTGCATCGGCCTGTTGCACATCGCCGTGAACGCTCCCGCCCGTAAAAATCGGAATCGACAGCGTTCCGCGTACGTCGTAGACCTGCGTCGAAATGGAGGGATTGATCCCTCCATATCCATAATCCGCACCGAACGAAAGCGACGGGAAATATCCAGCCTTTGCGGCTTGCCGCGACAATTCTGCTGCCCGCAGGTCGCTCATCGCCGCGCGATAATCCGAGCGCGATGTGTATGCGCGTTTGACAGCTTCATCCACGGTGATGCCCTCGAAAGGCTGGTAAGGAGATTTGTCGGTCAATTCGAATTCCTGTGCTGGATGCAGGCCGATGACCCTCGCCACGGTCAGCTTCTGGATAGCGAAATCGTTCTTCGCTTGAATCAATTCCTGCTGGCGGGTCTGCAGCTCGACTTTCGTTCGCAAGGCGTCTATGTCGGGTGAAGTGCCCGCAGTCACCTGGTCCGTCGCCTGATCGTAGAGAGCCTGGGCCGCCTTGACCTGAGCTTCGTCCGTCTCAATGCGGGCCTCGTCGGCAATGGCCTGCAGATAGGTATAGCCGACGGCCAGCACTACAAGATCATGGGCGTCCTGGAACGTATAATCGGCCGATTTCACACTCTGGCTGGCGGCGCGGGTGGCGCTGATGGACTTCCAATCAAACAGGGTTTGGCTCACAGCGGCACGGGCGTCGAAATAGGAATACGGGCCGATGGATGGCGAAATATGGAAGGCGGTAGCGACACCGCCAAAGCCCAATTGATCGAGATTGAGCTTCGAATCCGCCCAATAAGGAGATGCGGTCACGTGTGGCAGGAGAGCGCTCAGTTGTTCCCAGCGCTGTCCGCGGGCCAAGCGAGTGTCCGCGCGCGAAAGCAGCAATCCGAGATTTTGTCTCAATCCCCGGTTGATCGCGTCCTGCAACGAAAGCGGCAATACACCGGGAATGAGTTTGGTAGGCACACTGCTCGCGAACGAACTCGGTCCGCCGGTTCCGGGTATGGATTGGCCAGGCGCGCTCGCACCGGGCGTCGTATCGGTTTGCGCCAGCGATGGCATCGCTGCACAGATCAAGGCTCCAGCCAGGAAAACGCGGCGGTGTCCGCAGCTGAATCTCAAGGGTGCCTCCTGAACTCAAATTTCCTTGGGCCTGCCGAGGGGAAATATCCTAAGACTGGTCCCTTATTTAAGGCAAATGAACTCGATGTCGATCAACAGATGGTTTTGGAGTGGGAAAGGATTCAATAGGAGAAGTGTTTCATTCAAGTTTGCATGTTGCGCCTGCGACGAGGTAGAGTTTCCCAAGTGGCTCTGAGAACACCGACTTCGATATTTCTTCTAAGCGTTTTGGTTGCCGGGATTTTGACCCCGTCGGGTCTGTGCACCCTCATGTGCGAACGCCGCTCCCAGGCGGAGACTCAGCAGCACTGCAGTCACGCTGCGGATCCGATGTCAGGAATGATGCACCACCACTCCGCGGGGATGAGTCATCCGGATATTGACGCGGCGACCCCGCTTTGGGCGCCGCAGTCTTGCCCAGCGAATTGCGACGCTGTAGCCCTGAGCCTTTCGAGCCAGTCTGTTGCTCAGGTCAAAGTGATCTACACTCACACCGGGGTTCCGCATACCTCAGCCAATTTCCTGCTGTGCGGCCTGGCAATCGCTTGGCGTTCAGATGGAGGGCCCCCAGCCCCCCGTACATCATTTGCCGCAACTTTCAGCATTCTGCGGATCTGAGCTTCTCCCCATCTTTTCTTTCCTATCGCCGCAGCTGAGCTGCGACCCAATTTCGACGGGTTAGCTCTGCGTCTCAATTTGATTCAATCGCCATTCAACGCTTCGGGACGAGGTCAGTCCGTTTCATCCGGAGGAGATTTGATGAAGAACAGGCGTGATTTTCTGAGGAATGTTTTTGGTCTGGGTGCTGGCTTTGCGGCCACGCCTCATCTGCTGGCAGAGCCCGTGCAGGCGCCGAGAAACAGCATGGGCACGGCGCACCATCGTACTCGGCAGAGCAGCGTGTCTGTTTCCGTCGAAACACCCGACGTTCCGCAACTTCCCTGGCGCATGGTCGACGGCGCGAAAGAATTTCATCTGATTGCCGAGCCTGTGACACAGGAACTGATTCCCGGCAAGGTGGTCAATCTCTGGGGATACAACGGCAGCGCCCCTGGTCCGACAATTCAAGTCACCCAAGGAGACCGAGTGCGGATCATCCTTGAGAACCATCTCCCGGAGCCCACGTCGATGCATTGGCACGGATTTGAGATTCCCATGGATATGGACGGAGCACCTGGCAGCAGCCAGGACCCGATCCCGCCGGGCGGACATTTCGTATACGAATTCACTCTGCATCAGGCGGGAACGTTCTTCTACCACTCGCACATGGCCATGCAGGAAATGATGGGGATGATTGGCGCCTTCATCATGCATCCGAAAGAAAACGACGATCCTCCCGTAAACAAAGACTTTGCGATCATCCTGCAGGAATTCGCTGTCCTCCCGAATAATCCCATCCCGAACTCCATGAACATGGAGTTCAACTGGCTGACCCTCAACGGCAAGTCGGGTCCGGCCACTACTCCGCTAATCGTTCACCTGAATGATCGTGTCCGCCTGCGCTTCATCAACCTGGGCATGGACCATCACCCCATTCATGTGCACGGGCACACTTTCGTGGTCACCGGCACAGAGGCAGGCCGGCAGCCACAATCCACGTGGGGCCCGGCAAACACGGTGCTCGTGGGAGTTGCGCAATCCCGTGATGTGGAGTTTGTCGCCAACAATCCCGGCGATTGGATGATCCACTGTCATCTGCCGCACCACATGATGAACCAAATGTCGTCGGTGGTAGGGCCGATAACTCGCAACGGCCGCGGTATGCCGATGGGTTTGGGCATGGAGGAAGGCATGGGCATCTTGAAAGAGGGCCATGCTACCTCCGAAGACAAGGGGCCAAGTCTGGGACGAGGCATGGGTATGGGCTCAACGCGCGACCAAACCGTCGCCAATGGCCCACTCTCGGAGCAGCAGGCCCAACAGCCCATAAGCAACGTCTCGGGGATGGAGCAACACGCGATGCCGGGCATGCAGCACGAAGCAATGCAAATGACGGCCCCGGAAGTCGCCAAAGATGCCAGCTCGATTCCCGGATTTCCGCAAGATGCCTTCATGGAAGGACCTGCGATGGCGATGGACAAGACGGTAGAGAAGCCGGAGAACTACGGACTTCGTCCCGGCTGGAGTGGATTCATGCAGGGGATGATGACGTTCCTGCGCGTGCTTCCACCCGAGATGTACGACAAGGTGATGGCGTTGCGGGGACAGCAAAATAGTAAACCGCAGACCATGCCGGAAATGCAGCACCGGCACCGCGGATAGCTGGGTGCAATTCATTTGAAGGAGCACGCCATGAAGTCACAACATCTTCCGGCAGCACTTAGCATGATGGTAGCTATTGTGTTCACCGTTCTGGTGACATCACCGTTCGGATCGGCCCAGAGTCTTCCGATACCAGGGGTGTCGGCGGCGGCATCGCCGCAGGATACTGCTACGCCGTCACCCGGCTTGTCCTTGGCCGAGTTGGAGCTAATCGCTCTCAGTAACAATCCAACCCTTGCCCAAGCTAATGCCGAGATCCATGCTGCCACCTCTCGCAAGCTACAAAGCGGACTTTATCCAAACCCTACGGTTGGCTATCAGGGAGAACAGATCCGAGGCGGAATCCAGGGCGGAGGCGAGCAAGGCCTTTTCGTCAGTCAGGACGTCGTCCTTGGTGGCAAGCTCGGCCTGAACCGCAATATCTTCGCGCAGCAGAGAAAGCAGGCCGAAGCCGAGGCGGAGGAGCAGCGCCTGCGCGTCATCAATAGCGTGCGAATGTTGTACTACAAGGCGCTGGCTGCACAGGAAATGGTGGATCTCAGGCACAAGCTCGCCAAGTTGGCTGAAGACGCTGTCGAGACTTCGCACCAGTTGGGCAATATCGGCCAGGCAGACCAGCCGGACGTCCTGGAGTCGGAGGTCGAAGGAGAGCAGGCCGAACTGGCAGTGCTGGCGGCTGAGCAGAACCAGATGTGTCGCTGGCGGAAATTAGCGGCAACGGTCGGCAAGCCAGAGATGCCACTCACGCCTCTGGTGGGCAATCTGGAGGACACTCCCGAAGGCGATCCTGACCAGTGGATGAAATCGATTCTCGAAGAAAGTCCGGCGGTGAAGATCGCACAATTGGGAGTGATGAAAGCAGAGGCTTCGCTGGCTCGCGCCAAGCGTGAACCCATCCCCAACCTGCAACTTCGCGGGGGTATCGAGAAGAACCTGGAGCCCGAGGCGATCACGAACCGCACCATCGGCCTGCAGGGATTCGCGGAAGTCGGCGTTCAAATTCCTCTTTTCAATCGCAATCAGGGCGGTGTCGCAGCGTCCAGAGCAGACCTCGAACGCGCGCAGCAGGAAGTGCAACGCGTCCAACTCGTACTGCGCGAACGCGCCGCAGCGCTGCTGCAAAACTATGTGACGTCGCGCTCGACAGTGGAAAGGTACCGTGACCGCATGATTCCGCGTGCGCGGAAAGCTTATGAACTGTACTCGAAAAACTATAGTGGGATGGCGGCCGCCTACCCTCAAGTGCTGATCGCCCAACGGACTCTCTTCCAGCTCCAGACGGATTACATCACCGCCCTGGACAACCTTTGGGCAAATTCAATTGCCCTGAAGGGTTTTCTACTGACCGATGGCCTGGAGGCGCCGACCCGCGCGGGCGAAATGGATCGGCCCGTACGTGAGCTCGATATTCCGTCGTCGAACCCAGGTACGCAGCCGCAGTGAGTGCCGTCATGCACGCGCCTTATCGATCATCGCTTCCCAAATGCCTTTTGCTTTGAGAATCAGTTCAACCGTTTCACGAATCGCGCCATGGCCTGCAAGCGCCCTGGTCGAATAGTGCGCAGCGTGTTTGACTTCCGGGACAGCGTCTCCGACAGCAACGGCCAAGCCGGCCCGGAGCATGAGCGGGATGTCGGGAAGATCGTCGCCGACATAGGCAACCGCAGAATCGGAGACGCCTGCTTTTTTAAGGATATCTTCAAAGGCCGGCATCTTCAGAGGCTGCTTCATGTAAATGAACTCCATCTTCATTTCATGGGCGCGACGCAGCAGTGCCGTGCTCTCGCGGCCCGTGATGCAACCCGTGCGCAGTCCGGCTGTGTGCGCCAAGGTGAGCCCCTGGCCATCGTGCGCGTCAAAGGTTTTGATTTCGAGGGCGGAGCCATCAGCTTGCGAAAGCAGGGTCACGCTGCCGTCCGTCATGGTACCGTCAACATCCATGAGGAGCACCTTGATTTGCGCGGCGCGCTTCTTCAGCGCGGGAGAGATTCTACCGATAGCGGACAATGGAGCCTCCACAAAGGTAAGGGAAAGTTTAAAGCAAGCGCCGGCTATTCGCCTCAAGACTTGCGTCCCACACCAGTGGTAGACTGCGGCCTATGGCCGCCAAAAGGAAAGCTAAGAAAAAGACCACAACGAAAAAGAAGCCGACCGGGATCAAGAAGTCCGCGACGAAGCGGGGAACTTCCAAGAGCCTTGTGAAGAAGAAGCTGGCTAAAAAAAAGAAGGCCGCGTCCGCGAAGAGGGTTATCGCTCGAACGGCTGCTTCTAAGAGCGACCGTGCCTCCACGAAGCGGGTCCGCGAAAAAAACGAGACCGTGGATACCCTATTGCCAGGATTTAAACGTGTGTCCGCGCCATCGGGAAGACAATCGGGTGATCTGCAGGGATTGTCCGACGTCGAGGGTGCAGATTCGGAAAGCGTCGACGAGTTGCTCAACGAAGGGAACGCCTTCGAGGCAGACGCAGTCAGAGGAGTGGAAGACGCCGACAACGCCGACGAGAGGGAAGTGGAGACACACGAGGTGCCGGAGGACGACGTTCCCGACGAATACCTGGATAAGGATTGAAACGCGGCTCCGCCTGTGCAGGGAACGCTGTATTTGCAATCGCTGTTCGCGGTGCCCCGGTCGATTCGACGCGCGGATTGCGCCCGCTCACGATAAAGAACTATGACATCGATTCAAGAATTCAGATGCGAGATTTGCGGAAGAGTCACCACCAATCCCGTCCACTGGTTTGTGATTCAGTGCAACGACATGGACCTCGCTGTGTTCAAATGGAGCTCACAAGCGGCCAATGCGCCCGGCGCACGGCACTTCTGCGGGGAGGCTCACGCTCAGGTGTACATCAGCCGATGGTTTGACTCAGTCTGTTCGCCGCCCAAGCCAGACTATACAAGGCCCACGCTAGCGCCGTAGAACACGCCTACGATCGCACACGAAAAGTTTGCTTTTCACAATTCACCAGGATGGCTATGTATCGGCCTCGGCAAGGAGAGTGTTGATGGCCATAGTCGCAGGAGTGGATTTCGGAACATTGAGCGTTCGCGTTTCGATTGTCGATAGCGAACGCGGGCTACTCGAGTCCGCGGTGGTCGACCAGCCGCTGCACCGCCGGCGCGACGACCCGGAATATGCCACGCAGTTGCACGAAGACCACATGCGCGCCTTGGTTTCGGCAACTCACGAAGCCATCAAAAAGAGCGGCATTGCGGGCGAGCAGGTGGAGGCGATTGCCCTCGACACAACTGGCTCCTCGGTGGTCCCCGTTGGCAAGAGCATGCAGCCTCTCGGTGAGTATTACCTTTGGTGCGATCATCGCGCGAAAGGAGAAGCCGCCGAGATCACCGAGGCCGCTCATCGCGAGGGACTCGAGGTCATCCAGTGGTGCGGGGGAGTCTATTCCTCGGAGTGGGGATTTTCCAAGCTGCTGCACTGGCTGCGGCACAATCCCGAGAAGCGTTCTGAGTTCGCATCGGCCTTCGAGCATTGCGACATGGTTGCCGCAACCTTGTGTGGTATTACGGAACCGAAGAAAGTGAAGCGCAGCGCTTGCGCGATGGGCCACAAGTGGCTGTGGAATTCCGGGCTGGGTGGTCTG
>Ga0187805_10000014_pt1 | contig 67059 bp, 55 predicted proteins | sample NC_wetland_sal_i_6_FD_132965 | JGI IMG/M metagenome (GOLD analysis project Ga0187805, IMG submission 132965) | Wetland sediment microbial communities from Neuse River Estuary, North Carolina, USA - Control_5 | ecosystem: Environmental > Aquatic > Freshwater > Wetlands > Sediment | place: USA...
CCGGCCAAGACCATTTTCGCCCGCGCATGTCACGTCAGGGGCTATGTCAAACGTTCTGCTGTGACTTACATGAAATACGAAAGGAATCACATCTATCGGTACAGCCGGCCACAGAATCAGCGCCAACCCAGCCGCCGAAAGCAATCCCGGTAGGGTGACCGAGGCCAACTTCGTGAGATTGAAAAGGTTGGTCAGTAGCGTAATGATCTGGCCCATACCATGCCTTTGCACATTGATGAATCCGGTCAGTTTCGTTCACGCCGGAATCTCAAATAATTGCCTTTGCGAACGGTGCTAGCGCTGTGCCGCCAGAGAGCAAAGTCCCTCAGCGCACTGACCATTGCGCAGCACAGTGTTCAATTGTCCGATGGAAGCAGCGAGGAGGACATCCCCTCGAATCGAGAAGTCATGGCTTCTCAAATGACCAACTCGCTGATGGGCGTCACGCTACAAGAAGCGTAAACGCATCTCAATAGGTTTTCTAGCAAGCGTCCTAAGTTCAGATTATCGACGGGTTGGACATCTGTAGCCGGTCTTAGGCCTCAGACGACTGCCGATGCTGCCGGAATCGGATAGCTGAGGCGCGCATTTCGCCATGAGAATCTGGCTGAATCAGACGGGCGCACTCATTGCGACTCAGCAAAGGCTAATGCCTCACTCGAGTCTTGCGATGACTATGAACATCTACGGCGATGCTGTGACGGCTGACATGCGCGAAGCAAGCGGTAAAGTCGCAATGCTTGCCCTGAACGGCAGGTGAAACGGCAGGTAAGGTTCGTATCCTATTGAAAAGATGGTGGGCGCTATAGGATTCGAACCTATGACTTCCACCGTGTGAAGATGGCACTCTACCGCTGAGTTAAGCGCCCAACTCTAGCAATTTCTATAGTTTGCCATCACACTCCAAAAATGTCCAACCCAAGTTCCCACCCAAACAGCTCATTGCACCTGCTGGGGGGGCAGGAAAAATCGCGTCAGCCATGACATTTTGCGCGGCAAGCCGGGATTCCAGACTGGACTCCGTGTACCTTGCAAGGGTCATTTCCAAGGTCGTCGGTTTGCCTTTGGTGATCTCGTCACCCAGAGTAAAGTTGTGGCATGAGGAAGCCCACCACTCCTCTCGATCGCTAATCTCGCCTTTACTGTGCTCATAGCCATGAATGCTGCCGGGCAGAGTGCAACCCCGACACCGAAACGGTATCCGCTGTGGAACTTCGATGAAGTGGAAGGGATGTGCCGCGCAAAGGGTCGCTTACAGGACAAAGATTATTGCGAATCGAAGATGATGGACAAGATCGTGGCAGACGGAAAGCCAGCAATCCCTATCCTGATTTCGCAACTCACCGATCCTCGTGAAACGAACAAACCAATCTACGACTACTGGGGCCATACAACCGCTGGAGACATTGCCTACTTCATCCTGAATGATCTGTTCACCTGTTCACCGATTCGAATTGGACGACCTTCAACATGCCGGGCTTGGAGGCATTAAAGGACGATTGCAATGGCCCAGCGGAGACCTGTTGGCGCAGGTTCCTCAAGAGACATGGGAGGAAGTTCGTCCAAGACCAATGGCTTGCCGCGTGGAAGGCGAACAGGGATCGTGTCTATTGGGACGAGCAGGCGCGCTGTTTCCGATTGTCCGCGAAGGCCGGAACCCGACAGTAATCATAGGGCCTGCCGTGCAGGTTGTGCTTCAACGGAATGAGTGGACACGATCCGCATCTCGACTCCCCACTTAGTTTCCATTCTGCTCATGTTTTTGGCCCAAGAATGGCCTGCGAGGACCGCCCATGGCAGAGTCGAATACACAATAGCAGGGCGCACCAAAACAGATAACCTCGTTCCCGTGCGGAATCGGCCTATCATCCAAGAACAGTCAGTAGGAGCTACGCTCATGGCAGCAAATCAAGTGGTTCTTTACTTCGAGAAGCCCGAGGATGCTTTGCTTTTCACTCTGGCTGCCAGTTCGGTAATGTCAGCAGAAGGGTCACTCCACAGCAGCAAGGCAGCGGTCAGGGTAGCGCAGGAAATTTGCAAAGCCAGTCGAATCACGACTGAGGGCGCACTCAACATCACGTGAAGGGCGGCAGAATTCAATGATTCGAAAAACTGTGATGCAAATAGGAGTCCCGGCACTCCTCGCTTTTATTACGTGGAATGCCTACCTTGCCGTCACCCATCTAAAACGGTTGCAGACCACTGCGGCCCTGACACTTGAAAGTTCCGCGATCCAAGCGGAACTTTCGGGTGTTGTGAGAGATGTCACGGATATGGAAACCAGCCAGCGAGGATACCTGCTGACCGGGAACCCCGCGTACTTGCAGCCCTACACGGACGCGAAGGGCAGGATCGAAATGGATTTTGCCCGTCTTCGTGCCGGGTTCTCTCGTCGGACGCAGCGCGAACCATCGCTGGAGTCGCAGTTGGAGTCCTTGGCTACATCCAAGCAGGCTGAGATGGAACGGTCTATCAGTTTGCGTCAACAGGGGTATCGCCGTCGCTCATTCAAGCTAGTCGATACAGATGAAGGCAAAGGCTACATGGATGAGATTCGGCGCATTGCCTCTTCGCTGTCCACATCGGAGAGCAGCAACTTCGCGCGATCGGACCGAGAGTGGACTGCCGCGCTGAAGCGGGCATTTTCTGCAACCATTATTTCCAATTCCGTCCTGCTGGTGCTAGCAGTATGCGCGTTTGGGCTGATCCGCCATCATGGGCGACTGCTCCGAGAAGAAGCCGCTCGGAGCAGGAATGAGCTAGCGATGCGGAATTTGCAGTTAGACAACTTAACCGCTGCCCTTTCCGGCCAAGCGCGTTCGAACATGGTTGCCCTCAATATGAACTCCCGGTTGTTGCTTGAGAATTACGGAGGGTTTCTGCCACGACAGGGGCACGCATATGCTGAGCAGATGAGGGAAGCGGCGGCAGAAATGGAACGCCTCCGACAAGATTTGGTTGGCACTCCATCATCCAACGGTAACGGAAGGGCAGCTTAGCAATTACTATCGAGTGTCGCTGGCTGCCAAGCGCCCTACCGAGAGTCCTATTATTGTGTACGGGCGACTTTCAAAAGGTTCTCGACCACTCCGATCTCGACATCCACATCCTGAAGCAAGCCAAGACGGAGTGCGCGAAGTTGTAATAGCCGCTTGCTCCCTATCGTTGACCTTTTCCTCCCATCAGACCTAACATTCCCGCCATGCATGAACACACGGTCGAGGAGATCACGAAAAGCCTGACCATCAGCAGAGCACAAACGCAACGTACCGGGTGTCGGAGACGCAACTGCGACGACCACCTGCCAGATTCCAGCGCACAGGCTTCCGTGACCATCCTCATCGATGAAGCCTGCTTCTCAGGGCGTGCCCATTCCGGAGCGGAGTAAACTGTCGTAAAAACCGCTGGCTGTCCGATTCCCATGCAGACTCCCGTGAAGGAACGCATCGCGAAGTTGCGAGATGAGATAGCACGAATTAGTGAAGCCAATCGCCAATATTTGCAAGGCGCGGCAAGAAGCTGCACGGCGCAGCGGGAGATCACCAACGTCGCATTCAAAGATTGCAGGAAATCTTGGACGAGTTGGTGGCGCTCACCGACTGGAAAAAACTATGAACGAGGACTCACCGAAGACGCAAAAGTTGCTAGGTGAAATCGTGACGATTCCGATCCCCCTATAAAATCCCGGCAGTCTTTACTGCCAGAATATTCAGCGCCATCTCCAGCTTCGTAATCGCTGCTCCGATTTCTGGATGCTCCCCGATCTTTTCTTGCAATGCTTTTAGAATCTCGTGAGCACTTCTGATATGCGCTTCTGCATCGGCGGGATTTGGCTTGGGATTGGGTTGTTTTGGGGTTTCCATTGCGCTAGCTCCTTCGTGTCGCTCGACTTTTTACGACCCTTCCATTGTTTCACGCAGTTCGACGGCATTGGGGGATTTGGGCGACCTGAGCAGGCGCGTTTGCCAGTTCGCTTCTTATTGACGCCGCAAAAAGAAGAATCTCTAAGCGATCCGAAGCCCGACGCACTTGGCGCAAGTACAAACAAACAACGGATTCGTGAGCAGCGCCAAGTGTCCGCATCTGGCACACATGAGCCAGTCGCCGCCGTCCTTGCTGATCATCAGTTTGAAGTCACTACTCTCGACACAATAACGGTCTGCCGTTAAGTTGTCTCATTTCCGCTTTAAGGGGCACCCCATCAGTGTGCGAAAGACGACATTTATGAAGCTATGGATTCGTCGCCGCGCTCCCGACTTAGTTTTCAGTTGCTCGGCTCAGTCGAGCCGCAGGACCCGACAACAAGGACTGTGGAAATCAGCAAGCAGGCGAATTCCACGAGTGGGATGCCAGCACGGCTTTGTCCCTCAGCAAGCATCGCCTGTCCTGCCGAGGTTAATAGAGATCTCTGCGCATCGGTAGTAGCACTCGCGTACTGACCGCTAAGGGAGAGCATAGGGAACGCCCTGCTACTGGCGAGGTAGACCGCGAGCCCCACGAAAAAAGGATGGTGCCCAAAGCTCCGTATGCTTCATGGTCCCGTCGCATAACGAAGTAGATCGCGAGAACCGTTGGGGCTAGTAGGACTACTGCAATGAGGTTGAGGAAACCGAGGTTACGCAGCCCGAGAAACCAATGAGTCTGAAAGAGTGTGAAAAGTGGCTGATCGTCGCAGCGATTGGATACGCTTGCATGAGATACAGCTAACGCCGCGTTCGCACCTCCCGCCAGCTCAGGTGAGTGCGAAACGAAGGTGTGGGATGATTGCGACGGCGATTCGCAGGTTTAAGCCGGTTGTAACGTCGCTTTGGTTCCCCGCAATGACAGCGCCAGCACGACGGCGCTGACTGTCGCAATCCCTAGGCCGATCACACACAAGGCGCGTCCCGCCTCAAAACCGTGCCGTGCCATCTCAATTCCCATTGGAGCAAGCACCAGGCTGCTGAGGACGAGGAACGTCAGCACGACGGGGCCGAGAACGAAGCCCAGCGGCTTGCGCCGCAGCAGCAGGATCGCGGCAAGCATACAGGCCGGCGCTCCGAAGGCCAGGTCCATCACCGCGACCGCCTCCGTTAAGAGGCCGGACTCGCGGACGGCTTGCGGCACCCGGCCTGCAAGCAATGCGGGAACGATCTCAGAAAGCCAGTGGACGACGATGGCCACTCCCATCAGCAGGAGCACAATGCCGGTGGTTTTCACCGGAGTTCGCGGACCGTAGCGGCGGGCAACCTCCGCAGTCGGCAGCGCCATGAAATTTCCCGCAAGGGCGTAGAAACTGAATCCGAGAACGCCGCAGTACGCCAGGAACATCGAGTTGAAGTGAATAACGAAAGCATAGCCGAGGAAATCGTAGACGAGGTAGGCGAGGGTTCCCATCCACACCAATCGTGCCGCACAAGAGCCGCGAAGAGCCAGGATAGCCACGATCACCAAGACGGGCACGATGAGCGCCAGGTTCCCCGCGTCGTTTCCGATGCTCAGGGCAGCTTGCTTCCGTGTTTCATCTGCATACGTGGACCGAAAGAAGAGTCCTCCGAGGCTGGCGGCTGCAAGCAGGACGGCCAGGGGGAAGCTGAGCCACAGGGTCCACCGGCCGGGTTTCGGGTTGTTCATGATCGCTCCTTCAAAGGAGAGTGGATCTCCTGCTTGCAGCTCTTCGCGCAATTATCCGGTGTGTCGCAGGCCCTCTACGATCGGCGTGTGCGAGACTCGATGTGCCGGAAATGCCGCGCTGAGGCAGCCGACCATAATCGCAATGATTAAGCAGAACAACTCCGTCGGCCACCTGAGCTTTAGAAGCATCTGAAATCCTTCGCCGCCAGCGGTGTGTACGAGGACAAAAACAAAGGCAAACGCAGCGATCGACCCGAGCAGCCAGCCGGCGATGCAGAGGCCCACCGACTCGCCCATCAGTAGCGATAACAATATACGAGGCGTGAACCCAAGAGAGCGCAGTACAGCAACCTCGCGCGTGCGCTCTCGGATCGACATGGCGATCGCATTCGCCGACACCAGAACCATGGCAAAGAGCACAGCAAGGCAAATGCTCAGAATGAACTGCTTCACATTGCCCAGACCCTCAATGATGTGCAGGTTGAAGGCCTTTTCCGCTTCGGTTCGTGTGGGTTCCGGCGCGTTGTGGAATAAATGGTCGACTGCGCTGGCGACGGATCCAACGTGCTGCGGCGAGTCGGCGCGAATCAGGAGCACCTGGTATTTCCCGCGATGCAGGATCTGCTCCACACAATCCCAGTTGAAAAATAGTGGCCCGCTCGGCATGGACGAACGATAGATTCCCCGAAGGTTTAATTCGATGTCGACGGGATAGCGCACGCCTTGCAGGATGATCCGGTCCCCGATTTTCCAGCCGAGCTTGCGCGCCAGGTCGACGCTGGCAATGGCACCAGCCCGATCCTGCTTCCAGGCTTCCGCTTGATCCGGGGGCAGCTTTATATCTTGGTACAGATCTACAAAAATCCGGGGATCGGTACCAAACTGCCCGAAGTTTTCTTTTCCCTGGCCGGTTCTATATAGCCCGTCAAAGGAGTTCATCCCCGCGACACTCACTACTCCGGGCAACGCGCGGATCTTCTCCGCGTAATAGCTTGGCAGTGAGAGAAACAGAGAAACGCGGTGGCGGCATACCAGGCGTAGCGCGCCGTTCGCCGTCCACTGCTCGACGTAGAAGCTGCGCCAGATTGAGATCATGAAGATGAGCAACAGAAAGGAAAACGCCAAGCTAAGGGCTGTGAGGAGGCTACGCCGCTTGTTACGCAGAATGTTTCGAGCGACGAAACGTGGGAGAGTCACGAATTCCTCTTCCGTATTGCACTTGCTTGCATTGGAACGGAAAGTTAGGGGATGGTCCGTGACCTCGATCACAGTAAACGACCGAACTCAAGAAGTGAAAGGTGTGAACGTAGTGTCCTGGCAGGGCCCGCGGGATGCCACAAATGCTGCCTTGCAGCGTGATTCCGGTCACTGGCTGTCTGTCCTGGTTGCGTTACACACTGGCCGTCGCCTCTCGATGAGCACTTTCCCGCCTGATATCCAAGCCCTGCCATGAGGCGAAAGCCGATCCGTGAGTCTAAGGAGGGCAAGATGGCAACTACATCAATCGATCGTGAAAAAGTCGCTCCGGAAAAAGAGTACGCAATCAGTTCGCAGCCATACGGCGTTTACCTATGCCCCACATGTAAGCGGGAGCTGGAGCTGGCGCCCGGGAGTCTCGACTGCCGTGCCCGTGCGGTAAGCTACCCAATCCGCGATGGGATTCCCGACTTCGTCGTGGAAAACCTCGAAGAGAACAGTAACCGATCCCTACGCATGCTCTCGGCCCCGTATTGGAACCATTGCTCTTTAAAGAATGACAGATTGCAGGATGCTATACGATCTAAGATGCCTCGGTTCACCTGAGGGTCAAACGTGGAAGCCGCGCGCAAAGGAGTTGACGCATTGACCCCAAAATTTCAACAAGGTTTAACCCGGATGCTCGCACCGCGCCCCACCAAGCTCCGTTCGCAGCGCGACATTAATCTTTGGCGGATCCCGCTGAAGCTGTCGCTTGCGGCGGTTGGGCTATTCGTGGTCACCTTAATCCCGGACATCCTTGCTAAATACGGAATCATTCATATCCCGTCGTGGTTGACGATGGGCAGCATCGACGACGCACGCGCAATCCTGGGGGCGATGATGGGCGCGGTGGCGACGGTGCTCGCGTTGATCTTCTCAGTTGCCCTGCTCGTCTTATCAATGGTGTCAACGTTGTTTGGCCCGCGCCTGCTCTACCGCTTTCTGCAGGACTGGGTTACGCAGGTCACGATCGGCCTGTTCATGGCGACGTTTGTCTATATTTGCCTCGTTTTCCTTGTCACGCATCAGGATCCGCAATCGACCTTCATCCCTCAGGTCTCACTGATCACAAGCTGGGCGCTTGTGGTGGTCAGCTTTGGGTTCCTCGTCTACTACAGCCATCGAGTGGCGAAATCGATCCAGAACCCGGACATGATCGGGGCGATTGTCGACGATCTGTATGTCGCGGCCGGCAGCGCGCTCGTGTCCGGGCCTGGTGAGGGCACGGGCCTTTTGCCAGACGATGATGCGATTTTGCGCCAAGCCGAAACTGGCGCGATAGTGTCGTGCATGAAAAGCGGATACCTGCAGCACGTCGATCACGGCGCGCTGGTCGCAGCAGCGCACGCGACGGACGCACTCATCGTGCTCAGGTTTCGTCCGGGCCAGTTCGTGTTTCGCGGCGAACCGCTCGCAGCGGTGGTCCCAGCAGACAAGATCGGCGTAATCGCGATGCCAATTGACCGTGGAGTTCACATCGGCCGTCACCGCACTCTTACCCAAGATAGCGAGTTCGGCATCGCGCAAGTCGTTGAGATTGCGATCCGGGCGCTGTCTCCTGCAATCAACGATACGTATACCGGCGTTGCGTGCGTTGACTGGCTTGCCGATGCCCTGCTCACTCTGGCTGAGCGCCCTCCGCTTGAAGGGAATTGGTACGACACTAGCGGTCGACTCCGAGTATGGATGCCGCCGGTGCGGCTTGAGCGCCTTGCCAAACTGGCCTTCGATCAAATCCGCCAGGCATCGGCAACAACGCCAGCTGTGCTGATTCGCCAACTTGAAGCCATCCGCCGGCTGGCTCCGCGACTTCCGAATGCTTGCCGCCAAACGCTGTCCGAGGAGGCAGACGCGATTCTCGAAACCGGCAGCGCGTTGGTAGCCGTTGATCGCCGAGACGTCGAAGCGGCTCACCATCGAGCGCGCGCCACACTCGATGAGCTGTCTCGGCGAGGAGAAGCGAGCGTTAATGCCCCCGGGTAGGGCGGCGTCCCGTCGATCTCGCGATGTCGTATTCTAGATTCCCGATCGTTACGCGCCAATTGCTCTGACCGTGGTTCCGAGGAAGATCCCGTGAACATCGTCGACACTCTGTTTGGCCGGCCGTTGGCAACCGAAGAGGAGAAGGCGGAACGAATCGGCCCGCTGAAGGGTATTCCCATCTTTGGTCTGGATGCGCTGAGTTCGGCGGCCTATGGCCCGGAAGCCGCTCTCACTCTGCTGATCCCGTTGGGCATGGCCGGCGTGGCTTACGTCTGGCCGATTACGATCGGCATCGTTGTCCTGCTGGGCATCGTCTATTTTTCCTATCGACAGACCATATCTGCCTATCCACAAGGAGGAGGGTCGTATACCGTCGCATCCGAGAATTTGGGTGGAAGCGCTGGGCTTTTGGCTGCGGCAGCGCTCATGATTGACTACGTGCTCACCGCAGCGGTCGGCATCTCCGCCGGAGTAGGGGCGCTGGTTTCAGCTGTACCGGCTCTGCAGAGCCAGACCCTCAGCCTCTGCCTGGCGATTCTAATCGTCATCACCATCATCAACCTGCGCGGAGTGCAGGAGACCGGCGGGATATTCCTGCTACCCACCTATGTGTTTGTCGTCTGCCTGTTAGGTCTGATCGCGGTTGGTGTATTCAAATCCTTAGCTGCCGGAGGTCATCCGCTCCCAGTGGTTGTCCCTCCGAGGTTGTCGGGCATCACAGGAACCGTGAGCGCCTGGCTCTTGTTGCGTACTTTCTCCAGCGGCTGCACCGCGATGACTGGAGTGGAAGCAGTCAGCAACGGGGTCATGGCGTTTCGTGAACCGACCGCCAAATACGCCAAACTTACCCTGACCATCATCATTGCCATCCTGATGGTGATGTTGTTGGGTATTGCATATCTGGTTTCGGCCTATGGGATCGCCGCAACAGATCCGGGAGTGCAGGGATACCAGAGCGTGCTCTCGCAGCTGCTGGCGGCGGTGACTGGCAGGGGCGTTTTTTACTGGCTCAGCATCGGTTCCATCCTCGTGGTGCTGTCCCTTTCCGCAAACACTGCGTTTGCCGATTTTCCCCGTCTTGCACGAGCAATTGCCCAAAAAGGATACCTGCCGCAAGCCTTTGTCCTGCGCGGACGGCGCTTAGTTTTTGCTCAAGGAATTTATTCTCTCGCGCTGCTCACGGGCGTTCTGCTGATCATCTTCCGAGGCGTCACCGACCGGCTGATCCCGCTCTATGCGGTTGGGGCGTTCCTGGCATTCACACTTTCCCAAGCCGGCATGGTCGTCCATTGGAAGCGAGCCGGTGGACCGGGCGCTGGGCGAAGTATGTTCCTGAATGGACTGGGAGCATTGGCCACCGGGATCACAACGGCAGTGGTTTTGGTTGCGAAATTCGTGGACGGGGCCTGGATTACGGTGCTGTTGATTCCAGCTCTGATTCTGATGATGCGTTCGGTGCGCCGGCATTATTCACAAGTCGGGCAGGAGATCAACATCACTACGCCCGTGCACACTGAAGGCCTTTCTGAACCCATCGTTCTGCTGCCATTAGATCGCTGGAGTCTGGTTGCCGAAAGGGCGCTACGCTATGCGTGGACCTTATCGAAAGAGATCCAAGTGTTGCATGTTCATTTCGGAGAAGAAACGGTGAGCCTGTGTCGCCAGTGGGGCGCTCTCGTGGAGAAACCGGCGCGCGAGGCGGGTCTTCCTTTGCCTAAGTTAGTCGTGCTCGATTCGCCATATCGCTTCATCGTTAAACCTATCGTGGAGTACGCCATTCAACAGCAGATCGCCCACCCCGATCGCAATATCACTGTGCTCATGCCGGAGCTGGTGGAGAGCCATTGGTATCACTATCTCCTGCACAATAACCGACCAGAAGCTATTCGGGCGCTGTTGCTGTTCAACGGAAACCAGCGAATCACGGTGGTGTCCATTCCTTATCATTTGCGCGCCTGAAGAGTCTGCCGTTGAGGGAGGTATTGCGCAACCAACTGATCCTCGTGACCCTGTGGCTGTTCCATGTGGGTGAATGTACTGCCGTGGGATCAGGAAGTAGCCGCGGGCCGAGCGCAAACTCGCAGCGTCTAAGGTTCGAGTGGCGCGACAGGAGGTTAGTCGCGCCCAACCAGTTCTCTCCCTATTAGTGGAAATCTACGCCGATAGCTGGGGGATCTGATTGGCGAGCATGGGATGGTCGGTAAAATCACAGAGCTGTCTTGTGGCGGGAGCGCGATGGGCGGTGTCGACGCGATGCTGAGCGAGATGGACCGCGACGCGACGGTCGCGCGGCTGGCTGCTATCTAGACTCGGTGTGAAGATGGCACTCTACCGCTGAGTTAAGCGCCCATGTGATGCGGTAAGTTCATCATTATGCATAAGCTCCCGATCCTCTTGAATCGTCGGCGATTCTTGCGTTCCTCCGCGCGAACCGCGCCCATTTCCGGATTACCCCCGTAACTTTCGAGCGAGTACCGTGCGCTTTAGGATGGGTATGCACTGCGTATTCGGAGGGGGAATCCGCGGATGGGGGAACGTGTCACCCAATCAAAACGGGTAGATCTGGCGCGCGCCGGCCGGCTCAAAAAGGCTCTGGAAAGCGGAGCCCCGCCGGCGTTTGTCCAGGCCGCATTAACCTCCGCGCCGGTCAACGGCGCTTGTTCAGCAACTTCTTGCCCCATTTCCGCGCCGTTCGAACCCCTTATCCCCGCTCAGAGTGCAGCCACCCGCCTGGAATTTTTCGAGCAGATGTTTCAGGCGTCGCCCGATGCCCTGGCCATTGCAGACCAGCAGCACCGCGTGCTTTGGGCCAATGAAACTTTCGTTCGCCTCTTCGGCTACAGCGTGAGCGAGGTCATTGGGCAGCAACTGGAAAATCTAGTGGTGCCTCCCGACCGGCTGGCGGAATCGAAGTGGATCACAGAGGCGCTGGCTCGAGGAGAGCGCATCACGCTGGAAAGCAAGCGAAGGAAGAAAGATGGAACGCTGCTCGACATCTCGCTTTCCTGTGCACCGCTTTTTCTCGATGGCGGGATGGCCGGTTTCTACGCCGGATATCGCGACATTTCTGACCGCAGGCGAGTGGAGGCGCTCAGTTCGGCGCTCTATCGCGTCGCCGAAAAAAGCAGCACCGCGCACGATCTGCAGCAGTTCTTCGCTGCCGTCCACAGCATCGTCGACGAGCTGATGTATGCCCGCAATTTTTACATCGCCATCTACGATTCTGCGACCGAGCTTTTGACCTTCCCCTATTTCGTGGATGAGCAGGATACCGCGCCGCCTCCGAAAAAACTGGGCCGCGGGTTGACGGATTATCTCATTCGTACCGGAGAACCTCTGCTGGCCACGCCCGAGGTTTTGCAGGCCATGGAAGACCGGGGAGAAGTGGCGCGCAACGGATCACGCTCGCTCGATTGGATGGGCGTTCCCTTGAAGGTGAACAGCCACACTTTCGGAGCGCTGGTGGTGCAGACGTATTCCAAGAACATCCGGTACGGCGAGCGCGACAAAGAGATTCTCACGTTTGTCGCGCGGCAGCTGGCGAGCGCGGTAGAAATCAAACGCAACGAGCAGGCGTTACGTCGCTCCGAGGCTCGCTACCGTTCGCTGGTGCAGAGTTCGGTGTACGGCATTTACCGTTCCAGCCTGGAAGGAAGATTTCTGGACGTGAATCCGGCGCTGATCACGATGCTGGGCTACGGATCGCCGGAGGAAGTGCTGCTGCTCGATCCGGAAAAAGATGTGTTCACGCAGCCGGAAGAACATTCCCGGCTGATCGAAGAATTCCGCCGGACGGGCCGCCTCGACGGCATCGAAGTGAAATGGAAGCGCCAGGACGGAAGCTCAATCATCGTGCGCATCAGCGGCCGCGCCGTGAGCAGCGCCGATGAACCTGCCGACGTGCTGGAGGCGATCGCCGAGGACGTTACCGATCGCCGCGCCCTGGAAGATCAGTTCCGCCAGGCGCAGAAGATGGAAGCGGTCGGCAGGCTCGCAGGCGGCGTGGCCCACGACTTCAACAATCTGCTGATGGTCATCAGCGGATATGCCGAGGTTATTCTCGCCAAACTTCCTTTCGATCATCCCCTGCACGAAAAAGGCCGGGCCATCCAGCTGGCCGCTGACCGCGCCACCACTTTGACGAGGCAATTGCTGGCCTTCAGCCGCAAGCAATTGCTGGAATTGAAAGTCGTCGACGTGAATGCCATCGTGCAGGATATGGAACGGCTGGTGAATCCGCTGATCGGGGAAAACGTGGAACTGGTCACCGTTTTGCATCCCGAATCCACTCACACGCGGGCCGATGCCGGCCAGCTCGAACAAGTTCTGATGAATCTGGTGGTGAATGCCAAGGATGCGATGCCGGCGGGGGGGCGGCTGGTGATTCAGACCGGCACGATTGTGGTGGACGAGAACCACCGGCGCGGGCAGCAGTTCATTCGCCCGGGCCGCTACGTCACGCTGTCGGTCAGCGACAGCGGCATGGGCATGGACAAGGAAACGCAGTCGCGGATTTTCGAGCCGTTCTTTACCACTAAGGAGAAGGGCAAGGGCACTGGCCTGGGCTTGTCCACGGTCTACGGCATCGTCAAGCAAAGTGGAGGATACGTGATGGTGCAGAGCGAACAGGGGCGCGGCACAACCTTTCATATTTACCTGCCGCAGGTGGAGGGAGCCGCGGAAAAGCATCCCGCTCCTGCTTCCGATCCGGCATCAGGAGGATCGGAAACGATCCTGCTGGTCGAAGACGAAGAGTCGGTGCGGCAACTTGTGCGCGATACCTTGACCGCAAAGGGATATAAGGTTCTGGAAGCCGATGGCGGAGAGGCCGGCGTGGCTGCAGCCGCGCGCTACGAAGGCAAAATCGAACTGGTGATCACCGATGTGGTTATGCCCGGCGTGGGCGGCCGCGAGATGGTCAAGCAGCTCAGTTCGACCCGGCCGGAGATGAAGGTTCTCTATCTCTCTGGATATACCGAAGATGCCATCATCAGCGATGGGTCGATCGAAAGCGGCACGGCCTTCCTGCAGAAGCCTTTCAGCCTGCAAAATTTATCGAAAAAAGTACGCGAAGTTTTAGGCTAGACACCGTCTCATAAATTGTTTTGGGAAGGGCACGCCTTCAGCCGTGCCGCTACCGATCAGTAAAACCGGGGCTTTAGCCCTTGAGGGCCTCGCAGCCTGCCTTGAAAACCATCTATGAGGGCAGCTAGAGCCTTCCGCTCCGGTTGCTCCCGCGCGGCGTCCCCAGCGAATCGAGTTCCCGACGGTGAATCTTTTTTGCCTCTTTCCGCGTCGTATCTGAGTAGAGTCGTTACAGATGAACTGTGGTACCTGAGCGTCGCCGAGCGGCGAAATCAGGGAGTGGGGACTCATGCTGATCAAAAAAGCGCCAGATATTCGGTCGTCGGAAATCACCCCCAAGAGCCTTTATCTGAGCCGCCGGAAGTTCCTGGCGGGAGCGGCAGTGACTGGGGCGGCCGCGGCGATCGGTCTGGGCCTGCGCGAGACCATCTCGCCTGCGGTGACCGCTTACGCGGGGAACAAGATTGACGGCATCCGCAAGAGTCCTTTCAGCACCACCGAGACCATGACGCCCTACCAGGATGTGACCCACTACAACAACTACTATGAGTTTTCGACGGAGAAGGACGAACCGGCGCAGCTGGCCAAGAATTTCCGCACGCGTCCGTGGAAAGTCAAAATCGACGGCGACGTCGAAAAGAAGCAGGAACTCGACATCGACACGATCCTCAAAATGGCGCCGCCCGAAGAGCGCATCTACCGCCATCGTTGCGTGGAAGGATGGTCGATTGTCGTCCCCTGGATCGGCTTTTCGCTGAGCGAGTTGATCAAGCGCGTGAATCCCACCAGCAAGGCGAAGTTTGTGGAGTTCACCACGATCTATGACCCGACGCAGATGCCCGGTCAGCGCCGCAATGTTTTGCAGTGGCCGTATGTCGAAGGTCTGCGCATGGACGAGGCCATGAACCCGCTGGCGCTGCTGTGTTTCGGCATGTACGGCGAAGATCTTCCCAACCAGGATGGCGCGCCGCTACGCATCGTGGTGCCGTGGAAATACGGCTTCAAGAGCGCGAAGGCGATTGTGCGCATCCGCTTCACCGGCAGCGAACCGGAAAATACCTGGAGGCTTTCTGCCCCTCAGGAATACGGGTTCTACGCCAACGTGAATCCCAATGTGGACCATCCCCGCTGGAGTCAGGCCAAAGAGCGGCGCCTGGGCGAGTTCTACAAACGCCCCACCCTCATGTTCAACGGCTATGGCGATCAGGTTGCCAGCCTGTACAGTGGGATGGATCTGAGGAAGAATTTCTGAAGCATTCAGCGCTCAGCTTCTCCAGCAGTGGTGCAGTGTGCGCCGCGTCCGGCTGAATGTTGCATACTGAATTCTGCATGCTGCGTGTGTTCAAATCCTTGGCATTTCTGGCGTGCCTCGCTCCGCTCACCTGGCTCACATGGAAGGGATTTCATTCCCGTCTGGGCGCCAATCCCATCGAGGCCATCACCCACTTCACCGGCGATTGCACACTGACCTTTCTGCTGATCACGTTGTCGGTCACGCCGCTGCGCAAGCTGACGCGGCAATTCTGGCTGATCCGCTTCCGCCGCATGTTCGGCCTGTTCGCGTTCTTCTACGGCTGCCTGCACCTGATGACCTACGTCTGGCTCGACAAATTTTTCGACGTTCACGAAATGCTGAAGGACATTGCCAAGCGCCGCTTCATCACCGCCGGCATGACCGCCTTCGTCCTGATGATTCCGCTGGCGCTGACCTCAACCCAGTGGGCGATCCGCAAGCTAGGAGGGAAGCGTTGGCAGGCGCTGCATCGCCTGATCTATTTCAGCGCCGCCGCCGGGGTGATCCATTACATCTGGCTGGTGAAGGCCGATCTGAAAAAGCCGCTGGAATACGCTGCCGTGCTGGGCGTTCTGCTCGCGTACCGGTTGGTGGCGTGGATCTTCTCCGCCGCAAAGCCAATGGTTCCGAGGGCAGAGATCGGGGCCACGCGGACGTAGGCTGGGTGAGTTTTGAAAGGGTGCGGCTTCAGCCGCACCTAAAACTCAAGCGGCATCCAGCGAGACTGGATGCCGCTATCTTTCCACATAACTACGAGACTCGTTCCAGCCTAGTTCTGCTTCTTCTTCAACACATGCGGCCGGAATATCGGCGGCGCCATAAACATAGTTGATCTGATCGCTGCCGACGACGACGCTCCGCTGGCATTCTGTTGCACGAAGACTCCGGTCGCGATTTGCCCGCTATCCATCTCGATGAAAGGAAAACTCACTCCGTCCACCGTGTAGAAGAACAGGTTGAATCCGCCATTCAGGGTGCTGTTGTTGTTGTTTCCGGCGGCCGCGGAGAGCGAGTAACGTCCGCTGGTGTCCGGTCCTCCATAGGTGCCGCTGCTGAGGCCCAAGCCGTAATTCGGGTTGCCTGAGGGAGCATAGTTCTCGTCAACCACACCGTTTGATAATGTGCCTCCGGTGGCGGCAGTGAACTCCGCGATGTCATCGACTTCGATCAACCCGCCTCCGGAACTCAGGCCCGACAAATTCGCGCCGGTCAGATTTAGTCCATACCCTTGCGAGGCGGCGAAGCTAGCTCCCGAAGTTTGCGCGAAAGCGGCTCCGACGTTGAGTCCGTTGTTATCCATTTCCAGCAGCAGCAAGCCCCCGCTCGAGGGATATGCGGCCCAGGTCGTACCGCCCACAAAGCCGCTGCTGAATCCTCCCAGCTGATACCGCCCCGTGGTGCTCGTCACCGGAGTGTAGGTCCCGCTAAACGTGGGCGACGCTTGCGTCGACGAGAGATTGCCCCCCACGTTGAAGTCCTGCGTGGAAGAACTGGTAACGTTTCCGTTCGCGTCGGTGACCAGGAATCCACCGATCGCCGAGGGCGTGGGCGACGAACCGCAAGGCAAGCAACCCGCCAGGGTAAAGGCTTGCGCCCCGACCGGCATAGCGGTGCTGGTCTGCGCATAAGCATCGCCCACCAGGATGTTGGATGCATCCATCTCAATAAACTTCAGGTGCGTCGCATCGATGGCGAATACGTCGAACGTCCCGCTCAATCCATTCGCAGAGAGCGTCGTGGCTGGATTTGCAGATGGTCCTACGGAGAGCGATCCAGTCAGAGGTTCGTCAAGGTAGAACGCAATCGCTCCATCATTCGTATCAGCGTGGCCCGCAATACCGCTACTTCCAATCGCAAAATTACCCACGGCGGCGAAGGGTTGACCGCTGGCTACACTTGCTCCAGACAGACTAAAGGCATAAGTCCCGGTCGGAGTCGCACCGGCAGTTTGCAAGTCGACCGTACCGCTACCGGTGGCGTTAACGTCGAATTGCGTGACCAGCCCGTGAGAGCTGTTCTGCAAAACGAGATTAAGAGTAATGCCACTGGCGCCGCCGCCACCGGAGAACGGAGTATTCGCATTCAGCGTGACGCGCGTGCGTCCATCGACCTGTACGGCGTAATTGCCGCCGCTGATTGACGCGTCGGCTACAGGCGCAATGCTGCTCCCCGGAAATTGGCCGTCGTTCATATCGTAGGTGCCCCCGGTAATCCCACCGCTGCCGTTAGCTGCGAAGGTGCCCACGAGCGTATACGGGGCGCCGGCTGAATCGGACCCCGACACGGAGAACACATACGTCCCCATCAGACTGCCGTTGCTGAAACTTCCCGACGGAGGTGCCACAGGATTGGTAATGCCAGAACCGTTTGAACCGCAGCCGGTCAGTGCGGCGAAGGCGAAGAGGATGGCGGGTGCAATCAGATAGCGACGTAGAGACATAACTCCCCCCGGGGAAAGGCCTTATGGTGTTGGCTGTTCTGAAATCCAGATTAGCACTTGTTGTGATGCCGTTTGTTCCAACCCGAACCAGAGCAATAAGTAGCGGAAGTAACCGCGGATTTTGTGACCTTTACAACTCTTTACGATTGTTCAGGCTATCGGACGACCCTTCAGGAACGTACTTCCGCTTCGCGTCCAGCCAGTTTGCTCAGTGAATCCTGATAGGGTGCGCGCGCGACTCCCTTTTCCGTGATGATGGCCGCCACGTACTTCGCCGGGGTTACATCGAAAGCAGGATTTTCCACCGCAACCCCGTCGGGTACCATCTGCTTGCCGGCGATGTGGGTCACTTCTCTGCCGTTGCGTTGCTCGATGGGAATGTGGCTGCCATCCGGGCAGGCCAAATCTACGGTCGAGATCGGCGCAGCCACGTAGAACGGAATCCCGTGCTCCTTGGCCAGAATCGCCACCGTGTAGGTGCCGATCTTGTTGGCGACATCGCCATTGGCGGCAATTCGGTCCGCCCCTACGACGATCGCTCCGATCTTGCCCTGCTTCATCATGGCTCCCGCCATGTTGTCGGAGATGACCGTGGTCGGGATGCCGTCTTTCATCAACTCCCACGCCGTTAGCCGCGATCCCTGCAAAAAGGGGCGAGTCTCGTCGGCGTAAACATGAATCTTCTTGCCCTGTTCAACCGCTGCGCGGATCACGCCCAGCGCGGTTCCGTATCCTGCCGTGGCCAGCGCGCCCGCGTTGCAGTGAGTCAGCACTCCGCCAGCATTGGGCATCAGCGTGGCCCCGTGCCTACCCATCGCCTGGTTGGCCGCGATGTCTTCGGCGTGCATGCGCCGCGCTTCCTCGATCAACTCCTGCTTGATCTGCGGAACCGGTCGGATGCGGATGCGCTCGAATTTTTCCTGCATCCGCCGGATCGCCCAGAAAAGATTCACCGCCGTGGGGCGAGTCTTCCCGATCAGATCGCAGATCGCGTCGAGGTCGCGCTTCAGGTCACCGGTCGATTCGGCCTTGGAATTCTTCACGCCCAGCGCGACGCCCAGCGCGGCTGCAACTCCGATCGCCGGCGCCCCGCGTACCACCATGTTGCGGATCACGTCCGCGACCTGCTCGTGGGTCGTGCAGGTGACATACACCTCTTCGGTTGGCAGCTTCGTCTGATCGAGGAAGCGTACGCCTTGGTCGGTCCATTCCAGAGTTTGGATCATTCGAGTGTTTGAATCGAGTTCACGTTCGTGGGAGCCCGGCGCAGTTCCGCGCGACGCATGTCGCTCCAGCAGTTGTAGACGCATACCGCGGACGCGAACAGGAACACCATCACCAGCTGGCGTCTCATCGTGGAGAAGATGTTCTGGATCGCCAGCCATCCCAGGCCGAGACCGAAAAATTGCACGCGGTACAATTTCCAGCGCTTGATCGATATCTTGTCGGACATAAAACTTCCGAAGCCGTTGGAGTTGTCAGCCATTGAATTCCCCCCGTAAAACCATTGCCGCTAAGCGCGGTGCGCTTCGCATCTGTTCCTGGGATTGTTCGTCACCGCCGGGCGTCCGCAAACTTCACAAGTCGCCGCCACTGCAAAAATGCCCGGCTCAGTGTCGTCGTTCTGCAGAATGTGTTCCTTGCGCACATCGTTCGCAGTGAAGATGGAGACGAACGGAGCCGGCGCCGCCGCCTTCTCCACGTTCGGACGTCCCTGCGCCTCTTCGCGCTCGACCAGGCACATCACCCCGACAATTTCGAATCCGAATTCGCGGGCCGCTTCAATCGCTTGCACGGTGGAGGCGCCGGTAGTGCACACATCGTCCACAATCACGACCCGCGCGCCCTTCTCGCGGAAGCCTTCAATGCGCTGTCCGGTGCCGTGCTGCTTCTCGGCCTTGCGCACGAGAAATCCGTTCAACTCGCCGCTGACCACCGACACAGCGACGACAATGGGGTCGGCGCCCATGGTCAACCCGCCAATGGCCTGCACCTTCCAGCCGCGCTGACGGATCTCCTCCAGAAAAACTTCTCCTGTCAGCCGCGATCCTTTGGCGTCGAGCGTGGTGGTGCGGCAATCGATGTAGTAATCGCTAGTCCCGCCAGAGGAGAGTTTGAACTCGCCCAGGCGAAAGGACTTGTGAGCCAGCGTGCTCAGCAGTTTCTGACGCGCCGAATGCATGAAAAATCTACGATACCACGGCTGCCGCCCTTCCCGCGTAAGCGGGGTCCATCATGGCCGCCAACGCGCCATGCACGCCGCGTGCGTGTTACCCTGAACTTTCCGGTGATCGCGAAGGCTCGCCCAACCCGGCATTTCCCCGGATTCCGAATCGAGGTATGACCTTGCACCAAGTGCTCGCCCTACGTTCTTATCGCTTTCTTGTTCTGATATTTACACTCGCCAGCTTATGCGTTAGCGCTGCCGCCGAGGGCACGCGCACCTGGGAGCAATCCAAATTCGAAGATCTGGTGAAGGGCACGCCCACGGGAGTGGCCATCCGCAGCTCCGGCGGCCTGGAACTGGCGCCGTCGTTCAAACTGCTGTACTCGACGCCCTCGACTTATATATGGGCTGTTGCCGCCGATGACGCCGGCATCGTCTACGTCGCGACCGGATCGCCCGCGCGAGTTTACCGCGTCACTCCGGATGGCAAAGCGACCATCATTTTCGAGCCGCAGGAACTTCAGGTGCAGGCGCTGAAGGTCGGGGCCGGTGGCGTCATTTATGCGGCGACCGCGCCCGATGGCAAGGTCTACAAAATCGAGCACAAGCCGACGGGAGCAGGCGCTGCTCATAATTCCGACAGCAAAGCCTCTGAAAAAGATTCGGCTAAAGATTCAGCCAAAGATCCAGCCAAGCCCGCTCTGGACACATCGTGGAGCTCATCCGAGTATTTTGCGCCGGGAACGAAATACATCTGGGACCTCGCTCTCGACAAATCCGGAAATCTTTATGTGGCCACCGGCGACCGCGGCGAGATCTACAAAGTCACTCCCAAAGGCGAGCACTCGCTGTTTTTCAAAAGCGATGAGACCCATATCCGCGTTCTTGCCATTGACGCGCAAGGCAACGTGATCGCCGGCACCGATGGCAGCGGCCTGATCTACCGCATCTCTCCGGCCGGCGAAGGCTTCGTGTTGTACAGCGCTCCCAAGAAAGAAATCACGGCATTAGCCCTCGATCGCGAAGGGAATATCTATGCGGCGGGCGTGGGCGAAAAACGCGCCGGCTCCGGAGCATCTTCCCCGGTTTCAATGTTGCTGATGGGGGCAACTCCCGTTGTGCCGTCCGTTCCGCAGGCGGGTACGGGCCCGGTTCCCACCACGACCAGCACCGTGCCGCTCGCGACATTTCCCTCTCCCGGCGGAAACGGCGGATCCGACATTTACCGCGTAGCCGCCGACGGCTCGCCGCTTCGCATATGGAGTTCGCACGAGGACATCGTCTACGCGCTCGCTTTCGATTCGCATGACCGCTTGCTGGCCGGCACTGGAAATCGTGGCCATGTGTTTGCCATCAACGGCGCCGATGAATTTTCCGACCTGCTGAAAGCACCCGCGTCGCAGGTCACCGGATTCGCCAAAGCCCCCGGCGGTGGTCTTTATGCCGCCAGCAGCAATCTGGGAAAAATCTTTGTGCTCGGTCCGGGGCCGGAGACAGAAGGGACGTACGAGAGTGATGTATTCGACGCCAAGATTTTTTCGCGCTGGGGCCGGGCCGAATTCCGCGGCGCAGGCAACATCGACTTGCTGGCCCGCAGCGGCAACGTCGACAATCCTGACCGCAACTGGAGCCCGTGGAAGCCAGTGGACTTGAGCAAAGGCTCGGAAATGGGCGTGCCCTCGGCCCGCTATGCCCAGTGGAAAGTCGTCCTCCATGCGGGAAGCACGCGTCCCGAAGTCGATAGCATCACGCTGAATTATCTGCCGAAGAATGTTGCCCCCGAGATCGATGACGTCTCGGTGCAGGTGGGCACGCGCTATCAACCTCTGCCGAAGTCTTCCGGAGTCACGACCGGAACGGATCTGAGCGGCTCTACCGGCGCACATTTTGAATCGCCCGTGCCCAGCAGTCACGACCGCGACGCCATCGGTGTGAAGTGGACTGCTCACGATGAGAACGACGATCAACTGGTGTATTCGGTCTATTACCGCGGCGATGGCGAAACGCGCTGGCTTCTGCTCAAAGACAATCTGACCGACAAGGCGTATTCCTTCGACGCCAGCCTGCTGCCCGACGGCGGCTACACCGTCAAGGTCGTCGCTTCGGACGCTCCGTCGCATTCTCCCGGCGAAGCTCTCACGGCGTCGCGCGAGAGCCGCCGCTTCGAAGTGGACACCACTCCGCCGCGCATCGAAGATCTGGCCGCAGCGGTGGAGGGATCGCAGATCCACGTGCGCTTCCGCGCCCAGGACGGATTCTCGCCGATCAAGCGCGCCGAATTTTCGGTCGACGCCGGCGACTGGAAGTACGTCGAACCGGTCGGGCAACTTTCGGATTCGAAAGTCGAGAACTACGACTTCAAGGTTGACCTCGAAGCCGCCAAAGACGCCGCCTCGGAGCACGTTGTCGTCGTTCGAGTCTACGACCGCTATGACAACATGGGCGCCGCCAAGACAGTACTGAAAGGGAAGTGAAGCGCACGCTTCTAGTGTAGAGCGTCAAACGGATCGACACTTATAGGTCGCCGGTTTCCCCTGTGATCCTCTGTGCACTCTGTGGTTAAAGCCAGTGACCACCTCGCAGGACCCCGCGGATCACGCGGATCGAGACGGCAATAGTTAACGATCACTATTTCCGACGCGCTACACTAACCGGCCGCCAGCCAGGCGTAGCGAACAATAAAGAGAGCGGTCAGAATCCAGATCACCGGGCTGATCTCGCGGAATTTTCCCGCCGCCACCTTCACCAGCGTGTACGAAATCAAGCCCAGGCTCAGGCCCGTGGCAATGCTGAACGTCAGCGGCGTTGCCACCAGCGTCACGAAGGCCGGAATCGCCTCGGTGAACTCCGACCACTCGACGCGCCCAATCGACTCCGTCATCAAGGCTCCCACCAGAATGAGCGCGGGAGCCGTGGCATATCCAGGAATGGCCGCCGCCAGCGGCGCGCAGAAAGCAGCCAGCAGGAATAATCCCGCCACAAAGATGTTGCTGAGCCCGGTCTTCGCTCCGGCCGCAACTCCCGCCGCGCTTTCAATGTAGCTGGTCACGGTCGAGGTTCCGGTGAGCGCGCCGAAGATCGTTCCCACCGCGTCCGAGACCAGGGCCCGTCCCACCCGTGGAATCTTTCCGTCCTTCACAAATCCGCCCTGCTCGCACACGCCCACCAGCGTGCCCACGTTGTCGAACAGATCGACAAACAGGAAGACGAAAATAATTTCGAACAGTCCCAGGTGCAGCGCGCCTCGCAAATCGAGTTGCAGCCACGTCAACGACGGATGCGGCATCGAAAAAATTGACGCCGGCCAAGTAGCCATGCCGCGGAAAATTCCCAGCAAGGTCGTGGCAAAGACTCCGATCAGGATCGCTCCATGGATCTTCCGTGTCATCAGGATCAGCATGATCGCCAGCCCCACGCACGCCAGTTGCGCCTCGTGATCGCCAAAGCTGCCCAGGCTCACAAACGTCGCCGGATTCGCCACAACCAGATTCGCATTCCGCATCCCCACAAAGGCGATGAACATGCCGATCCCGCCAGCCGTGGAATGCTTCAAACATCCCGGGATGCCGTTCACGATCTGCTCGCGCACCCGGGTCACCGTCAAAAGTAGGAAGACGATGCCCGAGAGAAAAATCACGCCCAAGGCCGTGCGCCACGGCACGTGCATTCCGAGGCAAACGACGTAGGTGAAGTACGCGTTCAACGACATGCCCGGAGCCAGCGCGATCGGATAGTTCGCATACAGTCCCATGACCAGGGTGGCGGCCGCCGCGGAAATGCATGTTGCGAACACGACACCATCGATCGGCACGCCGGCCTTGGAGAGAATCTGCGGATTTACCACGACGATGTACGCCATGGTGATGAAGGTGGTCAGTCCGCCAAGAAGTTCGCTGCGAACCGTGGTCCCGTTTTCCTTGAGACGGAAGTAGCGTTCGATCAAAATGGAGATCCTTATATGCCAGGAATCGAACCGACATTCTACGGCATGGCTGCGTGCGACGCGGCATCGGCAAATGGAAACCCAGTAACCACGAAGGACACCAAGCAGTACGAAGGAACCCGGTCCACACTGATTTCCTTCGTGTAACTTCGTGTCCTTTGTGGTGACAAGTTTGCGAACGTCAGCGGAATATCGCCGATTAAGAATCAGGAGGGAAGTCTTTCGACGTCGGTCGCCACTTCGGATGCGTTTTGCAGACTCGCGCTGGTGATCTTATGCAATTCGCCCGCTTGCCGCAGCTCCGGGAACCACCACGCCCACAGAACAATGACGACCAGGGTGCCCACGCCTCCCAGCACCACAGCCGGCACCGTGCCGAACCATTGCGCCGTCACTCCTGACTCGAACTGTCCGAATTCATTGGACGTTCCAATGAAAATCATGTCGACGGCGGTTACCCGTCCGCGCATCTCGTCGGGCGTGGCCAGTTGGGTCAGCGTGGCGCGGATGATCACGCTGATCATGTCGCTCGCGCCCAGCAGGACCAACGCGATCAGCGAAATGATCAGGCTGCGCGAAAGCCCGAAGATGATCGTGAACACTCCAAATCCGGCAACCGCCCACAGCAGCGTTGGCCCAGACCGCCCGCGCAGCGGGCGATGTGCCAGCAGCACCGCCATCCCCGCCGCGCCCACCCCCGGCGCCGTGCGCAGCAGGCCCAGTCCCCAGGGCCCAGTATGCAGAATCTCGCGCGCATACACGGGCAGCAGCGCCACAGCCCCGCCCAGCAGTACGGCAAACAAGTCGAGCGAGATCGCGCCCAGGATCAGCTTCTTGTTCCAGATGTAATGCAGGCCGGCAAAGACGGTTTTCAAAGTCATCGGTTCGCGCGGACGGGCCTTCACCTCTGGCTTGATGCGGAACGACGACAAGGTCGCGCCAATCGCGGTCACCATCGCGATCACGTACACCGCGGACGGCCCGCGAAAGGCCGCGTAGACGATTCCCCCGAACGATGGCCCAAGAATCGTTGCCGCCTGGAAGATGCTGGCGTTCCACGCCACCGCGTTCGGAAAATGAATTTCGGGAACTAGTTGCGGCAGAATCGACCGGCTGGCCGTGCTGTTGAACGAGCGCACCACCCCGATCAACACCAGCACCACATAAATGGATGTCATCGACGGCGTGCCTCGCTCGGTCAGAATCAGCAGCAGCGCGAAGCAGACCGCGTACCCCCCATAGCAGACCGAAAGCACCTTGCTGCGTTCAAAGCGGTCCGAAGCATGCCCGGAGATAGGGAACAGCAGAATGCCCGGCAGAAACTGCGCCAGCCCCACATAGCCCAGATCGAGCGGCCGTTTCGTGATCTCGTAAACTTGCCAGCCCACGGCGACAGCTTGCATCTCGACCGCGGCCACGATCAGAAACCGCGCGATCTCGAACAGCACGAATCCGGGATGGGTGAAGGCGGCGCGGCCGGCCCTGGCGTCGGCGTTAGCAGGCATGAATGTCTAATGTGACATAGAAAGCTGACGCTGTGCACTCGTTATGAAGACTTGTGGCGTCATCCCGAGCGGAGCCGCTTTTCAGGCGGAGCGAGGGATCTCCCAAGCTCTGCTACTCGGGCAAAGCTTTCCTACGCCACCACCGGAACGTTCACCATCCCTACCGTCCCGAACACGCGGCTATAGTGCTCAATCTCATCGGCCGGTCCCAGCGCCTTCGCGTAGTTATCCGAGAGTTTGACCGCGGGCCGGCCTTCCACGCTCGAAACTTTGCAGATCAAGCTGATGGGATCGAATCCATCGCCGTCGTTGGGATTGCATCCCCGGAAATCGTTGGTCAGTAGCGTTCCCCACCCAGCACTGAAGCGGATCCGCCGGTCCGCCGTCCACTTGGCTCGATCGTGGAAGTCAGCGGCGCTGCGGAAATCCAGCGGGCGCACGCCCTTCGCCGGCACTCCGCCAAAATACGCATGCAGCCCCAGAATCGCATCCACGTCGAGCGTGTCGGACGCAATCGCCAATTTCTCCCGCGGATCGCGTCCCCGCTGCTTCAGCCATGCGATATATTCATCTCCGGCTATATACGGATCTTTGCTGTCGACGCGCTGTCCGGTCCAATCCGCCACCCAATCCGGGGCGCCCGCCAGAAACTGCGTTGTGCCAAAGGTGTCGGGCAGCATCACCAGCAACGCGCCCTCGTACGTCTGCTGCCACAATTCCAGCACGCGGTATTGCGAATCTTTCAGCGCAACGTCATCGGGAGCCAGTGCGCCCATGACCATGGGAATCTCGTGCGCGTTGGTTCCAATTGCCTCGAGATCGTGTTTGTGCGCCAGGAACGCATTCGACGTTCCAATGAAATTACTGCCCAGATTGGACGCCATCGCCACCACGACATATTCCTGCCAGAGAAAACTATGCCGGCGCCGCGTGCCGAAGTCAGCCACGCTCAGTCCCGGAACGCCGCGCAGCCGTTCAATCTTGTTCCAGAGCTTCGTCTTGGCCCGGGCATAAAGAATGTCGAGCCCGAACTCGCTCAGCGTCTTCAGATGGGCCCGCGTTTTCAGCTCATCCAAAATCGCCAGCGCGTAAAGTTCCCACATCGTGGTCTCAGCCCACGTCCCTTCAAACGACAGATCAATCTGCCCGTCGTTCACGCGCAGCTGGTAATCCGATAGGTGGAAATCATTTTCCAGCCACTCCAGAAATGCCGGCTCAAAAATTCCGCGGCGTCCATAGAACGTGTTGCCCGCCAGCCAGACCAGTTCCGATTTTCGAAACCGTCGCCCGCGCACGTGCTGCAGCTGCACTTTCAGTTCTTCGATGTGAATGACGTCCGCCATCCGCACCGAAGCGTGCCGGTTGTAGAGAGAGAAGGTCACGCGCGTCTTGGGAAAATGTTTCCAGATGAACTGCAGCATCAGCAGCTTGTAGAAATCCGTATCCAGCAGGGAACGGATGACCGGGTCAAGCTCCCAATTGTGGTTATGCGCGCGTTCAGCGAGGTTGATGATCATCGAAGCAGAGCAGCCCAGACCTAAAGAGGATACGGGATGTATGCACTTTCACGCCACATGTAGGACCAGACGCCCTCGTCCGGGCTTGCGCGCAACGCGCGCAATAAAGCGGGCAGAAGTCAAGCATGACTGTTGTGATAGTCCGAGACCGCGACACGCGAGCTTCGCTCGCGGGGCGGATGAATGCATCTGCCCCTACACGAGCTATCGCGCAGCCGGCGCGCCCTTTGCTTCCAGTCGCTCGTACACTTCCTCGGCGCGCCGCAGCGCTTCCTGTACGTTGTCGCAAATATTCTCTTCGCCCACCACCTTGGCGAACTCTGCTTCATGAATCAATTGCGACGGCTGCTCGCGCGCCCCACACAGAATCAACGTCCGCTTGCTGGCTTGCAGTTCCTTGGCGACCTCCTCGATCGCGAACAGTCCAGTCGCATCGAGGGCCGTCATATTTCTCAATCGCAAAATCACCACTGGCGGCAGCGTGTGCAAGTCCTCGGTCACGGCCGAAATCTTGTCCGTCCCACCAAATAGAAAAGGACCGTGAATGCGAAAGATGGTCGCGTAATAGGGAATGTCTTTATCCTGCAGAATGTGCACGCGCCCGTCTTCCACGTAATCGTCGGTGACTTGCGATACGGTCGTGGTCGAAGCCACGCGGCTGATAAAGAGCAACGCGGCCAGGATCATCCCAGCCTCGACCGCAACTGTGAGATCGGCAAACACGGTCAGGGCAAACGTCACCAGCCAGATGCTGATGTCGGTCTTGGTCAGCTTCAGCAACTGCGGGATCTCGCGCCACTCGCCCATGTTGTAGGCGACGACCATCAGAATGCCCGCCAGCGCTGCCATTGGCACATAGCTGACGAGCGGCGCCGCGAACAACAGAATGCACAGCAAGGTGAGCGCGTGGATCATGCCCGCAACCGGCGACTGCGCTCCGGCGCGGATATTAGTCGCCGTCCGCGCAATCGCGCCCGTCGCCGGCAACCCGCCAAACATCGGCGAGAAAACATTGGCCACGCCCTGCCCGATCAACTCCACATTCGGATTATGCCGGTCGTTGCTCATGCGGTCGGAAACCACGGCCGACATCAGCGACTCAATCGCGCCCAGCATCGCGACGGTGAAGGCTGGTCCCAGCAATCCGTGGATCAAATCCGTGCGGAATTTTGGGATCTGCAAATGGGGCAGCCCGCCGGGAATTCCACCGAACCGCGTGCCGATGGTTTCCACCGGAAGTTTGAAGAAATAAACCGCGGCGGTTGCCAGAATCAGGGCCACAATCGGTCCCGGAATCCGCGCCGAAACGCTGCGGCAAATGATCAGCAACAGCAGCGTGAAGACGGCGAGAGCCGTGGCCTCGAACGACAGCGTGTGAAAGTTTCCGGCCAGCGCCTCCACGCGCAGCCAGAACACGCCCGGAATCTTTTCCAGATGCAGCCCGAAGAAATCTTTTACCTGCGTGCTGGCAATCAGTACCGCGATGCCGTTGGTAAATCCAATGACCACGGGGCGCGGAATGAACTTCACCGCCGTGCCCAGTCCGGTGACGCCCATGATCACCAGCAGCGCGCCGGCCATCACCGTGCACATGAAAAGTCCGTCCACGCCATGCACTGCGACAATGCCGGCCACGACGACAACGAATGCGCCGGTCGGCCCGCCAATCTGCGTCTTCGATCCGCCTAGCGCCGAGATCAGAAATCCGGTGACGATCGCGCAGTAAATCCCGGCCTGCGGCGTCAGCCCGGAGGCGATCGAAAAGGCCATCGCCAGCGGCAACGCAACCAGTCCGACGGTGACGCCGGCAATGATGTCCAGCAGGAATTTATGCCGGTCGTAAGTCCTCAGGCAAAGAACAGACTTCGGAAGCCAGTTTTCATTCAGGAAAGCACACGCCATTCTCACATTATGGCAGCGTTGTAGGGAATCGGGTAGTTACCGAAGCAGTTATGTACCCGCACCCAAAAATGTAGCCCCGGACGCCTTCGTCCGGAATGGCGCGCAAAACGCGCAATAAGGGTGACCGAAAGCAAGCCGGCTGTCCAGCATTGCGCGACCTCCTGCTCCAGCCATGAACCTTGGTGTAGTTCTCTCCATGTTCGGCCCGCGCCATAATTGTGTTGTCCGAAACGCCGTACCGCAACCGGAGAAACATCCATGAACCGCCTCGCGCTCACCTTCGCTCTCTCGCTATTCCTGCTTCCCAACTTTGCCAGTTCGCAAACGAATCAGCCCGACGACGTATCCACCGTGCGCGCCACGGTCACCAACTACATCGAAGCCTATTACACCGGCGATGCTCAACGGATGCAGCAGTCGCTCCATCCGCATTATTTAAAGCACATGATTCACGGCGATATTCCCGTGCGCGAGAAAACCGCCAGCGAAATGGTTCAGGAGGTACGCACCCATGGTCCCGCTGATCTCCCTGCGGCCAGCAAAACCGAACAAGTCACCGTTCTCGACGTGGCGGGAAGCATCGCGTCAGCGAAGCTGGTCACCCCAGGATGGACAGACTACATGACGCTCTCTAAGGTCAACGGCCAGTGGAAGATCCTTTCCGTGGTACAGCGGATCGATAACTAAGATAATCGTGTAGCCCGGCTTCCTTCGTTGAGGAGGCGCGCAAGATGCCAGGGCTGTCGCGAGCCCCCTGTAGAATCTCCCCCATGTCTCTCCTCCGCACCCTGGGATGGCTGGCCTGCGTCGTCTACTCGACGATCCCGTCGTTCTGGCTGATGGTGCATCCGCGAGCGCATCGCTGGCGCGCCCGCGTGCGCTCCCCGTTCCGCGTGCTCGTTCCCGCCTGGCTCACAATGTGGGTTGGCATGGGCGCTTTGACCGGCCCGTGGCGCAACGTGCGCCTTTACTCCGCTCTCTGGATGTGGATCCCGGCGGCCTTGCTCTTTGCCGCAGGTATCTTTATTTATTCCCGTGCCGGAGCGCACTTCAGCCTGGCGCAACTCGGAGGTCTGCCCGAAGTCCGCCTCGGACATCAGGACGATCGCCTGGTGACCACAGGCATCCGCGCGCGAGTGCGGCACCCGGTCTATCTTGCGCACCTGTGCGAAATGCTCGCGTGGAGCGTCGGCACAGGCCTGATCGTCTGCTGGCTGTTGATGGCATTCGCCATCGTGACCGGCGCGGTGATGATTCGCATGGAAGATGCAGAGTTGGAAAAGAGGTTCGGGGAGGAGTTTAATCAGTATTGTCGCCGTGTCCCAGCGATTCTCCCGAGATGAAAGCGATTAAAATCGATCACTAGGTATGGCTGCCGACGATTGGTTCCGCAACAAAGAATGGAATCCGGAAATAGAGACCAGCTTCTTTGCGAAGCTTGGTCGAGCCCGGGACAAAGCGCAGTACTTGAGAATCCAGGCCGGATATCTAACCGAACGGCATCCAAAGGCAGCTCTGGCTCTCGTCGACCGGTACTTTGAACTCGGCGAACATTTCGATTGGGCGCAGGCCTTTCTCGATCAGGCCGAAGCTCATCTCTCATTGGGGCAGATTCAAGATGCTATCGGGTCTTTGCAAAAGGCGTTGCAGCGCGAACGCGAGTTTCCAAATCTCCAAACGCAGGCGTTGAGTCGCTACGCTCTGCTCGTGGCAACCGAGCATCTTCGCGATCTTTATGGCGATGCTCTGAAGGCTCTAGGCGAACACAAGCCCGCGACCACGGCATTCCCGTCGGCGAATTTTATTGGAATGCCGCATATGCACTGATCAGTCAGGACCAAGGACACGTTCTAACCGCGAAGCAGCACGCGGTGAAGGCTCTGCAGTTTGCAGAGCTCCGACATTCCGGGTTTCGGTACCACCCCAAGGTTGGACTCGTTGGACCGCAGCACGAGGAATTAACACGATCCCTCGAAGAATTACTCTCGGAATAACGGCGCCGCATAAATTCCGCTCCTCGAGGGTGTTGCCCCCTTTCTGCACCGTATAATCCGACATGGCTGAAAGCTGAGAGCTGACGGCTGCACCCCATGCGCTTCGAACTTTTCATCGCGTCCCGCTATCTCCGCGCCAAACGCCGCCAGGCGTTCATCGGCATCATCACCGGCATCTCCATCCTCGGCGTCGCCGCCGGGGTCGCGTCCCTGGTCGTCGCCCTCGCCATCAATAACGGATTTCGCCAGGACCTGCAGCAGCGCCTGCTGGGCTCTACATCGCACATCAGCCTGCAGCGCGTCGCCGACGACGGCATCAAGGACTGGCCCGCGCTCATGGCTCGCCTCTCCAAACAGCCGCATGTTGTAGCCGCCGCCCCGGCCATCTTCGAACAAGTGCTGATCTCGCGCGGACCGCGTGCTCGCGGTGCCGTGCTCAAAGGGATGATTCCCAAGTACGAGCGCCAGGTCGGAGATCTGCTGAATTCAGTGACTGAGGGATCGGCTGCGGCGTTGGAGACGGATGCGACTCCTGCGGGATCGCCTTTGGCGAGGGCGGACGAGGCGTCCGCCCCTACACAACCAGAGTCAAAAGCAGCGGGCATGAGTGCCCGCTCCACACAAGCTTCTTCCACAGCCGATGAATCTCCCGACTCCCTCGAAGGGGTCGCCGAACGCGTTGCCGCAATGCCCCCCATCGTTCTCGGCAAAGACATGGCTGACAGTCTTGGCGCGACCGTCGGATCGGTTGTGCTTGTGGTAAGCCCGCAAGGCGAACTCACTCCTTTCGGGATGGTCCCCAAGTACACGCGTTTCCGCGTCGTCGGCATTTTTAACTCCGGCTTCTTCGACTACGACTCCGGATGGGCCTTCGCGCGCCTCTCCGATTCGCAACGGCTGTTCGGTCTCGGCGACCTCATCTCGGTTCTCGAATTCAAGATTGACGACATCTACCAGGCCCCCGCCGTCTCCCGCGAGCTCGAAGACGCTGCCGGCAACGGCTTCATGGCCACCAACTGGATGGAGCAAAACAAGGCGCTCTTCAAGGCCCTGAAGACTGAGCGCCTCGTCACCTTCATCACCATCGGCCTGATCGTCTTCGTCGCCGCCCTCAACATTCTTATCAGTCTTATTATGATGGTCATGGAAAAGACGAAAGACATTGCCGTCCTCATGTCGATGGGCACGCGCCACGCGCAGGTGCGCAACGTCTTCATCGCACAGGGAGTCCTGATCGGCGTCATCGGTACGGTGATCGGCCTCGTGTTGGGATACGCCATCTCCTACGCCGGCGGCCACTATCACATCATTTCGCTCTCGCCCGAGGTCTACTCGATCGACTACGTCCCCTTTGCCCCGCGCCTCCTGGATGGAGCCTGGGTCGCCATTTTCACAGTGTTAGTCTCGTTCGTGTCGACGCTGTACCCGTCGTGGTCGGCGTCGCGGATCCTGCCCGCCGAGGCGTTAAGGTATGAGTAGGCCTCGAGTTGCAATCGCGCGGGACGCCGTGAGACGCTCGCTGCGCTCGCTGGGCGGACGAATGCGTCCGCCCCTACACCGGCTTGAATTATGTGGCCCCGGACGCATTCGTCCGGGGTTGCGCGCAAAGCGCGCAATGAAGGGCGGCCGATTCTAGGGATCCCTTCGCCACTAGAGAGAACGGAGCCAGCGAGAGCAGCCCCGAAGGGGCGGAATGCGATAACCCGGCACGGAACTGCCGGGTGGAAGTGCTAAACAAAGGACGAGTCCCGTCAGGGACGACATGACACTTCGCCCAAGGAGCGCAAACCGTGAGCACGGTCACACAACAAAGATTGCTCTAGGTCTATGGTTCTTAACGGTGCTACAAATGACGGAATCGTCCGTCCCATAAGGCAACAATGACACTGGATACTGTCGCAACTGTAGGTTTGCATCGTCCAATCCGCAGCCGGACTGCCGTTCGGAACGAAAGGGCCGCTCCTTGCATCTAACGAATGACGGGTTGATGCTTCGCGTCGAAGGCTTGAAGAAGGTCTTCCGGTCCGGCGAATCGGATCTGGTGCTCTTTGAGAACCTGTCGTTTGAAGTGAAGCGAGGAGAAATGCTCGCCATCGTGGGAGAGTCCGGCGCCGGGAAAAGTACCTTGTTACACATCCTGAGCGCTCTTGATCGAGCTTCCGCAGGTGACGTATACTGCGCCCACTTGCGACTCAATTCCTTGTCCCGCGACGAAGCCGCAAACTTTCGCAATCGCGAAACAGGGTTCGTATGGCAGTTTCACTACTTGCTGCCGGAATTCACGGCGGCGGAGAATGTTGCCATGCCGTTGCTGCTTCGGGGTCAAACATGGCAGCAGGTCGAGCCGGAAGCTTCACGCTGGCTGCGTGAGGTTGGACTGGAGCAGCGCGCGCATCATCGCTCGGGAGAACTCTCGGGCGGCGAGCAGCAGCGGGTCGCTCTGGCCCGTGCGCTCATCACCGGGCCCAAGTTGTTGCTCGCCGATGAGCCTACGGGAGACTTGGATGGACAGACGGCGGAATCTGTTTTCACTTTGATTGCGCGGCTGCACCGCGAGCACCAACTCACCTCTCTCATCGCTACGCACAATTTATCGTTCGCACGGCGCTGCCATCGCGTGTTGCGTTTGCAGCGCGGACGGGTCGAGGAGATTTCGCCGGATTCGCTTCCGGCTTGAATGTTAGTCGGGCAGGAGTGGCAAAGATTTGTAAGACAAAGTGCAAAAAATTGTCGGTACGATCCGAAGGTAGCCAGGGCGAATTCCTTCGGCAGGGCAATCAAAGGGTGGGTGTATTCTCTGACAGTTGGTTTGTTGGCCCTTTGGTTGCATAATGGGGAGTAGTCGGGCCAGGCCCGGGTGGGAACAACTCCATCTCCGGCCAGGAAAGTCAAGGGGAAGGGCATTATGTTTGAACGCTATACGGAGAAAGCCAGGCGCGTCATCTTTTTCGCACGCTACGAAGCCAGCCAGTTCGGGTCTCCTTATATTGAGACGGAGCACCTGCTACTCGGACTCCTGCGCGAAGACAAAGCTCTGACCAATCGTTTCCTGCGGTCCCACGCTTCGGTCGAATCGATCCGCAAGCAGATCGAGGGACACACCACCATCCGCGAGAAGGTCTCGACCTCTGTCGACCTCCCGTTAAGCAATGAATGCAAACGGGTTTTGGCATATGCCGCCGAGGAAGCCGAGCGCCTTTCGCATCGCCACATCGGCACTGAACATTTGCTGTTGGGCCTGCTGAGGGAGGAGAAGTGCTTCGCTGCCGAGATCCTGCACGAGCGCGGCCTGCGCCTCTCGACCATCCGTGAGGAACTGGCCCGCACCACCCAGGAAAAGGCTCAGCCCCAACGGCAGCGTGAAAGTTCGCTTTTGGCCGAGTTTTCGCGTGATTTGACGCAGGCCGCCATGGACAGCCAGCTCGATCCGTTAGTGGGACGCGAGGCCGAGGTTGACCGGGTCATCCAGATCCTCTGCCGCCGCACGAAAAATAATCCCGTTCTAATCGGCGAGCCGGGAGTCGGCAAGACTGCCATCGTCGAAGGGTTGGCCCAGCGCATCGCCGACGGAGAAGTACCTTCGTTCCTCGCCGACAAGCGCATTCTGGCGTTGGATCTTTCTCTGATCGTTGCGGGCACCAAATATCGTGGCCAGTTCGAAGAGCGCCTCAAGACCATCATGAAGGAATTGATGGAGTCGCAGAATTCCATCATCTTCATCGACGAGCTGCACACGCTGGTCGGAGCCGGATCCGCCGAGGGTTCGCTCGACGCTGCCAACATCCTGAAGCCCGCGCTATCCCGCGGAGAAATTCAGTGCATCGGCGCCACCACGCCCGGCGAGTATCGCAAGTCCATCGAGAAAGACCGTTCGCTCGAGCGCCGCTTCCAGGCAGTAAAAGTTCCGCCTCCGAATGAGACGGACGCGATCAAAATTCTGTTCGGGATCAAAGACCGTTACGAGAAGTTTCACGCCGTCACCTACACTGACGAAGCCATCAACTTCGCGGTCTCGCATTCCAACCGCTACATCCCGGACCGCTTCCTGCCCGACAAGGCCATCGACTTGGTCGACGAAGCCGGAGCCCGCGTAAAGCTCCGCCAGACTTCGCTGCCCGAAGAGTTGACTGAAGTCCAGAAGCGCATCAAGTTCATCGTGCACCGCATGGAAAACGCCATCGCGAACCATGAGTTCGAGAAGGCTCGTTTCTATTCGGACGAGGAACGCAAAGAGCGCGAGAACCTGCGCGCTCTTCGCGAGAAATATCATCTCGACGAATCCTCGACCGGCGTCGTCAACCGCGAAGACATCGAAGACGTCGTTTCGCGCTGGACCGGCGTCCCGATTACGTCGATCAAAGAAGAAGAGACGCAGAAGCTGCTCCGCATCGAAGAAGAGTTGCACAAGCGGATCATCTCGCAGGATAAGTCGATCAGCGCCCTGGCTCGCGCCATCCGCCGTTCCCGCGCCGGTCTGAAAAATCCGAACCGGCCCATCGGCTCGTTCCTGTTTCTGGGCCCGACCGGCGTCGGCAAAACCGAAGTCGCCCGCACGCTGGCGCAGTTCATGTTCGGCACCGAAAAGGCTCTGGTTCGCTTCGATATGTCCGAGTTCATGGAGAAGCATTCGGTCTCGAAGCTGATCGGCTCGCCTCCGGGATACGTCGGCTATGAAGAGGGTGGGCAGCTCACCGAGCGCGTGAAGCGTGCTCCTTATTCCGTCGTGCTGCTCGACGAAATCGAGAAGGCGCATCCGGATGTTTTCAACATCCTGCTGCAGGTGTTTGAAGATGGCCAGCTGACCGACGGTCTCGGCAACACGGTCGACTTCAAGAACACGATCGTCATCATGACGTCGAACATCGGCGCTCGGCACCTTCAGAAGCGCGAGGGACTGGGCTTCGCTTCGACGAAGGAAAACGATATTGCCGACAAGGTCGAAGAACTGGTCAAGAACGAGGTGAAGCGCACCTTCAACCCCGAGTTCCTGAACCGTATCGACGAAATCATCATCTTCAACGCGCTGGGCGAGGGCGACCTGATCCAGATTCTGGAGCTCATGGTCAACCAGCTCAACCAGAACCTGGCGCAGAAGTCGATCACGGTCACGGTTGCGGACGATGCCAAGAAGTGGATCCTCAACCAGACGTTGACCGACCGCAGCTACGGAGCAAGACCGTTGCGCCGCGCGCTGCAAAAGTACATCGAAGACCCGTTGTCGGAGGCGCTGATTCAGGGCACGATCACCACGCGCCCCGCCTTCATCGAGGTCTTCCTAGAAGACAACAAGCTCTTCTATCGCCCGGTAGATTCGGAAAAGGCCGAAGGCGTGCTGTTATACGAAAACTGAACCCCTCAGCTTTCAGCCACCAGCCGCCAGCCAAAAGCTGGCGGCTTTTGCTTTTATGTAGGGGCGGACGCATTCGTCCGCCCCGGGAGCGAAGCGAGCGTGCCGGCAGCATAAATTGTTTCTGTCCCTTCCTTCCGCCCACCCGGCAGCCGAAATTGCGCGCTTCGCGCGCAACCCCGGACGAATGCGTCCGGGGCTACATGACCCTAGGAACTGCCGGCCGCATTCACTGCTTCCAGTCGCTCTTGCCTCTGCCACGCCCATCGATACTCGCGCCAGTCGGCGACCAATCCCTTTCTCACGGAATTCTGCAAAACATAATCCACCTTCGCATCTAACCCCTCCGACGAGCGCAGAACATGATCAAATGATTCTTCCTGCCACACTGTGCCATTGCGTCCCATCCGCTGGTTGATCGCCCGTCCTGAAGCCCCCTTGATGGCTTGCATGATTTCGATCAGCGAAAATATCTGCGCCCGGCGTTCATCGACCATCGGCGTGAGAATCAGATGCAGGTGATCCGGCATCACCACCGCAACGTATAACTCATATCTCTTGTGGTGGTCGTGCAAACAAGAAGCCAGCACAATATCCCGTGCCGTAGGCGGGAAAATCCACCGGAACTTGCTGACGAACGGGATGAAATGCGCGCCGAAGTCCCGCGGCAAATGCGGCAGATTGCGCCGATAAAACTGCATCAGCAAATTGTGTCACCGGGGCATGGGCCGGTGATCCATAATCGCTAGGAAAATCCATCCCAAATTCCCAAATCGGCTCATGTAGGGGCGGACGCATTCGTCCGCCCCGCGAGCGAAGCGAGCGTGCGACAGCGTCGTTCGTTTCTGCCCCTGCCTTCCACCCCGCAGTCGAAATTGCGCGCTTGCGCGCGCAACCCCGGACGAATGCGTCCGGGGCTACATTCATTACATATCGCAATCCCCCTATCGCGACCTGCCCTCACCGCAGCGTCTCACTCCCTACCGCTCCTGTACAATTTTCCTGTGCACGTGCGCGCGCAAGTCTGTCTGCTGACGTTTCTCATTCTCGCGTTCAGCGTGGCCGCGCACGCCGAGCCGATTAAAGACCTCAAGCCCACCGGCTACGTAAACGATTTCGCGCATGTTCTCGATCCCAGCACGACCAGCCAGATGGAAGACATCTGCCGCCAGATCGACGAAAAAGCCCACGCGCAAATCGCCGTAGTCACCATCAATACTCTGGACGGCGCCGACATCGAAAGCTACGCCGTTAATCTTTTCCACCAGTGGGGTATCGGCGCCAAATCCACCGATCGCGGAGTTCTGATCCTTTACGCCATTCGCGACCACCGCGCCCGCATTGAAGTTGGCTACGGCCTCGAACCCATCCTCCCCGACGGCAAGGTAGGCAGCTTCCAGCGCGAAGCCATTCCGCTGATGCGCGGCGGAGAGTACAGTCAAGCCCTGCTCCTCGTCACCTCACGCGTCGCCGAAGTGATTGCCACCGACGCCGGAATTCAGCTCATAAATTCTCAGCCGCGTGTTCCCACCCAAACTCGCTATGAGCGCCCGGAAGGCGGGATCTCGCTGGGCGGCATTGCAATCATCATCATCGTTATCCTGATCGTTCTCTTTACTCCGTTACGTAGCCTTCTATTCTGGATTCTGTTTTCCAGCATCTTCGGAGGCCGTGGCGGAGGCTTCGGTGGTGGCGGAGGATTTGGCGGTTTCGGAGGTGGTGGTGGCGGAGGCTTCGGCGGTTTCGGCGGCGGAAGTTCCGGCGGTGGCGGCGCCAGCAGCAGTTGGTAGTACCGTTTAATGTAGGGGCGGACGCATTCGTCCGCCCCGCGACCCTGAGCGAAGTCGAAGGGGAGCGTACTCGCGGCAACAGAGGAAGCAAACATGGTTCCTGAAGACAAGCTCCAAGAATTCGTGACCCGCGCCCGCGAGGCCGCGGGGCAGAACATCGAAGGCATCATTCTCTTCGGCTCGGCCGTCTCCGGAGACTTCCATCCCGCTCTCTCCGACCTGAACCTGTTTTGCGTGTTGCGCGACAGCTCATTTGCCGCCTTGCAGGCCCTGGCGCCGGCCGTCAAATGGTGGAATAAACAGAGGCAGCCGCCTCCGCTCTGCATGACGCGGCAGGAACTCGAACGCTCCACCGACGTTTTTACTATCGAGCTTCTCGACATGCTCCAGCATCACCGCGTTCTTTATGGCGAGGGCATCCTCGGTCTGCGGATCCCCACGCACCTGCACCGCGTCCAAGTCGAGTACGAACTCCGGGAGAAACTCGTCCTGCTTCGCCAGCATATTCTGCTCGCGGGGGATAGCACTGCTCGCTTATGGGACGTTGTCCTTCATTCCGTCCCGTCGTTTGCCACCCTCTTCCGCCACGCCCTGATCGTCCTAGGCGGAGCTTCATTATCGCGCCCTGAAGCGGTCACGGCATTATCAAAGCAAGTACAATTCGATGCGTCCGCGATCCAGCAGGCGCTCGATGTCCACGAAGGTAAAGTGGACAAGAAAAACCTGAACGTGGCGGATCTCTGCGCCCGCTATCTCGCCGCAATCGAGAAAGTCACCGCGGCAGTGGATCAGGCATTAGACTCTCAAACATAGTCGTCAATGAAACAGAAACACTTCGTGCACTCCAGGAGGCGCTTGTGGGCAAAGGATTGATCGCCGTAATCGTAGTCATTGTCGTCATCGGACTGATTGCGCTCGCGTTTTTCGGCCAGTACGTCAGCGTGCGCAACAACCTGGTCAGCAAAAATGAAGCGGTCAAGGCCGCCTGGTCGCAGGTGGATATCGTCCTGCAGCGCCGCGCCGACCTTATCCCTAACCTGGTCGAGACGGTGAAAGGCTACGCCAAGCAGGAACAGACCGTCTTCGGCGACATCGCCAAAGCCCGCTCCGCGCTGCTTTCCGCGGGAACGCCTCAGGAAAAAATCGCCGCCAACGGCCAGCTGGACGGCGCGCTCGGCCGCCTGCTGCTGATCGTGGAAAATTATCCGCAACTGAAATCGAACGAAAATTTCCTGCGCCTGCAGGACGAACTCGCCGGCACCGAGAATCGCATCGCCGTCGAGCGCAAGCGCTATAACGACACCCTGCAGGACTACAACACCTACGTCCAGCAATTCCCCAACAACATCTTTGCCGGATGGGCTGGCTTCAAGCCGAACCCCGCCTACTTCACGGCATCCGAAGGCTCACGCGAAGCCCCAAAGGTAAATTTCGGGAGCCCAACCTCAACCGCGCCGCAAGCAACTCCGCAGCCAGCCCCAGTCCACTGATCAATGTAGGAGCGGACGCATTCGTCCGCCCCGCGACCCTGAGCGAAGCGAAGGGGAGCGTGGCCGGCAGCCTCAATCGTTTCAACTATTTCCTCGCGTCCCGTAGTCTCCCTTGCGCGCTGCGCAGTAACCACCAAGGGCACCAAAGTTCACCAAGGAAACCCCTCTCAGACTTCCTTCGTGTAACTTCGTGTCCTTTGTGGTTTATTCCAAGTCGCCCTACATAAGGTAATTCCTGATTGACCTTCCCCCAAAACCATGATTAGATGCGCGATACATTCGCGGCCTCAGCGATCAACAGCCCGCCATGACTGGGGCAAGCGACCGAGGTGATGTATGAAGTCCACTTGTCTGCATGTGACCCTGACTCTTGCCTTGCTGGGTCTCGTCGTCCTCACGCTCAGCCCATTCGCCAGCGCCCGTGACGTCGTCCTGCCCGCTGGCACGCTTCTCCAGTGCACCCTCAACGAACCGAACCTCTCCACCAATACGGTAGACGTTGGCGATCCCATTCTCTGCCATCTGCGCGGCATCACCGAGTTCGGACAGCAGGCCTTTCCCCGCGGCAGCTATCTCGTCGGACATCTTGAGGCCGCCAAAGATCCCGGCCACTTCTGGGGCAAGGGATATCTGAAGCTGCAATTTGATCGCATCGGCGTTCCCGCCGGCGACATCCCCCTCGATAGCAAAGTCATCGCCACCCGCGGATACAAGGTCGACAAGGAAGGAAAGATCGACGGCAAAGGTCACCCGCGCCGTGACGTGATCGAATGGATGCTGCCGCCGCTCTGGCCCTGGAAGGTGATCATGCTGCCCGCGCGCGGCCCGCGTCCCAAGCTGAAGGGCGAAACCGTTCTCAGCCTGCGCCTCATGGACGACGTCCAGATCCCGCAACTGGCCCAGACTTTCGGCCCGGGCTGGCACTTCTTCGGACAGCCGCAGAACCAGTCGTACCAAGATGCGCGCCTGAGCACGCCCCACCCGCAACTGACCACTCGCCCCGTTGCGCCCACAGATCCGTCGGCAGCGCAGGCGTCCTATGCCGCCTACGTAACGCGAGACGTATCGTCCAACGTCGCGAGCGCCCCGGGCATGCCAGTCTTCGTTCTGAATAACGGAGCCGTGCTGGCCGTGAGTGGCTACGGTTATTCGGACAGCCGGATCTCGTACTCGCTGGTAGGCGGTGGCACCGGCGTGATCTCAACCGACGATATCGACTGGACCACCACCACCCGCATCAACAACCAGCGGGGCGTCCGCTTGACGCTTCATACAGGTCACGTAAACGCAGGCACGCCAGGGATGTAACCAGCTCATGTAGGGGCGGACGCATTCGTCCGCCCCGCCAAGCGTAGCGAGGCGTGTGTCGTCAGTGTTGGGCGGGCGCGCGCCCGTCCGCCATCAAAGAAGGAAGAAATTGCGATGGTTTTCCTTCGCGAACCTTCGTGCCCTTAGTGGTTAATGGTTTTCCGATAAGTCCGCAAAGCAGAACCTCTGCACCCCCCACCCGCCGGCTAGAATCTAACCCTGCTGCAGAACCACCCGAGGGGGAACCTATGCAGAAAGTCAACATCGCCGAAAAATTCTCCAAGATCTCCGAATACTGGAAGCCCTACATTGGCGCCGAGCTCAACGGCCAGTGCGTCAAGTTCGACAAGCTCAAGGGAGAATTCGTCTTCCATCATCACGACAACGAAGACGAACTATTCCTCGTAATCAAAGGCCGCTTTCGCATGGACTATCGCGACCCGGACCATCGTGACCGCCACCAGTGGATCGAAGAAGGCGAATTCATCGTCGTGCCCCGCGGCGTCGAGCACAGGCCCGTCGCCGTAGAAGAATGCTGGATCCTGTTGTTCGAGCCATCCTCCACTCTCAACACCGGCAACGTAGTCAACGAACGAACCATCCAGGAACTAGAGCGCGTGTAAATCTCCCCCTGTGATTCTCTGTGCCCTCTGTGGTTAAATTTTCGTAGCCCATGGAACTGACCGTGTACTCCTCACTCTGGTGTCCTGACTGCCGCGAAGCCAAGCGCTTCCTGGCCAAGCACAACATTCCGTATAAAGAGATCGACGTCGCGACCACCCCGGGTGCCGTTGAAGAAGTCGTCAAGCACACCGGCAAGCGTGCCCTTCCGCAGTTCGTCATCGACGGAGAATGGGTCCAGCCCTACCGCCCCGGCAAAGGATTTCTCTACGCAGAGATGTCCAAACGGCTGGGCGTGAAAGGCTGACCCGCCCAAGCGATTCCTTACGTAACCCTTGTACATCCCCTTCAGTACCGTGGCGCGCCCGCGCCAGACAAGAGAAGATAACCACTCCAAGTTCTCAGCCTTGAACTGGCCTAAAAGGCAAAAGACTGAAAAAGAAAGACTTGGGTTGGTTCCGAGAGTATCGCCCGACACTCATGGCCGAAACCCAGATCAACGATCCCGCCGCTTCCGAACCCGACCCGCATCCCGCCACTGAATCTTCAACCCCGCACTGCCACGTCTCCGAGAGTTGGCAGCAGATGCTTCAAGGTGTCCTGGGTGTTCTGCTTCTTCTCGGGGCCCTGGCGATGGTCCACTATTACGCCCCGCTCGCCGTGCAGGGAGCCCCGCCCGACGATCTGCAGAAAGAAGTTCACGAACTCACCGCGCAGGTCGAACAGCTCAAGCAGGAACAGGCCATGCCTGCGGTAGTTCTCAATCGTTATCGCAACTCCATCGGCTACATCTACGGCGTGTACCAGGTCGGATTCCCCAACCAGCGTCCCGCCATTCGCGCCCGGGTATCGGGCACCGGATTTTTGGTGGGAGACGGCCTCATCGCCACTAATCGCCATGTGGCCCAGCCCTGGTACGGCGATTCTGAAGCGCAAAGGATGCTCGACGAAGGCGCCAACGCCATGCTGGAAAGCCTGGTCGTATTCTTTCCCGGATCGCCCACGCCGGTGAATCTGTCGCCAGCCTCAGTCTCGAAAACTTCCGATCTCGCCGTTCTCCGCGCCGACGATTCCACCGCGCTCCGTCACCTGGCGGTCTTGCCGCTGGCGAAATCCCCGGGCGCTCCCGGACAGCTGGTTACGGTCATCGGATATCCCATGGGCATCGCCGGCATGGTGGCCAAATCGCCGTCAGGAATTTACGAGCGTCTAGCCTATCGCCATAACGACATCAGCGCCGCCAGCGAACTAGCCGCCTTATCGTTGATTCGCCCGTCCACAACCTGCGGCCATCTCGGCGACGTTGTTGGCGACAAGCTGATCTACGACGCTCCCACCGCCCACGGCGGCAGCGGCGGCCCGGTCTTCAATTCCAAAGGGGAAGTCATCGGCGTCAACTCCGCCTACATGGACGGCTTTTCCGGAGGCACCCTCGGCGTCTCCGTCGACTCCCTCCGCCCCTTGCTGCAAGAAGCCCAGAACGCAAAGTAGGCCGGTTCGGTCGTGGTGCAGTTGAGAAGATTTGTATCAGGGCACGACTTCACATGCTGCTGAAAAACTCTGCCTCCAATAGGTTTTGGGAAGGGCACGACTTCAGTCGTGCCGCTAAGTCCTTTAAAATCGGCCGCGCTTTAGCGCCTGAGGTTGGCTTTCTGCTGCCAAAACGAGTTTTCAGCAGCCTGTGTGAAGCGATGCCCTGATACAAATCTTCTCAAACTGCACCATTACCCTCAATTCCTCCGCCGCCAGTATCTGCGCGAGTTAACGTCCCCTCAAAAGGATCGGTCAGAGTTAGAGTATTAACGATGCGCCGCTACCTCGTTTGCACAAGTCTGCTCGCCCTGGCTGTCATCACCCTCGCCCAAGATTCAAATCAGGCAACGCCCTATTGGGCCTATGCCTTGGATCCGGACTCCGCCCCGGCCCCGAAGCCTGACAACAAGCTGCGCCACGTCCCCAATAGCGACGCAGCCTTCACAGTCGCGCAGACGCAGGATCTCTTCAATCCGCCCGACTGGCATCCCTCCGGCCATTCCGCCATGCCTGAGATCGTTGCTCACGGCAGGAAGCCTGACGTCTATGCCTGCGCCTACTGCCATTTACCCAACGGGCAGGGGCGTCCTGAAAATGCCCAGCTCTCCGGATTGCCCGCCGGATATATCGTCCGTCAAATGGCAGATTTCAGGAACGGCGCGCGCAAGAGTTCTGAACCGCGCCACAAACCCGTCGCCAACATGATCGCGGTGGAAACCAAAGCGACCGACCCGGAGATCCAATCCGCCGCGCAGTATTTTTCGAAGTTGCCGCATAAACCTTGGATCCACGTCGTCGAAACCAGCACGGTTCCCAAGACCCACGTCGCAGGATGGATGCTGGTACCATCCACACCCGCGGCGACTGAGCCAATCGGGCAACGCATCATTGAGACGCCCGAGAACCTGGAGCGCACTGAACTGCGCGACGACGCCTCCGGATTCATCGCCTATGTTCCGCCGGGCAGCATTCAGAAAGGGAAGATGCTGGCCACGACCTCAGGCGCCGGCAGGACCGTTCCCTGTGCCAAGTGTCATGGTCCCGGCCTGCGCGGCAGCGGCAATGTCCCTCCCATTGCCGGACGCTCCCCCAGTTACATCGTCCGCCAGTTGTATGACATCCGTTCTGGAGCCCGCAGCGGAGTGCCGCTGCAGCCAATGCAGGCGCCAGAAGAAGCTGGAGCTTGACGACATGATCGCCCTTGCCGCCTACGTAGCTTCGCTGAAACCTTAGGGCCGTAAATAAGAAGGGCCGGAAGGCTGTTGCCTCCCGGCTCAGAACTCGCTGCAATCTAATGTAGCGCGTCAAACAGATCGACACTTATCGACACTTATCGGTTGTTGGTTTCCCCTGTGATCCCCCGTGCACCCTGTGGTTAAGCCCTTAACTCCTTGCAGCACACCGCAGCTCACGCGGATCGAGGCGTGATAGTTAACGATTACCATTTCCGACGTGCCGCCCTAGAACGCCCAACGCAACGAGAACTGAATCAACCGCGGGTTCCCGTTCGTCTGCACGATCTTTCCGAACGGACTGTTCGTCGGATTCACCAGATACTGCTCGATATCCGTGACCGTCGGATTGCCGAAGTTCGTGTGGTTCCATAGATTGAAGAAGTCCGCCGCAAACCGCACGTCCTGCCGCTCTCCGATCTTGAAGTGCTTCAGAAACGACACGTCCCAGTTCTGCTCGAAGGGTCCTTTGTAAAGATTGCGGCCTAAATCGCCGAAGCCGGTTGTGCAGTAATCCGCACCCAGGTTAGTACAATCGGTCGGATCGACCAGCGGCGCCGGGGTGAACGTCGTCGGATTCAAATACCCGTTCGCCACGCGCGACCGCAGGCTTCCGCTCGAAAGCCCGCTGGCAATCGTCGCTCCCGGTGCCAGACTCGCTCCCAGCAGGGGCGTGCTGCCTTGGCCCAGAAATGCGGTGCCGGCGCTGGAATCGTAGATCGAGAACGGCAACCCTGACTGGAAAATGGTTACGCCGCTCACTTGCCATCCTCCCAATGCGGCTCGCGTCGCGCCCGTTGCATTCTGGAAGAACGGCAGTTCGTAGGCGTAGCTGACCGACAGCCGCTGCGGCCGGTTGAAATCCGAAATTCCCCGCGAGGCGTTTACGTTGCTCTGGTCGTTGTAAGCCGTGTTGAATGCCGTATTCCCCGTCGACGTCGCATCGATGTTTTTCGAGAACGTGTACGCCGCCTGAAAATAACTCTGATTCCATCGCCGCGACACGGTGGCCTGCAGGGCGTTGTAGTTCGAATAGGCGTCGTTGGCGAAAATCTGGTACCCGCTATATCCGTTCAACCCCGGAGTCGGTGTACGCGCGATCGCGTTCGAAAACGTATCGGTCGTGATCGTGTACGTGTTGTTGTTGACGTCCGTAACCGTGAACGGATGCTGGATCGCATCCACCGACTGAATTCCATCGCGCGTTTCCCGCAAATGGATGCTGTGCGTTCCCACGTATCCCACTTCCAGTACCCAGTTCTTCCCCAGTTCGCGCTGGACCGTCAGGTTCCACTGCTGCGTGTTGGGAACCACGAAATGCCGCGGCACCTCCAGAACAAACAGATTCTGCGTGCTGTTCACTCCGGGTCCACCGGTGCAAGCGTAACTCGCATCTTGTCCCGTGGGGCTGTTGGTGGGCACGAAGCTGATCAGCTTCGCCAGGCATGGCAGCCATGCCCCAGAAAGCTGTCCCGCCGCCGGCACCGCATTCGGATTCACCGCCGGAGTTCCGGTGAAGAAGTCCGACATGGTGAAGCCCGGCGTCTGCCCGAAAAACACGATCGGGATAAACGGCGACTGGAAGCTCAACTGATCGACTGCGCCCACATCCTCGCGCACGTAATAAATTCCGTAGCCGCCGCGCAGCGTCATGGTATGGCGGCCCAGCACATCCCAGGCAAATCCCACGCGCGGTCCCCATCCTGTCGAAACGCTGTTGTTGAACGTCGATCCGGCAGCGTTCCCGGTCAATCCAGTAACTCCCAGCTTGTCGACGCACTTAGGATAGATGAATGGATACGTACCCGATAGCGTCAGATCCGATTGGATGTTGCCGATGTGGCAATCGCCGTCCGTCCATGCCCCCAGGAACTCGGTGCGCAATCCCAGGTTCAGAGTGAAATTGGAAGTCACCTTCCAGTCATCCTGCGCGAACACCGCGGAATTGCTTTGCCGGTACGCGTGGTTGTAAACGCCGCCGCCGCCAAAGCTGAATTCCGGCGTGCCGCCCACGAAGTTGTCGAAGTCGGTCGTCGTCGCCGAAGTGTTGGTGAAGAAAAGCTGCCCGTTGAACACCTGCGGAAACTGCTTGTCCAGGTTCACCTTGATGTATTGCCCGCCGAACGTGAACGTGTGCGTGTTGCGCACCCAACTCAGGTTCTCCACGAAGTTGTAATTGTTCTGTGTCTGGGCCTGGTTCGCCTGCGGCGTGGGACCGAACTGAAATCCCGAAGTCTCAAACGTGAACTTGTAAATGCTGCTGGTCAGATTGCTAGTCGGCCGGTCGATGCCCGCATCCGTTGCCGTTACGGGATTCACGTTGATGGCGCTGTTGTTGATGTGAACCAGCCCGAAACGAAAATCGTTGACTAGCCGCGGATTGAACACGTGCGTTTCCGAAATCACGAACACCCGGTCGTGTACCGGAAGTTGGTAAGGAAAGTTCAGATCGGTTTGCGCGGCCGCGCCGCCCAGCGATGCCTGCAGGCCGCCCGCTCCGAATGGAATGTTCTGCTGCGAATCCGAGAAGAAGAAGCGCGCTGCCACCGAATCTTTGGAGCTGTTGAAATCGTGGTCCCAATTCGCCGTGAACTGGTCATCGGTAAACTGGCCCGGTTTGCTCACCGTAAACTGCACCAGCGATCCCGGAGTCGTGCCCGCCGGAACATTCGGCAGGGGGAATAAATATCCATTCGCCGGCGCTCCGAACTGGCCGCTCTGAAATCCCAGCAGGCTTACCGCGACCGGATCGGCGCTGGCCACGCCGAAATCCGCGGCCAGGTTCGCCGCTCCCGCCGCTCCTCGATCCGCCGCTGGCACATATGGAATGAACGTGCTGATCAGGGTTCCCGGAGAATCGCCGCTGCGCTGCCGCGTCCCCTGATAATTCACGAAGAAGAAGCCCAGCTTGCCTCCCGGAAGCACCGGGCCGCCCAGGCTTCCGCCAAAAATATTCTGCTGAATCACCGGCCGCGGCGATCCCGTCTGCTTCAGGAAATATTCGTTCGCATCCAGCACCGTATTGCGGAAGAATTCGTAAACATCCCCGTGATACTGGTTCGTCCCGGTCTTCAGGATGGCGTTGATGTTTCCGCCGCCGTTGCGTCCCTGGCTGGCATCGTAAAGCGACGTCTGCACCTTGAATTCCTGCACCACATCCGGATTTGGCAGCGGAGTGTTCGTCAGTTCCGCCACGTTGTAGTCGGTCGCGCTGATGCCTTCGATCAAATAATTATTGTTGTCCTCGCGCTGCCCGTTGACCTGTATGCGCACGTCTCCGCGCCCCAGTTCGCTGGCCTTGTTCAGTTCGCCCTGGGCCCCCGACGAGAGCGTCAGCAACTGCTGGAAGTTCTGCGTGGCCAGCGGCAGCGCCCGGATCGTGTTGCTCTCAACAGCTTGCCCCGTGGTCGCGTCGCTGGTGTCCACCGTCTGCACTTCCGCCTGCACTTCCACCTTCTGCTGCACCGCCTGCGGGCTGAGCTTGGCGATCATGCGCGTCGTCTCCGTCACCCGCACCGCTATGTTGTCAAACTTTCCCACCGAAAATCCTGGCGCCTGGATGCTCACGCTATACGTTCCCACCGGCAGCAACGGAGCCGTGAATGTCCCGTCCGGCCCGCTCTGCACCGACCGCTCCAGAACATTTGTCTCCTGATTTGTGATGCGCACGTCGGCGTTCGCCAGCACCGCGCCACTCGCATCCTGCACCGTTCCCGTGATCGCTCCCGTGGCTCCGCCTTGTCCAAAAGCAGATACCGCCAGCGCCAACGCAACCACCGCAAGAACTACAAACCTGATTGAAGAACTTGCCATTCTCTTCCCCCTGAACCTGCATTCTGAGAGTATGTTGTGTTTATTGCGGAATCGCGATTGGAAGGCATCGACAGCCCGTGCGCGGGCTCGACTCGGCCAAGACACACGCCGCGTGTTTCCCTTCAGGGTGTCCTGTAAAGAATGCTTCTTCCATGGCCGGCAGAAATAGCTTTCCCTGTATGCCTTCTGGGTTTTTGGAAGCTTACAGAAGGAGGCCGTTAACTTTCAAGTGCAGAATTTCAAGTGCAGTACCGCATCGCAGCCGAAAGAGAAAGAGATTCTTGTGGAGACAGCCGCCCCCGGCTATCCGGCCGCGAAGCGGCGCCATTCATTAGCCCCCACGTAAGTGGGGGGAAAGGGGAAGGGAAGGCCCCCCGAGTCCCGCAGGGACGGCACCAGTTCTCGCGCACACTCGTCAGCGCCGCGTGCGTCGAGCGCCGCCCGCCTAGCCCTCGCCGAACTCGCGATACCGTTCCAGAACATATCGCTGAGAAACCACGCCTTCCAGCTTGCGGAAATCCGCGCGGCTCACCACCGGCACCAGCGGCCAGCGGTCCACATAGCGCAGCGCCATCTCCAGGGGATGGTCGGGATGCAGATAAGGAACGTGGCGCAGCGGCAACAGCGACCCCAGATTCGACGCGCCCTTGCCCTGCGCTGCCATATCGACGAGCTGCTGCCTGGTCAGCGTGCTCCATCCGCTGGGACTCATGCGCACCAGCAGATGTTCCGATTCCGTGTGATCCACTTCGGTCAGCGCTTTCTCCAGCGTCTGGCCGGCATCCAGCACCGGACCTTCCACCGGTTGCATGGCATCTTCCACGCGCAGCACGTCTTCTTCCCGCTGCTCTTCCATCGACGGCAAGTCCAGCCCGTCCTGCCGCGTCAACAGATCGAAAATCGGAATCGGCTGCAGCCCGCGCGAAATCACATAAGCAACCGTGTTGGCCACGATCACCGGTACGATGATCGAATAATTCCCGCTCACCTCCAGCACCATGAATACCGACGTCATGGGCGCACGCAGGAATCCCGCAAACAATACGCCCATCCCGACCAGCGCATAAGTCGCCGTCGAGCCTGTCAGATGCGGCAGCACCAGATGCTGCACTCCGCCCACTGCCGCGCCCAGCATGGCCCCGATAAATAAAGTCGGCGCAAACATTCCTCCCGGAGTTCCGCTGACAAACGACAGTAGCGTCGCCACAATCTTCAATCCCGCCAGCATCGCCAGAAATTCCCAGGTGAATTGCCCGTGCATCGCCTGGTCTATGTATTCGTAGCCCGCTCCCATCACCTGCGGCGCACCCAGCATGGCGATGACGCCGATCAGCAGTCCGGCAATCGCCGGCTGAAAATATTGCGTCCACTTCGGCAGTGCCTTGCACAAAGGCCGAAACGCCGCGATCCCGCTCGAAAAAATGACCGACGCCAGCCCGCCCACCATGCCCAACACGGCATAGGCAACCAGCTCCGAAGGCCTTTTCAACTCCACGGCCGGAATGCGGAACATCGACTCCGAGCCCAGGAACCACCGCATCACCACCACGCTCGAGACCGCCGACAGCACTACCGATCCTAGGATTCCCGCCGTCCAGCGCCCGATCACTTCCTCAATCACGAACAGCACGGCAGAGATCGGCGCATTAAATGCCGCCGCCAGTCCCGCCGCCGCACCCACCGGGGCAATCAACCGCATGCGGTCTCGCGACAAGCGCATTTTCCGTCCCAGCACCGAAGCCAGGCATGCGCCAATCTGCAGCGAGGGATCTTCCGGTCCCAGCGAATGTCCCGATCCAATTGCCAGCGCCGAGGTAATGAATTTCCCGATCGCAGTGCGAAAGGGAATGTATCCGTTGTAGATGAACAACGCGGCCTTGGTCTGGTTCACTCCGCTGCCGCGCGTCTGCGGAAAGAAATGAATGACCAGCACCGCGATCACCAGTCCCGCCACGCTCGGTGCCAGCAGCAGCCGCGCCGGGGTCAGTACCGCGCCCGTTCCCAGCAAATACAGCCGCGCCCAATCAATCGCATACCGGAAGCACACCACCGCCAGCCCGGAAAGGACTCCGATGAAGACCGACAGCACCAGAAAAAAACGGTCCTCGCGGAAGACCAGCCGGAACAAATCGCGCGAAGATTGCCAGCGCATCGCCGCCGCCGTGTGCGCCGCGTCGCCGTTTTCTTCCAGCACTTCTGATTCAGGCTTCGATTCCAGGTCCACTACGTTCCCTCGTGCTCTTTCGCGATCAGCAGCAGGGCCAGGTCCGCTCCAGTCGGCATTCCGCATACAACGCTGGTTTGTCGCTCGATGCGAAATACCAGATCCATCGCCGTTTGCCCCAGATCTGGATCTCTGCGCAACTCCCGCTCCGTAACCTGAGGTTTGAGCGGCGCCCACTGGTCGCTAAGGTTTGCCGGCGAAACCGGCGGTGAACCTGCCGCTGCGGCGTTTGCACTCTTCGGCACCGGACACTGGCTCAATCGCTCTCCCGCAGTCGCGAAGGCGTCCACCACGATGCGGTTGCGCTCGGCCGACGAGATCTGGTTTCGAAATGGATCCATCCGAACGACCATCTGCGTGATCTTCAGTCGCTCCTCTGCCTGGGTGTCGTTCGGGTTTTCTGACAGCGCCATTTGCAGATAACTTTCCGCAACCGGATACTGCCCCAATTCGAACGCGGCATACCCGGCTCCCGTCAGCGCGGCTGAATTATGCCGGTCATACTTCAGGCTGAGACGGTATGCCGCCAGCGCGTGTTCATAATCCGCGGCGCGCACAAATAAATCCCCGATTCGCGCTTGCTGCGCGGGATCGTCGCCTACGTTTTCGGCGAGAGCAATCAATTCGGCTTGGGCCTGCGTTTTTGCATTCGTGCGCAACAAAAGTTGGATCAACTCCAGCCGCGCCTCCCGCCGTTGCGTTTCCTGATCCGGCGGCCACGCCGCGTACACCGCATTGTGGTAATAACGGACCGCGTCCGCGGTCTGTCCTTTTTGCGCCGCAATCCGCGCCAGTTCCAGATTGACCTGCCCGTTCTCCGGTTCGCGATCCCACAGGTTCAGCAAGTACGCCGATGCCTGTCCCGTCTGGTGTACACCGATCAGCGCTTCGGCGAGATTGAGTTGGTAGTTGTAGTCGTCGCGGGAATAAAGCAGCGCGGCGCGGAACTCCGTGACGGCCGCATCGAATCGTTTCGCGTTCAGATCGGCCACTCCACGCGCAAACCACCGATTCCCCAGCGCTTCCCGTTGCGCCTGGTACGCCCTCGACAATCCCGTCACACCCAAAATGAACAGCAGCGTGAACCCCGACAGCAGCGCCAGCATCACCGGCCGCTGCCGCAGGTACAGTCGATATTGAAAGAACTTCTCCGCCGCCATCGTGTCTTTCGAACCTGAGAGCACTTCACACTCTCCTCCCATACTATCCGTGAAAGCCCAGGGAAATTCCAATTTAGAGGAAGGAGTAGAAGCCAACTATCCATCCCCGGACACGAAGGCGCCCGACTTCATGCGCCTTTCGTGTCCGGGTAAAGAGAATTCTTGCTGCGTTTTACTGAGCCATGGTGATGTGATCGACCCGGTTCTGCGCCCAGCACTGCTCGTTGTCTTCCGTGCAGAAGGGACGTTCCTTCCCATAGCTGATCGTTTTAATCCGATCCACGGTAACGCCCTGCTGCAACAAAGTTTTCTTCAGCGTCTCCGCGCGGCTCGTGCCCAGCGCCAGGTTGTACTCTTCCGAACCCCGGTCATCGCAGTGACCCTCCACATTCACCTTGATCGCCGGATGCTGCAGCAGGAATGAAGCGTCCGCCTGCGCCACGGGCGCTTCATCCGTCCGGATGTTCGCCTTGTCATAATCGAACAGCACATCCTTCACGTTGCGGGCGAACAGATCCGCATCGCTCGGAGAAGGCGTGGCAGCGGCCATCTTAGCGTTGACCGTCACCCGTGCCGACGCGTTCTGTGAACCTCCCGGTCCCTTCGCGGTCAGAGTGTACGTCGTCGACGAGTTGGGCATAACCGTTTTCGACCCGGAGGCCGATACTGTGCCCAATCCGTCGATCGTGATGTCGCTGGCGTTGTTGGTTTGCCAGGTTAGCGTGGTGGACTGGCCCTGCAGTATAACGTCAGGGCTTGCGGCCAGAGTGGCCGTCGGTGCGGCCGGCGGCGGTGGTGGGGTCGGTGGTGTCGCCTGCGCGGCCTTCTTGCTGCATCCGGCGAACGACAACGCGCCGGCTACGATCACCGTCAGCGTAAAAGCGTTCCATGTTTTCATGACTCAAAATCCTCCAAGTAGAGTTCAGTCGGAAATGGCGGAAAGATTGATCTCAACCGCCGCATCTCGTTGAAGGGCACGCCCGCCAGAGCGAGTTCCTCCTTTTCGAGACTGCGGCACATCGTTGGGGAGATTTGCCAGGAACAACTCGAAGGGATCAGCAGCGCAGAATGGAACCGCTCACCAAAGACAGGCTCGCCGGCAATTCCATTGCCGAAACTGCTTTCGCGGACCAAGGCAGCAGCACCGCTGAGATGCGCGCGCAACTCTGTCTAACGCTCTGTCCGGCCCGCACAATGGCGTTTCGCACCATCGTGGCTGCTCGCAAGGACAACAGCGCGGTGACCGGCCCGTGTACCACAGAGTACGGACCCTGCATGGAAGGGAAGAAGAAAATCGCCAGCACGCTCAGAACCGCCATTACCGCCAGCGCGCATACGATTCTGCCAGGACTCATGGGAGCATTTCCATTATACTTCGCAGCGCCTAGGTTCCGCCTCCGACATTCCCTGGACTCAAACTTACTAACGTAACTTGCGGAACGTTACCGGGGCCTCGCCAGCCATCCCGGCTCGCGATAATGCTCGTCCTGCAGTCGCCGCATGCGCGCCGCCAGGATTGTCGCCCGGTTCAAATATCCCACCACCTTGCGTTCATCGCTGCGATCCACCACCGGCAGGCGTCCCACGTTGTTACGCAGCAATTTCGCCGCTGCCTCTGAAACCATCTCGTCCGGATACGTCACCACCAGCTTCGAGCTACCAGCCTGTTCCACCGTCATCGTGCCGGAAGAATCCTGATTCAGCGCCCGAAGAATGTCGCCTCGCGTCACGATGCCTGCCAACTTGCCGTCCGCATCCACAATAAGCAACGCCTCATACCGCGCTACGGCCGGATCATGCCGCGCAATTCGCTCCGCCACCTCTCCTACCCTGGTGCCGGCAGCAATCACCGGAGCGTCTTTCTCCATGGTTTCCGAAACCACCGCCTGCGCCAGCACGTCGGCCTCATAGTCCTGATGCACCTGCAATCCTCGGCGCGCCAGTTTCTCTGTCATGATCGAGCTTCGCGGCATGAGCAGCATCGCGAACCCATCCGCAATCACCGCCACCAGCATCAGCGGCAGCACCGAGTTGTAATCGCGCGTAATCTCAAACGCAAAAATGATGAAGGAAAACGTCGCCCGCGACGCCGCTCCGAACACCGCTCCCATGGCCACCAGCGCAAATGCGCCCGCGGATAAATGAGCGCTAGGGAACGCGCGGTTGGCGATCATCGCAAACAGCCCGCCCATGGCTGCGCTCCACATGAATGTCGGCGCCAGCAATCCTCCCGACGTGCCCGATCCCAGCGAAATCACCAGCGCCGCAAACTTCGCGATCATCACGATCAGCAGCAGCTTCCACGCCAGCTGCCCGTTGAGAATGTCGCCAATGGTGTCGTATCCCACCCCGAACACGCGCGGCACGAAGAATCCGATGATGCCCAAGGCCAGCGCCCCAACTGCCGGGCACCACAACTCGTCGATTGGCAGCTTCTCAAACGAGTCTTCCACCCAATAGAGCGCCTTGCTCAATCCCACCGCCGCCACCCCGCACAATGGCCCCAGCAACAGATAAAAAGGCAGCGCATGCGGAATCCCGAAGTCCACGTGCCCAACCTGAAACATCGGTCCCGCGCCCAGCAGCTGCATGTGGACCGCGGTCGCCAGCGTGCTCGCAATGACCAGCGGAATAAACGAGCGCGATTTGAATTCAAACAGCAGCAACTCAATCGCAAGAATGACGCCGGCGATCGGCGTGTTGAATGTCGCCGACATGCCCGCCGCCGCCCCGCACGCCAGCAGCACCTTCCGCTCGACCGCCGTCGTGTGCAGCACCTGGCCCACCATCGATCCGATCGCCCCTCCGGTCTGGATGATCGGTCCCTCTGCGCCAAACGGGCCGCCTGTGCCGATCGCGATTGCCGCCGAGATCGGCTTGAGCAGCGCCACCTTCGGCTCAATCCGGCTGCGGTTGACCAGCACCGCTTCCATCGCTTCCGGAATCCCGTGCCCCTTGATCTTCGACGACCCATATTTCGCCATCACGCCAACGATCAGTCCGCCAATCACCGGAATCAGAATGACCCACCCGCCCAGATGATGCGATCCCACGCTGCGAAAAGTCGGCGACCATTGATGGAAGAAAAAAAGATTAGTGAATAGCCCGATCAGTTTGTAGAGAACATAAGCGACCAGCCCGGCAATCAGTCCAATCGCCGCCGATAGAAATGAAATCAGCACAATGCGAAACTGCGCCATAGGCGGCGCCGCCAGCGGCGCCATCGCCGAAGCCGCCACCGGCACACCCTGAATTTCCTGTGCTACCGCTTGCTTTCCATCGGTACCCATAAATAAATTTGTCATCCTGAGCGTAGCGAGCCGCCGAGCAAAGCGAGGCGTCTCGCGGAGTCGAAGGACCCCTACCCACCGAAGGATCCCGAACCGCGCCACGCCGCCGCGACCAGAGATCTGCATCAAGCACAGCCGACCGCCAAGCCCTAGCAGGCTGCAGAAAAACTCTGCCTCGAATAGGTTTTGGGAAGGGCACGACTTCAGTCGTGCCGCTAAGTCCTTTAAAATCGGCCGCGCTTTAGCGCCTGAGGTTGGCTTTCTGCTGCCAAAACGAGTTTTTCCGCAGCCTGCTAGTCCTCTTTCTTCCCCGCCGTCACCCGCCGCAATGCCGCGACCAGCTTCGGAGCTGTACTCTTCAATTCTTCATGATGATGCAATGCCAGTTCCGCCAGCACCCGGTCTCCCTTCGGCGTGAGCGCCAACAAAACCTCGCGCCGGTCCTCAAGACCCCGCTCCCGCTGCACGTATCCCCCACGCTCCAGCCGGTTGATCAGTTCCACGGCGCTGTGGTGCTGGATCTGCATACGATTGGCCACGTCCCGGACCCGACTCCGCTCTCCCGCCGGAGCGCCCTTGATCGCCAGCATCAGCTGGTACTGGCTGCGCTCCAATCCCTTCGCCTCCACCGCCTGGTCGCTGAAATGCAGAAAGGTTCGAATCTGGTACCGGAACTCGGCCAGAGCCCGATAATCGTTCAGGGTGAGCTTCTTCATGCGGCGATTGTATCGTGCTGCGATGATCTTTTAATATTATATCGTATAACGATATAACGGCAAATCGAATCAAGCTGAAGGCGGGCTATCGTTCGCGGTAGTTTTCCTTCGTGAACCTTAGTGTCCTTAGTGGTGAATGCCTTTGGAGGCAGCCAGCACAACCCTAGCCGATTCTCACCCCACCGATTTAGAATCCTTAGTCCACAAGGACAGGAGGCGTCCCGTGATCCCGCGCTATACCCGGCCTGAGATGGCCCGCATCTGGAGCGACGAAAACCGCTTCCGCACCTGGCTCGCCGTCGAAGTCGCCGCCACCGAAACCCTGGCCGAGGCCGGACTCGTCCCCAAAGACGCCGCCAAGGCCATCAAAGAGCGCGCCGACTTCCGCGTCGAGCGTATCCACGAGATCGAAGCCGAGGTCCGCCACGACGTCATCGCCTTCACCACCGCCGTCGCCGAAATCGTCGGCCCGCACGCCCGCTGGTTCCACTACGGTCTCACCTCCAACGACGTCGTCGACACCGCGCAGGCTCTGCTAATCCGCCAGTCGTCGCAAGTCATCGCGCAGGATCTCCAGCGTCTCGCGGAAGTTCTCGAACGTCGCGCCTGGGAGTTCAAAGACACTCCCATGGTCGGACGCACCCACGGTATCCACGCCGAGCCCATCACTTTCGGATTCAAACTCGCCAACTGGTATTCCGAAACGGAGCGCAACATCGCGCGCTTCATGGCCGCTGCCGAAGACATGCGGGTAGGAAAGTTCTCCGGCGCGGTAGGAATCTTTGCCCACCTCACGCCGGAATTAGAAGAAAAGATTTGCGCGCGCCTCGGACTGAAAGCCGCCGCCGTCTCTTCGCAAGTGATCCAGCGCGACCGCCACGCGCACTATCTTGCCACGCTGGCCGTGATTGCTTCTACGCTCGACAAGATCGCGACCGAAATCCGCCACTTGCAGCGCACCGAAGTCCGCGAGGCCGAGGAATTCTTCAGCGAGAAGCAAAAGGGATCCTCCGCCATGCCCCACAAGCGCAATCCCGTCACGCTCGAACAGATCAGCGGCCTGGCTCGCGTAGTCCGCTCGAACGCCCAAGCGGGATTCGAAAACGTCCCTCTCTGGCATGAGCGCGACATCTCGCACTCATCGGTTGAGCGCGTCATCCTCCCGGACTCGACCACGCTCACCGATTACCTCCTCAGCAAGACGGCCAATATCATCGACACGATGTTCGTCTATCCCGACCGCATGCGCGCCAATCTGGAATCGACGCGCGGCCTCATCTTCAGCGGCCAGCTTCTCCTCGATCTGGTCGAGCACGGCGTCAGCCGCGAAGACGCCTACCGCATGGTGCAATCGCACGCCATGCGCGCCTGGAAAGAAGGCCTGAATTTTCACGATCTTGTCCTGGCCGACAAAGAAATTACCGGGCGTGTTCCGCGTAAGCAGATCGAGTACGCCTTCGACCTCCCGCGTCAACTCAAGAACGTGGATAGAATCTTCGCCCGCGCCTTCAGCAATAGTCAGCCGCCGCAGCGCAATCCAAAGCGAAAAGACCAGGCGAAGAAAAAGAAAAAGAATTGAGCAGGGATGAGGCTGTGAGCGAAGCGAAACCTGCCGGCGCAATCCTGACCCTGAATGCCAAGCGCAGCGCAGGCAGAAGAGGAAGGTCTCAACTAATCTGCTGGTGCCATCGAAGGGACTCGAACCCCCACACCGTTGCCGGTACATGGACCTGAACCATGCGCGTCTGCCAATTCCGCCACGATGGCAAGTGGACAACTCATCACGGCAGCCAGAAAGCCGCCGCATCAGGAAGACCTGCATCCCTATTCTACAGACGCGAAGCCCACTGTCAAACCAGACCAATAAGAAACGGCAGAAGCGCCAAGGGCCAGTCGGACAGACCCAGATTCCTCAGCGGACTCAGCGCAGGTGTTCTCAGCGCCCTCTGCGTTCTAAGATTTTTGCGCAAGTTGCAAAACAAAGCCGCGCCCTACTCCAGCTTCGCATTCATAGTGATCTTCGCGTTCAACACCTTCGACACGGGGCAGCCCTTCTCCGCCGCCTCCGCATACTTCTGAAACGTAGCCGCGTCCGCCCCAGGTACTTTCCCGACCACGTCAATATGGCTGGCGGTAATCGTCCATCCCGAGTCCAGCTTCTCCATGGTCAACGTGACGTTTGTCGAGATGCTCGCGGGCGTCAGATTCGCTCCACCGAGCTGCGCCGACAGCGCCATCGAGAAGCATCCCGCATGCGCGGCCGCTATCAATTCCTCCGGATTCGTCCCCGGAGCATTCTCAAACCGCGTGGCAAACGAATATTGCGTGTTATTCAACACTCCGCCCGGAGCCGAAAGCGTCCCTCTCCCATCCTTCAATCCACCCTTCCAAACCGCGCTAGCCTTGCGTTGCATGACGTTCTCCTAAATAGTCGTTGAAATAAAGTCGCCCTGCCATTGTAGACGGACCCGATGGCAGGCGTCACGGAGCGGGAACGGTGCCGAGCCCATGTAGGGGCGGACGCATTCGTCCGCCCCGCGAGCGAAGCGAGCGCCTAGGAAGAAACGCCGTCCAAGCGACGAGCCTATCCAGACGCATCCCCGACAAAATTGTCTCGGATTTTACTGATAGCTGAAGGCTGATAGCTGCCAGCTGCTCTCAATAAAAATCCGAGCAGCTCAAATAAAACCCGCACTGCGGACACTTCGACTTACAACGACTCTCCCGTAACTTCACCGAGCAATTCGGACAGTACTGTCCCGGATCCTCCATCTTCACCCTGCGCTCAATCTCAGTCGCTAGCGTCGTACTTGGCTGCTCGTTCTGTGGCGCCAAATCGTCTCCCCGCTACGTCCGCCTTCAGGCCGCCCGATCCCCTATCGCCAGGGAAGTCCTGCTCCAGCAGTCCGCCATGATCAGCCACGCTCCCAGCCGCTTCCACACCTTCACGTACTTACCGCGCTCGGGGACGACTGTCCCGTCGGCTTTGTGCAGCGTCAGTGAAAACCGCCCGAGTTCCATTGCCATGTCGCCGGAATGGTCTACCCTCGTGGTTTCCATCCGTAGATCGCTATATCCTGCTTCGCCCAGCTGGCGAAGCAAGCGCTCCACGGTTTTCTGCCCGTACGCCCCTTCGTAAAGCGGAGCCATCAAGACCCCGTCCACGGCGAACATGCTCGCCGCCTGATCGTAGTTGCCTGTATTGAAGGAAGTTGCGAAATCCTGAGTGAGGTCGCGAAGTTGCGACTCTACGTCCCGAAACGGACGCATGTCCGCCCCGGTATTGCTGTAAGGCCGGTACATCTACTACCTCCTGGGGGAAGGCAATCGCCAGATCGCGTTCGTGGTATGCGAACCCGCTCTAGCTCCGGGAAATCTTAGCGCAAAAGTAACGTTCGGAAGGAGAAAAAGATTTGCACCGCGCTTTCGAAGAATCGAATGTGTGGATTGTTCTGCCTATCTCTCGAACGGAACGGAACGGCTGGGTAGCCGCAGCAAGCCGGAATCTGAATTCATCGTGCCAGCGGCATGCTTCGGCTCCGCCACCTGCAATCCCGGGTTCTCGCGCTCGGCAATTTGCCGTTTCACCCGCTCCATCAGCAGAACCAGCTTTTTCGATTCGTGGTCTCTCTCGGCTTGCTTGCACATCTTCTGGAAATCTTGCGGAGCGTACGTGACACGATTCGTCATAGGGAGGAAGTCCTTTATAACTTATGAGAAACGCTAGCCTATCCTATCTCCGGCTTCTTGCCAATCCCCCAATCACCTGAGCCCTCCCGGCCGTATCAGAGGGTCTAAAACCCGCCCATTCCACCACGTTCTTCCAGCCTTGACTCCAGAGGTACATGGCCTTAGTGACCGTTGAGTCACCTACCGAATTCCGCCAAAATCACGGCATGGGCGAATTTGCGTGCAGGGAGCGAGTGTGTTTTACTGTCGAATTCTAACTACTTGTCTGTTGCTGGGGGCCAGTGTCTCGCTGGCGGCGGCGCGCGACCTTGCAGTTGTATCCAACAAGTCGAACGCCGTCTCTGCCATTACCTTGCCCGACCTGGTGAAGATCTGCAAAGGCCAGACCAACAAATGGCCTGACGGCAAATCCGTCACCTTTATCATGCGTGCTCCCTCCACGCCCGAGATGAAGCTGGTCTTGGAAAAGATTTATGACGGCCCGGAATCCGAAGTGAAGGAAATCATCGCAACCGCCAATCACGGGCGCACGGGGCATCCCGCGATCATGATTGTCGACTCCGATGATGACCTGGTGAATAAGGTCGCATCCATCCCGGGGGCCATCGGCGTGGTCGATGTGTACTCGATTAACAGCAGTGTGGCTGTCGTGAAGCTTGCCGGCAAATTGCCGCTCGAGCCGGGATATGCGCTGCACGGCAATTAACGAATTTGCAGCTCGCCTCCCCTGGGGGCGCAGGGAACCACATGAGTGAGGAAAGAAAAGCTCAAGCTGCCGCAGCGACCTCCGACGGAGACGCAGCCGTTCCAGCCGCTACCCGCCGGACCGCCGCCAAGCCCCAATTTACCCGGCGCTATCCCCGCTTTGCCATCGATGTCCGCCTCCAGGTCAAAATGTTTCAGGCCGGAGAATTCCGCACCTGCTGGGGACGCTCCACCGAGATGGGCCAGGATGGCATCGGTGCTACCCTGACCGGCAGTCTCGAACCCGGCGAGATCGTTACCTTGGACATTCCCTTGCCCCTTACTCCCTATCCCATCAAGGTGCGCGCCATTGTCCGCTATCGCCAGGGACTGCGCTACGGTTTCGAATTCCTCACCCTCAACGATAGCCAGCGCGACACCATCCGTCGCGTCTGCGAATACCTCGCCAGCCAAGCCTAGATCCTGCTCCTCGCAGGCTCGTGCTTCCTTCGTGTAACTTCGTGCCCTTTGTGGTTAAAGATTTCGAATTACACGAAGCACACGAAGGTGAACGAAGGAAACGAGGGGCGTCATCCCGAAGTCCCGCGTTTTCACCAGCGGGACGAGGGATCTCCGGTGGGCACACAGCTGACGAAGGTCTCACTACTTCATGCGGCGCAATAGTGAGCCATCACCCCCAAGGTTCCTCAGCGATCTCTGCGGAATCTCTCAGCGTCCTCTGCGGTGAAAGCTTTTCCCGCAAAGGACCCCGCACCACAGGTGCAAAAAACCAACCTCCATCGCGCCGCATCCGAACGTAAGATATGGACGACCGCATGCGGGCTCTCCTGATCACTCTCGTCCTAGTCTGCACCGCGGCCGCCCAGTCTACGTCTGCCCCCACCATCACCGTCGTCGACGACACCGGAGTCGCCATCCGCGATGCCCGTGTTTCCATTCAATCCCCGTCCCAGCCGATTCTCCGCTGCCTCACCGATTTCAACGGGCGCTGCGAATTCCCCTCACTTCCTGCCGGCCCCTACCAGCTTCACGTGGAAAAAGAGAACTTCTACGCTGTCGATCAATCCCATGTGCAACTCGTCCGCGGATCGTCCGTCGAAGTAACCCTCACCCGCCAGCAGGAGGTCCGCGAGACCGTCGACGTCCACGAATCCTCTCCCGCCATCGATCCCGCCCAGATCTCCGCGCGAGAGACTTTGAGCGGCCTCGACGTGATCGATATGGTCTATCCCGGCACCCACGACTACCGCAACGCTCTCAACTTCATCCCCGGAGTCGTTCAGGACCAGACCGGCCAGCCCCACATCGCCGGCGGTGAAACCTATCAGACCCTCACCTTGCTCGACGGCTTCAATGTCACCCAGCCGGCCAACGGACAACTTCTGGTCCAGGTCAGCACTGACGCCTTCCGCTCCATCCACGTCGAATCTTCCCGCGAGCCCGCCGAAGCCGGTAAGGGACCCGCCGGCCTGCTCGCCCTCAATACCGGCATTGGCGACGATCACTTCCGCTTCTGGGCTACCGACTTCATCCCTTCCATGCAGAACAAGCACGGATGGCGCTTCGACCAGTTCCTTCCCCGTTTCACCTTCTCCGGCCCCATCGAGAAAGGAAAAATCTGGTACTACAACGCTCTCGACGTCCAATACGACAACACTATCTACACCGAACTTCCCGTCGGAGCCGACAATAACCACACCCTTCGCATCGGCAATCTCACCAAGTTGCAAACCAATCTCACCAGCCGCAACATCCTCACCACCAGCTTCCTTTTGAACGAACTCAACGACCAGTACGCGTTCCTATCCCCGCAGAGCCCGCAACTCGCCAATCCCAAAGACATCGAATCCGCCTACATCGCCAGCATCAAAGATCAGCACTATTTCACCGGTGGAGAGCTGCTCGAAACCGGATTCGCCTTCGATCAGTACAACCTCCACTACACTCCCTACGGAAACCTTCCCTACTTCGTGAACACCGACACCGCCGGCGGAAACTACTACCTCGCCGAAGAAACCAACGCCAGCCGCTGGCAAGGACTCTTAAATCTCTATCTCCCGCCCCAACAGTGGCACGGCCGCCACGACTTCAAGGTCGGCCTCGATCTCGATGGCATTGCCTACGACGCAACCTTCTCCCGCAGCCCGATTGCCTATCTCAACGGCAACAACACGCTCACCTCGCCCAATCTCTGTTTCACCGCTCCCACCAACAGCAATTTCCCCTGCACCCGGTACTCCACCTTCACTCCCGCGGGCTTGCACGAGGAATACAACTCCGAAGTCAGCGCCTATGCCGAAGACCGCTGGAGCCTCACCAACCGCCTCCTCATCGAACCCGGCGTCCGTCTCGACTGGGACAACCTCGTCCACCACAGCGAAGTCGCTCCTCGCCTCGCCGGAACCTATGTCCTCGACAACTCCGGAACCACCAAGCTCTCCGCCGGCATCGGCATAATCTACGAAGCAACTCCAATCTTTCTCCTGGCTCGTCCTTTCACCGGTACTCGCCAGGACACATTTTTCTCCACCAACTCCACCTGTACGGCGCCCTCCGGATGCGTCACCACGACCGGCCCCGTTCTCACCACCTTCACCGCCGATACCGCCAATCTCCAGGTCCCGCGCTTCGTCAACTGGAGCGTCGGCCTTGAAAAAAAGCTTCCCGGAGCCATCTACGCGAAGGCTGAATATCTCCAGCGCCGCGGCACTCGCGGATTCGTCTACGACACTCGCAACCACACCATCAGCGGCGACTTCGTTCTCCAGAACACGCGCGACGACAACTACAACGCCTTCCAGATCAGCCTCCGCCACAACTTCCGCGAAGCCTATACGCTCATGGCCTCCTACACCCGCTCCAGTTCCCGCTCCAATCAAGTTCTCGATTTCAACATCGACAACCCCGTGCTCAGCCCGCAGCAGCCGGGTCCCTATCTCTGGGACACTCCCAACCGCTTTCTTTCCTGGGGATATTTCCCTTTGTTCCCGCTTCCCATCCTTCACCAGTTCGAAGTTGCCTATTCCATGGAAGCCCGCACCGGATTCCCCTTCAATCTTTTGAACGACCAGCAGGAGCTTCTAGGCAAGCCCGGCTCCCAACGCTATCCCGAATATTTTTCTCTGAATCTCCAACTCGAAAAGCGCTTTCACCTCTTCCACTACTACCTCGCTCTCCGCGGAGGCTTCGACAACATCACCGGACGCTGCAATCCCTTCGTCGTCAACAGCATCATCGATCCCACCCATCCCGTCCCCACCTTCAGCGCCTGCGAAGGCCGCGCCTTCACCTCCCGCATCCGCTTCTTAGGCCGCAAATAAATGTCGGATCGCCTCCTTCGTGAACCTTCGGGTCGTTCGTGGTTATCGGTTTCCCCTGTGTACCTCTGTGCCCTCCGTGGTTGTGGGTGGCCTTCGTGGTGAAGAACTTTTCCAGCCACAATCTGCGGGGATCCCAAGCAACTCCCAGCATCCCCGAGCTATAATCGTTCCCCAATAACCATTGCATCGAAATTCCGTCTCCCGTCATCACAACCCTCTGGAGGAAACAATGGCTCACGAACTACCCCCTTTACCGTACGCCTACGAGGCACTCGAACCGACCATCGATAAGCAGACGATGACCCTGCACCACGATGGGCACCATGGCGCTTATGTGAAGAATCTCAACGCCGCCATCGAAAAGCATCCCAATCTTGCCAGCAAGTCCGCTGAAGATCTGCTTCGCGATCTCAACGCCATCCCCGAAGACGTCCGCGCCGCCGTCCGCAACAATGGTGGAGGCCACGTCAACCACACCATGTTCTGGAAGATCATGAAGCCCAAAGGCGGAGGCGATCCCTCCGGACCGATCGCCGAAGTGATTCAGAAGACGTTCGGTAACTTCAACGACTTCAAAACGAAATTCAACGACGCCGGCGCCAAGCAATTCGGCTCTGGATGGGTCTGGCTCGCCGGAAAATCCAGTGGCGAAGTGCAGATCATCACAACGCCGAATCAGGACAATCCCATTTCCCAGGGCCTCTATCCCATCTTCGGCAACGATGTCTGGGAGCATGCCTACTATCTGAAATACAACAACCGTCGCCCGGAATATCTCGCGGCCTGGTGGAACGTAGTCAACTGGGACGAGATCAACAAACGCTTAGCCGCCTTCAAGGCAGGCAAGTCCGCCCACGAACCGGCCCTAGCCCATCACTAAGCTCGTGTAGGGGCGGACGCATTCGTCCGCCCCGCGAGCAACGCGAGCGTGCAAAAGCCGCCAGCAAATCGGTCGCCTTTTCGGAGCAAAACAAAAGGCCCCTGCCTAAAGCAAGGGCTTTTTCACACGACCAACTATGCCGCGTTCTGCGCGTACTGTTCCGGCCGCTGCTCGAACTTCGTCTTGCACTCCTGCGAGCAGAAGCTGTATTTCTTCCCGTTATGTTCCGTCTGATATTGCGAATTATTTTCATCCACTTTCATTCCGCAAACCGGATCCTTCGTCATCTGTCACTCTCCTCATAAATTGGCGTCCACGTCCTGATTGTCATTCGATCCTCACAAACTTCCGCTCGGGTAATTCCTGTAATTCCAGGAAAGCTCCAGTCGCGCCCCAAGTGCGCGAACGTCCTTTCTGCATTTCCTGTGCACTCTCTGTGGACAATCCGTCCCCCCGGGCCCTCCAATCGTTCGCGCTCCGCCAGCGCTCGCACGGAAACGACCGCGATCAGCGGAGGAACGCCCGCTTCCTGACTGGTCGCTTCAGCTTTACTCTTTCGAAAAAATTCACCGCGTCTTTATCCTCAACTGCACCAAAAATACTGAATTGACCCGCGCCTGATTCACTCGTACAGTCTGATTCGCCTCGCAGAAAAAACTGCTCGTTCCGGCGCTGCCAAGCAGCGGAGCAGCAACTTCGGCAACAGCAAGAGAGACGAACATCAGGTCAGCAAGATATGAAATCAGAGCAATGGAAGACCTACCGCACCAGATTCTTAGTCAAAGCCAAACAACTCAACTCCGGTCTCAGCTTCATCGACCATCTCGGCCGTCAGCACTGCGGCCGCAAGGGCGATTACCTCGTCGAATCCTGCGATGGCGTCCTCAGCATCGCGCCCAAGCAAATCTTCGAAGACATCTACGTTGCCATGGCGCTCAAACGTCGTCCTGGTTCCGCATCCAGGTCGCAACGGGATCTGCCAGCTACGCCGGAGAAGGCGAGCCCGAACCCGTATCCAACTCCTGTAGATGTCTTGAAGATTCAACGGATCACAGACGTCAGCTTTCGCCCGCGCACCAACGCGGCCATCCAGTCCCCCAGCCCGCCGCCTTCCGTTCGCCGCAAGTCGCCCCAGCCCTTTCGCCAAATGCCGTCCGGGATCAGCCTGATGTGAAGTACTGATCCTTTGAAACCTGAAACTTGAAACTTGCAGCTGATTCTTTGTGGAAAACCGGTTCTCAATCTCGCACCAAGCCCGTCATTGCTAGGGATACAACATATGGTGTTTCCCTCTTGACAGCCACTATTTGAGGGAGTAACTTTGCAATCCCAAGGTCATGAATTCCGCCTCACGGGAATGGGGCGGGATTCCTAGAGAAACGTAAGACCGGCGGCACATTTCCGATGTTGAGGTGACTCGGTTCTGGCCCGCTGGATGACAGGCGAGGCGTCCGGGCTTTCGGATCCGTAAGCTCGGCGCCGACACCTAAAACGAAACTTAACCTTCTGGTTTCCAGAATCCAGGAAGTCGGAAGCAGAGAAGCGCGGTGGCGTCCCGTTCCTCCCCCGGGGCGCGGCATTTGTGGTAGCTCAGCAGTGCAATCAGTAACTGCCGGTCAGAGGACGAAGGGAACCTCCTTGTTTTCTGCCTCTGCAGCCGAACCCAGGAGCCCAACATGGAAGGTTTAACTCGCCTGGTCGCAGATTCTTTGGCGCGCCACGGTTTCGATCGTCCCGTGGACTTTCGGCGCCTGCAATGGTCGCGCTGGTTCCGCTGCGATTCCCATCACAGCCTCCTCTACGTCCCCAGCAAACCCGGCGTCTTCGCCCTGGCCGAAGAAATCCTAGCCTCGACAGATGCTTGTGTAGGGACGGACGCATTCGTCCGTCCCGGCGGTGAAGCCGCCGTCCGACAGCAGCTAGCTCCACCGGCCCAATCGAAGCCGGAAGCAAGCCACAAACGCATGCTAGCCGTCACCCAATTCTTCGAACACGACGACATGGCCTTCGTCCTCGACCGCATGCTCTCGCGCCCCAATCCCATGCGCGCCCGTCTCGAGTCGGGCCGCTATTTCGTTCGCTTCGTCGTGATCGAGGATCAGCTCCAGCGCCGCACAGTTTCGAGCGCCCTGAATCAATGGATCGTTTCCGCAGCCGAGAAGGCCAGCGGCCTCGGATCCCAGTTCGCCACTTCCCTGGAGCTAACGCCCGCCACCGAATACGTGGCGCGGACGCCCTCGTCCGCGACTGCTGGCGGCGCAACTCCACTCGCAGCGGCCCCACAACTCGATTCCGGCGCCGCCGCCAACATTCACTGTCCACCCATTTTCCCCTCCGGCTTCTGACCGAGGCCCCTGTGGAGGCGAGATGTAGAAGGGCGGCGCTTCAGCGCCGCGTTCGACAATTTTGGGAAGGGCGGCTTCAGCCGCTGAAGGAGCCGCGAAGCGGCGCAAGAATGCAGCCCACGGCGCAAGCCGTGGGTTGTAGAAGGCAGAATAACCAGCCCCGAAGGGGCGAAAGAAACGATCTTTACAACGCAACCCCGTTTTCAATTCGAAACCGATTCGCCCGTTCGCTGGCCGGACGCCCGAATCGGCCGCACCACCCGTAGAATCTAATATTTAGGAGAGCCCCTGATGGCAGAACTAAAGACCACAACCGACCCCAAGACCGCCGCTCCGTCCCCCACGACTACTCCGACGCAGAAGAAGAAGTCCCCCGGGCTCTCCTTTCGCCGCCTGTTCACCAAGCCCGGCGTCTCGCCCTACGACGAAGTCGAATGGGATCTCCGCCTCGCTCAGATCACCGACTCCCATGGTGGGGTCATCTTCGAGCAGAAGGACGTCGAAGTCCCCAAAGATTGGTCCATGACCGCGACCAACATCGTCGCCTCGAAATATCTGCACGGCAAGCTAGGCACCCCCGAGCGCGAAACCGGCGCCCGCCAGCTCGTCGCCCGTGTCGCCGAAACCATCCGCGACTGGGGACAAGCCCAAGGCTATTTCAAGACTCCCGAAGACGGCGCGACGTTCCACGACGAACTCGTCCACATCCTCGTCCGCCAGTACGCGGCCTTCAACTCGCCCGTCTGGTTCAACGTGGGATGCGACCGCATCGAGCCCAACTCCGACGGCCGCAACTGGCACTGGAACCAGCAGACGCAGCAAGTCGAATTCGGGGTCACCGGATACTCCAAGCCCCAGTGCTCCGCCTGCTTCATCAACTCGGTGAAAGATTCGCTAGACTCGATCCTCACTC
>Ga0187805_10000015_pt1 | contig 66583 bp, 56 predicted proteins | sample NC_wetland_sal_i_6_FD_132965 | JGI IMG/M metagenome (GOLD analysis project Ga0187805, IMG submission 132965) | Wetland sediment microbial communities from Neuse River Estuary, North Carolina, USA - Control_5 | ecosystem: Environmental > Aquatic > Freshwater > Wetlands > Sediment | place: USA...
GCCAGGGGAATTTTGGTTCTGTCGATGGTGATCCGCCCGCCGCCGATCGTTACACCGAAGCCAAACTCGCGCAGGTTTCAAATGCGCTACTCGAAGATCTCGACAAAGATACCGTCGACTTCCATCCCAATTACGACGGCAGCGAAGTCGAGCCTGACGTTCTTCCCGCTCGCATCCCGAACCTGCTGATCAACGGCTCCGACGGAATCGCCGTCGGCATGGCGACAAAAATTCCGCCGCACAACCTGACCGAAATCGTCGATGCCACCATCACGCTGGTCAACAATCCCAACGCTCAACTGGCCGAAATTCTGAAGTTCGTTCAAGGCCCCGACTTCCCCACCGCCGGCATCATCCACGGCCGCTCGGGAATTTTCGAAGCCTACCGCACCGGCCGCGGACGCTTCATGATGCGCGCTAAAGCAGCCATCGAAACCTTCAGTAAAGATCGCGAAGCTATCGTCGTCACCGAAATTCCTTATCAGGTAAACAAGTCGACTCTGATCAAGCGCATCGCGGCGCTGGTTAACGATAAGGAGATCGAAGACATCTCCGACGTTCGCGACGAATCCGATCGCGACGGCATGCGCATCGTGGTCGAGCTCAAGCGCGGCGCCGAACCTCAGATCGTTCTCAACCAGCTCTTCAAGCATACGGAGATGCAACAAGGCTTCTCCATGATCCTGCTCGCGGTGGTCAACGGACAGCCCCGCGAAATGGGGATCATCCAGACCATCAAATATTTCATCGAGCATCGCGTCGACGTCGTCCGCCGCCGCACTGCCTACCTGTTGCAGAAGGCGAAGGATCGCGAGCACATCCTCGAAGGATATTTAAAGGCTCTCGACCACCTCGACAACGTCATCACCATCATCCGCGCCAGCGCCAACCGCGCCGATGCCCGCGAAAACTTGGTTCAGTACTTCGGCGGCAAAAAGATCGACATCAACACTACCGGCCGCGCTCCCCGGGTCGATCCCGAAAAGCCTTTCACCGCCAAACAGGCTGACGCCATTCTCGAACTGCAGTTGCACCGCCTGACCAAGCTCTCGATCGATGAGATTTCCAAAGAGCTCACGGACATTCGCGACAGCATCGCCGAATACGAATCCATTCTCGGCTCCGAGAAAAAGCTGCGCGGCGTCATTATCAAAGAGCTCGAAGAAGTTAAGAAGTTATACGGAGACGATCGCCGCACGCGCATCGAAGACGAAGCTGCTGAGATCGTTCTGGAAGATCTCATCGCCGACGAGCAGGTGGCCGTCACCGTCAGCCACTCCGGCTACATGAAGCGCACGCCCATCTCCACCTATCGCATGCAGCGCCGCGGCGGCACGGGCCGCACCGGCATGAAGACGCGCGAGGAAGATTTCGTCGAGCATCTCTTCATCGCCTCGACGCACGCCTACATCATGATCTTCACCAACAACGGCCGCGTTTACTGGCTCAAGGTCTACGAAGTCCCTGACGTCAGCGCCGCCGGACGCGGCAAGCACATTGGCAATCTCGTCGGTCTGCAGCCCGGCGAGACCGTGAGGACCATGGTCGCAGTGCGCAATCTCGAAGAGGAAAATAAATACGTCTTCTTCGCCACGCGCAACGGTCTCGTGAAGAAATCCGAATTGCGCGAGTTCATGCACGTGCGCTCCAACGGCATCAACGCCATCGGCATCGAGCAGGGCGATGAACTCGTCGCCGTCCGCATCACGAATGGCAACCAGATCGTCTTTCTCGCCTCGCACGAGGGCATGGCCGTGCGCTTCGACGAAAGCCACGTTCGTCCCATGGGCCGCGGCGCCTTCGGCGTCTGGGGAATCGACCTGGAAAAAGACGATTACGTAATCGGCATGGCGGCAACCGCCAAACCCGGCACGGAACCTGTCGGAACAGCCGGCACAGAATCTGTAGGAACGGCCGCCTCGGCTGTTCCCGGCACTTCAGTGCCCGAGCCTGAAGTCATCGACGTGGCGATCAAAGGAGATCTCATCCTCTCCGTCACCGAAAACGGATTCGGCAAGCGCACGCCCGCCGAGTCGTACCGCCTCACCAACCGCGGCGGCAAAGGTGTCATCAACCTCAAGACCACTGAACGCGTCGGCAAAGTTGTCGGCATCGCTCAGGTCGATGACAAGTCCGAAGTCATGCTGATCAGCCACTACGGCAAAATCATCCGCATGGATTCAACCACGATCCGCGAATCAGGCCGCAACGCCCAAGGCGTCCGCCTCCTGAATCTGGAGCCAGGCGACAAAGTAGCGGCAGCGGTAGTGATCGCGCCAGAAGAAGAACCAAACGGCAACGGCGGCACGCTGATTCAATAATGCACGTGCGTCAGTCGATTCTCGGACCGGTGGCGGTTCAATCCAGGCGCACAGTGACCGGCATCGACATCGGCACGCTGGTACGCCGCCTGATCTTGTTCGACAGGACTATCGTCAAATCCGTGGGCCTCTACGAGGTCCCCTTCCTGGTAAGGACCTTCCACTCAACGGGACTCACGGAACTAGTGAATTCCGGGCTATTGAGTTTCGCCTGCCCTTCCACCTTCCTGATCGTCGATCTTAAACGAGGCGGTTTCCGACACCTGCCACCGAACCACTTCTCTTTCGCTTTCGGATCGTCAGGTAATCTGGAAGAGGCTCTGAGACGGGGATTTAGGGGATTGCAGGGCATTCCCGGCCTCCGGAATGCGGAGCGCACGGGGCTCGAAGATCTGATTCTGAAGTCGGTTCTACCTCAGCCGTCCAACTACGGGCAAGATTTGCTAAATCAGATTGACGGCGACATCCGCACAAATACTCCAGCCCTGAAGTTAGCGCTGGTAGAGCGCCTAAGGTCGGAAGAGGGAACGCGGGACCTCTCTTTGTCTGGCTTCTCAGTGCAGGTCGAAGAGACTAGTCCGCGGGTCTTTCATATTAGGACTCCCCTCGCCTCGTACGGACTCGCCCCCGAAAAATCGCACGCGCTTTTGGAAAAGGCCCTCATGGCAGTCTGCAATCTTGACCAGCGCCTGGCGGACATGCAAGCCTACTCAGCCATTACCGGCTTCCTTGATCATGAAGCAAGTCTCCTATTCGGTCGCTTGTCCGGAGTCATCGCCCCGTTAAACCCGAGCCGGATAGAAGACCAGTTTCAGAGGGTTATCGAGCTGGCCGATGTACCTGACTTCAAGGAGGGGCAGGAGATAGACGTGGAGCGACTGTTGAAAGCACGCGACAGCGCTGAATGTCGTGAGTTCCGTGAGTGGCTTACCTCCGCAGCCGACATGAGTGACGACGAGGTCAAGCATATGGTGGCCACCATAAGAAGCAAAATGGGATCGATCGCCGCCAGCAACCCCGGCAAAATAGTCCGATTCGCGACGACGACGGGGGTAGGATTGATACCGGTTGTAGGACCGATTGCGGGGGCAGTGGCAGGCGCGATAGATACTTTCCTCGTTGAGCGCGTGTTCCCGAAATCCGGTGTGGTCGCCTTCCTAACGGAAACCTACCCCTCTTTGTTCGTATCACCGTAGGGCGGAGCCGGGTGACCAATCCTTCTGGGTGCGCTGACGGCCGGGTGCCCCGTTCTTGCGCCTTTTGCCGACGACGAGAGCTTTTGGCTGAATCCTTATGCGACGTGATCCTGAAACGAAATCTGTCCCCAACCCGCATTCACCTTCACGGGACAAGCTTCGTGAGGAGCGATAACTACTCGAATCGGAGAAGTAGATCTAGGAGGGTGAAGCATGCGTCAGGCCGGAAGGGCTATTACTTGCGAATGACCACAAGGATACTACAATGCTTGCATGTCAAGCACTGATGTTAGTTATAGTAAGGGAACAGAACAGGCCCCTCCGAAACCGGAGATCAGCCCATCAAGGCAGTTCACAGGCGATAAAGCTCGGAGACTTCTATCAGACCTAGCTCCGTTTGCTGACTCGCTGTCTAAGGGGGTTGCCGGTCTTGCGATTGCCATGTATGTATGCGGTTTTCTAGTAGTTTCGCTGCATCATGCCAATTACGGGTTCGTTGGCACGAATCCCTTCCGCCCGCGTATCTTGGCGGCGGGTGCATGGTTTATGTTCTTCACGGTGATTCCTGTTGCAATTGCGATTAGGTATAAAGAGCGATCGTGGGTTTCATTCATCGGGAGCCTCGCGTTTGTCTTGCTGCTCTTTTATGGAATTAGCAATGTGCTCTTCTATTTACTATTCGACTTACGAAATCCAGCTTCAGTAAGCCCCTACCACCGTTGGTCGTATTGGGCATGGGGAGCCGCAACTCTTGTTGCTGCCGGTGTGTATTTATATGCGTCAAATTCGAAGAAGACTACGGCCAACTTTCTGGCTGTGACATCCGGTGCATACGTTCTGTTTACTCTGGGTATGCGATTGCAGGCGTACCTAATCATGCATGACTTCGAGTCAGGTGACCTTGCGCTCTGGTTCTTCGCCATCTTTGCGATCACAGTGTTGCAGCTTAAGAGCAAACCCGGCGACTACTCTGGCGAGAGGATAAAAGGGTTAGGGGTCGATCTTGGACTGCTCTTTCTGATTCTTTTCGTCTTTGGGCACCACTACTATCCGCACATCAAGTCATCGTGGGGTGGTGGTGCTCCCGTCTCTGTCACGATCTACTTCTCGAAGGATTCCGCGATTAAACCAAATCAATCCATTTCAGCGCAGTTGGTCGAGGAGTCGGACGAGGGCTTTTATGTGGTGGGTCAGAAAGATACTAGAGCGCTATTCGTTCCACGCAATGCAGTGTCCCTCGTTTATTTTTCGGACAGCATTTCGGATTCTTCGCTTTTAACCAGTGGGAACAAGTAAGTCCAGATTTCGCGAGGGGAAAAGATGCCAAATCGTCCCCCTCTCGCGGTGTCGATATCGACTTGCTTAGGACCCTGCCCTGTCACGGCATCTTTTTCTGAGTACCGCCTCCGCACTGCTGCAGTTCGCTCCTACTCTTGGTGAGCATATTCCAGTTTTCCCGGTAGCCTTCGTAGCAATAGCTGGCCTTTTTTGCCGGCGGGACTACGGGGCACAGCGCGGCCATGGTTTTTCTTCGTTTGCCCAGCAGCAATACCGCCGGGATCAGATACCAGGCGTTTTCGGGAATCACGTACGCGGCGAAGACGTCGATCTGCTCGATCGAATAGTCACATTTTTTCAGGTGGTTGGGGAGGAACATGCAGCGATAGCCCGCGCCGGACCTGGCGGTCGTGGATTTGACCTGCACGCGGAGATAGTTTCCTTCTTGTTCGATGCCGACATCGTAGGCCTGCATGTCTCCCCACGGCTTACTGACGGCAAAACGGCGCTGGGCAGCCGCTGCCATGAATTGCAACTCGACCCATTCGCCGCGCTCCTTAAAATTCGTGAATTTCTCCCAATATTTCGTACTGCGCACGCCCCGCCCCCGTGACCCGAAAAACACAAAAGGCGCGACCATGGGCCGCGCCTTATTCCTTCAATTGTTGCCTACATATCCAGAATATCAAGTTCGGAGGGGTAAATGTAACATCGATCCGACCTTTATATTTGGCTTGATTTCAGGCGGTTAAGTCCGATCGTGTAGTTTCTGCCTATTGACAAGATTTCGGAGGAACCGGCTCTTTGCGGGAAAGGTCCCAGCGTTATGCGACGCGATCCCGGAACAAAATCTCTCCCCAGCCAGCATTCACATGCACAGGACCGGTTTCATCCAGAAGATAGTGGCGATAACTGCTCCAGTGCCATTGCTCCGGCAACTCCACCAGTCCGCGTTTCACAGGATTACGATGCATGTACCGCAACTTCTCGACCCGCTTCTTCAATGCGACAAGCCCTTAGATCCGTGGAACTTTCTATCCCGAAGCAGACGTGCTTACGCAGCCCGCGCCATCACCGGCTGTGTGCAGTGCGAACACCGCTTCGCATCGAGCGGAATCTCGCTCAGGCATTCCGGGCACTTCTTGGTCGTCGGATCCGCCGGCGCCGGATCCTTCCGCATCCGCGCCACCAGCGCGTTGATCGGAGTCACCACAAAAAAGTAAACCGCCGCCGCAATCAGCACAAACGATACGCACGCGTTGATGAACTCGCCCACCAGAAACTTGCTGTTGTTTACCGAGAACTGGATCGCAGAGAAATCCGGCTGCTTCACGATCGCCGCAATCAGCGGTGTCAGCAGATCTTTGGTCATCGCCGTAATGACCCCGCCAAAAGCCGCGCCAATCACCACGCCCACCGCCATATCCACAACATTTCCACGCAGGATAAATTTCTTGAAGCCATCGAGCATAACGGTAGCCTCCAAATAGAAGTGCCGCCAATGTAAGGCACACTAGCCCAATGGTCAAGCCCGGAAGCCCGCTAATCGCTCATGTGGGGACGGACGCATTCGTCCGTCCAGCGAAGGCGAAGCCGAGCGTGTTGTTGTGGAAGAGCTGCAGGGTAGTGGAAAAGCGGCGCTTCAGCGCCGCGTGAATCGGTCAAAGCCGCGGGGGCTTTAGCCCCAGAAATGCGCAGTTAGCAGTAAAAAGAAAAAGCCCAGCGGAAGCGCCGGGCAACTTCGAGATAGGAGCGCAGCGCGCCCGCCTGGAGGGGCTAGTCCTCAGATCCGCATCGGCATCACGATGTACCGATACTTATAATCATCCCCTTCAGCCGGCCGCAACTGCCCGGCGGACTGCGGATCTTTTAACTCCAGCCGCACCTCGGCCGTGCCCGCTGCCTTCAGAAACTCCACCAGGTAGGCCGCATTGAATCCAATCGTCATCGGCTCGCCCGTATACGCGACCTCCAGCGAATCCTCCGACTCGCCAGCCTCGGTCGACGACGCCGAGATCTTCACTTCACCTTTTTCCAGCTTGAGCCGCACCGCGCGCGACCGCTCATCGGCAAACTGCGCCACGCGCAGGATCGCCGCATTCAATTCATCCGCATTCAGCGGAACAATCTTCCCGTTGTCTTTCGGCAGAACCGCCTCAAAGTTCGGGAACTGTCCCGTCAGCTGCCGCGAAGTCAGCAGCCTCGATCCAATGCGGAAGAACAGCGTGGACTCATCCTTGGCAAAGTCGATCGTCTCCGCGTCGGTCGAATCTAGCAGCGACTTCAACTCGTCCATCGCCTTCTTCGGCACCAGAGTCTTCATCTCGCCCGAAACGCCGTCGAACTTTTCCCCTGGACGCTCGCAGTGCGCCAGCCGATGCCCATCCGTCGCCACCATCGTGATCGATTCCGGCTTCAGCAGCATCAGCGCGCCGTTCAGCGTGTAGCGCGACTCTTCATTCGAAATCGCAAATCCCGTCCGCGCAATCAATCCCCGCAACACCTGCGCCGGAATCTTGACCACCCCCGACGTAGGAAACGCCGGCAGGCTGGGAAAGTTTGATTTCGCCATCCCCACCATCTTCGTGTTCGATCGCCCGCAGCGAATGCTCACCCAATGATTTTCCAGCAGCTTGATCGTGATATCCGCATCCGGCAGCAGTTTCACATAGTCATGCAGCTTCCGCGCCGGAATCGTGCACGACCCTTCCTTCTTCACCTTGGCTGCGCACGACGTCCGCAGGCTTAGATCCAGGTCCGTCGCGGTCAGCGACAGCCGGTCTCCCGCCGCCTCAAATAAATAATTGGATAGGATTGGAATCGTAGTCTTGCGTTCGACTACACCCTGCGTGGCGGTCAACTCACGAAGCAATTCGAATTTGCTGACCGTGATCTCCATCGTCCCCGCGGCAACGGCGGCTTCCACCGGCATACTGTCCATCTCCCCGATACAACTTGCCATCTTCAATGATTTGGGAAGGGCGCGGCTTCAGCCGTGCCATCGGACCTCAGATTTGAACCGGGGCTTTAGCCCCTGAGGTGACCTTCCAAGCCAAACCATTCCTCGTGCTACTTCTGGTACTACCTTATATCAAATACAAAACCTATTAAACCAGCAGTAACAGTAGGCCCTGCGGAGAAGTGGAAATCTCGGCCAACTCACCTGTTCTCACCAGCTTCCCGGCCCACCCCTGATGTTAGAAATCGGTCCCGAACTCTTCGGTGCTCCCACTATAAAAAGCTCACCGTCCCGATTTCACCCGCGCCCTGCACAGCTTCCACATCTCATTCACAGCCGCCTGCAAGGAAGACTGTATTGCAAAGTGGAAATCTCCACGCCACCCGCGGTTTACCCGCCTAATTGTTCAGTCAGCTTATTGATCAACCTGTTCAAATCTTTATCGTTCTTGCGGACCTCTTCAATCTTCTCCACCGAGTGCAGCACGGTCGTGTGATGCTTGCCGCCAAACTGCCGTCCGATTTCCGGCAGCGAAGCCTCCGTCAACTGCTTTGCCAGGTACATCGCAATCTGCCGTGGATACACGATCGCCCGCGAATTATTTTTCGCCTTGATCTCCACCAACCGCAGCCCGAATTGTTCCGCCACCATCTTCTGAATCGATTCGATGGTGACCTTCCGCGCCTGCGAATCAATAAAGTTCTTCAGCACCTGCTGCGCGTACGGCAGCGTGATCTCCGCCCCAATCAGCGACGAATGCGCCACCAGCCGGATCAGCGCACCTTCCAACTCGCGCACGTTCGACCGGATATTCTGCGCCACATACAGCGCCACGTCCGTCGGCAGCGTCACCTTTTCCTGCTCCGCCTTCTTCTGCAGGATCGCCACCTTCGTCTCCAGGTCCGGTGGCTGTATGTCGGCAATCAGTCCCCATTCGAACCGGCTGCGCAGGCGGTCCTCAATCTCCGCCAACTCCTTCGGCGAGCGGTCGCTGGCGATCACGATCTGCTTCATCGACTCGTGCAGCGCGTTAAACGTATGGAAAAATTCTTCTTGCGTCCGCTCCTTCTGCGCCAGAAACTGGATGTCATCGATAAGCAGCACATCCACTCCGCGGAACTTGTCCCGGAAGCTGATCATCTTGTCGTAGCGCAGCGAGTTGATCATCTCGTTGGTGAACTTCTCGCTCGACACGTAGCAGATCGCCGCCTGCGGCATCCGACGCTTGATCTCGTGCCCGATCGCCTGCATCAGGTGCGTCTTCCCCATACCCACGCCGCCATACAGGAACAGCGGGTTGTACGCCTTCGACGGACGCTCCGCCACCGCCTGGCACGCCGCGTGGGCAAACTGGTTTCCGCTGCCGATCACGAACGCGTCAAAGGTGTAGCGCGAATTCAATTGCGCCGCGCCATCCCAGTCAAACCGCGCTTGCGATGGAGCTCCGCTCGCCGGCGAAGCCGAAAGGCCGCCATCATGACGCATCGGAGTCGCCGCCGGATCGTCTTCCGGCGTCACAAACTTCACGTCGTTGAACCCCAGGCCCAACACGTCAATGGCTTCTTGGATGAGGTCCGCGTACTTATCGCCCGCGTGGCGAAACTCAATCGTCGGCACTCGCACGAACAGAATGCCTCCACTCGCATGGCTGTACCGCGTCGGCTTCAGCCACGTGTCGTACGAGTGCCGGTTGATTTTCTTTTCCAACGCATCGAGAATGCGCGCCCATGGGTTCGGAGAAATTGTTGTAGTTGTAGCTGACATATATGAAATATTTTCACCAAGCGGCGCCCCTGGCGGCTGGTAATCGGGCGCCTGTCTAAACTGCCGTTTATGAGAAGCTGGAACCGTTAATTTTACTGCGGAATGCGCCTGTTTTCTCGTCGGACTGAAAATTTCCTCGAAGTCCCAAAGGAGGACCAGTCCGGCATACTAGCACAGATTTTTTTGTCGTGTGGAAATCTTCAGCTGGAATTTTTCCGCGAGCTTCTATTCATCACCCGAACGCATCGCGCTGTCAAGTGCCGCGCAAGTAACTGCCGCGCGGACAGTGCACTAAATCAAGCGATTTCGGAGTCGCGCAGAAAAAAATGAGCGGCGAAAATGTAGCCGCGGACGCATTCGTCCGCAGGAGTTTTCCAGACGGCCGCCCCCTCCTCCAATTCCTCCGATCCTCTGTGCTCCTCAGTGTCCCCCGTGGTGAGATGTTGATCTCGTATAATGCCGCTCTACCTCCGACGCATACCGCCTCCCCACGCTCTCTCGATTCTCCGCCAGCCACTCGCTCAACCGCGTGCTGCCCGTGGCCGCTCCCTCCGGCGCCAGCAAGTTGCTCATCAGCCCGCGATATTCTTCCCACGTGAGCACCACATCGCGCACCAACCATCCCGTCACTAGTGTCGACAGATATGCAACGACCGTAGGCACATGCACGGTGCGAGTTCTTCGTTCGAGCTCCCGCGCGATCATCCGCACCAGTTCCTCGAAGCGGAATGTCTCCGGCCCCACCGCATCGCGCACGCTGTTCCCGAGCTCAGCCACACTCGCAACCAGCAACCGCGCCATGTCCTCCACATAAATAGGACGAATCCCGTACTGCCCATCTCCCGGAATCCCGAAGACAGGAAAATGCCGCACAAACCACGCGATATTGTTGATGAGGATGTCCTCCGCCCCGAAGATGACCGTCGGCCGCACAATGGCATAGGACATTCCTGACTCGCGCACCATCCGTTCCACCTCAGCCTTCCCCCGGTAGTACGCCAGCGGCGACTCCAGCGACGGCTTCGCAATGCTGACGTGCACGATGCGCCGGACGCCGGCCTCCCGCGCTGCCTCAATCAGAATCCGGCTGTTGCGCACCGCGGTTTCGAAGTTGACTCCGCCGCGCGGAAATCTTACCCAGTACGTATTGATCAGCGTCGATATTCCAGCCAAACTTCGCCGTAGTTCGTCCGGAAGCTCAAAGTTGTAAGGAAACACCGCGACGCGATCCCCAAACGGATTCACCCGCCCCGTGTGCGACGTCAGCGTCCGCACCAGGTATCCCGCATCCAACAAAATCCGCGTCGCATACTTGCCCGTGTAGCTGAAAGCCCCGGTGATCACAACGCTCTCAGCCACTCGGCTCCTCCTCATGTCACCTTCATCGAATTGTCATCCTGAGCGAAGCGTGAACGCCGGTATGGCGCTCACGCGCAGTCGAGGACCCCTACCCATCATCCGATCGCCGTTTCCGATAGCGGCATGTAGCCCCGGACGCATTCGTCCGCAGGGATTTTGGATCCGGAGGCCAGCGAAACCCATACTTTCCACCCGGCTCAACTCGCCTTCTTCTCGCGCGAAGCGCCGCCCGACCGCGCGAGCACGCAACCCAGAAGCACGACCGATCCCGTCAATCCCAGCAGTCCCGACTTCAATTGATCGGCCAACGCAAACATCGCCGGCTCCATGGGCCGGGGATCTGGTCTTCCCGAGACTGCGAAGACGGCAGTAACCAGCCCCATTCCGACCATCGAAAAGTCCGACCAGAACTGCGCACGCCCTTCGTTGCCGCAAACGTCCAGCAAAACTCGCTTCAGCGGGCGCCGTAAATATCCAACCATGCCCCACCCCATCGCCAGGATCATGACCGCTCCAATGACAAAAACGGTGGTCGCGTCCATATGAGCTCCTCCTGTGCCCAACATATATGTCAGATAGTTCTGTACAAAAAGAACCCAACGACCAAAAAAATTTACCCCGCCTTCTTCCTCACCTTTGCTCCCATCCGCAGCAGTTTCCTCACGGTCCCAGTCGGCAGGCTCTTCATCTGGTCGTGCAGCTCTGTCACCGCCTCGAAGAATCCCGCCATGGCCTCCAGCCGCTCCCGCGTGTAATTCGCGCCCGGCTCTTTCGGATCCAGGTCCCCCAGGCACCGCCGCAGCATCTCCCGCGTCGGATCGATCTCTCTTCGCTTCCTCTGCTCAATCACCAGCCGGAACATCTCCCACACGTCCTTCATCGACTCGTAGTGCTCCCGCCGGTCCCCCAGCACGTGCACCGCTCGCACAATCCCCCACGTCTCCAACTCGCGGATCGACGTGCTCACATTCGATCGCGCCACGCTCAGTGTCTCCGCAATCTCCTCTGCGGGCAGCGCCCGCGGCGACAGGTACAGCAGCGCGTGGATCTGCGCCACCGTCCGGTTGATCCCCCACCGCGTCCCCATCTCGCCCCAGTGAAGGATGTACTGCTTCTGCAATCCTGTAAGTTCTGCCATATATTTCAGTACGAACTGAATATACTGAATGATCCGTCTTTTGTCAAGCGCTCCCATGCAGAAAAGTGCAGCTTCCCTGCGCGGAATGAAAAACATTGCCAGTCACCAAATCGCCGTGTACGATGTCTCGCCGCTTTTGGGCGATTGAGGGGGGAAATCTTTCGTTCCAGGAGTTACCAATGACTCGGAAGTTGTGTCTGCCTTTTGCCGCTTGCTTCGTTCTCGCGTTCAGCATGGCGCTGACCGCTCAGGTTCCAATCACTGTCTATCCCGATCCCATCCAGTTTGGGACCATCGGTCTGAACTCCACCGGCTATCCCGTCACCATCTTTCTCAGCAACGTCACCACCAACGCCGCGAATGTTACCGGCATGAACATTTCCGGCACCGCCGCCAGCGACTTCGCATTTTACGGTGCCAATTGCGTCACCACCATCAGCGGCGATCAAACTTGCCAGATGGATATGACTTTCACTCCCTCCGCGAGGGGCAATCGCGTCGCCACTTTGAGCATCGCCGTCGTGGGCCTCTCCTCGCCCATCAGCATTCCCCTGCAAGGCACCGGCGGAAACCCCGTGCCTACGCTTACTTCTTTGTCTCCCGACTCCGCCTATACGGGAAGCCCCAGTCTCACTCTTACCATCCACGGTTCCGGATTCATGTCCACCTCCGTCGCATACTGGCAGAACAACCCGCTCACTACTTCTTACGTGAGTCCCACCCAGATCAAGGCTCAGGTCCCCGCTTCTGACCTCACCCAAAACTCTAGTGAGTCCATCTATGTCGGCAATCCGCAGCCTGGCGGAGGATTTTCCGCATCCCTCACCTTCAACGTCATCGCGCTCGATCCTTACTTGAGCAGCGCGTCGCCTACTTCCATTGTCGCCGGAGCCGCTCCCAGCCCCATCATTCTCAGCGGCAGCAATTTCATGAATGGAGCCACCGTCCTGTGGAACGGCAAAACTCTGCCCGCCACCTACATCAATTCCGGACAACTCCAGTTCCAGCCCACCTCGGCCGAACTATCGACTGCCGCCATCGTGCAGCTGGCTGTCTCTAACCCGCAGGCCGGGGGCATCTCTTCCGCCGTCGACTTCAACGTTACCTATCCTGCCAAGATTACGATCCTCGATCTGCCGGCCAACGACCTGGTCTGGGATCCCTTTGCGCAGCGCATTTACGCCTCGCTTCCCAGCAGCTATGGCTCCAGTGGCAATACCGTCGCCGTCATTAATCCCGCCAGTGGCGCCGTCGGCGCTTACCACTTCGCGGGCAGTGAGCCCAACCAGCTGGCCCTTTCCGGCGATTCTCATTTCCTCTACGTGGGCCTGAATGGCGATGGTTCCGTGCAGCGATTCATCCTTCCCAAGTTCACTCGTGATATCAACGTCAGCCTCGGCAGCCCCCAATACGGCGGTGGACCCAACCTGGCCGCGAGTCTCCAGGTTTCTCCTGCGAATGACCATACTTTTGCAGTCGCCATGGGCTCTGGCGGTTGCTGTAGCGGAGGTCCGCTCGAGTTCTTCACCGATTCCACCTTGCTGCCCGATTCGATTACCTATCCCTCCATCAATGACATTGTTTTCTCCAGCGGTACTACCCTCTACGGTTTTGACAGCGGCACTCTCACCCAGGTCGCCGTCAGCTCTACCGGAGGAACCGTGGTCACGCAATGGAACAGCCTGGTTGACGGACAAGACATCTACTACGACGCAGGCCTCATCTACAGCAGCGACGGACAGGCATTCAATCCCGGCACCGGTTTGCTCGTCGGCACCTACGACGTGACCGGCGCTTGCTGCGGCAGCTCAACTCAGGTCCTGCCCGATCAGACGATTAATCGAGTCTTTGCCATCGGAAACAGCAGCTTTTTCGGCAGTGCCTTCGCCATCACCAGCTACAACCTTTCCCAATTCACTCCCTTGGGCCTCGCCAACTTGAGCCAGTTCACCGGGGCCACCATCCCTGTTTTTATTCGCTGGGGAAGCAACGGACTGGCCTTCACTCTGGAGTCAGGATGTTGCGGCGCTGCCACCAGCCAAGTTGTGCTCGTGCAAAGTCCCAGCATGCTGCTCACTGCTCCGAACTCCGCGACTCCCGCGCCGCTGCTCAGTTCGCTCTCTCCGGCCAGTGCGACTCACGGCGCGAGCAACACGCTCGTCACTCTCATTGGCTCTGGCTTTGTTCCTGGATCCAAAGTGACCTGGAATGGCACTTCGCTCTATGCGAACTACGACAACTCCACCCACTTGACGCTCTATGTGCCCGCGTCCGCCTTAGCCGTGGCCGGCACTGCGAGCGTGGTCGTCACCAATCCCGCTCTGGGAGGAGGCTCATCCACACATTCCTTCACCATCAACTGAACAGCAGGTCGCGTATCCCATCCTGACGTTGTGCAATAATGCGGCGTTAGGGTGGGAATTTCACTGCGTAAACGGGGATCCCTCAGTGCGCCGTTGAATTTGATGGATCGCTTAGGGTGATCAGCTTGCCCGGCGGAAAGTCCACCTCCGTCAGCGGCGCCTCCGGAGTCTGGTTGATAATGGTCAACACTTGGCCGCTACGCAGACCCTGAATTGTCAGGCTCTGACTCTCCACCGCAACTACCCGGTATTCCTCTTCAAAAAGTTCCTTCTTCCCCGCCTTCATACCGGATTGGGATGCAAAATCCCCTCCCGACGATTCCATCTAAATTGTAAAGGGGCCAATCTTAATCCCCGGGGGATCCCCGATGCTCGGCCCGCGGAACAGTCTGATCTTCGACTCCCCTGTGCAGTCGTGAATCTCCTCCGGAATCTTCCCCCACCTCCGTCTACAATCGGAACTCGATGAACCCGGCCCGCATCGCCGAGTTGTTGCAGCCGTTTCTCGAGGGACAATCTCTCAGCCCCGCGCAGCTTTCCAGTATATCGACATACATCGATATACTTCTCCGCTGGACCGCCCGCATCAATCTCACCGCCATCCGCGATCCGGAAGAAATCGTCACCCGCCACTTCGGAGAATCGCTCTTCGCCGCGGCCCATCTGTTTCCCTCAGCGTCCTCTGCGCTAGCCGTTGCAGTTCGCCCGTTTCCCCCTGTGTCCCCTGTGGTGGAAGCCGTTGCAGTGGCCGACTTCGGCAGTGGCGCCGGATTCCCCGGCCTCCCTATCAAACTCTGGGCGCCCCACATCTCTCTCACGCTGATCGAATCTAACCACAAGAAGGCCACCTTCCTCCGCGAAGTGGTCCGCGCTCTTACATTGACAGACGTCGATATACAAAACGTCCGTGCCGAGACCTTGCCGGCACGTGCCTACGACGTGCTCACTCTGCGCGCCGTGGAGCGGTTTGAGGCAATCGTCCCGGTCGCCGCCTCCCTGGTAGCCGATGACGGCCGCTTAGCCCTCCTGATCGGCGCTGCTCAGCTGGCGCAACTTCCAACCGCGCTCCCCCTCCACAACATCTCCGTACCTCTCCCGATCCCATCCTCGAGCTCAAGAGTGTTGGCCGTTGCGCGAAAGCGTCCTGGAATACAGACAAAAAGTGGAATGAATACATAAAATAGGCGGCCCACAGTGAGTCCAATAGCCAAATGCAGCGTAATATAGTCATTAAAGTGGGGAAGGCTGCATTAATTGCACCCGTTAGCTAACCGGCTTAAGGTAATCGCCTTGCGTCCACTCAGCCCGTACATCACTGATTAGCAACGCAGGCAAAGTGGTAAATGAATGCCGTATTGTCGATGTGTGTAATGCAAATCTCCTTACTGCTTTCAATAAGTGGGAAATAATAGTCCACTTAGCCTAAACAACTAACTAATAGATGCCGCCAGAACTACAATTCCAGAAGGAGAAATGTTCCTGCAGGAACATTTCTCATAAAACGAGAAAATGTAGGGACGGACGCATTCGTCCGTCCGGCCGCGCGAAAGCGTCGGCCCCAGACTCGCTTAACTAGGAACCAGTTCCCATTAACCCAGGACTAGCCCGCTAGGAGAATCGAAATGTCTCTGCAGGGCTTGCAGGGCTCATAGCGGGAATGTTCCCGCAGGAACATTCCAACGCAAATCGCCCCCCAAGCTTAGCGAACGAGATTCCTACTCCGAGGCAGGTCGCCCCAAGCTGACCTGATGTGCAAAATGTTCCTGCAGGAACATCCCCTGCCAAAGGGGGAGCCGCCCACGTATGCATGCCTTCTCCCCGTGGAATCGGATTGGAGCTCCGAAAGGGTGCCTCGGGCCCCGGCTGGGACGGGCGCGGTTCTGGACCGTTCGAGGACGCAATGTTCCCGCAGGAACATTCAACTCGAGATCAGCGCTGCTTCCGCGCGATCACGATGAATCCCACACAAGAATGTTCCTGCAGGAACATTGGACGCGTTTTGCACACACATTCACCTGCTTGCACAGCAGTTCTTCGTTGCAATTGAATTGCAAACCGCATTATTCTGCGAATGGCTCCGGTTTCTCCTGACAATTTCATATGGGACACGTTATCGCTGTTGCCAATCAAAAGGGCGGCGTGGGGAAGACTACGACTGCCATCAACCTGGCCGCGTCGTTCGCCGCCGCGGAAGTCAATACGCTGCTCGTCGATTGCGATCCGCAATCGAACGCGACCAGCGGCCTGGGCTTCGCCAAAGATCCTGAGCGCGTCAGCTCCTACCACCTAATGATGGGCGCGGCTACGGGTGAGGAAGCGCTGCTCGCTACGGAACTGGAGCAGCTCTGGCTGATTCCAGCGCACAAGAACCTGATTGGCGCCAACCTTGAACTGGTCGACGCGGACGCGCGCGAGTTTCGCATGCGGGAGGCGCTTGCGCCTTTGCGCGAGCGCTTCCAGTTCATCGTGCTGGATTGTCCGCCTGCACTCGATCTGCTCACGCTGAATGCTCTGGTCGCGGCCGACACGGTGCTGATTCCGATGCAGGGCGAGTACTTTGCCCTGGAAGGCATTAGCGAACTGCTGGACACGATCGAGCGCATCCGCGCGGGACTCAATCCTGAGTTGGGTATTGAGGGCGTGGTGCTGACCATGTTTGATGAGCGCACCAACCTGGCGCAGCAGGTCATGGCTGAGCTGCAGAATTTTTTTGGCGAGAAGCTGTGTCGCACGACGGTGCCGCGAAACATACGGCTGGCCGAAGCGCCGAGCCATGGCAAGGCGGCGCTAGTTTATGATCCGCGGTCGAAGGGCGCGGAGAGCTATATACGGCTGGCGAAGGAGATCATTGAGAGACAGCCTTCAGCTGTCAGCTCTGCGCCGTCAGCTACGGAGCCTCTCGCCACCCTTCCGGCGTCAGGGCAGGCTGCGGGCACAGGAGAACCTAGGGAAGAGGCGGCGGTGGAGGAGATTCCAGCGGCTGGGGAGATGGACAAGAGCGCGTAGCATATTGATGTACGTCTATCTATTAGATTGATGTGCGTCGATATGTAAAATAGACGTTCGTCAATCTTGTCGGAAGTGGGATTGCATCGGTCCTTTGGGGTCCAAAGACGGGCCCTCAGGATGACGAGGCTGGATTCAGGTTGGCGGAGCTAGGATACGAGGACAATTATGACTACGGCTGCGGCGGGGAATGTTACGGGGCATGGCGGGGAGAAAGAGAAAGAGAAGATGGAGAAGCGCCGCGCCTTGGGGAGAGGGCTGGCCTCGTTGCTGCCGGGGCCGCGGGTGGTGAGTCCCACGCCGCCGGCTCCTGTGGTGAATGTTGGCGGCGGGGGCGCTGCCGGCACGCGGACAGGAGTGTCCGCGCCACACGTGTCCGCGCCACACAATCCGGCGCCGATTGAGATTCAAGCTGTGGTGGATGAGGCGGCGGAGGCCGAGCTGCGCTCGGCCGGACAGCCGGGGGCGGCTGTCCCCACAGGATCTATCTCCACTCCACCATTTATCTCCCCATCAACTTCTACTTCCCAGCCGGTTCCTGAATACGATTCGTTCACTGCTGATGTCGCGACGATTGGGGACGATCCCATTGTTGCGCGCGATGCTTTTGGGAAGCCGATCACAATTCGAGCGCAGGCGGAGACGCACTATCCGGGAAACCTGGTGGTGAATCTGGCGATCGCGGACATCGATAAGAATCCATTTCAGACGCGGTATGTGAATGACGACGACGCGCTGGAGGAGCTGGCAGATTCGATCAAGGTGAATGGGGTCGTACAGCCGATCATGGTGCGTCCGTCGGAAGATGAGGGGCGCTTTGTCCTAATTCTGGGCGAGCGGCGGCTGCATGCTTCGAAGAAAGCTGGGAGGACGCACATTCCGGCGATCGTGCGGCGGGTTCCGGCGCAGCAGGCGGCGGAGATGACGATCGTGGAAAACCTGCAGCGCGAGGACTTGAGTCCGCTGGAGCAGGCGGAAGCGTTTCGGGTGTTGAGCCGGGAATTCAATTTGACGCAGCAGCAGATTGCGGAGCGGGTGGGGCTTTCGCGGGCGTCGGTCGCGAACTACATGCGGTTGCTGAAGCTGCCCATCACGGTGATGGAGCTGCTGGCGCAAAAGAGCATCAATTTTGCCCAGGCGAAGGAACTGCTGAAGCTCGAGGACAACGACCGCATTGCGGAAGCGGCGATCTATGCAGTGAAAAAGGGCATGACGGTGGAGCAGATCGAGTCGCTGGTGCTGCGGATGGATGGGTTGCTGGATCCGATTCCAGGCATGCCGGGAGTGAAGAAGAAAGAAAATACCGGAGGCGCGCGGTGGGTCGATCCGAATGTGCGGGCGGCGCAGACGGATTTGGAGCGCATGCTGGGCGTGCGGGTGAGGATTCGGGATCGCAAAGGGAAAGGGAAGATCGTAATTGAATATTCGACCGTGGATGATTATGACCGCGTGGTGGAGATGTTGCGGGGCAGTGGGAAGAAGTAGGGGAATCTGGATGGTTAACTGGTGGAATTTTCGATTAGCTTTCTAGGCCCGGCTAGCCGGATTTCCGGCTGCTTTGGATCATTTGTGGGAAATCGAATGGGTGTTGTTTGCTATTTTTGATTTCCGGGCATCCTGAATCGATTCTGCATACAGAGAAACCTTTTAACCGCAGAGTGCGCTGAGGTTTCGCAGAGATCGCTGAGAATTCAGGCCTGCGCACGTGCGTAACTCTTCTTTCGCACCTTCGGGGCTTGAGCAGATCTTCCTATTTCTACCCACGGCTTGCGCCGTGGGCTGCATTCTTTCGCCGCTTCGCCGCTGGACAGCCGAGGGGTGGCTGTCACCACAAAAGTCTCTGATCGACGACCACGGCACACTTATCGCCACCGGAGCTGCGGCCCGGTACTTCTGGGCCGGGCTCGGGTTAGCACGCTCGCTTGCTCGCTGGACGGACGAAGGCGTCCGTCCCTACATGGGCTGAGGCGGTCCCACAAGCTCTCACCGTTTCCCTCATTGCGCGGGTTGCGGGGAGGGCGGTGGGGCCGGTTGGTTGCGCAGTGGAGCTCCGCAGTAGGGGCAGTAGACATCGGTGAGGGCAACCAGGCGCTGGCACTGGGGACAGCTCGGACTCAGCTTGCAACTGCAGCGCGGGCAGAAGTTGAATCCGGGCTGAACTGCGTTGCCGCATTGCGGGCAGGCGCTGCGGAGGGGCTGGCGCAGGATGAAATAAAGGATAATGCCGAGCGCGTTGGGAATACAGACAGCGACGATGGTCCAAAGCAGCGGGCTCATGCCGCGGCGTTTGGCGTCGCGGTTGATATAGCCGATGAAGAGCAGAAAGCAGCCCGCGCCGAGACCGGCGGCTACGCCAAGCAAGGCTCGTCCCCAGGCAGGGGGCGCATCGTGATGGTGCATGAGAGCGATATTGAAAAACCATTGCGCGGCGACGAATACGATTCCGGCGAGCACCCATGCCCACGTCGGAACAATCTTAATTTCGGCAGTGATTCCGGTTGGTGGTTCGTTTTTTAGCTGCATAAAGTTGTCCACTTTCTTTATCTCCATTGGCCTGCGCGGTGGTGGTTCCAATGAGAGCCGCGAGCCATCAGCAGCGCGCTCACCACCAGAGCCGGAACGATCCAGAAAGAAACGAAGCCCGCCTGCCAAATCCAGTTGGAAACGCCGGCCCAGGAACCGATCCACTGAAAGGCGCGCCAGAAGAACGGAGTGGTGATGGTGGCGGAGAGTCCGACGAACAGGCAAGACAAACACACCAGCCAGGCACGCTCCTGTTGCTGATGCAGTTCGACAGACCGGGCCCGTACCCGCATCTGCGTCGAGCGAACCAGCTCGGAGTCGGCGGCGAGGGGATCGTTACGCAGGGAGCGAACGACGCGTCCGGCAGCTTCGGCATAATCGCGGCAGGCCGCGCACTCGGCGAGATGAAGGCGCAAGGAGCTTTCTTGCGCGGGAGAAAGACCTTCACCGAGAGCGATGAGCTGCCGGGCTTCTTCATGGGAGATTTGAGTCATGCCCTGGGTGCCTCCAGATGCGCCATAAGAAGGTTGAGGCCGCGATACAAGCGCGATTTTACGGTGCCGAGAGGCGCGGCGGTGACGGCGGCAATTTCGTCCAAAGCCAATCCATCCTGAAAGCGCAACACGATGGCCTCGCGGTATTCGGCGGGAATGGTGAGCAGGGCCGCGCTGAGGAGTTCAGCCTGCTGGCTTTGCGCCACGAGTTCCCAGGCCAGAGGGCGGGGATCCGTGGGTTCGAGCGGAGCGCGTTCTTCGTCGTCCATCAGACCGTCGAGGCTGAGGGGATTCTTCTTCCGCAAATGATCGATAGTGAGATTTCGGGCGACGGCGAAAAGCCAGGTGCTAAATTCACGGCGGCCGTCGTACTGAGAGCCGCGCTCGAGAACCCGAATCCAGGTCTCCTGGAAGAGGTCGCGAGCGAGTTCAGGATTTCCGCACAGGTAGATCAGGTAACGAAGAAGACGGTGCTGATACTGCTCGATGAGACGGTCGAGCAAGTCGGGATCACGGCGGCGTAGACCGCGAGCAATGGCGGTGGCTTCGGATTCCATCGCATTCAGGAGCCGATAAGCTAAGGCGTTCATGCTATCTGGATATACGGGCGAGGCGGGGAAAAAGATGCAGAGGGGCGGGGTTGAGGTAAGCTGTTCAGATTTAGGCAGATATTTGGAGGGCGAGGGGCGGAGCCGGATCTAGGGTGTTGTTGAGCATTCGGCTCCCCTGGATGTAATCTGTTCTTTCGCCCCTTCGGGGCTTTGCTCTTCTCTGGATTTCTAGCCACGGCTTGCGCCGCGGGCTGCATTCTTTCGCCGCTTCGCGGCTGGGACGGTCGAGGGCTGTCTCCACAAAACCTAACAAGCTGCGTGCAACTGGGCTGCTGGACGCTCGCTTTGCTCGCGGGGCGGACGAATGCGTCCGCCCCTACATGGAATCGCTCGCTGACGTTTTCAGCCTAGTGGGGAATCTTGTATGCTGAACGGACTTGGCGCTTTTTCCCTCCTATGAGTTTCGAACCGATTGAAAATTACGGCGTGATTGGGAACATGCAGTCGATTGCCCTGGTGGGCATGAACGGGTCGATCGATTTTATGTGCTATCCGGATTTCGATTCGCCGACGGTGTTTGCGGCGCTGCTAGACGACAAGAAGGGCGGCTGCTTCCAGATTGAGCCGCGGCTGAGCGGGATGCGGGTCCGGCAACTTTATTTACCGGACACGAATATCCTGCTGACGCGCTTTCTCGCCGAAGAGGGCGTGGCCGAGCTGACGGATTACATGCCGATTGAGAGAGACAGCAAACAGCCGAACGAGATCGTACGGACGGTGGCAGTGATCCGAGGGAACGTGCATTTCAGGATGCGGTGCCAGCCGCGATTCAACTACGCCAGGTCGAAGCACCGGGTGGAGATGGCGGAGGGATGCGCGCGATTTTTGCCGGAGGACGACGTCTCTCCCGCGATGTCGCTGTATTCCACGGTTCATTTGAAGGAAGAATCCGGCGACGTGGTGGCGCATTTCAGTTTGCGATCCGGAGAAAGAACGACCTTCCTGCTGGGCGGAGCGCGCGGGGAAGCACAGCATCCGGAGATGGAACTGATTGGGCGACGATTCCACGCGACGGCGCGGTTCTGGAAGACGTGGATTGCGCAATCGAATTACAAGGGGCGGTGGCGCGAGATGGTGCAACGGTCGGCGTTGATGTTGAAGTTGCTGATCAGCCGCAAGTACGGGTCGCTGATCGCGGCGCCGACATTTTCTTTGCCGGAAAGTATTGGAGGAGTGCGCAACTGGGATTACCGCTTTACTTGGCTGCGGGATGCGAGTTTTACGCTGTATGCGCTGATCCGGCTGGGCTTCGTGGACGAAACCCAGTCGTTCATTGACTGGCTGAAAGGGCGGCTGGGAGATGACGCGCAGCGCGGCCCACTGCAGGTGATGTATGGAGTGGATGGCCGGCAACAGCTGGATGAGTTCACGCTGGATCATTTGAGCGGATACGAGAACTCGCGTCCGGTGCGCATTGGGAATGCGGCGTACCAGCAACTGCAGCTGGATATTTACGGCGAAATGATGGACTCGATTTATCTGGCGAATAAATATGGACGTGCGATGACGCATGCGGGATGGCAGAACGTGCATCGCATCCTGGAGTGGTTGGGGAAAAACTGGCAGCGTCCGGATGAAGGCATGTGGGAAGTGCGGGGCGGGCCGCGGGAGTTTCTGCATTCGCGGCTGATGTGCTGGGTGGCGTTTGACCGGGCCTCGCGGCTGGCGCTGAAGCGGTCGCTGGCGGGGCCGCTGGAAGTGTGGCGGCGGACCCGGGATGAGATCCGGAACGACATTTTTGAAAATTTCTGGGATGAAGAGTTGCAGACGTTCGTGCAGGTGAAAGGCACGAAGGATGTGGATGCGTCGGTGCTGCTGATGCCGATGATGCGGTTCATCAGCCCGGTGGATCCGATGTGGCTGTCGACGATGAAGATGATCGAGAAGCGGCTGATCGAAGACACGTTGGTCCGGCGCTATGAAGTGGAGCGAACGCATGTGGACGGGTTGCCGGGCGGCGAGGGCAGCTTTACTCCATGCTCGTTCTGGTATGTGGAGTGCCTGGCGCGGTCGGGGGAGTTGGAAAAGGCGCAGCTTTTGTTTGAGAAGTTGCTGGGATATGCAAATCATCTGGGACTGTATTCGGAGGAACTGGGGTCGGATGGGCGGCATCTGGGAAATTTTCCGCAGGCCTTTACGCATCTGGCGCTGATCAGCGCGGCCACGTATCTGGACCGGGCGCTCTCGGGCACGAAGGATGCGGTGTGGAAATGAACGGCCGGGGGATGATGGTGGCGCATGCTGGATCATGAGATTTTGAAAGCGGTGGCGGAACAGATGATGAGCGGGACCGAGGTGGTGGTTTCGGGTCAGACGGCGCGGGTGACGCGGACGGGATCGGGGAGATTGCGGACGGTGCGGTTTGCGATGGGCGGCGGAGAATACCAGGCGATCGAGCAGAATCCGGAAAAGCCGAGCGCGTGGGGAAAGCTGGCGCGGGAAGGACATCGGGTGGTGCAGTTCCGGGATTTGGGTTCGGGGAAGTATGTGGGCGTTGTGGTGGATGGGAAGGTGGGGGAGTATGGGCGGTGAGAATGCATTGAAGAGCAATTGAGGAGCGATCGCTATGGCTTCACTCAATGATGCCGGAGTCAGAGAATTGCTGAACGGACGATTCATCGGGACGCTGGGGACGCACGGTCCGGATGGCTCGGTGCACATGGTGGCGGTATGGTACTGGTTCGACGGAAGAGATATTTTCGTGGCGACTTCGTCGCGCAGCCGCAAAGCGCGGAACCTGGACGAAAATCCCAAGGTTTCGTTGATGATCGACTCGCGGGACGTGGCGGCATCGCGGGGGATTACGGTGGTAGGCACGGCGCAGATGATTCAGGGAGAAGAATCGCGGAAGAGAAATCTGGAGGTTCACCGAAAGTATTTGAGTGCGGCGGCGATGGCGGATGCGAGAGTTGGGCCGGTGTTTGCGGGTTGGGATGACGTTACGCTGCAGATCACTCCGGTCTCGGTAATTGCGTGGGACATGCGGGAGGCCGACAAGCAGGTGTTTGGGGGCGCATTTGAGGGGAACCCCGATTATCTTTTGCCTGTGGAGCGGTGAGGTTTACAGCGGTTCCTTCTTGCCGTCTTGATTGTTGGAATGACAATGCCTGATTGGTTCACTTCCGCGGTTGCAGCCCCAAGCTCGTGAGAGAACGCGGACGGGGGTATCTGCTCCACGTATGGGACTGCGGCCCGAACTTCCGGGCCGCTGGACGGACGAATGCGTCCGTCCCTACATGTGCGTTGCCGCCGTCGGCTTTAGCGGTTGACCAGGGCCATCATGTGCTCGGGGTAGCGCGGGCCGGACGCGGCGTCGGGCGGGAAGACTTTGTCGATGCGGGCGCGGTCTTCTTTCGTCAACTTGATTTCGACGGCTGCTACGTTTTCTTCCAGATACCTTCTGCGCTTGGTGCCGGGGATGGGGACGATGTCTTTGCCTTGCGCCATCACCCAAGCCAGGGCGAGTTGCGATGGCTGGCAGCCTTTTTCTTTTGCGATCTCTTTGACCTTGTGAACCAGGTCTAAATTCTTCTGAAAATTTTCTGCCTGAAAACGCGGGGAGTTGCGGCGGTAGTCGTCGGCGGGGAGATCTTCGAAGCTACCGAAGTGCCCGGTGAGGAATCCGCGGCCGAGCGGGCTGTACGCGACGAAGCCGATGCCAAGCTCGCGGCAGGTGGAGAGAACTCTGTTGTCTTCGGGATCGCGTGTCCAGAGAGAGTATTCGGTCTGTAGCGCGGCGATGGGATGAATCTTCACGGCGCGGCGAAGAGTTTCCGGCCCGGCTTCGGAGAGTCCGAGGTAGCGGACTTTGCCTTCCTTTACTAATTGCGCCATGGCTCCGACAGTTTCTTCTATCGGCGTCGCGGGGTCGACATGGTGCTGGTAGTAGAGATCGATGTGATTGATGCCCAGGCGGCGGAGACTCGCGTCGCAGGATTGGCGGACGTAGTCGGGCTTGCCATTGACGCCGCGCGCGTTGGGATTTTTGGGATCGCGAACGATGCCAAACTTCGTGGCGAGCACGACGTGGTCGCGCTGGCCTTTGATGGCGCGTCCGACGAGTTCTTCATTGGTGTGCGGTCCGTAGACGTCGGAAGTGTCGAGGAAGTTGATGCCGAGTTCCAGAGCGCGGTGAATGGTGGCGATGGATTCGTCGTCGTCGCGTCCGGAATAGAACTCGGACATGCCCATGCAGCCGAGTCCTTGGGCGGAAACTTTGAGGCCGGTGTGGCCGAGAGTGCGAGATTGCATGATGATTCCTACCTGTTATGAATTTAGAACTACTCTTTTCTAGATGCTGGGAGGGGCGCGGTGGCTGCGAGGAATTATGCAGTCCGCGGGCGAGATTTCGGCGGGACGGCGCAAAAGCTAACCGCTTAGATCGTAGAGGAGGGCCGCAGAGGACGCGGAGAAACCTTTTGCGTTGGCTGAATGCTTACGTGGAGAGAGGCGTGGGCGTGACGCCCCCGCTACAGCCGGCTTGCGCACTAGGAAAGTCAAGAACCCCGCGCTAACGTCGCAAACGGCGCGACGTTAGAACGGGGCACCCTCGTGTTCTTCGCTCGCGTGGACTACTTCGTTATATGGATTCGAGGTTTGGAGTTGGGGAGGACTTCGCCGATGATCACGGCTGGGACTTGGGATGCGCTTAGGGCTTGGACTACGGCCTCGGCGTCGGGCGTGGCGATCAGTAAGCCTCCGGCGGTTTGGGGATCGTAGAGGATGGTGCGGAGGTCTTCGGGGACGGCTTCGTCGTATTCGACCAGGCATTCGGCGAAGTTGCGGTTGTTGGTGAGGCCTCCGGGGATGTGGCCGGCTTGGATGCAGGCTAGGGCGCCTTCGAGGATGGGGATCTTGCCAGCTTCGATCTTCATCGACACGTCGGAGGCCAAGAGGATTTCTCTGGCGTGGCCGATGAGGCCGAAGCCGGTGATGTCGGTCATGGCGTGGATTCGTGGTTGGGTGTTGGGTGCGGGATGGGAGTGCGCTGTCGAGCTTTGCTCGACTGGGCGGCCGGGGGCGGCCGTCCCCACATGGCCCGTGGTCTCTACGTGGCCCGTGGTTCCCACATGCGCCGCGGACGCCTCGCTTTGCTCGGCGGGACGGACGAATGCGTCCGTCCCTACATAACCTGTGATTGCTTCTGCTGCTTTTTTGTTTAGCGTTGTCATCGACTGCACGGCTGCGTCGATCCAGGACGGCTGGGCTACTCCTTTTTTTATTGCGGTGGAGATCACGCCGGTGCCTAACGCTTTCGTGAGGATTAGTTTGTCTCCCGGTTTTGCGCCCACGTTCTGGTAGATCTTTTTGGGGTGGATCAGGCCGGTGACGGAGTAGCCGAATTTGGTTTCTTCGTCGCGGATGCTGTGGCCGCCGATCACCGTGCATCCGGCTTCGATCATTTTCGAGAGGCCACCTGCGAGAATGCGTTCGAGAATTTCGAGATCGGCTTTGTCGGGGAAACACACGAGAGCTAGCGCGGTGAGTGGACGGCCTCCCATGGCGTAGACGTCGCTGAGGGCGTTGGTGGCGGCGATCTGGCCGAAGGTGTACGGGTCGTCGACGATGGGCGTGAAGAAGTCGACGGTCTGCACGAGCGCCTGGTCGGGCGTGAGTTGATACACTCCGGCGTCGTCGGCGTGATCGAAGCCGACCAGAACGTTGGGGTCGTGTTGCCGGGCTAATTTCCCAAGCACTTTGTCCAGCGCCGCTGGACTCAGCTTGGACGCTCAACCGGCAGCTTTGACCGACTCCGTCAGGCGGAATGGCTTTACATCGGGCACTTTTGCATTGTAGCGGGAAAAACTTCACCACAGGGGGCACAGAGGAAAGCATTTACCACTAAGGGCACTAAGGTTCACGAAGGGAATCTATTTTACGGTCACGTCGGTGATGGTCAGGTCGGGGTATTGATGGTTCCATTGAGCGGAGATGCTGTCGAAGGTTAGGCGGAAGGGTTCGGTCTTGCCCGGGGCTAGCGGGGCTACGTTCAGGTCGACGGGCTCTTCGTAGGCGCCGTTGGGACGAATGATGCGGAGCGGGAGGTCTTCGCGCTGGGCGACTTGTCCCATGGAGTCTTCAAAATTGACTTCGATCGTGACGTGAGTGACGGTCTTGTCGCCGGCGTTGGTGATGTCTCCGTCGATATAGCTGACGGTGGCTCCGATGAAATTTTCGGCGGCGGCCATTTTGAAGTTGGAAAGTTTCAGACTTGCGATGTAGGGGGATGGGGCTTTGACTGCCTTGGGCGGCTGGCGCAGGAGGAGCGCGGCGGCCAGAGCGCCTCCGATGACGACGACTACGGCGATCGCGATGATCATGCGGCTGGAGTCGTGTTCTTCGGTGGCTGGGGGTTGCTGGCCGAGAGTGTCCATGTAGGGAATTGTAGGCTGGAGGAAATTGGTTGTCGATTTCGATATGGGGACCGACTGCTTAGTGCGGGGGTTCTTCACACCTCGTTGAAAGTCAAAATCCCCACCCTCTCGCAAAAGGCGCGAGAAGGGTGGGGCATCCCCTTCTGCTCTTCTCTACGCTGCTCGCGCGGCTAAGAGTTTGGCGGCGTTTTCGTGGTAGACGTTGCGCAGGACTTCATCGCCGAGACCCAGGCCGTAGAGGGGCCAGTGGTAGCCGAATTGGTCGATCTCGTAGAAGTGTTCGTCTTGAGATTCTAGGACGCGGAAGGTGACGCGATACATTGCGGGATCGAATCCCATGTCGGTGCCGTAGACGAGACGGCCGGAATATTTCGCATAAAAATCTGCGGCGAAACGCGGGATGGGCGCGGTCTCGGCGTAGCGGGCCGAGATGTCGGCGTGCAGATTGGGATTGCGGTCGAGAACTTCGCCTAAGTGCGCGAGATCGTAGTCGAGATTGGCGAAGTGGCAGGCTACGAACGTTGTGTTGCGGTGGCGAGCCAGCGTGCGCTCGAGAATTTCAATCATGCCGGTGAGTTTGACGATATTGGGCTGATTGTCGAGGCGCCATTCGTAGGCGTTCATCAGGCCGTCATTGTGATTGTCCATGGGCTGGTACATCCATATGGGGTCGGCGACGTGGAGGCTGACGGGCATGTGGAGTTCGGCGGCCTTTTCCCAGATCGCGTCCATGCGCGGGTCGTCGGGATGCATGCCGGGGGCGGTGGATTTTCCGGAGTGCAGGCCTTGGCCTTTGTCGTGGATTTCGCCGATGCCGCGGGCGCCGGCGTCGTGGCAGCGGGTGAGTTCCTGCACGGCTTTGTGGCCAAAGCCGGGCGTGTTGTATCCGGTGAAATCGAGGCCGCACCAGAGTTCGAAGCGGTCGCTCGAATATTTGCGCTTGATGTCATCGAATTCTTTGCCCGTCGCCATGATGAGGATGATGGTTTTTTCGACGTTGACCGCGTCCATGGTCTTAAGCCAGGTGGTGATTTCGGCGTCGGTCTTGGCGAAGGGGTGCGAGTGCATGTCGATGATGGGATGCTTTGCCCTCTCGATTCGGGTGATCGGGACTTTGTAGAGAGAGCGCGGGCGGTAGTCTTTGAGGAGGATGGTGTTGGGGTTCGGCGATGTGGCCGGTGCGGATTTCTTTTCGGTTTCGGCGAAGGTCGTCGAGGGGAGAGCTAGCGCGAGTCCGGCTAGGTTGGCGGATTTCAGGAATGAGCGGCGGTTCATGGGGGCTCCCGGGGTTGAATAAAGAGGAACACGAATGTGTAAATGTTTGGTGGTTTGGAAGCAAGAGTGAAGTTGAGGGTTTTGGCGGAGTATGGGAGCCGGCGAGACGCCGACGCTATATTGAGGTCGGGGTGACGAGTCGACATTCTGTGTGCGAGATGCAGAAGGCACGCTCGCTTCGCTCGCTGGACAGCCGAGGCGGCTGTCCCCACATAAAACCTGGGCGGACGAAGGCGTCCGCCCCTACATGGGCTTATTCGCCGCCTACTATCAGGCCTTCTATACGGAGCGTGGGGGCCGCTACTGCGCCGCGGAATTCGAGGTCGTTGGCGATTTCCGAGATGTTGAAGAACAGATCCTTCAGATTGCCCGCTACCGTGATTTCTTCTACCGGATAGGTCAGCTCGCCATTTTGGATCCACAGGCCGGAGGCGCCGCGGGAATAGTCTCCGGTGACCAGATTCACACCTTGGCCTAGGAACTCGGTTACGTAGAGACCTTCCTTTATATCTGCGATCAGATCTTTCGGGGACTTCGGACCGGCTTCGAGAAAATAATTTCCGGGGCCGATGCCCGGAGTACCGGCTAGTCCGCGCGAGGCGTTGGCTGTCGTCTGCAGACCCAGTTTTTTTGCCGTGTATGTGTTCAGCAGGTACGATTTCAGCACGCCTTTTTCGATGACGACTGTGCGGCGGGTCGGAATGCCTTCGCCGTCGAAGGGGCTGGTACCGAATCCGCCGGGGATGGTGCCGTCGTCGATGACGGTGACGTTGTCGCCGGCGACTTTCTGGCCGAGCTTGCCGGCTAGGAAACTGGCGCCGCGGTAGACGGAGTCTCCGTTGATGCCTTCGAAGATGTGTTCGAGGATCGAGGTGGAGACCATGGGATCGAAGACAATGGGGACTCTGGCGGTCTTGGCCTTGCGCGCGCCCAGACGGCGGATGGTGCGCTGGGCGGCGATGCGGCCGACTTGCTCGGGTGGGTCGAGTTTTTTCAGCGTGCGGGAGACGGAGTACCAGTAGTCGCGCTGCATGGCTCCATCGTCGGTTTGGGCGATGGGAACTGCGGCAACCGAGCAGTACGAACGGCTGTATTCGCCGACGAATCCGTGCGAGTTAGCCAGAACTTTGTGTCCGGTGGCGGCGTCGAAAGATCCGCCGTCGGAATTCTTGATGCGCGGGTCGAATTCGAGCGCGGCGTTTTCGGCGCGGCGAGCGTAGTTAATGCGATCCGGACCGGGGAGCGAGTAGACGTCTTCGTGGTAGAGATCGAGATCGCCCGGGAGCTGGCCTAGCTGGTCGGCCGAAGGAATTCCGCCGAAGGGATCTTCGGAGGTGATCTTGGCTAGTTCTAACGCGGACTTCACCATGCGGTCGAGGCCGGCTTTGGAGAAGTCGGAAGAGTAGGTGCTGGCGGCGCGCTGTCCGAAGAAGACGCGGACTCCGATGGATTTGGAGCCGGATTCTTTTAGCGTTTCGACCTGGCCGAGGCGGACTAGCGTGGAGAACTCGTCGCCTTCGCGGACTACGCACTCGGCGGCGGTGGCTCCGCCGGCCATGGCGCGGGCGACGATGTCGGTGGCGATCTCGCGGAGGTCGGTTTCTTGCTTCGGGCTTCTTGTTTCTAGTTCAGTTGGGGTCATAAAAATCTTTCACCACAGGGGGCACAGAGATCACAGAGGAATGCATGGGTCCTTCGCTTCGCTCAGGATGACAGGACTTCTAATGATAATCCGCGAAATCCGTGTTGATCCGCGGCAGAGAAGTTCACTGCATGAAGCCGCCTGGGTCCTTCCTCGCGGTGCCGCCTACGGTCAGGCGATCTACTTTTAATGTGGGGATGCCCACGCCTACGGGCACGGCCTGGCCGTCTTTACCGCAGGTGCCTACGCCTTCGTCGAGTTTGAGATCGTTGCCGACCATGCTGACGCGCGTCAGGACATCGGGGCCGTTACCGATCAGCGTGGCGCCTTTGATCGGGGCCGTGATCTTGCCGTCTTCAATCATGTAGGCTTCGCTGGCCGAGAAAACGAATTTCCCGTTGGTGATGTCGACCTGGCCTCCGCCGAAATTTACGGCGTAGACGCCGTGCTTCACCGAGCGAATGATGTCTTCGGGATTGTCGTGTCCCGCGAGCATGTAGGTGTTGGTCATGCGCGGCATGGGGATGTGCTCGTAGCTCTCGCGGCGTCCGTTGCCGGTGTCGGCGATGCCCATGAGGCGCGAAGAAAGTTTGTCGCTGAGATAGCCCTTCAGGATTCCTTTTTCGATCAGAACGGTTTCCTGCGTGGGCTCGCCTTCATCGTCGACGTTGAGCGATCCGCGGCGCCAGGGCATGGTGCCGTTATCGACGACCGTGCACTTCTCGCTGGCGACGCGCTTGCCGATTAGTCCGGCGAACGCAGATGTTTTCTTGCGATTGAAATCGGCTTCAAGGCCGTGGCCGACGGCTTCGTGCAGCAGGACGCCGGGCCATCCGGGACCGAGGACGACTTCCATGTCTCCGGCAGGAGCTTCGCGGGCGTCGAGTTGCAGGATCGCCTGGCGGGCGGCTTCCTTGGCGAAGAACTCCGGATTCTTGTCGCTGAAGAAGAAGTCGAGGGCGACGCGGCCTCCGCCGCCGGATGATCCGCGGGCGGAGTTATTTTCGGTCTTCGCGATGCAGCTCACGTTCATGCGGGCCAGCGGCTGCGAGTCTTCGGCGAAGGTGCCGTCGGAGGCGACGACGAGAATGTTGCGGAGTTCGTCGGCGTAGCTGGCGCGGACTTCTTTGATGCGCGGATCGTAGGCGCGGGCGGCTTTGTCGGCGCGCATGACGAGCTCGACCTTGGCGCTGATTTCGGCGTCGACGCTGGGAAGCGTGACCGGGTAGAGGCTGCGGGCTTGCGATTTTTGGAATCCGGCCACGGTCGATTTTGCGGGAGCACTCGCGATCAATGCCGCAGTGCGGGCGGCGTGGAGGATGCGGTCGGAGGAAAGATCGTCGGTGTAGGCGTATCCGGTGCGCTCGCCGGAGACGACGCGGACTCCGCATCCGGCGGAGATGCCTTGGCTGGCGGATTTCACCATGGACTCGTCGACCATTAGTGAGGTCGAGGAGAGATATTCGAAATAGAGGTCGGCGTAATCGCCTCCCGCAGAAAGGGCGGCGGCTAGGTAACGCTCGAGATCGTTTTCGGTGAGGCCGTAGTGCTCGAAGAAGAAGCGGGCTTTGTCGTTGCTAATCTTTTCCACGTGAATTAGATGCCTACCTTCCCCAACAGGACTCGTGGGCGAATCCCCAGTGCTTCATTATCCCATAGTGCTATCCAGACGCGATTCACCACAGAGGGCACAGAGGGACACAGGGCGTCCTGCAAAGGAGATCCCTCGCCCCGCTGGTGAAAACGCGGGTCTTCGGGATGACGCCAGCGTTGAAAGGTCTTCCACAGGCGGGATGGTCATTCGTCACAGACTTTGTCTGCTTGTTCGTGAACAATCCACAGTATGACACCTGAGATGCTCAGCCGGACAATTGCGGACTTTCTCGCGGAGGCTTGCGGGGCGGTGGTGCTGGAAGATGGGGCGGTGGCGTTCGATCTGGCACAGGCCAAGTATTCGATCTCGGGTGAGCACAACAAATGCCTGCTGCATCTCTGGTCGGCGGAACGCAATGCGGTGCGGAGGGTGCTCGACGTCGAGTTGAAGAATGGGATGCTGCGGCTGGCGGTGCAGCGGTTGGGGCAGGCTCATCCGACGAAGCTGGAGATTTGCGGGGAGCGGGACCGCAGGTCTCCGTCGGCGAAGAAGGCGGCGCGGACTGCGTATGAGGCGAAGCTGCGGCGGGCGCTGGAGCGGCACTTTCCGGGGTTTGGGATTACGCGGCTGACTTCAGGGGTGGATCTGGAGAAATCGTTTGGTCCGATTTATGCGCGTGGGGAGTTGAAGCGGGGACAGTCGGCGTTTGCGGTGCTGGGAGTGAATGGGTCGGAGACGCAAGCTTCCATCGATGCAAGCTTGACCTTTGGGATTTTGTGGATGGATGTATGCCGTGAAAGTCAAAATCCCCACCCTGTCTCGCCAAGGAGCGGCGAGACAAGGGTGGGGCACCCTCGGAGTCATCTTCGGAGTTTTGTGGAGGGGCTCATTCTTTTTGTGCCTGCTGGGTGTTCGGGGCTGGTGCGGGAGCGGATGGCGAATCTGAACCGTGCTGCTGCGAAGTGGCGGCTGTTTGAATTTGACGAGCGGCACGATGCGGTGGAGGAAGTGGACTGCACGGACCGCGGGAACGTGGCAACGCGACTGGTGCACGCGACCAACGAAACCGCGGCGCTGGAGAGGTTCGCGGAATCGATTGCGAGGGCCCGGGGAGTTCTGCCGAATTGCGAGGTCGCGGTGCTTTCTCCGGCGGAGATTTCGTTGCGGTGGCGAGGGCTGGAGTTTGCGCGAGCGCGCATGGGCGCCGAGGAGATTACGTTTCGCAGCCGGCAGGAGATCGTCTTTGGCGTGGGCGCGGAAGAGCGCGTTTTGGAGGACCGGAATTGGGCGCTGTTTGTGCAGTTGCTGACCGCGCTGCGGGATGCGCGGCATCCGTATGGGCCGCGGCAGGACCGGTTGTTCCGCATGCATCCGGAGCGGTGGCTAGAGTCGCTGGTGCGAGCCGACGTGAGCGTGATTGATGAGCGGCTGGAAACGGAGTCGGTATATTCGCAGGTGCCGGCGTTTTCGGCGGCGGACCGGGCGATGATTGATATCCTCACACTGACACGAGACGCACGGCTCGCGGTGGTGGAGTTGAAGGCGGATGAGGATATTCACTTGCCGCTGCAGGGGCTGGATTACTGGGCGCGGGTGGAGTGGCATCATGCGCGCGGAGAATTCTTGAAGTTTGGATATTTTGGCGGACGGGAGTTGTCGGGAGATTCGCCGTTGTTGTTTTTGGTGGCGCCGGCATTGCATGTGCATCCGGCGACGGATGTCATCTTGCGGTACATTTCGCCGGAGATCGAGTGGGCGTTTGTGGGGATTGACGAGCGGTGGAGAGAGGGAGTAAAAGTCGTGTTCCGGAAGCGGCCCGGATACGAAAGGAACCGTGTACACGAATCACTCGCAAGGACTGGAAGCTGATGTCCGCCAAACGGCCCAGCCCGCCCTGTTAATCAGAAGCATCCACAGGGTCTACCAAGAACAATTCTGGCGTTGGTTTGGGATCATGGTGCCAGCTTCGCTGCTGGCGGGCCTGGTAGTGACGCTCGCGGAACAGCGAGTAAGAGCCATATTCAGTAGTATTCCTCGAGGGCAGGCAGCACAGCACTACTTGGATATTCTGACCGCGAACGCGATTCGATTTGGTGGCTTCTTTCTGAGCTGGTTGCTAGGCTGTTTCGCTCTCGCGGCAATCGCGAGTGTTGTCAGCGGTTTTGACGCCCACGACGAACAAGCGGACTGGGCGCACGACAGCTACCAACGAGCGCGTGAGCACGTTTGGGCCATTGCGCTGACTGCATTCATCATCCTTTGCGCTTTCATTCTATGCGGGGTTGTTTTCGGGATCTTTGAGTTCGCTGCGTTGCAAGCCCTGTTCGGGCGGTCCGTGTATCGGCACGGCCTCGCCGCGGGATTGCTCGGGTACGTGTTTGTCGGAAGTGCTATCAGCTGGCTGGGAGCATCGATTCCTCTAGTCTTGCGGGGCGATGTAACCGTACGGGCTGCGCTCAAGAAGAGCATGAAACTCAGCCGAGGCTATCAAGGAGCTCTGTTTCTGCTTGTGGTGGAATCGGTGGGCGGCAGTTACATCGCGTGGTATGGGGTTGTGCATGGATTGCCCCTCTTAATGCCTCATGACTGGCAATATCCCGTCTGGTACGGCTGGCTTGTCAGGCTCGCTGGCATACTTGCAAGTGCGGCAGTTGAACCGCCTTTATTCATTGGGTTCTCATTCCTGGCTGACCCTCAGAGATTCCAATCCACCACCTAATACCGATTAGTTCCCGCGCGAGATCCTTCGCTCCGCCTGAAAAGCGGCTACGCTCAGGATGACGCCCACAACCTTGGTACGTTGCCTGCTATCCCTTCCACGCCCCAAGAAGTCGGCGCGTGTCTACGAGTTGCGCCAGGTGGTAGGCATTGTGGTCGGCCACCAGCAGGGCTTCGCGAAGGATGGTTTGGCCGTCGCCCCAGGGGATTTTGGCAAACAGGTCTGTCTTGGGATTCGCGACCAGGTTCATCATTGCTTTCTGGTCGGCGCGAAATTGCCGGACGCTTTTCGTCCAGGCGGTCGCGCTGGGCGGAGCAGGATTCTTGGGCCAGTATCCTTCTGGCCATTTGGGCGAGACGTGCTTCCGATTGCGGCTGAATTCTAAGATGTCCCACTGCGCGATGCGGAGATGTTCGAGTAGCATCCAGGGGGAATGCGGGAAATTGGTGGGCTTTTGGCCGCGCAGGCTCGGGGGGAGATTCTTGAGGACGTCGTCGAATTTGGTATGAGCTCCGCCACCGGCGATCAGGTAAACGAGATTCTGGCGCAGGTGTTGGTCGCGTTTGTCGGGCATGGAGCCTCCGTTCCGGATGCGGCAGGATTAGTGTAGCGCGGCAGGCTTCACCACGGAGACACTGAGACACAGAGGAATCTTGGTTAAGTACTAATTCCAGTTACGTGAGCGAGCGGCCATACATCCAGGGTATTTCGCAGTGTTATTCCCCGACTTCTCCGTGGCTCAGTGCCTCCGTGGTGAAGGATTCTCTGCAACCTAGACGTAGGTTCTTCCGTCTAAAGTTCCAGCCCTTTCGTCTGGGTTCGATGCGAAACGACTCTTGTGCCGGGGCAGGAATCCCGGTACCCTAAAGGCCAGTTATCCGTATGTTTAACCCGCACCCTAATTTAGCTGACGAAGTGAATCGCGGGATCGTGCAGTCGGAAATTGAGGGCGGGGTGTTTTTGAACGACCTGCCTCCGTCCACGGTTCTCGAGATCCAGACGATGCATCACCGCTACACCGCCGTACTGTTGGGAGGCAGCGAGGCGCTGCTTTCCGGGCACCCGGAGTTTTGTCCGGAGCCGGTGCAGGTGGCGATTGCGGGATCGACCTGGGGCGGGTCAATGCTGAAACTCCAGTTTGTGGGGCGCGGGATGCACCTGGAATTTCGGCATCCGGGGTACCCCACGCCGATCATAACGTCTCCCATACAGGAAATTCGCGACAACGTGCCGCTGCCTGCATTAGAGCTCGATGTATCAGGGCATGGGGCGCACTCGTAGTAGCCCGCTCAGGCTTGAAAGCAGCCGCCGAACGCCGAAGCGCCGCCTTCCCTACTTGGATTCCTGCCATTGACTTGCCGGGGTTATGGCACTAGTATTCCGGCCAGCGGGCACTTGGCCCGTATTCATGCCGCTTACGATCGAAACGCGCGAAGTCGCTCACGTGACCGTCCTGGACGTTCACGGCCGGATTGTGCTCGGGGACGAGATAGGAGAATTGCGCGATGCGGTGCACGGACTGCTGGAAAGCGGGAAGAAGAAGATCATTCTGAACCTGGCTGATGTGGATTACATCGACAGTTCGGGAGTAGGCGAACTGGTCGGCTGCTACACCACCGTGCGCAATGCCGGAGGCGAGCTGAAGCTGCTGAATCTGAGCCAGAAAGTGCAGGACGTGCTTTACGTGACCAAGCTGTACACGGTTTTCGATATACGGGATGATGAGTTTACCGCGGTGAAATCGTTCGACTACTTCTTTGCCAAGTAGAGTCGGCGCCTCCTCTATACCGATTCTCTCCAGCCAGGTGCATTCTTTCGGAGCCCAACAACCCTCAGATACCCGGGCGCACGTTCGACACACGCTGCGAACCGCGCTAGGTACGCCCTAAAGCAAGACTCTCGGAGTAGAATTCCTCGAAAGCGAGTTCGGGGGCCACGCTGCTTCTGGTGCGGGAGTCGTGGAGTGGTGGAACAGCGCAGTACCAATCACAGCAACTTAGAGGCCAAGACAGCCCGGGAACTTATCTGGACGTCGCATCATTCATTTCAGGGATGGACGTGTTCGCAGTGCGAGTGGAATTATCCGCTGCCGACGCTGCTGACGGACGCGGACGCGCGCACCGCGTATGATCGGCTGGCGGCGGGGAAATTTCGCGAGCACAAGTGCTCCGACCATCTGCGGCGGCTGGGCGGAGCCGATCACGAGAGCTTCACGCCGCGCATTCGCAAGCTGGTGTCGCAGGGTTTCAAGCCGAAAGACGCGGTGGAATTGTTTCTACAGGAGATTGCGCTGGAGTACCGCAACCAGCCGAAGACCTTGGCGCAGGCGAAGGCCGATGGAGAAGACTTTCTGCGCCGGGTGAAAGCCGGGCTGATCTAGGTTGGATGAGTCCGCTTCGATAGAGGCGGGCTCTTTTAGTTCCGAGATATGTTGGACTTTGAAAGTCAAAATCCCCGCTCTAACGTCGCAAACGGCGCGACGTTAGAACGGGGCACCCTCTGGTTCCATTGATTGTTCCGCGATCAGTTTTGAATTCCCATTTGCGTCAGGATGAAGGCGTAGTCGAAAGCGGCTTCTTTCAAGCGATCGTAGCGGCCGGAGGTGCCTCCATGGCCCGCAGGGCTGAGATTCGTTTTCAGGATGAGGATGTTGTGATCGGTGCGAGTGGCCCGCATTTTCGCCACGTACTTCGCGGGCTCCCAGTACATGACCTGGCTATCGTTGAATGATGTTTTCACCAGCATGTTGGGATAGGCCTTGGCCTCGATGTTGTCGTAGGGCGAGTATGTGATCATGTAATCGTACGCAGCTTTTTCCTTGGGGTTGCCCCACTCTTCGAACTCGGTGACGGTGAGCGGAAGGGATTCGTCGAGCATGGTGTTCATGACGTCGACGAAGGGAACTCCGACGAGCGCGGCATGAAAGAGGTCGGGACGCATGTTGAGGACGGCGCCCATGAGCAGGCCTCCGGCGCTGCGGCCTTCGATGACCAGGCGATCTTTCGACCCGTAGCCGCGCTTGGTTAAATCTTCCGCGCAGGCAATGAAATCGGTGAAGGTGTTTTTCTTGTTCATCATGCGGCCGGCATCGTGCCAGGCCTTGCCCATCTCGCCGCCGCCGCGAATGTGCGCCACCGCGGTGACCACGCCGCGATCGACCATGCTGAAGATGTTCGAATTGAAAAACATGTCAATGGAAATTCCATAAGAGCCGTAGCCGTACAGGTACAGTGGGCCGGTGCCGTCAAGCTTGGCGCCTTTCAGGTGGAGCACGGAGACGGGAATCTTTGCGCCGTCGGAGGCGACCGTGTAAATCTGCTCGACCTGATATTTCTTGGGATCGTATCCGCCCGGGACTTCTTTCTGCTTCAGAAGTGTCGAAGTTCCCTTCTCCATGTCGTACGCAAAAACGGAAGCAGGCGTTATGGGCGACTGGTATCCGTAGCGGAGTTCGTTGGTGTCATAGACGCGGTTCACATAGGCGTAGGCCGCGTAGGCGGGCTCGGGGAAGGCGATGCGCTTGGATTGTCCGTTGCGCAGGTCGATGACGCGGATTTGCGGCAAGCCATTTTGGCGTTCGTAGAGAACGCAGAAATTTCTGAAGAAGTCGGTGTCGTCGATCATGATGGACGGATTCTGCGCCATCACTTCGTGCCAGTTCTTGCTGCCTGGGTCGGTGACGGGGGCGTTGACGAGGCGGAAGTTGCGTCCAGTATCGTTGACGCGGATGTAGAACGAGTCGGCGTTGTGGTCGGGATAATATTCGACTCCTTGCTTGCGCGGCTCGAGAATCTTCCAGTCGTCGGTGGGCTGATTGGCGGAGATGTAGCGGGCTTCGCCGGTGGTGTGGCTGACCGACATCAGAAAGATAAAGGCCTGGCTGCGGGTCTTGAATGCCATGACATCAAATTTCTCGTCCGGCTCCTCGTAGACCAGCGCGTCCGGATCCGCGGACCCGACCGTGTGCCGATAGAACCGGTACTGGCGCTTCGAGACGGCGTCTTCCTGCGTATAGAAAATTGTCTGATTATCGTTGGCCCAGACGACGGAGCCGACGCGCTCGGCATGATCACTGAGAGTTTTTCCGGTGCGGAGATCTTTCACCGCGAGCATGAACTGGCGGAATCCGGTGTTGTCATAGGAATAAGCGAGCAGGTTGCCGTCAGAACTTACGGCGAAGGCCTGGATCGACATGAAGGCCTGGCCCTGGGCGAGTTCGTTGACGTCAAGAAGAACTTCTTCGGGGGCATCCATGCTGCCCTTTTTGCGGCAGCGGATGGGGTACTGTTTGCCGGCCTCGGTGCGAACGTAATAGAAGTAGTCGCCTTCCTTGTAAGGGACTTCGACGTCGGTCTCTTTCACGCGGCTGAGCATTTCGCCGTAGAGCTTTTTCTGGAAGGGCTCGGTCGGTTTCATGACCGCGTCGGTATAGGCGTTCTCGGCTTCGAGGTAGGCGCGGACTTCGGGATTGGGCTTGTCGCGAAGCCAGAAATAGCTGTCGACCATCTTGTGGCCGTTGATTTCGGTGGCGTGTGGCACTTTCTTGGCTACGGGCGGAGCGGGCAGCGAGCCGTTATCGGCCGCTGTCAGAAAGATGACGGGAATGAGCAGGAGGATGCTGGAAGAAATGCGGCGGAGGATGCGGTTCGACATAGCGACCCCGAATGAAAGATTTCCCGAACTAAACATCGGGCAAACGGGAACGATCATACGGGACGGGAACCGTTTTCCCCAAGAAAAGTCGGTTTCTCCGAAATCTCTTCAATCGGCAGAAACTACACAATGGGGCTTAACTGCCTGAAATCAAGCCTTCTCGTGCGGGTCGAGCCAGCGCGAAGAGTGTAAAGGATGTGCCGGGACATTTTGTAAAGCACGTCATGGGACTGGACACAAAAGACGCGAGAAGGGTGAGCCGCCCCTTGGGAACATTTATGCTCCCGCCACCTCTCGTCTGTGTTCCGTTTGGGCCTGGAAGGCTTGGAGTTCACGTAAGATTACGGGATGAGGTTTTGTTGCGTTCTGGTGTTTGCTTTGGGGTGCGTCCTCGCTCTTGGTCCCGCCGCGCTGGGAGGGCAGGGTTCGGGGCCATCTTCGTCGTCCAGTTCTGCGAAACATGTTAAGAAGCCGGCTGCTAACGAGTCGTCACTCGAGCCTGGGGCGGTTTCGAATGGGGTTTACCGGAACAAGGGTCTGGCGCTGGCTTGCAAAATTCCGGAGGGATGGGTTTTGCGGACTGAGGAGATGAATGCGCGCGACGAAGACAGCGACGTAGCTGACGCTAAGAGCTCACCACAGGGGGCACAGGGGAGCACAGGGGACAGCCGGGCCGGGCGGGTGCTGCTTGCCGTGTTTTCGCGGCCTCCGGAGGCGCGGGGGGAGGATATTAATTCTTCGATTTTGATTGCGGCGGAGAGTGTGTCGGCTTATCCCGGACTCAAGGATGCGGCGCAGTATTTTGGTCCGCTGACGGAAGTGGCGAAGGCGCAGGGGTTCGAGGCGGATGAGGAGCCTTACGAGTTTGCGATGGGCACGAGGACATTGGTGCGCGGGGATTTCCATAAAGATGTGGGGTCGCGGGTGATGCGGCAATCGACGCTGGCATTTTTATCGCATGGGTATGCGGTGTCGATCACGGTGATTGGCGGGACGGAGGATGAGGTGGAGGAGTTGGTGGAGGGGGTTAGCTTTTCGGCGACACGGTAAACCCGTTTGCCACGGATTTTCACGGATCCGGAGCGAAATGTAGGGATCCTTCGACTGCGCTTGACTTCGCTTCGCTCGTTGCGGCTTCGCTCAGGATGACAGGAGCGTAAAGGTTCCGTTCTAATCCAAGGGCTCGGGGTGGAGGCTTAGATCTTTTTCGCCGGCGGCTTTTTTCTCGGCGTATTTTTTCATCCAGGCTTCCCAGGATTTGCCGGCGGCGGTGTCGCGTCCGGTGAAGGCCAGGGCGGCGATGTCGGCGTAGGAGATCGCAATCTTCTCGTCGGAATTTTTCGGGTAGAGGCGGACTACGGAATCTTTCAGCGTGGCGGCGGAGCGGCGGTCGAAGAGGTAGCCTTCGATTTTGGATCCGTCTTTGCGGGTGATGGTGATGTCGCCGCGGTAGTCGAAGGCTTTTTCGAGGGCCTGGCGGAGGTCTTCTTCGCTGGCCAGGGCGGGGTTCCAGCCCTCGAGTTGTTCGTGCGCCGTGCCGGGGGCGACTTCCAGGGCGTCGGGATTCTGCACGTGCGGCGGATGCTGTTCTTGGTGGCCGGCTTCTTTTCCTGTCATTTTCTTTTAGAACCTTTTTAAACGCTGAGATCGCAGAGAAACACCGCAGAGAACGCGGAGATACACTGGTCGGCCTCGGTTATGGTCGCTCTCAGCTGATTTGGCTTCGGCTGACGCTCGGCTTCGCTTTCGCTGGACGGACGAAGGCGTCCGTCCCTACATTCAATGCGTTGCTACATGATTCTTGGCTATGCACGGGTTTCTTGCAGCGTGTGTCCGGCGTTCTCAGTTGGCGCGATTTGGATCAGCGGGTTTACTGGGGCCTGCGGCTCTTCCAGCATCTTTAGGGCTTCTTGATCTTTATAGGTGGTGAAGAGCGTGGCTTTCACCGTTGCCAGGAATCCGCCTGGAGAGCTGAACGTGGCATTGACTGCGCTGGCTTCGTATCCGCTGTGGACCATGCAGTTGGCGCATGCAGGGTTTCCGGACTCCGTGCCGTAGTTGGCCCAATTCGTCGTTGACAATAACTCTTGGAAACTTTCTGCGTAGCCGTCTTGCAGGAGGTAGCAGGGCTTTTGCCAGCCGAAGACGTTGTAAGTGGGCATGCCCCAGGGGGTGCAGGGGTAGGTGCGCTTGCCCATCAGGAATTCCAGGAAGAGCGGGGACAGATTGAACTGCCATCTCTTTTTGCGGTTCGAGAGGATCGCGCGGAACATGCGGCGGGTGCGGGCGCGGCCCAGGAAATGTTTTTGATCCGGGGCTTTGTCGTAGGAGTAGCCCGGAGAGAGCATCATACCTTCGACGCCGAGGTCCATCATTTCGTCGAAAAAAGCGCGGACGGATTTGGGATTCGCACCGTCGAACAGAGTCGTATTAGTGGTGACGCGGAAGCCGTGGCGGAGGGCCTCTTTGACGGCGTCGACGGCGATGTCGTATCCGCCTTCGCGACAGACGGCTAGGTCGTGCTCTTCGCGCTGGCCATCGAGGTGAACGGAGAATGTCAGATACTTGCTGGGCTGGAAGAGATGGATTTTCTCTTTCAGCAGCAAAGCGTTCGTGCAGAGATAGATGTATTTTTTGCGGGCTACCAGGCCGGCGACGATTTCGCCTATCTGCGGGTGCATCAGCGGCTCGCCGCCGGGGATGGAGACCATGGGGGCGCCGCATTCGTCGACGGCGCGGAAGCATTCCTCGGGGGAAAGGTCCTTCTTTAGGATGTGGGCGGGGTATTGGATCTTGCCGCATCCGGCGCAAGCCAGGTTGCAGCGGAACAGGGGCTCAAGCATGAGCACGAGCGGATATTGCTTGCGTCGGGCGAGCTTTTGACGAAGCACATAGCTCGCCACTGTCCACATTTGCGATACGGGAACTGGCATGAAAGACAGAAACCCCTTCTGCAACTTATTTTATCAGGCTTTCAGGTGGCCGGGAGGGTTGGGGACCTCGGTCGGCACTGACCGGGCCTAGCGTCGGGATTATGTGGAGCGGGCACTTCTGCCCGCTAGCTTTTGCCGCCGCAAGCAAAGCGGGCGAGGGCGCCCGCTCCACATTACACAAACTCTCCACATGCAACTGCTCCGCATACACACTATTGATGTTGTGTGGCGGAGGCGGTTGTGCCCGGAGTTGAGGCGTCCATGGTGTCGCCGATGGCGTCGCCGGAAAGCACGAGTTCCACGCGACGGTTTTGCTGGCGGCCTTCGGAGGTGTCGTTGCTCGCGATGGGCTCGGTCTTGCCGAATCCGTGGGCTTCGACGGAAGCCGCGGGGATTCCCTGCTGCACGAAATAATCGCGAACGGCCTCGGCGCGCTGCTCGGAAAGATTCTGGTTGTATTCATCGCTGCCGACGCTGTCGGTGTGTCCTTCGACGGCGAGGTGCAGGCTGGGATAGGCGAGGACGATGCCGGAAACTTTGGCCAGGCGCTCGCGGGCGGCGGGCAGAAGCTCGAAGCTGCCGCTGCGGAACAGGACGTCGGACATGTTGGCGATGAGTCCGCGGGCAGAGTCGCGGGTGGCGAGAATCGAATTGAGCTGCTGCAACAGGCGGGCGCGAAGGTCCGCCTTATCTTTTTCAGCCTGCTGACGCATGATCTCCGCTTGCTGGCGAAGGCTTTCGGATTGAGCGGCGGCTGCTTTGGCCTGATCGGCCTGGGCAGCGAGGGCTTGCTGCTGGGCGACGGCTTCCGCCTTGGCTTTTTCGGCTTCTTCCTTTTCACGTGCGGCTTCTTGAGCGGCGGCTAGAGCTTCCTGCTTGGCTTTTTCTGCTTCGGCTTTGGCTTGCTCGGCCTGGATGCGAGCCTGATCGGCTTGGGCGCGGGCGGCTTCGGCGTCGGCGCGACGCTTAGCTTCGGCGTCGGCATCGGCGCGAGCTTTGGCCTCACGCGCGGCGGCTGCGGCTTGCGCTTCTTCTTCCGCCTTCTGCTTGACGGCCATCACGCGGGCTTCTTCGGCGGTTTCGGTGGCTTCTTTGGCGGCGGCTTCAACCGCTTCTTTCTTCTGCCGCTGGCGAAAGAGAGTTTCGGCGTTCAGCAATTGTTCGTTGGCTTTGGCAATGATAGAGGCGGCGTACTTGTCGGCGGAGGCGATGTGGGCGATCCGCATGGCGTTGCGGGCTTCGAAAAGTTCCAGCGGAGTCTTGCTGTCGACGCCGAAGATGGCGTCTTGAATGTGCGTGTTGTTGGCGGAATAGGTGCCGCGGGTGACGAGTTCGAATTTGGCTTCGATGTTTTCGGTGGCGGCGCCGCTGATCACGACGCTCTCAGCGACGACCATGTTGCCGGGCTGCGTCACGGCGAAATAGGGCTCGGCGGTAACGATCATGCCGAAGGTCTGCAGGTCAGTGAAGGCTTTGACCTGCGCGTTGCCGTGATGATCGAGGGTGAGCTCACCGAGATTGACGGGACGTCCCTGAGGCGAAACGGCCCAGAGGACGTAGGTGAGGTATTCGAGGCCGAACTTGGTGGCGTCTTCGAAGCCTTGGAATTTGGCGTCAATTTCGAAATTGGTTTTCTTGCCTTCGACCTTGGCTTCGCCGGCGGCGCGCTGCATCAGGTCGCTTCCTTGGAAATCGATCTTGAGCGATCCGCCGCGCAGGTTGTAATGCATGGCTTTGATGGTGCGCGAGATCGTGGGCGCTGGCACGGACGTTGATGTTGCTGCGGGCGCGGTGGTCTGCGCGAGGGCAGCAGAGGCGGCGAAAAGAATGATGGCGAGAGACGGTATTTTCACGAGAGTTCTCAATCTGGGGGAGATGAGAGCTTGTTAATCCTTCTCATCTTCGTTGATCGACGAGGGGAATGGTAAGTGCGGGAAGGGATGAGACTTTCGTAATGGTGTTCAGGCCTGGGGGATTCGGTTTGAGAACTCCTTTCTGGGATCGTGATGGCGGCGAGCGGGCACGGCGTCCTTCGACTACGCCGCGACTTGCTTCGCTTCGTCGCGGCTCCGCTCAGGATGACAAGATAATTTTTGTTAGTCGCATTCGTACACCAGCAAGTTTTGGGCTTATGGGATGAAGGCTATGGAGCCTTTCGGGCCGACTATCAGGGCTCCGCCTTCGGGGTAGGGGCTGACGGCGTTGAAGGCTAGGGCTTGTTTTTTCTTGCCTCCGATGCGGCGAGGGTTGGTGGGCGGGCGGAAGTCGAAAATGAAGTCGGTGCCGATGATGAAGAGGCGTTCGGGAACTGTGGGCTGCATACGGAGCTTCTTGCCGGTTTGCTCTGCAGCTTTTGGTTCGCCTTGCTGGCGAAGGGCGGCTTGATTCACGCGCAGGTCGTAGGCGACGGCAGAGAAGTAGGCTTGAGGATGGAGAGAGGAAAGCGTCCAAGTCTGGCCGCCATCGTTGGTGAAGGCTAGGTCGGGTCCGTCATCTTTGGGACGCTTGTAGTCTCCGCCAGCGATGACGCCGTGGAGGGGATCGCGAAACGCGATCGAGAAAATGCCGGCTGGGTCGGGGCCGTGCAGGATGGGAGTGTCGAAGACTTGCCAGGTTTGTCCGCGATCGGAGGAGTGGAAGACGCGGGCGACTTTGCCTCCGGTGGCGAACCAGATGTTGGGGTCGGGTGATGTTCCGCTCAGGCGCAAAATCGCTAGACACGAGTTACTGGCGGCGAAGGCGCCTTCGCCGGCGATGGCTTCGGGGAGGTGCGAGGGCGGGATCGCGCGCCAGGTTTGGCCATCGTCGGTGAATAGGAGTTCGAAGTGCAGCTTGCCGGATTCGTCCGGGATGGGATCGCCGAGCACGACGCCGTGTTTGGAATCCCGGAAGGCGATGGAATCGAAGAATCCCTTGGGGTTGTCGTTTTTAAATTGCAGTTGCCAGTGCTGTCCGGCGTCGGCAGTGTGGTAGATGCGGGACTGGTCGCCGGGTCCGGCGGACAGAAGGAAAGCTTCGTCGGCGGAAAAGGCAACGACGCCGCGGAAATCGAGATTGAGGGCGTCGGGAACCTGGGCGGAGGCCCAGGTGCGGCCGGCATCCGTGGTGCGGAGGTAGGTGCCGTGCGTGCCGCTGGCCCAGGCAACTTGCCGCGAGACGGCGCTGACTCCGCGCAAGTTTTCTGTGGTTTGGGAAGTGTCGACGCGCGGGCCCGACTGAGCCATAGCGGCCGCAGCGAGCAAACAACCGAGCAGTGAACGCATGGGGAATTGTCGCAGAAATGGAGAAGAATTATGAAGTCTTGTTTCGGGTACGGGAAAAAACTCGGATCACTCTGCGGGAAGGGAAAGCTTAACCGCAGAGGGCGCAGAGGACTTCCGCAGAGATCGCTGAGAACTTCAAAATTGCAGGCCGAGCCGTTTTTTCGTGTGAGCGTGCACCAAGAGATCGCATAAAAACATCGAGCTCGATTTACTTGGCGGTGAAGTCGGCGAAGGACGCGGTCTTGCCGATGTAGATGCGCAGGGTGCAACGGGCGCCGACGTGGGCGAAGGCAACTTCGAGCGCGTCGGAGGGTTGCTCGACTTGGGCGGTCTCCATGGGGGCGCGGGCGATGTCCTGCCGTTCGTCATAGGGAGAGCCGGCGGTGACATTCTTGTTCACGACCAGGGTCCAGTTGCCGCGCGCGGGAAAAGGATAAAGCGTGTATGCACCGATGGGAATCAACGATGTGCCGAGCGTCAATTGCGCTTCGGTGAACAAGGTCATGGGCACGCCACCCGGAGTGAAGGGCTTGCCATTCGAAATCTTCTCCTGCTTGGTGGGAATGGCGATGTAGCGCACGTACACCTGGCGTCCGTCGTCGAGATTGCAGGTGGTGGTAGATTGCGTGTTGGATTGCGCTGCGAGGAAGGGGGTCAACAAAATCGATATCAATACAGCTCTCCGGACGAGAGTGGCGGACATGGGTAGGGAAGCCTCCGCGGGAAAGTGTAGCGCCGGAGGAGCATTTTGGGGAAAATTTTTAGAGCGGAGAGAACGGATTTAGGGCGGAACAGTCTCGTTCGTGATGAGACTTCGGTGACGTATCCGAGGGGCGGGGCGGTTGCTACCGTTGCTTGCAGGTACCGGTGCGTAAAGGTACCCAGCGAGGACGGGAGTCAATGGCGAAAGCAAAACTTAGAATTCTTTATGGAGAAGGGGATGGGGAAGTGCTCGCGGCGCAGGCCGCGGCGATGGAAAAAGCGGGGCACTCCGTGCAACCTGCGGAGGGACGGAAGGCCGTGGATGAGGCATTGAAGAAGTCGAAGTTTGACCTGGTTGTGCTGGGAGCGAGCTTGACTCGCAACGACCGTCATCATCTGCCATATATGGCGAAGAAGGCGCAGGCCGAGATCAGAGTGCTGGTGCTGCATGCGGATGGGACGCGGCATCCGTATGTGGACGCTTGCGTAGATACCGGGGCGAGCATCGAGAACGTGCTGAGCCGGATCGAGAGCATGAAGATTGCTGCTCCGGCGGCGAAGGCGGCAGGGGCTGGCAAGTAGTACCGAGTAGGGAGCAGCGAGAGTGGGCGGCCTTTGGCCGCCCTTCTTTATTTGGCGGCTCGAATATAGATGGTTACGAATCTGGATGGTTAAGTGGTGGGATGAGTTACGTTATCTGCTGCGTTTTGGCGGTGGCATCGGAAGACAGTTGCTCAGAAGTGGGAAATCTGGCTTCGCTGTTTTTGTTGTTCGGGGGGAACCTGAGTGGTAATCGGTGGGAATTCTTGATCGGAATCTGCGGTTTCGGATGAGCGGATGCAGCGGAAAGAATTGCGTAGTGGTAAGAGTTAGCGGGCGATGGCGCCCGCTCTACAATTCTCACCCAGTCCAAGACTCAGGGGAGCGTTTTGGGAGTTGGCTTGCCGGCTGGTTTGTAGTCTTTGGGATAGACGACCAGGCAGCGGCGCATGCCTTCGCCTTCGCTCTCGGTGTGCAGGTCGGCTTCATCGCGCAGGGCGAGATGAACGATGCGGCGCTCGCGCGAGGACATGGGGCTGAACTGATACGGCGTGCCAGTCTTGCGAACTTTGTCGGCGGCGACGGCGGCGGCAGTGCGCAGTTCCTGGATGCGGAGCGAGCGGTGATTCTGGCAGTCGAAGCTGATCTTTTCATGTTCGCCAGAGGCGAGGCGCAGCATTTCAAGGGCGAGTAGTTCGAGGGCGCGAAGGAGTTCTCCGCCGCGGTCGAGCAGCAGGGCGGAGTCGGGGCCGGCGAAATCCACGAGGATGTCGGGCTTCTCCCAGTCGCGATTGTCGGCCATAGGCGGGTCGACGACGATGCGGTATTTCAGGCGGAGTCCGCCGTGGGTGACGACGGCCTGTAGGAATTCGTTGATTTTGTTGGCGGCGGCGATTTTATCCATAAGTCAGCTTTCAGCGATCGGCCCTCAGTCCGGCCGACAGAAATTTGTCGATGCGAATGCCAGATGGCCGAGACCCCAAGGGGTTAAGAGCCGCGTGAGCATCCGCGGGGTAAATCTTTCGCCCCTTCGGGGCTTGTTCCCTTTAGCATTTGCTACCCACGGCTTGCGCCGTGGGCTGCATTCTTACGCCGCTTCGCGGCTGGCGATCGTTCGCGCTTTCGCTTTCGCGGGCTTGCGCCGTGGGCTGCATTCTTACGCCGCTTCGCGGCTGGCGCCCGTCCACCTGACGCGGCGGTGAAGCGATGCTCTTCCATCTGGTTCACATCCGTCGCTGACGCGCCCTGTTACACCTGCTTGTGCGGCGGTACCGCGCCGCTCTTCCACGTGCTTCTTGTGTTTGCGGCCATGAAGCGCCGCTCTTTCTGTCAGGCGCTATTTATCTTTCTTGCGCTGGCGCTTGGCCATCATCTCGCGCATTTCCTGGCCCAGGTGCGTCTTATTCATGACGGCCTGCTGGGCGATTCCAATCACATTGACGACAGCGTAGTACAGATTCAATCCGGCGGCGAGGCGGAAGAAGATGAAGCCCATCATCAGCGGCATCATCACGTTCATCATCTTTTGCTGCGAGGGATCCATGCCGGCTTGTGGCGTCATGCGCTGCATGATCAGGCTGCTGACCACCATCAGGACGGGCAAGATAAACGGGAACGGCTCGGCTGCGGATAAATCGTGGATCCAGAGGAAGTGGGCGTGGCGCAGATCGAGCGCGGTGCCGAGCATGCGATAGTACGCGAACAAGAACGGCATCTGGATCAGCATGGGCAGACAGCCGCCGGCGGGATTGACGCCTTCTTTCTTGTAGAGGGCGCTGATCTCCTCATTCATGGCGGCCTTGCGCGGGTCGCGCAAGCTGTATTTCTTGTACCTCTCCTGGATCGACTTGATCTGCGGAGCCACGCGCTGCATTTTCAACATGGACTTCATCTGCGTAATGCGCAGAGGCAGCAGGGCGAGGCTGATGATCAGAGTCTGGACCACAATCGCCCATCCCCAGTTGGGAACGATGTAGCGATACGTCCACTTCAACCACACAAAGAGAGGCTTGGCGATTATGCCCCACCAGCCGAAATCGACGAGGCCGTTGAGATCGCTGTCGGCGCCGGTAACACCGGGGACAGGAACTTTCTGGAGGATTTCCAGTTCTTTCGGACCGACGAAGGCACGTTCCGAAGTGGGGCCATGCAAGTTGCCGACGGCGGCACCAAGCACGTCGACATTGACTCTCTCAGCATCCTTGCGGGAATCGCGGGAGATGGAGAGGGGATTGCGAAGCGTGACCATGGCGGTGGCGGCCGGATCGTCGGGAATGAAAACGGCGGCGAAATACTGGTCGGTGGGGCCAGCCCAGTGGAAGGGGCCGGGCAAGGTGGCCCCACCGCTGATCTTCTTAGAAGTCAGTCGCTCGATGTTTTTGTTGAATTGATAATCGATCCAACTGGTGGCGTAGAACGCGGGAGTGGCCTGATCGCCGAAACCGGACGGCCAAGCCGGAAGCGCGGGAACGTAACTGCCCTTCGAGGTGACGCTGGTTTCGACTTTGACGATGTAAGTATCGTCGAAGCTGAAGGTCTTGCGAACCGCGAGATCCCGGTCGGCATACTCGAAAGTGATCGTCGTAGGAGTGGTGTGCTGGCCTCGCTCGGAAACGACGTAGAGCGAGGAACTCAGCTTGTTGCGCAGGCCTTCATCATAAGTCCACAAGGAGAGCGGATAACCGAAAAGCGCGGCTGCTCCGGGATTGACGAGGTCGAGCGGGCCATTCTCGGAGTCGTTGTCGTACTTTTTGAGGATCCAGGATTTGACCTGGGCGCCCTTGTTGGTGAAGGTGATGCGGTAGAGATTGTTTTCGATGACCGTTTCGGTTTCGTCGGGCGCCTGCTTGGTGACCCCGGCGGGAACCGCGGGCGCGACCGCAAGGGCGGCGGTGGCGGGCGCGGGCCGGGCCGGCTCGGGCTGATTGACTTTCTGCGGAGCCGGAGGAGTGGGCAGATATTTTTTGAGCAGCGGTTGGAACGCCAGCATGATGATGAACGTCACCAGGAAGATGAGCATCAGGCGGCGTTCGCTGCCGGGTTCGTGCTGAGGATTTTGATATTCGGCCAAAGTTTCAGTAATCCGTTCTAAATCGTGATCTGGTCAGCAGTACGAAGGGCTGCGCTTTCTTTCGCCCCTTCGGGGCTGGCCTTCTTTTTCTGCACTACCCACGGCTTGCGCCGTGGGCTGCATTCTTACGCCGCTTCGCGGCTGGGGCCTGAATGATCCTGCTCACCACAAAATTGATTCGCCTCACCAGCTTAGTTTTCGTGCACTCTTAAAGTCCAAATTCGCTTTTGCAATGTACGGCGCCACTCAATTCGTCGTCTTCGCGATGACACACCGGATCGTAGCCGCCCTTCGCGAAAGGATGGCAGCGCAGGAGCCGGAGCATTGTCATCAAAGCTCCACGCAGCGCGCCGTAGCGCTCCACCGCTTCCATGGCATATTCCGAACATGTGGGGACGTAGCGGCATGCCGGCGGGAACATCGGCGATATCGCCCACTTATAGGCTCGGAGCAGGAGCAGCATGACGCGTTGGGCTAGATGGCGCATGTTGGGTTGGGTTGGCACCCTTCGGACGCGAAAAGGTCCGATCCGAGAACCAGTGCCGTCCCTACGGGACTCCTGTCTTGACTCCGTTCCTACCCGGGGCTTACGCCCCGGGCTATCACATTCCTCCCCTTCGGGGCTGCGGCTGAGCCGCTAATAGCTTCTGTTCTATGACTACGAACGCGCGGCGCACTTCGTTCAGAACCGCGTCGAAGTCGGCGGTCAAGACAATCTTCTTGGGATTGATGACCACGTCGGCCGGTATTTCCGTCGCGGGCCGGGTGAGGCGCACTGCTTCGCGGAGACGACGCTTCATGCGATTGCGCTGGACTGCACCGCCGAGAGCGCGGCCAACGGTGAAGCCCACGCGAAGTCCCGCGGGGGCAGCCTTTCCGGACGAGTCCTGCCGTTGCCAATAAAATACGGTCATGGATGGCAAAAAGTGCCGCCGGCCCAGTTTGTACACGCGTTCGAAATCGGCGTGGCGCAACAGGCGCACGCTGCGGGGAAATCGGGCGTTACCACGTTGTGGCCTGACACTTTGATTCGATGCTCCGGGCACACTAGCAGTCACAGTGCCTCTAATATCCAGATCGCTGTTAGGAGTCGTGGAGACGCGGGCGAGGGCCACTTCGGCTAGCTGAGGGCAGGTCCGCGCCACGCTCAATGTTATTCGCGGAAACCTGGTTTCACAGAGACCCGCTTGCGCCCCTTGGCGCGGCGGCGGGCGAGAACCTTCTGGCCGCCCTGGGTCTTCATGCGCGAGCGAAATCCGTGTTTCTTCGAACGCTTGCGCCGGTTCGGTTGGAACGTACGTTTAGGCATGAAAAGTTAGCTGCTCCTGATAGGATCGACGGTCTTGGGGCAAACTGAAAGTATAAATCAGCGCGGGGGTTAGGGCCAAGCCCCCGGACAGCGATAACCCTTCGCATATTCAGGGCGCTCGCTTTGCTCGCGGGGCGGACGAATGCGTCCGCCCCTACATTTGATTCCACGAGCCTGTACACGATTGCCAAAGCAAGCTTAGAATGGCGCAGGATTCGCGCGAGTTTTTTCCTTTGACGCAGCCAAAATCTCATTTTAGTGGGCCGGTGGCACCAGCCTCCTCCGAGGGGTCCGGTACGTCGGGAATCCGCGGCGCAGAACCCAAGTCGTCTGTGCCGTCATCCTCCGAAGTTCCTCTCATCGAGCGGGACCGCGAAATCAACGAAGAGCTACGGCGCCTGAATCGTGCGCTGCGAGCGCTGAGCGCGTGCAATCAGGCGCTCGCGCAGGCGGGCAGCGAGCAGGAGTTGTTGGAGCAGATCTGCGACATCATTGTGCGCCTGGGCGCATACCGCTTTGCCTGGATCGGCTATGCGGACTCGGATGAGGCGAAGCAGGTGCGGCCGATGGCGTACGCCGGACATGAAGACGGATATCTCGATCAGGTGCAAGTGAAGTGGTCGGAAACGCTGGTGGGGCAAGGACCCGCGGGCACCGCGGTACGCGAGAACCGAATCTGCGTGGTGATGGATGCGGAGCGCGATCCTTCGTTCGAACCCTGGCGGGAGGCGGCGCTGAAGCGGGGATACGCGGCGGTGATTGGATTGCCGCTGCGGGTTGCGGGGCGTGCTTTCGGCGTCCTCGCGATCTATTCGGATCAAGCCGGATCGTTTGACAGCTCCGAGGTCGAGTTGTTGACGGAGATGTCGAACAATCTGGCGTTCGGAATCACCGCGATCCGGTCGCAGGAAGAAAGCAGGCGGGCGACGGCAGCGCTGCGCGAAGCGGAAGAGAAGTACCGGCAACTGGTGGAGCAGGTTCCGGCGATCTCGTATGTGGCAGAAGCGGGGGCGCAAGGCCGGTTCCTTTATCTCAGCCCGCAGGTGAGCAAGATCCTGGGTTTTCGTCCGAAGGATTGTTTGTCGGATCCGTGGTTCTGGTGGAACCACTTGAACCCGGAAGATCACGCGGTGGCGATGCTGGAAGACACGTGGGAAGAAGGACGTCCGTTCCAGGTGGAGTACCGCATGATCCGGCAGGACGGGCGGGAGGTATGGCTGCGTGACGAGGCGGTGATCGTGGTCGATCCGCAGACCGGGAAGCGGCTGACCCGAGGATTGTTGATCGACATCACGGAGCGCAAACGCGCCGACGAAGCGTTGCGCCGGAGCGAAGAGAATTACCGGATGTTCGTGGCGCAAAGCTCGGAAGGCATTTTCCGGCAGGACCTGGATATGCCTTTATCCATCGACCTTCCGGAACAGCAGTTGATTGACGGAATTATTCATGGCTCGTACATGGCGGAGTGCAATGACGCGATGGCCCGGATGTACGGCATGAACTCGCGGCAGGACTTGCTGGGCAAGCGGCTGACCGAGCTGTTGCTGGCCGACGATCCGCACAACATCGAGCTGACCCGGGAATATATTCGCAACGGATTCCGCCTGGTCGAGCGCGAGTGGCATGAGGTGGACGTACACGGGAACATGAAAGTGTTTGTCAACAACATGTTCGGGATCGTGGAGAACGGGAAGCTTCTGCGCACCTGGGGAATCCAGCGGGATACGACGGAGCGGCTGAGATCGGACGCGGCGCGCAGGAAGGCGGAGGAAGCGCTGCGAGAGAGCGAGGAACGGTACCGCGTATTCGTATCGCAGAGCACGGAGGGAATTTTTCGCATGGAGTACGACCCGCCGGTTCCCTGCAACCTGCCGGTCGCGGAACAGCTCAAATGGGGGCTGGAACATGGATACATGGCAGAGTGCAACGACGCGATGGCGAAGATGTATGGCCGATCGTCGGCGGCGGAATTGACGGGGAAACGGCTGACGGAGTTTCTGGTACTACACGATCCGGTGACGCGAGAGTTTATGGAGAATTTCGTCCGGGCGGGTTACCGGGTCACGGACCAGGAATCGCGGGAGATCGATGCGCAAGGGCAAAAAAGAATTTTCCGCAACACGATGATGGGGATCGTAGTCGACGGACACTGGGTGCGGAGCTGGGGGATCTCGCGGGATGTGACGGAGCGGATGCAACTGGAAGAGCAACTCAGGAACGCGCAGCAGATGGAGGCGGTGGGACGACTGGCCGGAGGCGTGGCCCACGACTTCAACAATATTCTGAGCATCATCATGGGACACGGCGAACTGCTGCTGCGGACGGGCGAGGTGGATGAGCGGGTGCGCAACGGTCTGGAGCAGATCCGGCGGGCGGCAGAAAGAGCGGCGTCGCTCACGCAGCAATTGCTTGCCTTCGGCCGAAAGCAAGTGCTGCAGCCGCGCATGCTGGACCTGAACGAGTCGGTTGCCGACATACAGAAAATGCTGGCGCGGGTGATTGGCGAAGACATCGAGCTGGTGGCGAGTCTGCATCCGTCGCTGCTGCCGGTGAAGGCCGATCCGGGACAGATCGAACAGGTGTTGATGAATCTGGCGATCAATGCGCGCGATGCCATGCCGCAAGGCGGGCGACTCACCATGGAAACGTCGAATACGGAACTCACGGCGGACCAGGCACGCGATTGTGATCTGGCAGCAGGAAGTTATGTGATGCTGAAGGTCACTGACACCGGGCATGGAATGGACGCGGCGACACTGGCACACATTTTCGAGCCATTTTTCACGACTAAGCCCCGGGGAAAAGGGACAGGGCTGGGGCTGGCCACGGTGTACGGCATTCTGAAGCAGAGCGGGGGAAGCATCTAGGTGGAAAGCGAAACCAACCGGGGCAGCGAGTTCCGCGTTTATTTGCCGGCCGCGGGTGGCGGGGTGCAAAAGGAGCGGCGGCGCGGGTTGGACGAGAATGTGGCCGGAGGCACGGAGACAATTCTGATCGCCGAAGACGAGCCGGATCTGCGCGAGCTTGCCCGTATCTTTTTGGAAGATTATGGGTACAAGGTGCTGGAAGCGGCGAGCGCCGATCAAGCCATAGAAACGGCGGAGATCACGGCTGAGCCGATTCATCTTCTTCTCACTGACGTCATCATGCCGGGAATGAGCGGGCGACAGCTGGCGGAGCGCATTTTGAGCAAGCGGCCGCAGACCAGAATCATGTATATGACGGGCTACACCGATGACATGGTGGTGCAGCATAAAGTTCTCGAGCCCGGCGTGCAATTGCTGCAAAAGCCGTTCACGCGAGCGGATCTGGCGTTGAAGGTACGGGCGACGCTGGATGCGCGCTAACGTTGGCTGGCTGATGCTCGAACGCGCTTCGATAGAATTGACTCATCGCTAGCTGTTCACAACCGTTTCCATACGAAAAGGGATACATGTCAATGACGCAAAGGCAGGAGGGTGGCGGGATCGTGGATGAATCGCGAGCAGCAAAGAAGATCTGGGTGACGCTGACCGGGTTGCCGCTGACGGTGAAACTAGATTGGCCATTTCATCAATCGACCTCGGGCGCGGATTTCTGGGTGCTGCATGGGGACATCCGGCTGGAGGGTTCCGAGGGGCTGCATGCGCCGGTGGCCGTGAACCTGTCGCAGACTGTGCGCGAAGTGATGCCGTCGCTCGAACCGAAAGATGCTGAGGCTCCGGTGACCAACGCACTGCGGAAGGAAGTGGACCGGCGGCAGATTGAATTTTTGAAATCGGGGAAGCTGCTGCCGGTGCCGTTCTCCAGCCGTCATTATGATTTCAAGCGGCAGCAGTGGGTGTTCGGCAAAGCCAGCGATGAGGCGATGGCGGAGTTCATCGAGAGGAAAGTCTACTGGCAGACGGCACTGGGTTCCGCGGAGTCGGGGAAGTCAAATACCGCTCGAGTGTGGATCGGGGATCCGGCGGAGGCGCAATATGTGCAGACGACTCCGGCTCACCTGCTGGAAGTGGCGGCGCGGCTGGTGGCGGCGCAAGGATTGTTGCGGATCGAAGGCGAGTTTGCCGAGGCTACGCAGGGCTTGATGAATCAGGCGGAGCGCTTCGAAAATGTGCGGCGCGACGCGATGGGGGAGTTGGAGAGGAAGCACGCCTTTGAGAGGGGATAGGCGCACATGCCCGGTAGGGATCCTTCGACTGCGGAACTGGCCGGCTTCGCCGGCCAATTCCTCCGCTCAGGATGACAATTTCCAGGATGACAATTCGCAATTTTCACGACGATTTTCTCGAGAATAATCCCCAGCAGAATCTTGGCGCCATAGCGTAATTCACCTGCACCAGCACAATTGCGGCGATGCTGTAGTACGTGTTCAACAAGCACAGCGCGGCGCCGGCTGCGTAGAGCGTTTGCGCGATCACGATGCGGCGAACGACCGCGGCACGGATCTCCTCGGGCACGTCATCGGATAAAAGGTCCGCCCGCCTGGCATAGCTCCAGCTCCAAAATAAGGTGACTCCCAACAACAAAATATTGAACCAGTAGACCAGCAGCGCTATCTCATAGTGGATGAACTGGGCGAGCAGCGAGGTCGAGAACGGGGTCAGCGAGACGCAGCAGAGGAAGGCAATGTGAATCCAGGCGAGATTGCGGTCGGCGCGGGCGAAGTGGTTGAGTTGGGTCTGCTGGCCGACCCAGAAGATGCCCAGTGTCATCACGCTCATCAGGAAGATCAACAGGCGCGGCGAGAGCGCGACCAGCGCACGCCATAGATCGAGCTCGGAATGGACCGCTTCGGCGGCGGGTACGCGGAGGTCGAGCACGAGCAGGGTCATGGCTACGGCAAAGATGCCATCGCTGAGGGCGGCGAGGCGTTCGACGCTCTGTCCGGCAACGCGGTTGTAAAGGGATGGCATCGAAAGAAGTCTAGCGGGTTGTGAGGGCTCGGGCAAAACATGGATTCAAAGGCCGCGATTCTGCGCGGAACGGTGGAAAAGCTTGGGGACGACACGCCGGGGTTGGCTGGTCTCATGGACAGTCTTGCTGCTATGGACAACGACCGCCGCATGGGCACAGACCCAGGGCACTCCAGAGTTGCCGCCAGCTCCGGAGCCGCAGGACCAAACCAACCCACCTGCGCCGGAGAAAAAGCAGGAAGAGGAGAATCGTGCGCAGGAGGCAGCGGAACAAGCGAAAAAGATGACAGTGGAAGCCGCCCAAGCCACGATGCATATGGGCGAGGAGGCGATGGTGCGTGCCCGTGACTGGGAAGGCAGCTGGCTCACGGGTGTCTTCGTGCCAAGAGGGGGCACCATCACGCCGCTCACGCTGGAACAGCGCCGCGAACTCTATCTGCAGCAAACGCTGACGACCCCGGGCGCATATCTGAAGCGCCTGTTCGCGGCCGGGATCGACCAGGGGAGAGGCGTGCCTTCTCAGTGGGATGACGGATGGGGCGGGTTCAGCGAGCGGTTCGCGTCGCGCGAAGGACAATTCATCACCGCCAACAGTGTGGCCGCAGTGGGAAACGCCGTGCTGCAATACGAACCGCGCTACGATCAATGCCAATGTTCAGGATTGTGGCCGCGAACGCTCCATGCGATCGTGCGGAATTTTGTGACCTATAACCGCGGCGAACAGGCGCTGCGCCCCCAGTTGGCGCTGTACACCGGCGCATTTGTAGGAGGCGTGGTTGCGACGGCGTGGAAGCCGCCTCCGCGCAACGCCTTTGCCCAGGGCGGCTACGCCATGTTGGGACAGGCAGGATACGGGGCGCTGCTCAACTTCTTTATCGAGTTCGCCGGCGACATCAACCGCAAAATCGGGGCCAAGAAGCGCGACGCAGAGAAGTACTAATCGAAGGTACTAAGAGGCCTCCTGTCGCGGCCGACGGAGTTTTTCCCGTCTTCTATTTCGGTGTGCGCCCGATAGGAGAAGAAACCAGTCCGTGATTCAACTGTTGGCGGGGTTCGAGTAGGAACACACGCGGGGATCGCCCCCTCGTGTCGTGGCGCCCTGCCCGGCCTCTTCGCCCCTTCTGTTGGGGCTAGGCGGAGGCGGGTTTGCGGATGGACTGAGCGACCACGGCGCCAATGTTGAAGAGACACATCAGCGAAATTATCCCCAGGGAAATCACGCAGTAGATACACCAGACGCCCAGGACGTCTTTCTCGATGTGGGCGAGGTACAGCGAAAACGCCAGCCCTGCGAGCGTTGGAACCAGCAGCAGCCGGTACGAGCGCAGGAGAGCCAGAATCGCCATGAGCACGTAGCCCACAATGCCGGCAACAGCAACGGGAATCGGGCCAAGCATGGCATAGTGGCTGTGGTTGACCACGCCGCAATCCCAGTGCTCGTTAATGCTGCAGGGAGAGTCGCCGTATTCGCGGTAATGCTCGCGCAGGGCGAGAGAAGAAACGATGATGCCGAAGATTGCCAGGATGAGCAGGAGATATTTCATGCGTTTCCTTTAGTTGTGACGAATAGTTAGAAATTGGGTCATTGCGGCGGGCCGTTGATTTTCTTTCGCCCCTCCGGGGCTGGGCCCTTTTCTCACTTTTTACCCACGGCTTGCGCCGTGGGCTGCATTCTTACGCCGCTTCGCGGCTTCGACATTAGGGTCGGCAGATCTTCGGCTTCGCACCTTCCTGCCCAATCACCTCACACAGGCTTATGCACCTGCCGAATGCCGTCGAGAGGCTTTGGTGGTGGTCAGCGCGCGAGCGCTTTCGGCGTCCTTTATTAGATCAGAAACCTGCCAGTCGCCGCCGTGATACCACTTCACAATCTTGCCGTCGGGGCCGATCACGGCGGTGCTGAGATTGTGAGTGATGAGACCGTTTTCAGGAGTAACGGTGAGGGCGAAGAAGTCCGCGATCTTCGGCAGATCGGCGCTGCGGGGAGCGGCGAACTCCCAACTGCGGAACAGTGCCGGGTCGTGGGTGTGGGCGACGGAGAATCCATAATCGCGCAGAACCTTGGGCGTGTCGTGCTCTGGGTCGAAAGTGATGCTCAACAGGTGCGTGCCGGCGAGCGCGGAGTTGGCGCCGACCTGCTTATCGATCTCCGCGAAGTTGCCGCTCACGCGCGGGCAGAAGTCGGGAAACGGACAACGGGTGTAAATGAAAGTGATGAGCAGAACTTTGCCGCGGTACTGGTGGAGCGAAATGCGCTTGCCGTCCTGATTGGTAAAGGAAAAGTCAGGCACGTCTTCGCCGGGGGCGGGCATATGGAAGGAAGTCGCGCCGTTGGCGGGCGGCTGCTTGGCGTGCGCCGTGACTTTCACGTTCTCGAGCCAGTAGTCGGGAGCGGCGTCTTCGTTCTTCGTGGCGGGTTCGATAACCACGACTTCGGCGGAAATGGAATCGCCGGGAGCGAGCTGGCGGAGCATCGACGCCGGTTTGATCTTGTACGACATGGCCATGGCGTCCATGAAGCCGGGAATGTTGTCGCCGTCGATGAGCGCGGATTCGGCTTGGGAGTCGATCGAAACGATGCGGCCGGTAAAGGGATAACGCTTGGCCGAGGGTTTCGAGCGGTGACAGGCAGGGACGAGAACAACGGATACGAGAATGGCGGCGAAAAGAATGCGAGCGTTCGATTGATGGTTCACGTTGATTACACTTTAACTCTTCGTGGGACCCGCGTGCCACGTGGAAGAGTCTCGCGTCGGCGTGCCGTAGCGATTCTGTCGCCCCTACGGGGCTTGCTCTCTTTCCGCCTTTTCGACCCACGGCTTGCGCCCCTTCGAGAAGCTCAGGGCAGGCAGTGGGCTGCATTCTTTCGCCGCTTCGCGGTTGTTGTTGGGTGGGGGGTTACGAAATCTTCACCCCTAGAATCCGCCTGGGATGGCGATTGTTTGCCTGCGTACTTTGTGACATTCTACGCGGTCTGGATTTCACAGGGAGAGGCGCCCGATGTCATGCAATCCTGAAGTGCTGAAACATGTTCCGCTGTTTGCGTCGTTGGATGAAGAAGAAACGGCCGTGCTGGCCGGACAGGTACGGCTGAAAACCTTCCTGCCGCGGCAGCGCATTTACAAAATCGGTGATGCGGGCGGACAGGCCTATGTTGTGGTCTCGGGGCGGGTGCGGGTGGCGACCGTCGACCAGGACCAGCAGGAAGTTGTGGTCGACGAGCCGTCGCATGGCGAGTTCTTCGGATTCGCTTCCATGCTGGAGCAGACGCCGCACCAGACCGAGGCGTCGGCGATCGACGAGGCGGTTTGCCTGGAAGTGACACGCAACGACATTGCGGTGCTGCTGCAGCGCAAGCCGCTCGCGGCCATGGATATGCTGCGCGTGCTGGGCAGGCAGTTTCACGCTTCTCAGCAACTGGTGCGGCTGCGCGCCAACCGGCATCCGAATGAGGTGATCGAGAAGGACGCGACCTTCGGCGAGCGAATCGCCGATGCGGTCGCCGGGTTTGGCGGATCGTGGACATTCATCATCGCGTTTGGCGTCGCGCTCGCCGTGTATATGACGATTGACGCCACGCTGGGCAAGAAGGGATGGGATCCTTATCCGTATATTCTGCTGAACCTGTTTCTATCGATGCTGGCGGCGGTGCAGGCTCCGATCATCATGATGAGCCAGAACCGGCAGGACACCAAAGATCGCCTGCGCGGCGAATTGGATTTCGACGTAAACCGTCGGGCCGAGGTGGAGATTCAGGGGCTTGCGCGGAAACTGAATCTCCTGGGAGAAAAGATCGGGGATGTGGAGGAGTTGCTGCGCGAGAGAATCGCGCGGGGATAACGGCATTCACCACAGAGGGCACCGGGGTTCACAGAGGAGACACCTCAATGCACTCTGTGGCCTAGTAATGGAACCGGTAGCGGAACTCCGCATAAATCTGTCGGGGATCGTTCCAGTGAAATCCTCCAAAGGTCAGACTGTTATCAAGCTCCACACGGTGGTTCGTCACATTGACCGCCGTTACGGAAATCGAATACTTCTCCCGGAAGGTTTTCCCGGCTGAGATATCAAACGTGGTGTGCCCAGGCAGATAATCGCCGGGATAGGGCTCTCCGGGGAAGGCATTGTGAAACCCCGACCCGTAATAGACGTTGGTCGCGGCATAAGCGTGAAACGGAAGCGTTGCGTTGAACCCCAGGTTCAAAGTGTTTCTCTGATCGTGGTCAACCGGTCCAAGCCCCGGAGGCGGATATGCTGGGCATATCGGCATCGTGGCAGGACAAATCAAGCCTCCCGTAATCGGCGACGTGGCCTGCGCGATTTGATTCGAATAGGCCAGATGGAACTGGCCGCGATGCCAGAGATTGGGAGAGCGCAGCGTGAGTTCCCAGCCCTGAATCTGGGCGTAGGACCATGTAATGGGCCAGAAGATATTCGATTCGCCGATGTTGTTGTGATCGAGCCAATTGTGGGCGCGGGTTTCAAAGTTGTCAGCGTCAAGGATCCAACCCTTCAACGGAATGGTGACACCGAACTGCCACTCGATATCGCGCTCACCGTGCAAAGCAGCGAAGGCGAAACCTTGGCCGGTGGCCAAATTTTGCAGTTGGCTGGTGGCCGTCGAAATTGGCGGAGCCTGATAGTAGTAGCCGTAGAAACCGCGGAAGACCCAATTCAGTCGAGGAATTCTTATCGCGGCGCCGAGGCGCGGATCCGTTGCATGCTCGGAGATGGTCGCGCTGAATGCCGTCTCGCGCAGGCCCGCGATCAATGTCAGCCACGGCGTGACTTTGAATTTGTCGTTGATGAAGAACGCGGCCACGCCTCCGTTGACGCCAATTGACGACAGGACGTTAGGAGGCGAATTCGGGACTGTGTAATTGTTGAAAAAGTAGTTGTACTGATGCTGGAAGAATCCGTAGACCCCGGCCTGCAGATCATTGTTGCGGTAGTTGGTGCCGATGGACGCTTGCGCTCCTCCGTACTGGGCAGTCTGAGTAACGGTTGAGATGACCGGAGTGTCGTTGGCGCCTCCTCGGTAGTCAGCGCCGTTGTAGTGATAGAAGGGCGAAACGGTGAGCAGCGTGTTCGGATTAAATGTGTGAATCCACGAGAAGGTCGCATAACCGTCTGGCTCACGCTCGCCATCACGCAACCCATAGCTGGGCGTATTCCCCCCCTGTGCCAACTGCTGATTTCCGATTGAGTTGGGATTGGGGTCGTATGGAATCTGGTAATAATCCTGCCTCAAAGAACCGACCACCCGGAACTGATTTTTCGGATCGGAGTTGAAGATGAATGACGCGAATCCACCGTATCCATTCGCGGCGTCGTGGACAACCTGAGAGATCGGGGGCTGAAGACCGTAATTGCTGCGGTTTCCGTTCAGGCTGGCGTAGTAGGCGGAGCGGGCCGTGTGTGCTCCACAACTGATCTGGTTGTCGGTCTGATAGAAATTTCCCGCCGCGATGACCAAGTCGCATTCGCGATCGCGCTCAAAGCCAGTTCGCGGCACGACGTTGAAAATTCCATACGTGCGGTCGCCGTAGTCGGCGTCGTAACTGCCCCTCTGCACTTCCAGATAATCAATGTCCTTGGGATCGATCTGCGGGCCAAGATTATTAGCGATGTTGGTGTTGGGGATGGGAACGCCGTCAATGGCCCACTCGACCTGATGGCCGCCTCGCATGTGGAGCATGTCGTGAGTGACGTATGCGGCGGGCACATAGTCGGTGATCATCTCCAGGCCGTTGGTGCGGTCGGCGCCAGGAGTTTGCTCGATTTCGATACGGTTCAGCGTGGTGGTGGGAGTTACGGTGTCGGTCGTCACCTCCACTGGAGTTTCCGCCACGGAGACGCTTTCCTTGGTCCTTGCGATGGCCAACTCGAAATGCAACACGGGCGCGGTGTCCGATTGAACAGTCACAATCTGATGCATTTCCTGGAAGCCTTCGGATGAAACGGTGACCGTGTAATCCCCGATCGGCACCGAACTGAATTCAAATTCTCCCCGATTGTCGGAGTCCTGGGAGCGTGTCCAATCTGAATTCTGGGCCTTCAGCGTGACATGAGCGCCTTGAATGGGGCGGTGCTGGGGATCATGAACGACGCCATGCACCGAGCCGAAAATGGTGGCAAACGCGATGGCACTCAGAAAGAAAACAACAACTGTCAAGCTGATCACTGGCCTCAAGATGGTCTCCGTTCTCGTCGTGCACGATGCCGCGCACGGAAGCTGCGGCCGAAGCGGCCGGCGGCCATAGCTAAGAAAGATGCTGCAGGCGGGGAAATGTTTACCGAAGGCATGCAGTCTCCAGGAACCTGGTCGTGGAACAGCGTCTGCTTGTGCTGCGGACAAACCAGAGCAATGTTCGAGCCTAGCTCAGGTGCCGATAACAAACGCGCGCAGCCATTTCCGAGAGCGCGGAGCAGACGCTAGCGAGATTTCAGGCGAGGGAGAGGATGGGAGGAGCGCGAGTGGATGCGAAGGAGAAAAAGTCGGCGCGCGGAGCGGCGGGGGTCGATTCGGCCGGGCGAGTCGCCGCAAACCGGTGGGCGATCACCGCAATCGGCGGCTTGGGACGCGCGGTTTGGGACGTGGCTACGCCGCGGCAGCAGTCGTGACTGCAGGAACCGGTGGCGGTGATGGAGCGTTGTTCCGATTCCGAGGTGCTGTGACAGTGATGGCCTTTTCGCAGGCAGCAGGCGTGCACGGGCGGAGCTGAAGCGGAGAGCGCGAGCGGAAGGAATGTTCCGACAAGCGCTAGCAACAGAAGAAATCGTGCGGTGCAACGCTGCATTCTGTTCTTTGAATCAGAACCCCAAAGGTGAGGTCAGCATAGAACAGGGTGTTGCACGGAAGCAAGGGCACGGGTAACACGGCCGAGACATTTGCAGCTTTGACGGGAAGTCAAATTCCCCACCCTAGCCGCAAAAAGCACGGCTAGGATGGGGCACCCGCCTGCGTGGGTCATCCCTAGTGCGTCTCACCCGAAATGTTCTAGGCGCGGCCTTTGATTTTGGCCCACCACCAGCGGACACCGACGAACAGGAATCGCCAGTCGCTGAAGAACTCAGGGGGCTTGCCTTCGAAGGCGTGGCCGACAAACTGAAGAATCCATCCAAGGACGAAAAGCGCGAGGGCAACGAGCCACAAACGATGGTAGAAAAATCCAGCCACGAAGACGGCGATGGAAACGAGAATGGTGGGGATTCCGTAAGTGTGGCAGAGCCGGTTCACCGGATGCTGGTGGCTGCTGGAATATTGTGCAATCCACTGTTCGCTGGTGCGGTTGCCGAGCATGCGAGGGATGATACACCTATCGCGAAAATTTCCGCTTCGTCGTCTGTTTCAGACTCATTGCGCGCCGTGAGGCGCGGCGGTTGGTTCTGCCCATTGCCAAGCCCGAAAATCCTGGCGCAACTTGCTTTTTAATAGCTTGCCCGTCGAGGTGTGTGGGAGTTCCTCGACGAAGACGAAGGCATCGGGCAACTGCCAGCGGGCAAAGCTTCGAGAGAGAAAGTCCCGCAACTCCGAATCCGAAACGTGGCTGCCATCCTTCAAGACGATGACCGCGAGCGGCCGTTCCGCCCACTTGGGATGAGGGACGGCAATCACCGCGGCTTCTTTGACCGCTGCGTGGGCCACGATCGCGTTCTCTAAATCGACGGAGCTGATCCACTCGCCGCCAGACTTGATGAGATCTTTCACGCGGTCGGTGATTTTGATATAGCCGTCAGAATCGATCGTGACTACATCGCCGGTGCGAAACCAACCATCGGCCGTCCAACGATCGCCGGGTTCAAGCTGATAGTAAGAGCTGGCCACCCAGGGCCCGCGCACGTGCAATTCGCCCGCGGTGGCACCATCCCAAGGCGCTTCCTCGGCATCGCTCATGGAGCGCAATTCGATGAAGGGAGAGGCGAATCCCTGCTTGGCGCGTAGTGCGTAACGCTCGTCGTCAGCCCATTGCTCCATATGAGGCCGGAGGGTAGAGAAGGTGGCGAGAGGAGTCGTTTCCGTCATGCCCCAGGGCTGGACGACGCGCACACCGAACTTGTCGAACCTTCGAAACATAGACTCAGGCGCGGCGGATCCAGCGACCGCGACGCGCAAGCCGGGAGCGAGATTCCAACGGCCGGGATGGGCTTCGAGGGCATTCAGCACGCCCAACCAGATCGTCGGGACGCCGCCGGTCAGGGTGACCTGCTCGGCGGCGAGCAGATCGAGCAACACTTCGGGCTGCAGATTGCGTCCCGGAAAGACCTGCTTGCTGCCCATCATCGTAGCGGCGTAAGGAGTGCCCCAGGCGTTGGCGTGAAACATCGACATCGCCGGCAGGACAGTGTCGTGACAGCTGAAATGCAGCTGATCGGGCAAAGACATGGTGAGGGAATGCAGAGCAATGGCGCGATGGGAATAGAGAACGCCCTTCGGCTTGCCGGTCGTGCCCGAGGTATAGCACATGGCAGCAGCCTCGTCTTCGCTCAACTCCGGGTAAGTAGGCTCGCCGGGCGCCCCCGCAAGGAATGATTCGTAAGGCTGTCCGCCGGTAGTTGTTCTTCCGCAATTGTGCTCGACGACGAAAACGCGTTCGAAATGAACATGAGGACGGAATTGCTCGAAGACATCGAGCAGGGTGCTGTCGACGATCAAGAAACGGTCCTGGGCGTGGTTGACGATGTAGGCGATCTCTTCCGGATGCAGGCGCAGGTTCAAGGTGTGCAGGACGGCTCCCACAGCCGGGACTCCGAAATAAGCCTCGAGATGTTCCTGCTGGTTCCAGAGCAAAGTGGCGACGCGATCGCCGTTGCGAATCCCAGCCTGAAGCAGAGCCGCCGACAACCGCTTTGCTCGTTGGTGCACGTCGCGGTAAGTCGAGCGAAGGCGGGAGCCGTCGGGACGGGCAGAGACGATCTCAACATCGGGGAACAACTTCGCGGCGCGGTCGAGGATCCCCGTCAGCAGCAGGGGTGACGACATCATGGTCGACTTCACGGAAGACCTCCGTGGAACGTTAGGGTGAGTTGAATAGGCCGGCTGCCGTACGCGACGGTAGCGCGGGGCTTCCGGTCGGCGCGAAATTATAGCTTGGAATGAATCCAGCGATGCGGGAATGTTTGGGTAGGTAGTGAATCAGTTGGAACTTCGTCGAGTGCACGCCCACGGGAGATCCCTCGTCCCGCTGGTGAAAACGCGGGACTTCGGGATGACGCCTCTCGGAAATTTCGCGCTGCGGAAATCAAACTGACGCACTACCTTTGGGTGGGCGTGTTGTTGCGGCTGCTGCCCGCATGGTAGCATCCTAGGTTTTGGCGGCTGGGTTGGACGGAGCGCGCCGGGTCGGCCTCGTTACTGTCCTCATCCTCTTCATGGGCCGTTCCTTCCCACGCCTGCCTGAAGGAGCCCAACTTGAAAGTCTATTCCGGAGAAAACATAAGGAATGTCGCGTTGGTCGGTCACGGCCACGCGGGCAAGACCTCGCTGGTATCGGCCATGCTGTTCACCGCGGGCGCGACGCAGCGCCTGGGGCGCGTCGACGACGGTTCGTCTACCACCGATTACGACGAGGAAGAAATTGCCCGTAAGATGTCGATCACGACCGGCCTGGGTGTCGTGGAGTGGGGAAAAACGAAGATCAACGTGCTCGACACGCCGGGCTTCAGCATGTTCGTGCATGAGGCCAAGATGGTGTTGCCGGTGGTCGATGCGGCGATCGTGGTGGTGGATGGTGTGGCCGGCGTGGAAGTGGTCACGCAGCGTGTTTGGAATTACTGCGAGGAGTACAAGACGCCGCGGCTGATCGTGGTGAATCGCATGGACCGCGACCGCGCGAATGCGGAGCGCGTGCTGGACTCGCTGACCACCGCGTTCGGACGGGATGTGATTCCGATTGAGTTGCCGATTGGCGCGGAGAAAAGCTTATCGGGCGTGATCGACCTGGTCCGCATGAAAGCCTACACCTACGAAATGGGAGGCAACGGCAAGGGGAACGAGACGGAGATTCCCGCGAACTTGAAAGATCAGGCGCTGGCGGCGCACGAACGGCTGGTGGAACTGGTGGCGGAAGGCGACGACAAGCTGATGGAAAAGTTCTTCGAGGCGGGAACGCTCGGAGAAGAGGATCTGATTCCGGCGCTGCACAATGCCATCCGCGAGGACAAAATTTTTCCGGTCATCTTCAGCTCGGGCCTGGGGAACATTGGCGCCGACCGTGTTATGGATTTCATTGTCGACTACACTCCGGCGCCTTCTGAGCACGAGTGGGTGCAGGGTGAATCCGGCGGGAATGGAGACGGTCCCAAGCGTCATGAAACCGATGCGGAGCCCGTTTCCTTATATGTGTTCAAGACGGTTTCCGACGCGTTTGCCGGGCGCATTACGTATTTCAAAGTGTTCTCAGGCGTGCTGAAGAATGAGGCGACTCTGCAGAACTTCAGCCGCAATGTGCCGGAAAAATTTGCGCACATCTCAACGATGCAGGGAAAGACGGCGATTCCGATCAATGAACTGCACGCAGGCGACATCGGGGCAGTGGCGAAACTGAAGGATACGTTGACGGGCGATACGCTGGGCGACAAGGCGGCTCCGATCCAGTATCC
>Ga0187805_10000016_pt1 | contig 63496 bp, 47 predicted proteins | sample NC_wetland_sal_i_6_FD_132965 | JGI IMG/M metagenome (GOLD analysis project Ga0187805, IMG submission 132965) | Wetland sediment microbial communities from Neuse River Estuary, North Carolina, USA - Control_5 | ecosystem: Environmental > Aquatic > Freshwater > Wetlands > Sediment | place: USA...
AAGAAGGATCGCCGATTCGAGCCGCAGATGCCGGAGTCCCAAGCGCGGGCGCTCCGCGACCGCTGGAATGAAGCCGTCTCGCGCTCCAGAAACTGGGAGCCCGTAGCTCCCACTCCATAGCGCAGCTGTCGTGGCTTGTGTGGAGCGGGCACTCCTGCCCGCTTTCTCTGCGCTGCCGGCAGTAGCGGGCAGGAGTGCCCGCTCCACAACCCCAACAGTTCGTACCAGTTTTATGGTTCGTACCAGAACACCGCGCCCTTCGTAATCGTCGGCAAAGTGAAGTCGACGGAATCTCCGTGGCGCACTCCCTGAACCGGCTGCATCTCTCCGAGGAACGGCAAATAGAATCCCTTCCCCTCAGACTTCGACAGAATGCTCACGGTCACTCCATTTTGCGGAGTCTGGACCGGATTCGATCCGCCGCGCAGCCCGGCGAAGTTCGCCAGGAAGCACTGGATGCGGCCATCTGGCCCCCGCGAGATCGAAGTCGCAATTTCTGTCGATGCCTGGATCTGCACTGCCTTCTCGCCTTGCAGGCCAGCGAGAAATTCCTGCTGCGAGTCCGGCGAAGCATGCTCGAAATCTTTTTCCAGAGCCGCGCCGTACGCCTTGCCCGGACAACTCGGAAACCGCAGCACGCGTTGCGCATCGCCGAGTCCGGTCGCATCCGTCCCGGTCACCGTCACCGTTCCACCACCCGCCACAAACTTCTTCAGCGATTCGCGTTCGCCATCGTTCAGCACGCGGACATCCGGCAACACCAGCGTCTGCCCGTGAAACTCCGCCAGCGTCCGCGGCGTCACAATCTGAAACTCAAGATGCTTCTGCATCAGCAGAATCAAAATCCCGCGATACGAATCGATAAATTCCCGGGCAAAAAAATTCCGCGTCTCCGGAGAAAAATAAACTCCAATGGGATCCACCGGCGTGCGCGGCAAGTAGAAGGTCTTCTCGTGCGCGGCAACCCATTCGAAGATCTTTTTCCTCGTCGGCAGATCATTTGATCCCGCCATCGAGTGCCCGGGCGCATCCCAGAAATTCGCCCCCGCCATCACCTGCGACATCGCGAGATTCATCATCGCTTCCCGCGCATCGACTTTCTTATCGCCGTCCCATGAGTAATTCAAAATCCACGTCGCCTTACCCTGCGCGAAGGCGCGGAACGAATGCATCCCGACCTGGTATCGAAACCAATCCAGCGGCGTTCGTGACGACGCCATGTGATCGCCGCTGCCAAATTCATATTCATGCGCAATCGCGTCCACCACCGCATACAGGCTATAAACGTCGGCGCCCACCCGCACCGCTTCTTCTTCGATCCCCGGATAAATCTCTGGAATGATCTTGATCTGCGGATTCACTCCCTTCGCGTTTTGCGCAATCTCCGCCAGAAAATCCGTGAAAGTGCGAATCCTGAATTCCACCCACTTCCGAAATGCCGGATCCGAAAAATCTCCCAGCTTCAAATCGTGCTTCGCATCCAGCCCGGTCTCCCGCTTGAACGCTGCCACCGTCGCGTCATCGAAGCTCGCCCACGTATCCTCCCAGCCCTCGAAGTGCGTCATCCAGTAAGGAATATCAATGTAAATGCCGTCGATGCCGGTGGCCGCGATCTGCCGCACACGCTCCATATAAATCTTGCGCCACTCCGCGGCATAAGGACTCACCCATACGTCCTCGTCCCCGGCCCGAATCCAGAACGCGGTGCCGCCACCGAAAATCGCCGGCTCTCCCGTAATCTTCCGCTGTAGCCAGTCGGGATGATCTTTCGCCATCGTGTGCGCCACTTTGTCGCCGTGCGCCGTAATGCATTCCGTTCCCGCAATGTAAACAAAAGCGTGATTGCCGACTTTGTGCGCCGCCTCCGCCACCGCGCGAATCGCTTTCAGTTTTTCTTCCGGATGCACAAAGCTCTCGTACCGTCCGGGGATGTCATTGTCAACCTCAATCCCAAACACATCGCTAGCCTGCGCTCTTTGTACAATCTCGTTCGCGTCGCCGCCCTTCAATCCGTAAGCGCCGATGCGCACGTAGTTCGTCCAATTCTGCTGGGACGAATCTGGAATGGATTCTGAGTTTTGTGCGAGCAAGAATATCCCGCACCCGCAAAGGATCAGCGCAGAGAACAGCCCGAGTATAGTTTTCATGAATAGAGCGGCCTGAGTACGCGAGTTCCGCACGGGATCAGAACTCAAATCTCAATCCGAACTGGAAGGATCGCGGATTTTCGAGTACTGTCCCGTTCACGCTGTCGCTGGTAATCGTCCCGAAAAGCGGATCGCCCACGGCCGTGTTCGGCGGTGCGAAACGAGGGTGGTTGAATGCGTTAAACATCTCCGCCCGCACTTCCACCCGCATGCCTTCTCGGGGCACAAACGACTTATAAATATTCAGATCCATGTTGTGGAGGCCGTCGGTGCGCAGCCCGGAAAAGTACCGTGGAGCATTCCCCGGTACCTGGTCGCCGGGGTCGGCAAAGCAATTAGAGTTGAGAAAGACGGCAGGACTCGCATTCTGCCAAGTCAAGGCGGCGGAGTGCACGCTCGTACCACTCTTAAGTTGGGAGCACACAACTTGAGGGCGCTGGGTTCCATTCGCCACACGGGCGTTGGCCATGCCGAGGGCCAACGGTTGTCCCGATTGCTCAGTGATGATCGTCGCCAGCGACCAGCCTCCCACCACGGCGTCGACCGCCCGGTTCATATCGCCGCCGATCCATTGCTTGCGCCCAATCGGCAAATCCACCACCACGGCGGCCGCTAGACGCTGTGGCGTGTCGTTGCCCCCAATGCTGTGTTCCGCGGACAGGCGATCCAGTTGTTGCGGAATGCCGACCCCGAGCGTACCTATCCAGTTGTTCCTGCCCGCCGACGAATCGTCGGTTGCCTTCGATATCGTGTAGCTCCCCTCAAAACTGATGTGGTGCGTAGTGCGCTTCTGGAACCGAATCTGCAGAGCGTTGTACCAGGAACTCGCTTCCTCGATCATCAGCCCTTCAAAGTCGCCGTTGAATTGTGGGTACTGGTTCAACAGAGTCCCCAAGGGCAGCGTCGCCTCGCCGTAGTTCGAATTCGGTTCGTTGAAGCAGGGATGGGAAGCGGTCGATGTGCAAGGGGTATTGAACATGGAATAAAACGGGTTGCCCACTTGCGTCTGAAGAAAGTTGCTTACGCAGCTATCCGCGGAGCAAGTCGAATCCGTCGGAGTGACCGCCGCGGTGATCTGGGCCAGCAATGCCGAAGGGATGAAAGAGCGGTTGTTCGTGCCTGCCCACGGCAGATGGGTGCTTCGGTTCGCCGAGTAGTCCACGCCCAGCACGATCTGACTGGGAAGCAGCCGCTGGATTCCCACATTCCACTGGTAGATGTTGGCGTCCCGCGCCGCTGTCGTGCCCAGATCGTTCGGATTCTGATAGCCCCAGTTCGCAAACTGGCCGTACTGCGTACCCTGCGGACCGCTAAAGCCCCCGGGAAACGGATTCTCCAGGGTCGCGGATTGGGTGGCGAAATTGTCGTTAGTAAAAAACAGGTTTGCGGTCTTGCGGAACGCCGAGCCGGGATACTGGAAGTTTGTCGCTGGGCTCATTCCGAAATAGATGCCCGCGCCGCCACGCACCACGGTCTGCGCATTGAGCTGGTAAGAGAAACCCAGCCTCGGCCCAACATCTTTCCAGTAGGTCGGGACCGTCCTCATGCTCGACGTCGGGAATTGCGTTGTGCCGAGCAGTTCTTGCGACGCAGGGTAGTTCAGCCCAACGCTCTGCATCTGCGCCTGTGCGCTCATGGCTCCCGCCGCTTGCGCAGCGGCCGGCAGACTGGTCAGGTCGATACTCACGCCACTGTTGGCGCCGAAATTGCTGAACTCGATCTGGTTGTGGCGCGACGTATAAGGCGAACTCCACTGGTAACGCAACCCCAGATTGATTGTGAATTTCGGGGTCACCTTCCAGTCGTCCTGGATATAAAATCCCGTCTCCAGCGACCGGTTCGCGACCGATGGAGTCACCACCAGCTGACTGGAGGCGTTGACGTTGTCGCCGTAGCCAAACGCCAGGCTGGCAAATGGGTTACCGGTGCTATTGCAGGTATTCGGAGGTGAATTTGGGTCGCAATCGCTGTTTGGGGCCGGCGACGTCGTGTCATCCGTAAAGGTTATGAAGCCGGTCGGGTAATTCGGCTGCCAGAAATTGTTGTAGAAAATCCTCTGCTCGCCCCCGACTTTAATCAGATGGGCCCCTTTGGAAATCACCAACTGCGAAGAATAGCTAACCAGCGTATGGGCAAAGGTAGTGTTAATGCAGCACTGATCGTAGAGATTTGTCCAAGGCGAACTTCCCTGCATGAAAAACGTCGGCATCTTGTCGATCCCATTGGCCTGTTGGTACACCGAAGGCAATCCCTGAACGCCAGCTGGCAGCGAAGCGTTGAAACTGGAAATCGTCGGGATACTCGGGAGCGAAAGTTCGTGCACCCGGTCGACTCCTATGTGGCTGGTCCAGATGATCCGCGGGTTGATGGTCCGGGTATATTCCAGCGATGCGTTTTGCGCCACCGTCACACCGCTCGCGATTCCGTCATTATCGAAGCCGTCGCCCAGGGTCAGCGGACTCGTACCATTCAACCAGCTTCGGCTGTAACGGCCGCTGATGCGGTTCCTGTCGTTGATCTGGTGGTCTATCTTGATGTCAAACTGGTAATCCGGAGAGTTCGCCAACGTAGTGAAGTTGTAGTTGTTGAATTCGTTCGCGTTGCTGGGTTTCGGATAGAGATTGAGGACGGCCATTCCGATCGGGTCTTGTTCGCCGGGCGGGATCACATTCAGTTGGCCGTTGTACTGCACCTGCGGCCTGGTGACGCATGGATTTCCACAGCCTTGCGCTGTCGGGTCATAAATAGGATTCGCTGCCGCCGAAAAGTCGCCTTGCCGCTCCGCCAGCGTCGGTACCGTCACAACTCCGCTGGACGAGCTGGAACTTGCCACCTTCTCGAAATCGACAAAAAAGAACGTGCGGTTCTTGATGATCGGGCCGCCCAAGGAGAATCCACCCTGGTCGCGCTTGTTGTCTGGTTTTGGGCCGACGTTGGCGGGATTGAAGAAATCGCGAGCGTTCAATTGCGCGCGCTGCAGGAAATACCAGCCGCTGCCGTGGAAGGCATCGGTCCCGCTCTTCATCACCATGTTTACGACCGTGCCGCCGTTGTTGCCGAACTCGGCCGAGAAGCTGTTGTTCTGCACCTTCATTTCCTGCATGCTCTCGACCAGGGGCTCGTAGTAAACGTTGGTATTTCCTCCCTCCCCTTGTTCCGGCGCGCTGATCAGGGCGCCGTCCAGCCGTATCTCCGCGGTCGCATTGCGCTGCCCGTTGGAAGTGAAGTTTGTTCCCGAAGGATAGTTGTCACTGGTGCCCGACCCCGCCACCTCGGTCACTCCCGCCGCCAGGAACGTCAGGCCAAAAAAGTTGCGGTTGGCCAGAGGGAGTTCGTGCACATATTCACTGCTGATCTCCGAGCCCAATGTTGCGCTGTCGGTATCCAGCAAGGGGGCGGTCTGGGTTACTTCGATGCTTTCGCTGACGCCCAACGGATGCAGTACGAAATCGACGCTGGTCTGCTGATCCACTTGCAAAACCACATTCGTCTTCTCCGACACGCGAAAGCCCGGCGCCTGCACTTTCACCGTGTAAGCGGCCGGGCGTAGACCCGTGAAGAAATATTGACCGTGCTCGTCGCTATGCGAGGTTTGCGAAATATTCGTGGCGACATTGGTGATGGTGACGGTGGCGTTCACCATGATCGCCCCGCTCTGGTCCGTCACCGTCCCCCGTACTTGCGCCTCGTAGGATCCCTGCGCCAGTACCGCCGTGGAAGCGACCAATGCCAGTAAGAGTGGACCGATGAAGGATGCGACGGAATGCCAACTGCCATGGTGGACGCGCATAGCCCCTCCTTGATCAGCTTTCATATCATTACGAGTCAACACTATTACTTTCGTTTATGCCGGAAGTCAAGACAAATCGCATCCAAAAGTGCCTCAAATAGCTCTTCCTCGGCCATCCTTATCAGCCCCTTCACGCGCGGATCCGCGGATATGTAACCATGAAGGGCACGAGGTCAGACAAAGGAAAAAGGCTTCCTTCGTGATACTTTGTGTCCTTCGTGGTTATCGTAGTTTAGGCAGCCTTACGACTTCTTTCTTCTTGTTTCGAGCGCTTTCGTCACGTACGCTGATCTCCCATGCTGCGGCTGCGATTTGTTTCTGGCAGAGCTTTCCTGCTTCTATTGCTGATCACCGCCTTGCTGCCGGCGCACGCCTGGCCGGCGTCAGCCGTGCGAGCCGAGCAGCAAGGCGACGTTCTTTCTCTCTCAAACGACGTCATTGCGGCGACCTGGTCTGTGCGGGACGGAACGCTGCGCTGGCAAAGCCTGGCCAATCGCCTCACCGGGATCAAGTTGCCAATCGACGGCAGCCCCTTCGAACTCGTGCCGAAAGAAGGCGCGGTGCTGCGTTCGCCAGACTTCAAATTGATCGCTGCGCCCTCCATTGAGAATGTTTCAAATCCTGAGAATTCTTCTCAGGCCACTGATCGCTTAGCTGGCCGGCTGATTCGCATCGAGCTCGAAGATTCCTCCCGGAAAATTCGTGTGACTTGGAAATCGACGCTGCGCGAGCACGCCAATTATGTTCGTGAAGAAGTCACGATTCACGCGCTGGATCAGCCTCTTGCCTTGAGCCAGATCGTTCTCATCGATGCGGCCGTGCCTGGTGCAGTCGTCTCCGGTCACGCCAAAGGATCGCCGGTCACCGCCGGAACCTGGTTTCTCGGTTTCGAGCATCCCTTGTCGGAATGCCGCGTCCGCGCCGATCGCGCCTCCTGCTGGCTCTCCCGCGAGTTGCCCCTCCAGCCTGGCCAGAGCGTGACCTACTCGGCCGTGTTCGGCGTGGCGCACCCCGGACAACTGCGCCGCGATTTCCTCGCCTATCTCGAACTCGAACGCGCCCATCCTTACCGCACATTCCTGCATTACAACTCCTGGTATGACTTGGGATATGTCGATCGCTACAACGAACAAGACGCAGTGGCAGAGATCAACCGCTTCGGCGAGCAGCTTACGAAACAGCGGGGCGTCAAACTCGACAGTTTTTTGTTCGACGATGGCTGGGATGATCCAACGAGGTTATGGAAGTTTAATCCCGGGTTTCCCGATGGGTTAACTAAAGTTACTCAGGCAGCCGCAACTTACGGCGCCGCTCCCGGAATCTGGCTGTCCCCTTGGGGAGGCTACGAAAAACCTAAAGAGCAGCGTCTCGCCTCGGCGCGCGCGCAAGGCTTCGAGACCAATGAAGGCGGCCTCGCGCTCTCTGGCCCGAAGTACTATCGCTACTTCCGCGACACCTGCTTCGAAATGATCGACAAGTATGGAGTGAACCAGTTCAAGTTCGACGGCACGGGCAACGCGAACGAGGTCATCGCCGGCAGCGAATTCGATAGCGACTTTGACGCCGCGATTCATCTGATCGGTGAGCTGCGCGCGAAGAAGCCAGACATCTATATCAACCTCACCACCGGAACCTACCCGTCTCCTTTTTGGCTGCTCTATGCCGATTCGATCTGGCGCGGCGGCGACGACCACAGCTTCGCCGGCGTCGGCTCCAATCGCCAGCGCTGGATCACCTACCGCGACTCGCAGATCTATCGCTGGGACGTGGAAGAAGGCCCATTGTTCCCGATGAATTCGCTGATGCTGCACGGGATGATTTTTGCGCGCTATGCCGAGCGCCTGAGCGACGATCCCGGCCACGATTTTGCCGACGAAGTGCACTCCTATTTCGGCACGGGAACGCAGTTGCAGGAGATGTACATCACGCCGTCGCTGCTCTCTTCGCAGGATTGGGACGTGCTGGCCGAAGCCGCGAAGTGGTCGCGCGCCAATGCCGCCACGCTAAAAGATTCGCACTGGATCGGCGGTGATCCGGCGAAGCTTGAGGTGTATGGCTGGGCGTCTTGGTCGCCGCAAAAAGCGATCGTGACCTTGCGCAATCCAAGCGACCACCCGCAGGATTTCACCGCGGATATCGCTGCGCTGCTCGAGTTGCCGGCTCGCACTACGAGCACATTTACGGCAAGCAGTCCGTGGAAGGCAGACGACGTAGCCTTGCCCTTCAGCATTCCCGCGCAACCACACCTGTTTCACCTGCAACCGTTTCAGGTGCTGACGCTGGAACTGGTTCCCGATCATTCCACGCGCCGATAAAATCACTAGGCTGCGTCCTAATGACTGTGGCTACTACCGCACTGTCTTTGGCATCATATCGGTGGCAAGATCTTCACGATGAAAGCCGCTATCCTGTCGTCTCCTCAACCGATCTCGGAACGTCCTCTTCAAATTGTTGACGTGGCCAACCCGCGCATTCGATCCGGGCACGTGTTGCTGCGCGTGCGCGCGTGCGGCGTGTGCCGCACGGACCTTCACATCGTGGAAGGAGACCTGGCGCCCAAGCAGCTGAGAATCATTCCCGGCCATCAGATCGTGGGCGAGATCGTCGACGGCGCGACCAGCGAACTTCCATTGGGAACGCGTGTGGGCGTCTCCTGGCTGGGCGGGACTGATGGTACCTGCCCCTACTGCCAGCGCGGGCTGGAAAATCTGTGCGACTCGCCTACGTTCACCGGCTACAGCGTTGCCGGCGGATATGCCGAGTATGCCTTCGCGCGCTCCGATTTTGTGTTCCCGCTGCCCGCGTCGCTTGACGATCTGCACGCCGCACCACTTTTGTGCGCGGGGATCATTGGTTTTCGCAGCCTGCGTGTGGCGGGTGTGGAACAGGGTGAGCGAGTCGGGCTGTTTGGCTTTGGCGCGTCGGCGCATCTCGCGATTGCCGTGCTGCAGGCGTGGAAGTGTGAAGTCTACGTTTCAAGCCGAGGCAAGTCGCACCGCGAGTTCGCTGCGTCGCTGGGCGCGACCTGGGTGGGAGATGAAACCGAAAAGCCGCCGGTGGAGCTTGACCGCGCCGTGACCTTTGCACCCAGCGGAGATGTGGTCGTGGCGGCGCTCTCCAGCTTGCGCAAGGGAGGTGTGGTGGCGATCAACGCGATTCATCTCGACCGCATTCCTGAGTTCGATTACGACCGGCTGCTGTGGGGCGAGCGCCAGTTGCGCAGCGTGGCGAACATGACTCGCGCCGATGCGCGGGATTTTCTATCGCTGGCCGCGCAGATTGGCTTGCGGGCTAAGATTACGGTGTTCCCGCTCGATGAGGCGAATGAGGCTCTGATGGCGGTGAAGAATGATGCCGTGGATGGCGCTGCGGTGATTGTGCCTTAACATCAGGCAGCTTTGGTCGTGGTTAGCGTGGCACGCTCGGCTTTCGCCTTCGCGGCACGGACGAAGGCGTCCGTGCCTACATAGAAAATTATTCGAGCCCGCATCCACGAGCAGGCAATAGACTTACCTCATTTTGTACATACATTAAAGTAAGACAAATGTTCCTGCAGGAACATTATGCATGCGCTAATTCGGGATGGAAAATGTGGCTACAAGGAGCACGCAGAAGGTTGCGGCTTGTGCCAGTTCGCTCCAGCCTAGCTTGCGCACGGCCAGCGGCGCCGGTTTCTGGATGAAGTAGAACCATCCACGAAAAAGAAGTGGCGCGAAGGCCAGGGAGGCGAATTGCGGCAGCAATCCCCCCACACAGGCGACCGTGAGCGCGGCTGTGAGCGCGAGTTGGCCCGCGGCGAAAGCCCATCCGCGGGAGAGCCGGGCTTGGAAGCCCTCGGCCCGCGCCGTGTGCAGGCGCAGTTGTACGTAGTGGATTTGGTTTCCGGCGAAGGCCAGGTTCACGATCCAAAGCGTCCATGCGGTTGTGTCGAATTTTCCGGTGATTACGTAGTACGCTGCGGGAGCGGATGCAGTCAGGCCGATGGTGCCGACGATTTGCGACAGCATCCGGGTGCTCCGTCCGAATTTCTTCAGGAGGGCTTGTCCAGCGAAGGCCGCGCCGGCTGCAGCACCGATCCACCATAGATTGGTATTACGGCCTGCCCACAGCAGCGTTCCTAACCCAATGGCCGCGACGATTGCCAGGATGGTGATGGCGACGATTACTGTGCGGCGCTCGTCTTTCGTTTGGGCGCGCATCGCCGAAGTTCCCAGCAGACTTTCGAACGGAGTTCTGAGCCAGAACAAAGCCAGAGCAGAGGTCAGCAGCAGAACGAATGGGACAATGTTTCTGCTCTCACGGACCGCGAGGCCTGCGCCGGTGATCATGGGAACGAGGAGCAATCCCCAGGCCCCGTGCTCGCGCGGAATAATCAGGGCGCGGCTGCGCTCGTGCTTAGCCTTTTCAGAGGGCGGTTCGGGTCCGCGGAACGAGACTCGAATCTCACCGAGATGTAAGCTGTTCTTTCTGCCCAAGGTGTTCGAAACGTAGGTCACCCAGGTTTTCTGCTGTTCTGTCAGCTTGGTTTCGTTTGCCATTATCGCCATCCTGCCATGTGAATGTGTTGCATGCCTTTGACGGCACGCATGTACTGCGCGCGCTCGAAGGCGCCGGGATCGGGGCAGCGCAACTGGCTCATGCTGCCTTGCATCTGCGCGACCGATTCGTATTCGTGTTCTTCCATCCAGTCGCGGAGTTCGCGATCGACGTGGCGGAGGTGATTGACGCCGTGGCGCATCAGCGACGAGCACATCATGGTGACGTTTGCGCCTACCATGAGCAGTTTCACAACGTCTTCCGCGCTGTGAGCGCCGCCGGTAGCAGCCAGGCTGGCCCGAATGCGGCCGTAGAGAATGCCGATCCAGGTGAGAGGAAGGCGCAGCGCCTGCGGGGTGCTGAGCAGAACGTTGGGACGAATTTCCAGTTCCTCGAGATCGATATCCGGCTGGTAGAAGCGGTTGAAAAGCACGAGCGCGTCAGCGCCCGCATCATCGAGACGGTGAGCCATATTCGCGAAATTGCTGAAGAACGGGCTCAGCTTTACCGCAACCGGAATGGTGACCGTGTTCTTCACGGCGCGGACGATATCCAGATAAGTTTTCTCGACGTCAGCGGCGGTGAGCTTGGGATCCGTGGGAATGTAATAAATGTTGCACTCGATGGCGTCGGCTCCGGCGCGCTCGATCTCGCCGGCAAACTTTGTCCATCCGCCAAGAGTCGAGCTGTTGAGACTGGCGATGATGGGGATGCGAACGGATGCTTTGGCTTTGCGGATGTGGTTCAGGTATCCCTCGGGGCCGGTGTGGAACTCGCTGGCCTGGGGGAAGTAGGTTAGGGATTCGGCAAAGCTCTCGGTGCCGGCCGCGAGGTGGTAGTCCAGGTCGATCTCTTCCTGGCGCAACTGCTCTTCGAAGAGCGAGTAGAGGACGACGGCCGAGGCGCCGGCTTCTTCGAGGCGGCAGATTCCCTCCACATCGCGCGATAGAGGAGAGGCTGAGACTACCAGCGGGGATGACAGCTTCAGGCCGAGATAGGTGGTGGTGAGATCGATCATCGACTTCTCTCCTTAGTTGTTACAGGTGCAAGTCAAAATCCCCGCTCTAGCCGCAGAGAGCGCGGTTAGAACGGGGCACCCTCTTATTTCTCTGCGGGTACCGGCGTCTTTTCTTTTACGGGGGCCGGCTTCAATTCGGTTTCTTTCACCGGTACCGCAGCTTCTGTTTTGCGGCTGGCCATGTATTCGTACATGTGGAAGCGGCTCTCCGCGTCTTTTTGCGCCAGCTTCCACAGGCGATCCGCTTCTTCGGGCTTGCTCTTAGTCAACATCTTGAAGCGCGTCTGCTGCAGCAGGTATTCCTGCACTTTGCGGGTGGGAGCGCGCGAGTCGAGAGCTAGCGGATTCTCGCCGATCGCAGTGCGTTCCGGGTTATAGCGGTAGAGCAGCCACTGTCCGGAGTCGACCGCGACTTTCTGATCGGTCATGGCTGTGGTCATGTCGATGCCGTGAGCGATGCAGTGCGAGTAGGCGATGATGATGCTCGGTCCGTCGTAGGCTTCGGCTTCGAGGAAGGCCTTGAGCGTGTGCTCATCTTTGGCGCCCATGGCGACGCTGGCAACGTAGACGTTGCCGTACGTCATGGCCATCAGGCCGAGATCCTTTTTCGGACCGGGCTTGCCGCCGGCGGCGAACTTCGCGACCGCGCCACGCGGAGTAGATTTCGACGCCTGTCCACCGGTGTTGGAGTAGACCTCGGTGTCGAGGACGAGGATGTTGACGTTGCGTCCGCTGGCCAGGACGTGATCGAGACCGCCATAACCAATGTCATAGGCCCAGCCGTCGCCACCGATGATCCAGACGGATTTCTTCACCAGCATGTCAGCCACTGCGAGAAGCTGTTTGGCTTCCGGTGAGTTGAGCGTGCGCAGCTTTTCTTTGAGAAGGTCAACGCGCTGGCGCTGCTCGTAAATATCCGCTTCATCCTTCTGCTTGGCTGTGAGAACAGCGGTGACGAGATCGTCGCCAAAGTTGGCGGCCAGACGGCGCAGAAGTTCCTGGGCGAATTCGGTCTGCTTGTCGATGGAGACGCGGAAGCCCAAGCCGAACTCGGCATTGTCTTCGAAGAGCGAGTTCGACCACGCCGGACCGCGGCCGTTGGAGTTTTTGGTCCACGGAGTCGTAGGAAGATTGCCGCCGTAAATGCTGGAACAGCCCGTCGCGTTGGCGACCACGGCGCGGTCGCCGAAGAGTTGCGAGACCAGCTTGACATAGGGCGTTTCGCCGCATCCCGAGCAGGCGCCGGAGAACTCGAACAGCGGCTCCTGAACTTGCTGCTGGCGGATGGTGCCGACTTTAATTTTGCGGCGATCGAGTTCCGGAAGCTTGAGGAAGAAATCCCAGTTCTCGCTTTCGGGAGCACGCAGCGGAGGCTGCGGCACCATGTTGATGGCCTTCAGGCGGACTTCGCTCTTGTTCTTGACCGGGCAGACATCGACGCAGACGCCGCATCCGGTGCAATCTTCGGGCGCGACCTGGATGGTGTACTTCATGCCGGCCCATTCCTTGTCGCGCGCGTCGCAGGACTTGAAGGTGGACGGGGCGGAGGCGAGTTCCTTGCTGTCGTAGACCTTGATGCGGATGACCGCGTGCGGGCAGACCATCGCGCACTTGCCGCACTGGATGCAGATCTTCGAATCCCAGGCGGGAATCTCGAGAGCGAGATTGCGCTTCTCCCACTTCGCAGTTCCGGTCGGGAAAGTGCCGTCGCAGGAGAACGCGCTGACCGGAAGCTCGTCGCCGCGTCCGGCGTAGATGGTGCCGAGCACGTCGCGATCGAACTTAGGAGCGCCGGGAAATGCGGCCGGGATTTCGGTCCGGCTAGTAACAGCCGCCGGAATCTTCACCTCGTGCAGATGGGCGAGAGTTTCATCGACCGCCTTCATGTTTTTCGCCACGACGTCTTCGCCCTTGCGGCCGTAGGTGTGGCGAATCGATTCGCGAATGGCTTCGATGGCTTCGTCGCGCGGCAGGACTTTCGAGATGGCGAAGAAGCAGACCTGCATGATGGTGTTCATGCGCGAACCCATGCCGGTATCTTTGGCGACCTGGTAGGCGTCGATCACATAGAACTTGGCTTTCTTGGCGATCAACTGCGATTGCACCTCACGGGGCAGGTTGTCCCAAACTTCGGAGGGGCCGAAGGGGCTGGAGAGCAGGAACGTGCCGCCATCCACGAGCGAGCTGAGCATGTCGTAGCGCTCGAGGAAGATCCATTGATGGCAGGCGACGAAATTCGCTTTCGAGACGAGGTAGCTGGAACGGATGGGCTGCGGGCCGAAGCGCAGGTGAGAAACGGTCATGGCGCCCGATTTTTTGGAGTCGTAGACGAAGTATCCCTGAGCGTAGTTGTTGGTGTTCTCGCCGATGATCTTGATGGAATTCTTGTTCGCACCGACGGTGCCATCTGCGCCGAGTCCGTAGAACAGAGCGCGGACTACGCTGTCGGGTTCGGTGGAGAACGACGCGTCATAGGCGAGGCTGGTGTGGGTGACGTCGTCGTTGATGCCGATGGTGAAATGATCTTTGGGTTCGGGCTGCTTCAGATTGTCGTAGACGGCCTTCACCATGGCTGGCGTGAATTCTTTGGAGGATAGGCCGTAGCGGCCGCCGAGCACGGTGGGTGCATCCTTCATCGCGCCGTAGCCGAGCTTCAATCCTTCATTCAAAGCGCTGACGACATCCAAATAAAGCGGCTCGCCGATTGCTCCGGATTCTTTCGTGCGATCTAGAACTGCAATTTCGCGGACTGTGGCGGGGAGGGCTTCGAGGAACGACTTCACGCAGAAGGGGCGATAGAGGCGGACCTTCAGCAGGCCTACTTTTTCGCCATGGGCGTTGAGATGGTCGACGGTCTCGTGGGCGACTTCCGCACCCGAGCCCATCATGACGATGACGCGTTCGGCGTCGGGGGCGCCTACGTAGTCGAACAGCTTGTAGCTGCGTCCGACAACCTCGGCGAACTTATCCATTACCGACTGCACCTTGGCGGGCGCGGCGTCGTAGTAGGAGTTGGCAGCCTCGCGCATCTGGAAGAAGACGTCGGGATTCTGGGCGGTGCCGCGCAACACGGGATGGTCGGGGGAGAGCGCGCGCTGGCGGTGCTCGATGATGCGGTCCATGTTGATCAGGGAGCGCATGTCGTCTTCATCCAGCATTTCAATCTTGTTGACTTCATGCGAGGTGCGGAAGCCGTCGAAGAAATGGAGGAAGGGGATGCGCGTCTCGAGCGACGCGGCATGGGCGATCAGGGCCAGATCCATGGCTTCTTGCACCGAGTTGGAGCAGAGCATGGCCCATCCGGTGGTGCGGCAGAACATGACGTCAGAGTGGTCGCCGAAGATCGAGAGCGCGTGTGTTGCGATGGTGCGCGCGGTAACGTGGAACGCCGTGGGAGTCAGCTCGCCGGCGATCTTGTTCATGTTAGGGATCATCAGGAGCAATCCCTGGGAAGCGGTGAAGGTGGTGGAGAGGGATCCGGTCTGCAGGGCGCCGTGAACGGCTCCGGCGGCGCCGCCTTCGCTCTGCATTTCGATGACGTGCGGGACGCTACCGAAGGCGTTCGGGATCCCTTCGGAGGACCACTGGTCCGCCCACTCGCCCATCGGCGACGAAGGAGTGATGGGATAGATGGCGATCACTTCGCTGACTCCATAAGCGACGTGAGCAACCGCCTCGTTGGCGTCCATGGTCTTAAATTTGCGCTTCATGAAATCCCCCATTCGGAATTCTCGACGAACCACGGGAGTGGTCCTGCGATAGATTCAGGATGCAGGAAGGGGGGCAGGGATGTCGGGACTTGGGTTCACAGCCTTGTGTGATTGAAATCACATCGATTGAGAAAGTGGCTGAAAAATCATCGTCGTACAGACTTCGGTAACATTGGGCGTTCTTTTCCCAGAAGGGAAAAGCCTTTACCGCAGAGGACGCTGAGGGTTCGCAGAGATCGCCGAGGAACCTCGAGCGCGGGCATGATGAGTCAGTAACACTGGGCGGTCAGGAATTGCGCATTCCTCGCACGCGATGGGACAATACTCACTTATGCATAAATCGTTGACCGCACTGGTGCTTCCAGTTCTTGCGGCCGGGATGATGCTGCCGGGCTTTGCCCGGGGGCAACAGAGTCCGGCGGCTCAAAGTTCACAACCTGCCTCCAAGCCGGCGACGGGGGCGTCCGGCACGAAAACGCCGGCGAAGAAGGCGCCGGCCACTGCATTCGCATTGAAGACGCAGAAAGAGAAGGCGAGCTATGCGCTGGGCATGAGCATTGGATCGGGGCTGCACCGCCAGTCGGTCCCCGTGGATCCGGCCATTGTCGCGCGCGGGCTGAGAGATGCTATGGCGGGCGGCAAGACCCTGATGACCGAAGAGGAAATGAAGGCCACGCTGCAGCAATTGAGAGCCGACGTCAACAAGCAGCAGGAAGCGAAAGCGCACGCGGCGGGCGAGGCGGGCCGGAAAGAAGGGGAAGCATTTCTGACGGCGAATAAAGCGAAGCCGGACGTGACTGCGCTTCCTGACGGGTTGCAGTACAAGGTTTTGAAGGAAGGGACGGGGCCGAAACCGACGGCGAACGACACGGTGAGCGTTAACTATCGGGGGACGCTGCTGAACGGTACGGAATTCGACAGCTCTTACAAGCGTGGGCAGCCGGTGTCGTTTCCGGTGGGCGGAGTGATCAAGGGATGGACGGAGGCGCTGCAACTGATGCCGGTGGGATCGAAGTGGCAATTGTTCATTCCGGCCGAACTAGCGTATGGCGATAACCCACCGCCCGGTAGTGGTATCTCCCCGGGAGATGCCTTGATCTTCGAGGTAGAGTTGCTCTCGATCGGGGAGCAGAAGAAGTAACGCGTCGCTCTTGATTCGTTAGAAGGGCCGCCTGTGCTAGCGGGCGGCCTTTCTTGTTTTCGGCGGCGTTGTCTGTGGGTAGGAAAAAGCTTAACCGCGGAGAACGCTGGGGATTCGCGGAGATCGCTGAGGTACTGCGGCAGCAAACTAGCCACGAGGGAACGCGGCAGAATGTTGGGTGAGATTCGAGGGCACCGGCATCCGGCGAGCAGCTTGTTAGAGACCGCGGCCTTGGTGCTCTTCTGCCGAGAGGTTGGCGCCTGCCAGCAGCAGCAGTCCGGACAGGAAAGCCCAGAACATCATGCTGACCGAGAGCGCGAAGGGGCCGTAGACTTCCTGAAAATTCAACCAGGGCAGCGCCAGGATATACGCGTATTTCAGAGCTTCGGAGAGCAGTCCCATGATGATGGCCGCGGGCAAGACGGCGCGGGCGGGCACTTTGCCGTTGGGCAGCAGCCAGTAGATCAGGAAGAAGATCGCGATGCTGGCGGCGATGGCAAACACTTTCATCACGAGGAAACCGACCAGCCGGACAAATCCCGTGCCGTATCCGCGTAGCAGGAATTGCATGAAGGCGACCGGGCCTGCGGTCAGTGCGATGGAAAGCAGGGCCAAAGCGCCGCAGGCAAAGGCCAGTCCGAATGAGACCACCTGGTTTCCGAGATAGGAGCGGTTGCTTTCGAAGCGCCAGATGCGGTTGAGCGCGACTTCAAGCGGCAGGAAGACTCCCGACGAGGTCACCAACAGAATCACCAGCGAAACCAGTTGCACGCGCTGGCGGGAATTGACCATGGAGTTGAGATTGCGGATCACGAAGTCCTGGCCGGCTGGCAGGTAGTCGCGCAGAAGTTGGAGAACGACTTCGTACATGACGCGCGAATGCAAGACGCGGCGGATCAGGGTCATCATGAGTACGACGAAAGGGAAAAACGAGAGGATGGCGTTGGCCGCCACGGAAAATGCGAAGGTGTGGACCTCGGTGCGCATCAGGTAGCGAGCCGTGGAAAGGATGAGATTGGGGGACCGTCGACGAGGCAGGCGAGCGGGCCGCGGCGGGGCTGCTTCTGTTGGCGGCAACGTTGGAATCGGGCGATCGGCCATGGGGAAGCTCAATCGTACCAGAGAGAAGGTCGAGGCTCGGGAGGGCGGAAAACCTTAGTTTTGAAGACGGTTACCGGGCAATTTCTTTACCCTTGTTAAAGTTATGAGAGATGGTGTAAGTGACCACAGGTCATATTTCGATTGCTTTCTAATTTCTCTTGCGAAACGTTTTAATACTGCTATTATCTTGTGCTCAATACCGGTTAGTGGTCCGGTGGTGAGAGACCAGAGGTAGGGTTGACGTTTGTTGTGTGGTGGAAACGCGCCAAATTGTCGGACTCCGGAGTTCCCACAGCGAGAGGTTCCGCAGCTGGGGAATCGAGGAGTCTTTTCCTTTTTGGAAGTAACTCCCCCGGCACTTCATAAACGCAACCGAACAAATCTGACGGTTTCTTGAGGGGGGCTTCGGTCGATCGGAGCGCAATCCGGGAACCTGAAAGAACAATTCTTCGCGATTGGTGAAAGGAGCTTCATCCGTGAGAGAGAAAGGTACAGTGAAGTGGTTCAATGGGGCGAAGGGATATGGATTTATCCAGCGCTCCACGGGGGAAGATGTGTTCGTGCACTTCTCCGCTATCCAGGAGAACGGCTACCGCACGCTGAATGAAGGTGAGACCGTGGAGTTTGACCTGCTGAAGGGCCCCAAAGGCTTTCAGGCGGCAAACGTCGTCCGTGCCTGATTGGGCGATCGGAATTGAATGAACCCCTCCCTGCCCAAGGGGGAGGGGGTTTTTGTTGGGCAAATCGGCCTGTTCGATGCTAGTTCCGAGGCTTCGAAACAGGGAATTGGCTGCGAGTGCCAAGCCCGGTGCTAGTTCCGAGCGCGCTCGCGTTGCTCGCGGGACGAACGAATGCGTCTGCCCCTACATCAGAAACTGTTAGCTGCTGCGGCGGCGGTCGGGTGCAGGGCGACGATCTGATGGATGTTGGTCATTTTCAGGATGTGCTCAACGTGTTCGCTGGCACCCGCCACGCGCAACTCTCCTCCCGCCTGTCTCATTTGCCCTGCCACGGCGACGATGATTCCGATGCCGGTGCTGTCGAGGTGGGTGATGCCCGAGAGATCGAAGATGATTTTCTTCCGGCTCTCGCCGACAAGTTTTTTCGTGGTCCACTCCACTTGCCGGCAGTCGTTGCCCATGGTGATCTTTCCCATCAATTCGAGGACGACGATGTCAGGCGGAAGCTGCCTGGTTTGAATGGTCAAAGGCATAGGCGAACTCCTTTTGAGCGTGGAAGGCGCTTAACCGAAAACCGCGAACAGGACAACTTCAGTATCGCCGGCTGCCGAAAAGGCGGCAGCGCGGATCGGCGATCACAGGGGGCCATCTTAGGACGGCGGGACAGGGTCGGTCAAATTCAGTGGGACACTAGAAAGATCTTAACCGGTGGACAGCGGAAAGATCTTAACCGCCGAGAACGCTGAGGTTTCGCGGAAAACGCTGAGAGAATCCACGGAAAATTTCAGTCGTTACCCTGCGGGGAATCAGCGCACTTCCAGCGAAACCAGGTCGCCGTCGGGGCCGCCGCGCGACTTGTAATTGACGGTGACCTGGCGATCGCGCCAGGCGCAGGAAAAATCGTCGGCCCCGATCAGCAGCAGAGCGCGATAGTCGGGGGCGCGGAGTTTCAACACGCCGGCATCGGCATTGACGGTGAGCACGGCGGATGGAGACTGGGAGCAATCCACTTTGACCAGCCGGCCTCTGGCGAATTTTGTGGGGCGCTTGTCTTCGGGTCCCGGCTGATCGGTTTTTTCTTCGGCTTCGCGCTTGGCCGCATCTTCGTCGAGCACGTCGAAAGGGGTTTTCTGCGGAGCGTACTTGGGCCGGGCCGCGTTTGCGTCCATGGAGATGCCGTATTTTCGTTGGGCGGCCGCCTCCTCGAGCAGTTCGCGAGCTTGCGTGGCAATTTGCGGATTGCCGCTGGATTTCAGGCGGTCGAGCAAACGATCGGCGGCCTCCCAATTCTTTCCGGCGACGTAAATCTGCGCCAGGTGAAATGAGTAGCGCTCGTCGCGCGGGCTTAAAGCGATGGCGGCGCGCTCCGCCTGCAGCGCGGCCGTCGGACCTCCGCCCTCGTTGCGAGCCAGAGCCAGCAAATCATAGGAGTCCGCCATTTCCGGATACCAATCCAGCACGGCCTTGAGATCGAACATCATATTGGCCAGGCCCATCATGTCCGCATGTTTGGCCTGCGCCAAGCGGTATTTCAGGACCGAGAGGTAATAACGCACCCACAGGTCGCGGGGATTGAGGGAGGCGGAGTCGCGCAGCTCGGTGAACGCATCATCGAAATCATTGTGCTGGATGTGGTCCCACGCCAGAATGCGATGCGCCAGCGGGTTGCCGATGGCGTTGATGGGGAGCTGGTCGGGATCCTCGCCCACTCTTTTGGTTTCCCGAAGTTCGGTTTTTTGATCGGCGGCGGTGGGCGTGGTGGCCAACTCCTGCAAGGTCTTGAGGCCGAGTTCTCGGCGCTCGGGAATGCGGATTTGAACGCCGGCATAGAGGGCGCGCGCGTCGGCCTCGGCCAGCGGAGTCGCGGTAATCGCGGAGTCGTCCAGGCTGACGGGAACGGGAAAGTGGTCGAGTTGGTTAGAACCGGCGGCCACATTCGGGTCTGGGTTTGACTTCCGCGCCGAGTCGACCGGCGAAACCAGCTCCGCCTGGGAATGGAAATAATCTTTCACCGCCTTCTCCAACTCGTCGGCGCTCATGCCGTACTCCTTCTGAATGGCCTCTTCTACCGGAACGTGCTGGTTCAGAACCATGCCGAAGTAGGCGCCGGTTTCGGGCAGCTTCTTTTCGTGCAGCAGGTAGTGCATCACGATCCACGACTCGGCGTAGTAGAGGGTGTGATGCGTGCCCTCGTTCCGGGCGGAAGTGTCGTGCTTCATCGTGAACAGGTCGGGCAGCGAGAGCCAGACCTGGGCCTGCAGCAGTTCGGTCAGCGATTTGGCGGGGTGCGTGTCGACCTGATTGCCGAGCAAATCCTGGGTCGCCGACGGGAGAAGTTCGGGATCGGCGCCCAGCTCGACATTCTTGTTATCGAGGCGGATCGAGCTGAAGTACTCGGCCAGGCCTTCATCGAACCATCCTTGGGCGGGAGGATAGTTGTAGTTCAAAAGCATGAGGGCGAAATCGTGGGCGACGGCGCGCCAGGGATCAGTTTCAAAAAGATTCAGGCCGATGAAGTCCTGATCGTCGCCGGGGATGAGGAATCCGGGAGCGTCGATCGGTTGGCCCTGGCGCAAGGGGGCGAGTTGGTAGTAACTCTTATCGCTCTTGAAGGCCAGGATGGTGAGCGGAACCGACTGGTTCAGCTTCGGCTTGCCGAGCAGGATGGCGAAGACGGAGCGCATCTGCTCAAAACGCAGAGCGATCTCGCGGCCTCTTTTCTCACCCGCATCGGTGACGACGATGAAATGTCCAGACCGGATTTCAAGCCAGGGAGACGGCTGCGTGTTGCCGGCGCGGGAGCGAGCGCAGAAAACTAACGCCAGCAAAGCCAGGTAGAACGGGATGGAGCGGACGCGGAGCATAGGGCCGCCGGAAGGAGGAGAAGCTTCTAGAAAATGCTATCACGGGAAGGAGGGTCGATGCTCTCGGCGACAGGGAATGGTGCGTGGAGTCACTTGTCGCGGAGTCTTCCGCCGTTATAATTCCCGGTTCATGTTTTGGGCCGGGCAAAATCGTTTTTCCCAGTGGGGCTGGTTGTTCATTCTGTGGGCGGCGAGTTCTGCGGCTCTCGGCGGCGGTTCCTGCTCTGGAACGCTCTATGACGCCACGGGAAAACCGCTGGCGGGCTCGGAGATCCGGGTACGCGCAATTGCGGAAGGCAGGGGCTACCGCGCCGCGACTTCCGAGGACGGCACTTTTGCGTTTGACGAGATGGAAGCGGGTGCGTACGAGCTTTCCGTGAAGACGGCTGATCGCTGGGCGACGGCGCCATTTCCTCTCGCAATTACGAGCGGAAATTCCCTGAGGATTGCGCTGCAGCTGACTGCCTCAGGACAAATTGTGCAGATGCAAAATCCGCAGGCGCCTTCTGAAGTTCGAGGAGCTAAGGCTTTAGCGCAGGCGAGCGGAGGCGAACATCTCTCCGGTTCAGAAGTGTCGAGCCTTCCACTCAACGTGCGCGACTTTAGCAAGTTGCTCTTGCTAGCCGCTGGAACGATGACCGATACCAACGGCGCGGCCAACTTCACGCAGCAATTTGCGGTGAACGGGCAGCGTGGCGCTACTACCGTTTTCGCAACCGATGGTTTCGATACGACCGATCCGGAGATGGGCGGCGCGACCTTTTCCAGTTTCAACGTCGATGCGATTCAGGAAGTGCAGTCGAATTCGGGCGTGATGCCGGCAGAATTTGGGCACGGTGCGGCGAGTTTCACGAATGTGGTGACGAAGTCAGGGGTGGACGAGATCCACGGAACTTTGTTCGAGTTTGTGCGCAACGCGGCGTTCGATGCGCGGAACTATTTCGACTATAGAGATCCGACGGGACGAAGGCGGATTCCTCCGTTTGCCCGCAACGAGTTTGGATTCACCAACGGAGGGCCAGTTGTGGTGCCGGGCATTTACGACGGGCGCGGCCGAACATTTTATTTTGGCGAGTATCAGGGATTTCGCCAGGTGCTGGGCACGACGCAGGTAATTCCGGTGCCAACCGTGGCGGAGCGGCAGGGAATCGATACCACGACTTTTCCGGGAGACAAGCTGACGATTCCGGTCAACGCGGCGGTGCTGCCGGTGCTCAACCAATATCCGCTCCCGAATGAGCCGGGGGGCGCGTTCGGGGATCGAACGTATGCCGCGTTCTCAAAAGTGGTCACGGACACCGATCAGTTCTCGGTGCGAGTCGATCACAAAATCTCAGAGAAGGCGTCTGTGGTGGCGCGCTTCAGTCTGAATCAGGTAACGGGACCGCTCACCAATCCGGATCAGACGGCGATCGATCCCAGTTTCGGAGTGCAGTTTTTCGATCACCAGAGAAATGCCGGAGTACATTACACGCGGGCGATCTCCCCTCATCTGACGTCAGACACATCCCTGGGTTACATTCGGAGCACGCCGTTTTTCCCGACGACAAATCACACGCAGCCGGCCCTGGGATTTGCGGACGGATTGTTTCAGGGCTTCAATTCGGCGGGCGGATCGATTTTCGGTTCGTACAGCAATCTGTATCAACTGAAGCACGATCTGGCTCTGGTGCACGGCACACACGTGTTCAAGTGGGGAGTGGAGTTGCGGGCTAATCGCGATTCGACTATTTTCGGCACGAGTCCGAATGGGGCTTACGAATTCAGCGGTGGTCCGGCGTATTCACCAGTGTTTATACCGTCGGCCAGCGGGACACATGACATAGAGGTGGGAGATCCGTTGCCCGATTCGCTAACCGGCTTGCTGACGGCGACTCCGTATTCCTACACCGTGACTGCGCCGGCATCGGTTACTCCGGTCGGAGATAAGTTTGACGAAGCCGGAGTGCGCCGCGAGGCTTACAACTTTTATTTTCAGGACACATGGAAAGCGGCGAAGCAGCTTACGGTCAGCTACGGGTTACGTTATGAAGTGAACAGCCGGATTCACGAAGCGACCAAGCGGACTTCGGGGCCGTTTTTCTTCGGGCCCGATGGAAAGCCGACTGGGTACGGAGATCGCGACGCAACCCAGATTGTGCTGGTTAATCCGCAGCCTCCTTACGACATGGCCTGGAATGGCTGGGGACCGCGACTCGGGCTGGATTACGGGATCGGGGCGCACACGGTGCTGCACGCGGGCGGCGCGGTTACAACCTTGTTGCCCAACTTGTGGCAGGACAATTTTCTGACCGCGGCGATTCCGTTTGTGTTCGCTCCCACGATTTATGCGCTGCCAGGGGTTGCGGTTCCATTCCACGATACGTTTGTCCCGATGGCCCTGCCTACCGCGTATAACGTACAGGGCCAGCCGATTTTTGCGACCGGGCGAACGCAGGATGTTCCCGCAAACACGCAGATCGATCTGCAGCGCTTCCAGACAGATATGGGTGCGCTGACTCCGGGAGATCAGGTGCAGTTGCTCACGATCACGGGTATGGCGAAGAATTTCGGCAATGGATACGTGGGCAGCTGGACAGCGGGCATCGAGCACGATTTTCGCGACTTCAAGGTCAACGTGTCGTACGTGGGAACCACGGGCATTCATCTCTCTCGCGTGTATTCTCCGAATAGTTACATTGGGGCGTCATCGGGGTTCGCGCCGTTTACGCAATTCAATGCGGCGGGGCAGGCGGCCGGCGGCTTCGGGCAGGAATTCCTGATGACGAGCGGTTCCCATTCTACTTATCACGCTCTGCAAAGCAGCCTGACGAAAAATTCGGCTCGACTGGGGTTGGGTCTGCAGGCCAGCTACACGTATTCGAAATCAATTGACGACACCAGCGCAGTGTTGGGTGGGCTGTTCGGCACGGCAGGAACGGTGTTGCAAACGTTGCCGCAGAATCCATGGGATCCGTCGGCGGAGAAAGGTCCTTCGACGTTCGACGTGACCCACGCCTTCAATGCCAGCGTGATCCAGTTATTGCCGTTGGAGCGAATCGGATTTCTGCGTCCGCTGGGCAAGCCGCTGATCAAGGGCTGGCAGTTTCTGAACATCACGACGCTGACGACAGGCTCGCCGTTCAGCGTGTACTCGGGCATCCAGCAAACGGGGGCCGGCGCGGGAGGCACAGATCGTCCGGATCTGGGCGCGATGCCGCACCTTTCGACTTCACGCAACGTGCGCGACGACTACTTCGGGCTCGGCGCGAATAATGCTTCGTTCTTCAGTATTCCGATTCACGTGCCCGGCGGGACCGGGCCCAATCAGGGACGCTTCGGCACGCTGGGCCGCAATACGTTTCGCGGCCCGGATTATCACGATTACGATATCGCGCTGATCAAGGACACGCCGTTCGGCCGCCGGGGAAGCGCGGAGTTGGGAACGGTGGAATTTCGCGCGGAGTTTTTCAATGTATTCAACATCGTCAATTTCGGGCTACCGTCGAATATCGTGCGCGGGAGCGGCTTCGGGATCATCAGCAAGACCGCGGGATCGTCGCGGCAGATTCAGTTTTCGTTGAAAGTGATCTACTAAAGTTGGCCGAAAGGGCATGATGAAGCGAAATCTTTGCGGGGTTGCGGTTTGTGGCTTCTTTCTAGCTTCGACAATGTGGGCGCACGCGGGTGAGACGAAGATTCTCACCAATCATCTGGGATACGAAGTGAGCGGGCCGAAGCACGCGGTTGTGCTGGGCAAGGCTGGCGACAAGATTGCGGGCTGTGCGCTGAAGGACAATGCGACCGACCAAGACGTTCTCTCGTTGGACGCGAAGGCGGCGGGGCCCGTCCAGAAATGGAGAGACTGGTATTTCTGGACGCTCGACTTCGATTCTTTTACGAGCGAAGGAAAGTACTACGTGAAATGCAATACCGCGGAGGGAAACGTGCGGTCATTTCCCTTTGTGGTGCAGCGCAATCTGCTGGAGCGCAGCACGATGTCGGACGTCATTTATTACTTCAAAGATGAGCGCAGCTCGGGACAGATGGATAAGGCCGATCATCATTTGAAATTTGACGGCGCCAAGGCGGGCACGGTCGATGCGCACGGCGGCTGGTGGGACGCGACCGGGGACTACGGGAAGCATCTGTCGCATCTTTCGTTCTCGACGTACTTCAATCCGCAGCAGATTCCGCTGGTGATTTATAGCGTGCTCAAAAGTTACGACCAGACGAAACTGCGCGGGCTGGCCGACTTCGAGCGCTACCAGCCGCGGCTGCTCGACGAGGCTATGTTCGGAGCGGATTACCTGGTGCGACTGAAGGTGCCGAACGGATCGTTTTACCGGTCGGTGTCGAACGGTGGCGTGGACCAGATTCCTGACAAGCGCATGATTGCCGGCGAGATGAAGCGTTTCGGCATCGAGTCGAAGCCCGGGCAGGGCGCGAAAGATATGGTCGAGTCGGCCAATAATGATCTGGAATATGAGGTCAGCTACCGCTCGGGCGGAGGGATCGCAATTGCGGCGCTGGCGATGGCGAGTACGTATCCGGTGGCGGGAGAATTTTCGAGCGCGGAATATTTGAAGGCCGCGGAGGACGCGTTCGATTTCCTGGAGAAAGAAAACCTCAAGCTCGTCAACGATGGGAAGGAGAACATCGTGGACGATTACTGCGCGCTGGCCGCTGCGACCGAACTGTATCGCGCCACACACGACGCAAAGTACAAGGACGCTGCGGATCGGCGGGCGAAGAGTTTGATGTCGCGGCAGATCAGCGCGGGTGGGTACCAGAATTACTGGCGGGCCGACGATCGAGAGCGGCCGTTTTTTCATGCGTCCGACGGTGGGTTTCCGGTCGTGAGCCTGCTCTACTACGCGGAGATTGCCGATCCGGAAACGAAGCGGCAAGTGCTTACGACGGTAAAAAAGTCGCTGCAATTCGAATTGTCGATCACCGGCGAGGTGAACAATCCGTTCGGCTACAGCCGCGAGTATGTGCAGGATAAGACGGGTGCGCGCCGCTCGAGCTTTTTCTTTCCACACACCAGCGATGCCGCGCCGTGGTGGCAGGGAGAGAATGCGCGGCTGGCGTCAGTCGCGACCGCGGCACGCCTGGCCGAGCGCGTATTTTCAGAGGATCCTGCGTTTCGAAAGCAGCTGGAATCGTTTGCCGCGAATCAGCTGAATTGGATTCTGGGACTGAATCCCTTTGACTCGTGCATGTTGAACGGCGTGGGACGGAACAATCCTCCTTATATGTATTTCGATTCCTGGCAGTTCACCAACACTCCGGGAGGAATTTCGAATGGAATTACGGGCGGGTTCCGCGACGAGAGCGATATCGATTACCTGCTGACGTATCACGAAACCGGCGCGGATAACGACTGGCGGTGGGGAGAGCAGTGGCTGCCGCATGCGGCGTGGTATTTGCTGGCGGTGGCAGGCGGAGGGGAGACACACTAGAGGAACGTCGCCGTCCTGGCGGTTTTGCGGCGTCCTCCCGCACCAGCAGCGAGACAGCACTCAAACAAGATTGGCGGTCACTGATGACCGCCAGTTGACAACTTGCTTGCCTGGCACGCCTTTACAATCAGTTTCTTATGGTCGTAGACAACCAACTTGAGACGACCTTTGCGCGATTACGCAGAACGGCGGACTTTCCTTCAACGAATGGGGATCGGCGGCCTCCGCACTGTCGCGCAGTGCGGAATCCCTCCCGCAGCAAATCTCATGGTCGTGGAATACGGTGTCGAGCGAAGTTAGTAAGACGTCAGAGGAGTGGGGAGTGAGCGCCATCAAGGATGGCAAGGCGTGTACTTGAATCTCATTATCCTCGGACCAAAATCTGCCCAGACGCGAACCCACCCAGGGCAAGGCATAGCCCGAGTAACTTGGCCGTTGCCCAGAACGCGAACTGGCACCAACACGGTGTCAAATACTGAGACTTCGGCCCGACAAAACAAAACGCCCCCGATTCTGTCGGCGGGCGTGAATGCACTTCCGCATCCGTTCTATCGCGGAGCTTCTTCCAGCATCCCCTGCTCCAGCTTTTCCTGGCACTCGATGCAGTGGCGCGTCCACGGGACCGCCTCCAGGCGCTTGGCATTGATCTCTTTGCCGCAGTGAATGCACTCGCCAAAGCTGCCTTCGCGGATGCGGGCGAGTGCCCTATCGACCATCTGCAAAAGCTGCCGGTCGTTGTTGCTTTGGCTGAACAGGAATTCCTTGGTGTACGAACTCGCGGCCCGATCCGCGATGTCCTGGGCAGTGTCTTCGTCCGCAGAACGGCCGTCGGCCTGATTGCGGTTTACCGTGCGGCGCAATTCCTGCTGCCGTGTTTCCAAACGTTTTTTAAATGCGTCCAGCTTCTTCTTATCCATAGGCTCACTTCTACCGGTTCACTTCAGATCTGAAAACTACCTCATCAAACTCTTCGGACGCCCCTTACGGAGGCGTCCGTAGCCAAAAGGCCAAACGAAGATGATAAGCGCGGAAAATATGATGCGTCAACCACCCCAAAAGCTGCAGAAGCTTTCGAAGGGATGAAAATTCCGTGAAATGCCCGAGGCGCGCTGCGAGATTATTCCCTTTGTTTCAGCTTCTCAACCATCAACGGACCTAGCTGGGAGACGCTGCCCGCGCCGAGGGTCAGGATCATGTCGCCCGCCTGCGCCGCCGAGGACGCCATAGCGACAGCAGCGGAAAAAGAATTTGCGTACTGCACGGTTTTTCCGCTGGCCTCGCGAACTCGATTGGCCAACGCCTCTCCGCTGATGCCTTCGATGGGCGTTTCGCTGGCCGCATAGATATCCAGCACAACCAGCGAGTCGGCGTCGGAGAACGCGGTCGTGAATTCTTCCATCAGGTCGCGGGTACGCGTGTAGCGATGCGGCTGGAAGATTACATGAATGCTGCGAAAGCCGCACTGGCGGGCCGCGGCCAGCGTGGCCTTGATCTCGGTGGGATGATGCCCGTAATCGTCGATGACGCTGATGCCCGCAGCCTGACCGCGCAATTGGAAGCGGCGGTCGACCCCGCGGAATTGGTCTAGTGCGGATCGGATCGCATCGGCCGGAATGTCGAGGCCAATTCCCACCGCAATCGCCGCCGTCGCGTTCAGCACGTTATGCAGGCCGGGCACGTGCAGCGTGAACTCTCCCAAATCTTTTTCTTGGAAGCTCACACGAAAGCGGCTGAGCGGGGGGGGATCGCCAGAATGCGGGTGCCCCATCCTAGCCGCGTCTTTTGCGGCTAGGGTGGGGATTGTGACTTGAAAATCCGAGCCCCGCCTGGTGCCGTAAGTGACGGTACGGCGCTGAACTTCCGGCAACAGCCTGCGCAGCAGCGGATCGTCGTTGCACGCCACGATCATCCCATAGAACGGCACCCGGTCCATGAATTCGAGAAACGTCCTCTTCACGTCGCGCATGTTGCGGTAACAATCCATATGCTCGCGGTCGATGTTGGTGACGACCGAGAGTATCGGGGTTAACTTAAGAAAGCTGCGGTCGCTCTCGTCGGCCTCGGCCACCAGATACTGCGACTTGCCCAGCCGCGCGTTCGATCCCATCGCATCGACCCGGCCGCCGACCACGACCGTCGGATCGAGGCCGCCCGCCGCCAGAACCGCAGCCACCATCGACGTCGTAGTCGTCTTGCCGTGCATGCCCGCGATGGCAATGCCGTACTTCAGACGCATCAACTCTGCGAGCATTTCCGCGCGCTGAATCACCGGAATGTGCAGAGCATGCGCTTCAGCAACTTCGGGATTTTCCGCCGAGATGGCCGAACTGGTCACCACAACTTCCGCGCCCGCTATATTTTCCGCGCGATGTCCTTCAAAGACCGAGGCCCCCAGGCCGGCCAGCCGTTGCGTGACCGCGGAGCTCTTCAGATCCGATCCGGAGACTTTGTAGCCGAGGTTCAGCAGCACTTCGGCGATCCCGCTCATGCCGATGCCGCCGATCCCTACGAAATGAATGCGCTGAATCTTGGCAAACATAACGTCAACTTCTTGGCCGCGGATTTACGCGGATCAACACGGATAAACGAGAACAAGAGAAAAAAGAATTATCCGTGAGAATCTGTGTTGATCCGTGGCTAGCTTTCTTCAATTCCCGCCACGCGTGCCGCCATCATTGCTATATCGCCAGCCGCGTTGGGATGCGACAGTTCGCGCGCGGCCTGGCTCATCTGCCGCAACCGCTCCGGATCCTGCAATAACGTCGCAACCGTCTCTGCCAGCCAGACTCCTTCCAGTTTCGACTCTTCGACTACGACCGCGGCGCCATGTCGCGCGAGCGCTTCAGCATTGACGCGCTGGTGATCGTCGGCCGCACGAGGAAAGGGAACAAAGACCGCCGGCTTTCCCGCAGCTGCAATCTCCGCCACTGTGCTCGCTCCCGAGCGGCAGACTACCAGATCGGCGCGGGCGAACGCGGACGGCATGTCATCGATAAATTTGAAAACTTCCGCCGCCTCGCCGAACGACTGATATCCCGCCAGCGCGTCATTATAGTCACGCTCGCCGGTCTGGTGAATGATGTGGATGCCCGGCGCCTCGCGCTGCAATACGGGTAGGCAACGGTTCATCGCCTGGTTGATGGCGTGCGCTCCCTGGCTGCCTCCGAAGACGAGAACGGTGGGCGTTCCGCCGCACTTCGGCGGAATCTCGAAAAAGGCCTGCCGCACGGGAACGCCGGTGACTTGGGCATGGCGAAAATATTTTGCGGTCTCCTCGAAATGCACGGCCGCTCCCGAAACAAACTTAGCGACCAGGCGGTTGGCGAATCCCGGAACGACGTTGGGCTCAAAAGCCAGGGTCGGAATGTGCTTCACAATCGCCGAGAGCATGGCTGGGCCGGAGGCGTATCCGCCGACGCCGATCACTACGTCGGGCGCGAACTCGCTCAGCATTCCTCCCGCATCCCAGACCGCGCGGGGCAGGTCAAATGCGGTCTTCAGGCGAGTGGCGAGGCTCACATTTTTCAGCGCTCCCACACGAACCAGTTGCAGCGGATATCCGGCCGCAGGAACAAGCCGGTTCTCAATGCCGCGCGCCGTCCCGATGAACAGCACCTCGGCCTTAAAACTCTGCTTGAGTTGGTTGGCAATGGCGAGCGCCGGGATCACATGGCCTCCCGTGCCTCCGCCCGCCAGAATGGCTCGCATGGAGTTGAATATAAACTACGGAGCTGCTCGCCACGGATTTCCACGGATCATCACGGATTTGCAAAAACTGCTTGCTTGATCCGTGAAGATATGTGCGAATCCGTGGCCGATTCTTTCTATTCCGCTTGCTTGGTGATATTCAGCAGCACGCCGACGCAGGCCAACGTGACGAACAGCGACGAACCACCATAGGAAACCAGCGGCAGCGGAATTCCCTTAGTCGGCATCATTCCCAGCACCACGCTGATGTTGATGAAGGCCTGCAGCACGACCATGCTGGTGATGCCGACGGCGAGGTAGCGTCCGAAAAGGTCATCGGTGCGCCACGAAGCGCGCATGCCGCGCCACAGAAATATGGCAAACAGCATCACCACGAACATGGAGCCGACCAGTCCTAGTTCTTCGGCGGTGACTGCGAAGATGAAATCAGTATGCGGCTCGGGCAGGTAAAACAGTTTCTGTTTGCCCTCCATCAGGCCCGTCCCGGTGATACCGCCGGTGCCGACGGCAATCAGCGACTGAATGATATGGAATCCCGAGCGCTCGCGGTCGGCGTATGGATTCAGGAAGGCGAAAATTCGGTCCCGGCGAAACTTGACGTGGAAGATCAGAAAATAAAGCGGCGCCAGCGAGGCGGCGAAGGCGTACCCGAAATAGCGCATGCGCATGCCGGCGACGTAGAGAATGCAGGCGGCAATTGCGGCGCAGGCAATAGCGGTCCCGAGATCTGGCTGCAGCACGATGAGCCCGAGAAACACCAGGATCGGTGCGGCCGCTGGCACCAGCGTGTTGCGCACGTCGTCCATGGTTTTGGCGCGGTTCTCGAGAAAGTACGCGAGAAACAGAATCAGGACCGGCTTGGCTAGCTCGGAAGGCTGGAAGGAAAATCCGCCCGCATGAATCCAGCGGTGGGTATTGTGGGAACGGTCGAGAAAGAAGACGGAAATCAGCAGCAGCGTGGTCACGCCCATGAACGAGAAAACCAGCGCAGGATGCTTATAGCGCTTGTAGTCGACCCGCATGGTGACGACCATAGCCGCCAGTCCGGCCAGGGCCCAGATCAACTGCTTGGATAGAAAGGCGTAAGGCGAACCGAAGCGCTCGCGCGCCATCACCGCCGACGCGGAAAAGACCATCACCAGCCCCACAAATACCAGCAGCATGGTGACGGTGAATAACCAGCGGTCAACACTCACGCGCTTCGCCATGGGACATTTATTTCACCACGTGGACACCGTGGCGCGCCTGAGGAAATTGTTGATTGTTGAATTTTGACTGTTGCTTGATTTGGTTCGGGCAGATCGTTTACCACGGAGGCGCGGAAGCACGGAGAAAAGTCTTTCTTTTTTTCTCGGCGTCTCTGTGTCTCGGCGGTAAAGCGCTCTTCAGGTCAGGCTGCGAACGATTTCTTTGAACACTTTGCCGCGGTGCTCGTAGCTTTTGAACTGGTCGAAGCTGGCGCAGGCCGGGGCCAGCAGGACGACGTCTCCGGGCTTGGCAGAGGCGTGGGCTTTACGGATCGCATTTTCCAGCGTTTCGGCGTGAACCACTTCCGGGCCGCCGTTTTTCGAAGAGACAATCTGGCCTTCGATTTTGGCCGCCGCGGCGCCGATGGTGTAGACGCGTTTCACCCGCTGGCGCAGCAGGTCGTTGAGGACGGTGTAGTCGCTGCCCTTGTCCTTGCCGCCAAGAATCAGGTGGATATTCGCGGGAAACGACTCCAGCGCCTTGATCGTCGCATCGACGTTGGTGGCTTTGGAATCGTTGTAGTAATCGACGTCGCCGATCGTGGCTACGAATTCCAGGCGATGTTCGACCGCCTTGAAGTCGTGCACGGCCTGGCGAATTTTTTCCGGCGCGCAGCCCATCAGAATTCCGGCACACGCGGCCGCCAGCACGTTTTCCAGGTTATGGGCGCCTTTCAGGGGAATGTCGGAAACCTGCAGGATCTCGCGCTGGCCGGTCTTATCGCGAAAGACGATTTTTCCATCCTCGACCCACGCGCCTTGCGGCACTTCTTTTTGCCGGCTGAACCAGAAAACCTGCGCCCGCGTGCGTCCAGCCAGGGCAACGCAGGTGGGATCGTCGGCATTGAGCACGGCAAAATCATTGGGCTGCTGGTTCTCGAAGATGCGCGCCTTCGCGTCCGTATAAATCTCAAAGGTGCGATGGCGGTCGAGATGATCGGGAGTAATATTCAGCACGACAGCCACTTTCGGGCGGAAGGTCTGCACCGTCTCCAATTGGAAGCTGGAAATTTCGAGCACGATGACCGTGTCTGGCTTGGCGCGATCGGCCAGCGAAATTGCAGGCGTGCCGATGTTTCCGCCCACCAGCGCCGGGAATCCGCCGGCCGTCATAATTTCTCCGGTGAGCGTCGTGGTTGTGGTCTTGCCGTTCGATCCGGTGATGGCGACGATGGGGCCGGGGAGAAATTGCGCGGCCAGTTCGATTTCGCCGATGACGGATTCGCCCAGCGTACGGGCCTGCACCAGCGGCGGCGCGTCGACCGGAATGCCCGGGCTAACCACGATCAGATCTTGCCCGCGGAAGGTGCGGTCGCCGTGTCCGCCGGTTTCCACCGTGATGCCGTGATCGAGCAGAACGGGAATCTCATTGCGCAGTTCGTCGCCGCTCTTGGTGTCGGAGACCGTGACACTCGCGCCGCGCGCCTTCATGAACAGCGCCGAGGCCACTCCCGACTTGCCGAGGCCGACCACCAGCACGCGTTTTCCGTTCAGTTCCATCGAACCATCATTTCACCACAGAGGCACGGAGGCACGGAGAAATTCTATATTGTTGTTTTTTCTCGGTGTCTCGCTGTCTCCGTGGTGAGAACTATCTCAACTTCAAAGTCGTAAGCGCGAACAGGGCGAACACCAGCGACGCGATCCAGAAGCGCACGATGATCTTCGACTCCGACCAGCCCAACAGTTCAAAGTGATGATGAATGGGCGCCATTTTGAAAATCCGTTTTTTCCGCAGCTTGTACGAACCAACCTGCAGAATCACCGACACCGCTTCGATCACGAACACGCCGCCGATGAAAGGCAGCAGCAATTCCTGCTTGACGATCACGGCGACGGTGCCGATGGCGCCTCCCAGGGCCAGCGATCCCACGTCGCCCATAAAAACTTCCGCGGGATGCGCGTTGTACCAGAGAAATCCGATGGAGGATCCGACCATGGCTCCGCAGAACACGGTCAACTCGGCCACTTGCGGCATGCGTTGCAATTCGAGATAAGTGGCGAAGGTGGCGTGGCCGCTGACATAAGTGAGCACAGTCAGCGCCCCGGCGGCAATCACGGTGCATCCAATGGCAAGGCCGTCCAGTCCGTCGGTGAGATTCACGGCGTTGCTCGATCCCACAATCACGAGCGCGACAAACGCCATGAACGGCAGAAAGGCCAGCGGCCACCAATGCGGATTTCGTTCGAGGGCTCCGACAACGAGGTCGGGATGAAATTGCTTGAAGAAGGGCACGATCAACTTCGTGGAATACAGGCCGTAGGTCTGCATCGCGATCAGCATGGATGCGATCACAACGCTGGTCGTGACCTGCAATCCCAACTTGGCACGAGCGGTTAATCCTAAATTCCGCCGGCGCGTCACCTTGGTGTAATCGTCGCTGAAGCCGATGGCCGCGTAGGCGCACGTGGAGAACACCGCGATCCAGACGAATCGATTGCTCAGATCGGCCCAGAGCAGCGTGGGCACAATGATCGCAATCACGATCAGCAGTCCGCCCATCGTCGGCGTGCCCGCCTTTTTCTGATGAGCCTTCGGGCCTTCCTCGCGAATATATTGCCCGATCTGAAATTCGCGCAGACGTCCGATGACGAGCGGGCCGACGATCAGTGCGGTGAACAGAGCAGTCAGGCTGGCAAATGCCGTGCGGAACGTGACATAGCGAAAAATGCGGAACGGCGCAACGTAATGTTGCAGCTTGACGAACAACAGCCAATAGAGCAATCAGCCTCCGGACTACAGCTGTCAGCTTTCAGCCGTCAGCTTTTAGCTTTGGAAGGGCACGGCTTTAGCCGTGCCGGTAACCGTAAATCGTGCAGGCTTTAGCCCCTGCGGGACTTCCACGTTTCGATCGCCCTTTCGAGCTTCACGCCGCGCGAAGCTTTCAGAAGCACCACATCACCGTCTCGCGTCTCGCGGGCGAGCCACTCGCCTGCTTCTTCGGGAGTCGCTACGAACTCGGCATGAATTCCCTCACCCCGAGCCGCGTCTACCATGGCTTGTGCCATGCCGCGCACGCCGAGCAGCACGTCGATTTTTTTCTCCGCGAGATGTTTGCCCGCCTCACGATGCATGGCTTCCCCTGCCGCGCCCAGTTCGAGCATCTCTCCGGCAACCACGATGCGACGCCCGGCCTTCATGTTCGCCAGCGCATCCACCATCGCGTTGAGCGCCTTCGGATTGGAATTGTAGCAATCGTTGATGACCGTGATGTTACCCACTTGGAGAACCTGCCCGCGCTTATCGGCAGGCGTCAGGGTGGCCAGGGCTGCAATGGCTTCCGTGAGTTTCAGCCCGCGCGCGAGTGCGACGGAAACCGCAGCTAGAGCATTGAGAACGTTGTGCGCGCCCACCAGCGGAAGCCGCGCCGGTTCGCGGCCTCCGGCGGTCACGATGTCGAAGCGGGTTCCTTCCGTTCCGCAAGACTCAATGTTTTCGGCGCGGACATCGGCCGTGGGTGCGATCCCATAGGTGATCACGCGGCCCTTAAAGTTACGGCCAAACTGCGAAACGTATTCGTCGTCGGCATTCAACACGGCAGTTCCATTCGGCGGAAGCGATTCGATCAATTCATACTTGGCACGCGCGATGCCGGCGAGCGAGTCAAAAAATTCCAGGTGCACGGGAGCAACATTGGTAACCACGCCGATTTCCGGCTGCGCAATCTTCGCCAGAGCGCTAATCTCGCCGGCGTGCGACATGCCCATCTCGATGACGGCGACGTCGTGCTCGGGCTCCAGTTTGAGCAACATCAGAGGCAAGCCGAAATGATTGTTGAAATTGCCTTCGGATTTGAGCACGCGGAAGTGAGACGCCAGCACGTGTGCAATGGCTTCCTTAGTCGTCGTCTTGCCTGCCGACCCGGTGACGCCGACCAGGGGCTTGCCCCAAACCTTGCGCACAGCGGTGGCCAGCATTTGCAGTGCCGCCAGCGTGTCTTCGACAACGAGCAAGCGGCTGGTATCTTCGTAACGCTGCAATTGGTCGCCGCGTATGACTGCCGCGATCGCGCCTTTTTCCAGAGCCGATTGCACAAAGTCGTGGCCGTCGAATCGTTCACCCTTGACCGCGAAAAATACTTCGCCTGCTCCCACAGTTCGCGAATCGATGGAATATCCCTGAGCTATTTCTTCCGCGAATGACGTTGGGTGGAGCGGGCACTCTTGCCCACTTGCCGACGGCACCTCAAAACCAGCGGGCAAGAGTGCCCGCTCCACACGAGCGGAGATGTCCGCCCGATTCTGAGCGGAAATAAATTCAGCGACTTTCGCGAGCTTAAGCTTCATGCGGAGCGCCCCGCGGCAGAGGCGTCCGCGCAATCGAAGCCGGCTGCTTTTAAAGTCTCGCGCGCCACTTCGACGTCGTCGAAGGGGCGCGGTCCCTCGCGCGTGACCTGCACCTTCTCGTGGCCCTTGCCCGCCAGCAGGACGATGTCTCCCGGGCGCGCTTCGCCGATGGCGAGGGCGATCGCTTTGCGGCGATCGGCTTCAACACTGTACTTCACGCCGGTTTTCTGCAGGCCGACTAGAGCATCGTTGATGATGGCCCGCGGATCTTCACTGCGCGGATTATCGGAGGTGAGGACGACAAAATCGCTGCCTCTTCCGGCCGCCTCGCCCATCAGCGGACGCTTGGCGCGGTCTCGATCGCCGCCGCAGCCGAACACTGTAATCACTCGCGCCGTTCCTCCGCCGCGCGCGACGAATTCGCGAGCCAGGGCGGTAAGATTGCGCAGCGCATCGTCGGTGTGGGCATAGTCGACAACGACTGTAAAGGGCTGGCCGCAATCCACGCGCTGGAATCGTCCCGGAACGTGCGTCAAGGCTCCGATTCCGCGGGCAATGCTCTCCGGCTTGCATCCACGCGCCGCGCAGGCCGCGGCGGCCGCCAGCCCGTTGTACACATTGACGCGTCCGATGAGCGGCGAAAAAATCGCCAGCTTTTCCTCGGGCGTGATCAGATCAAAGCGCGTGCCCCGGGGAGTGATATCGATCTTCTCGACGTGAAAGTCGCCGCGATCCCAGCCATAGGTCAGCACAACCGAACCGTGTTTTCGGCTGAAGTTAGCAAGCTTCGCGCCATGTTCGTCGTCGAGATTCGTGACGGCAACGCGCGGAGCGTCTGTGCCGCAGCCTTCGAACAGCACTCGCTTCGCCGCAAAATATTCGTCCATAGTCTTGTGATAATCGAGGTGGTCGCGAGTGAGATTGGTAAACACGGCCACGTCGAAGGGCACACCAAAAATGCGCTGTTGCGCCAGCGCATGCGACGAAACTTCCATGACCGCGTCATTCGCACCCTGGCCGATGGCCTCCTGAAAAAGCCGCGCCAGCTCGAGAGCCTCGGGCGTGGTGTGCGGCGCCGGATAAGTTCGCCCGGCCACGTGATATTCGATGGTTCCGATCAGTGCGCTTTTTCGTCCAGCAGCAGTAAGAATCGCTTCAATCAAAAACGCGGTCGTACTTTTTCCGTTGGTCCCCGTGATTCCGGTAATGGCAATGTGCTCCGCTGGGCGCTTGTAGAAATTTTCGCTGACTTGAGCCAGTGCCCGGCGTCCATGAGAGACCAACGCCCAAGCTACCCCGGCACGCGGCTTCTCCGCGGTCGAATCGCTGACAATGGCAACCGCGCCCGCCTGGATTGCCTGATCGATGAAGCGATTCCCGTCGGAGGTTTCACCGCGCATCGCCACGAATGCGCATCCCGACTTCACCCGCCGGGAGTCGTATTCCACACTACTGACGTCCGGGTTCCCGCTTTGGCTGAGAACCTCTGCGCCATCCAGGAGATGTTGAAAAGTCATTCTGGAAATTATAGGGCACAGCGAAACCGCGGTTGGCAAGAACAGGCGTGGAAACACGCTTTTCCGGAATGCGGGTGATTACGAACGTCATTACCCCGCACGGCCAGGAGAGCGTTAGATTAGGCAGTATGAGCACCGGAACCAGTTCCGAGAAATGCCGTTGCGCGCAGTGCGAGCAAGTCGAGGGCTCGTGTCAGTGCGAAAAGTTTTGCTGCCTCTGTCAGTCCGTGATTGACGTTCGCATTTGCCAGGACGGCCTGATGTATTGCGAACCCTGCCGCACGGCCTGCGACTACAAAACGTCCGACTAATCTGTTCCGGTTCCGGCAGGATTCGATCGAGATTAGCCCTAGCCTGATACCTACTCGATTCCGGTTTTCCGAACGAACGCCCGTTCGGCCTCCTCGACGATTTGTCTCATATCTTCCAGAATATCGTTCCTCTAAAATAAAGCATCAAACTTGTGAGTGGCTTCCTTGGCAAGTTACGTGTTTTAAGGGAAAATAGAACGTTTTTGCTCGGAACCTTCATTTTTACGCTCTTCCAGGAGATCCCCCATGGCTACCACCATGCACATCAGCGACGTAGCCGAGTTGCTGAGCGAAGGCCGAACCCATTTCAATCTTTCCCCGGGACAATTGGTGGAGCACTCCATCCGGCGCAACGAATCGAAGTTGGCTGCCAATGGATCGATCGTCGGCTATACCAACCGGACCGGTCGTTCGCCAAAAGATAAGTTCATCGTCCGCGACGAGATGACCGAGCACACGATAGCCTGGGGACCGGTGAATGCCCCCGTCGAGCAGGAAAAATTTGACGCCCTCTACGCCCGCGTCATGGAGCACCTGCGCGGCCGCGAGCTTTATGTGCAGGATCTGTTCTGCGGAGCCGATCCTGCTTATCGCCTGCCCGTGCGCATCGTCAACGAATACGCGTGGCACAACCTGTTTGTGCGCCAATTATTCCTGCGTCCGACGGAACAGGAACTGAGAAATCATCATCCCGAGTTCACCGTGATCTCCGCGCCCGAGTTCCAGGCGGATCCGCGGCGAGACGGCGTGAATTCCGAGGTCTTCATTCTGCTGAACTTCATGCGCCGCACCGTGCTGATTGGGGGAACGTCGTACGCGGGCGAGATGAAGAAGTCGATCTTCAGCGTCATGAATTTCCTGCTGCCTCCGCGCAACGTCTTCCCTATGCACTGCTCGGCGAACGTTGGCCACAACGGGGTGAGCGCGCTGTTTTTCGGATTATCGGGAACAGGAAAGACGACGTTGTCCGCGGATCCGTCGCGCGACCTGATCGGCGACGACGAACACGGATGGAGCGCCGATGGCATCTTCAACTTCGAAGGCGGATGCTACGCCAAGTGCATCAAGCTGTCGAAGCAGAACGAGCCGCAGATCTGGAACGCGCTGCGGTTCGGCTGCGTGCTTGAGAACGTGACCCTCGATTCGCACACCCGCATCCCCGATTACAACGACGACAGCAAGACGGAAAATACGCGCGCCGCGTATCCGGTGGATTTTATCGATAACGCCGTCATTCCCGGTGTGGGTGGACATCCGAAAAATGTCGTGTTCCTCACGGCCGATGCCTTCGGCGTTCTACCTCCGATCTCGAAGCTATCGCCGGAGCAGGCCATGTATCACTTTCTTTCGGGCTATACCGCAAAAGTTGCCGGAACCGAAGCCGGGGTGAAGGAGCCTTCGGCTACATTTTCCACCTGTTTCGGATCGCCATTCCTTCCGCTGCCTCCCAAGGTTTATGCCGAGATGCTCGGACGCCGCCTGCGCGAACACGACGCGCAATGCTGGCTCGTGAATACCGGCTGGCAAGGCGGTCCGTACGGCGTCGGCAAGCGCATGAGCATTCCGCACACGCGTGCCATGGTCGACGCGGCGGTCGAAGGAGAATTGATCCGCGAGGAATTCGAGATCGAGCCCACGTTCGGATTTACCATTCCCAAGCATTGTCACGGAGTTCCGCCGCAAGTGCTCAATCCGCGGAATGCCTGGCCAGACAAGGCCGCCTACGATAAAGCCGCCGAAGACCTACGGAGCCGTTTCGCCAAGAACTTCGAAAATTTCGACGTCCCGCCCGAGATCAAGGCCGCGGGGCCTGAAGCGCAGAAATAGTTAACGGGCTTCCGGTGCCGATATTCCGTACTATTGCTTAGTATAAAATGTCGTAATACGATATATATCGCAGCGCGGACAACCCCTTGCCCGATTTCCTCCTTCCCACCTAATAGGTGTTCTTGATTTTAAGGAGTAACCATTATGTGGGTTCGCAAAGTTTTCCCTATCTTCGTCGGCCTGATTCTTGCATTCGCGGCGTTCCTGCCGGCCGCTCACGCCGACTTGTGGGACCAGATGACAAAACTGACGTTCAATGAGCCTGTCGAAATCCCTCATGCCACGCTGCCGGCCGGATCTTATTGGTTTGTCCTGGCAAATGATTCTTTAAACCGGGACGTGGTCGACATCTACAGCGGCAACTGGTCCAAGCTGTACGCCACGTTGCAGACCATACCCACCGAACGCGCGCAGTCGACCAGCCATACACAGCTCACCTTTGCCGAGCAACCGGCGAACAAGCCTGAGGCGTTGCTGAAGTGGTATTACCCAGGACAACGGATGGGACATGAATTCATTTACAGTCCGCGCCACGAGAAGGAGTTCGCGCGTGATGCCAAACTTGAGGCCCCGGTGAAGCCGTTGAACGCGGGCTTCTGATTGGGGACCGAAGCTCGAAACATAATGCCCTCCGCCGCAACGTTCCGAGCTTCATCTTATGATCTAATCGGGATATGTTCGCGCGCAAGATTCGCGTGGATTACGAGGAAAATGGACGCCGGCTGCCCTGTCCGTTGAAGTGGCTCGACTCGTTTTCCATGCGCAACTTTACCAATGCCAGCGTCTTCGACGATACGCTTCCCGTGGCCGACGGCCGGATGGAGGTCGGCTCGGCCGTGCCGCTGGAGCAGCTTCGGGAGGCGATGCAGGATTGGTTCCGGCGGAAGAGTTATCTGCCCAAGGATGCCCGCCTGTTGCTAACGGAAGACTAAAGCTGGAATGATCCAACGGCGTACACCGCAATGCTAGGCGATGTCTCAGTTTCAAATCCAGAACTGTTCAGAGTTGGCGTCATCCCGACCGGAGCCGCTTTTCAGGTGGAGGGAGGGATCTCCCACGAAAAGTCGCGGCCCTTCGGCACCCCTCCGCGACCTCTGCGGATTTTCTCAGCGCACTCTGCGTTTTAAGATTTGACGCCGCATCGCAAGGAAAGCGCCCAGTTCAGGATGACCGTCGAGGGGCGAGATGTCCAAAATTCAAAGTGACCCACTACCCAATGTTACTTGTCGTAGCGCAACAGTGAAACCACGTCGTACTTTTTCAGCTTGTCGCGGCCTTTGAGAAATTCCAGTTCCACGACAAATCCCAGGCCGACGATTTCCGCGCCCAGCGACTCCGCCAATTTCGCGGTCGCCTCAGCCGTGCCGCCGGTGGCGAGCAGGTCGTCGACTATGAGCACGCGCTGGCCCTTCTGGATCGCGTCTTTGTGGATCTCCAGAGTGTTGGTGCCGTACTCCAGAGCGTAATCGTATTTCACGCACTCCGCCGGCAGCTTGCCCGGCTTGCGCACGGGAACGAATCCCGCGTTCAAGCGGTACGCCAAAGCCGGCGCAAAGATAAAGCCGCGCGCTTCCATGCCCAGCACGAGATCGATCTTCTGCGAAATGTAATGCTCGGAGAGGCTGTCGATGAGTGCGGCCAACCCGGTTTTGTCCTTCAGCAAAGTGGTGATGTCGTAAAAGAGGATCCCCTTCTTCGGAAAGTCGGGAATCTCGCGGATAAGTTTCTTCAGCTGATCGGGAGTCATAAGGGAAAGTTTCAATGTTTCGAGGTTTCAAAGTTTCAGGAAAATCCGCCTTCAGCTGATCCAAAACTTTGCGACCGTGAAAAGCTGAAACTCTGAAACTTTGCTTTACCACGCTCCTTCAATGCGAAATGAACTCAGCCCGGCGACGGGCGGTGCGTCCGAGACTTCGACGGCGTCGACGCGAGCCGCACGCGGACCGTCGCGAAGGCGGCCGTGCAGCCCCGCAAGCTGGTCGCGTGTGCCTTGGGCCAATATTTCCACGCTGCCGTCATGATTGTTGCGCACCCACCCGGCAATACCCAGCATGTGCGCCTCGCGCTCCACAAACCAGCGGAAGCCGACGCCCTGCACGCGTCCGCGCACCAGAAAGCGGCGAGCCAGGATGGATTTTTCGGTGGAAGTCATCTTCTGCGGCTGTCACCTGCGTTTGTAATCACTGGCGGACTGTCATCACTTGCGGTTTATCATCCTTGCGGTTTGTCATCCTGAGCGGAGAATCAGATTCGCGAAGGCGAAACTGATTCGTAGTCGAAGGACCCCTGCAATCTTAAACTTACCTTGGGCCTAAGGGATATTCGCATGCAGAATGCCTCCGCGCCACATCAATAATGCACGGTGGTAAGGATGACAGAATTCTACGTTCCCGACAGAAACTACGCCCTCGAAAGGTACGCGCCTTCCGATGTGTCGACCTTGATCTTCTCGCCTTCGTTGATGAACGGCGGCACCTGCACGACCAGCCCCGTCTCGGTTTTCGCAGCCTTGGTCACGCTGGAGGCGGTGGCGCTCTTCAGCCCGGGTTCGGTCTCAACCACGGTCAGGATCACGGTCTGCGGCAGTTCGATCCCGACGGCCTTGCCGTCAAAAAATTCCACTTTGATCTCAAGATTGGGAATCAGGTACTCGACCGCGTCGCCGAGAGTGTCCTTGGTCAGGTGGGTCTGCTCGTAGTTGCTGGTATCCATGAAGTAGTAGTTGTCGCCGTCGGAGTACAGGAACTGCATCTCGACTTCATCAACATTGATCTTCTCGATCGGGTCGGGCGAGCGGAAGCGGTGCTCGAACATGGCGCCGGTGCGCAGGTTGCGCAGTTTGGCCTGGATGAAGGCACGCAGGTTGCCGGGAGTGCGGTGCTCCACGCTGAAAACGGAATGCAGATCATTGTTGTGCTTGATGATCATGCCGGGACGAAGCTGGGTGGCAGGGATCGACATCGCTTGAGGAACTCTCCTTACAGTACGATTGCGGTTGACGCCGGCGGAAGGCGGGTAACCCACATGTTCCGCCGCTACAAAGGCTAAACTTTTATTTTACACTCAGCTGCGTCCCAAAAGAAACCTTCACCCCAGCGATCTCATCGAAGACAGGCGGGCTGCGGCGTATGTTTCGATCGGGCGCGCCGGCTTGCTGGTCCGGACTAGAATGGAACCGGGCTAATCTTTTGTTGAATTGCCCGGATTCCTTGCCGGGCGGAAATTTGAGGTTTTCTTATGCGTAGCAGCGGACGTTATGAGTCGTCGGAAAACAGCCATGTGGGTACCGCCATCACATTCCTCTTGATTGGATTGGGCGCCGGAGCGTTGGCGGGACTCCTGCTCGCTCCCAAGACCGGCAAACAGATGCGCCGCGATCTGCAGCGCGGTTATGAAGATGCCAAAGACAATCTCGGCGAGTGGGCGGACGAAGCCAAAGACCGCGTGCGCCAGGTAGGCGAGCGCGTGCGGGATGCCGCCAATCGCGGTGCAGAAATCGCGGAAGATCTGCGCGAAAAAGTAGAGCCGCTGCGCCGCGCCATCAACCGCAGCTAAATCCGCCGGTCAGTGGTCAGTGACCAGTGGTTAGTCAAAACAAAGCTATTCACTAGCCACTGACCACTAGCCACTGAATTGTCAGCTGAAGAGCGCGGAGAAAATCCCTTTGACGTGGTGGAAGAACCCACCATTTCGCTTGGTTTCCTTCGTGTTTTGCTTGTCCGGAGTAGGTGGCGGCTGAACTATGGGATCGAGATGAACCTGCCGCTCCGGCGATTCCTCAATCGGCAACTCTCTCGCCGATTCAATCGGAGGCGAGGGCACTGCCGTGCGCTTCTTGGCGGTAAAAACGAAAGGCGCATCCACCTGCACGTGCACATCATTCCGCTGCGCTGGCGGTAGCGGAGCGGTTTCCGGCCCCGTGGACAATCGCGTCTGCGCCGCAGCCGCTTCCTCAGTGGCATTCCCCGGGACTGAACCCTCGCCCACCCGCACTTTCGCCGGCAAGTCCGAAGCGACCACCGGTTGCGCGGCCGGCGTGGCGGCTTCCAGCACGGCGGGCGGCGGAGGAGGACATCCACACTCCAGCGGAACATCGGTATCGACCTTGTCGATTCTCCCCGAGCGGAAGACTGCCTCTTCATTCGGTCTGACCTGGTAGATGCGGTTGCCCATCAGCTCCGAAACGATGACCGACGAGGTATTGCCGCGCAGGCCCCGCACGCAGGTATTTCCGTGCGAATCGGCGCTGATGGCGTAATCAAATTCACCCGGCCCTGCGAACATGATGCGGAAGTCGGGCGTAAGCACCGCGTCCGCCGAAGTAGACAGAGAGTAGTGGGTCTCAATCGCTCCCGTGCTCATGCCGAACATCAAATCGCGCTTGCTCTGCGAGGGCGTCACCGAAATCGTGGTTCCGGGGCAGACGTGGACTTCGCCTCCATGAGGAAGATGCAGTATCGTGGTATCGGAGCCGGCGGTCACGGTCGAGCCGTTTTCCAGCCGGCTGCCTGCCATCGCGGTTCCGCTCGATGCGCCGCTCACCGGAACCACCACCGCATCTTGAGTCAAAGAAAAACCGGAGGCGGCTTGGGGCTCAGCGGCAGGCGCTTTCGCCACAGTGACGGCTTCCGGAGGCTTCAGCCGCACCAGCAGGCGATTGCCCGCCCCATCCCACGAATGGCCATAAGGAGCCAGCAGGTCCAGAACGATGCGGGTCACCGGCGGATTGCTCTGGTACTGGCGCACCCGGATCGCGAGAATATTTTCCCGCTGCACCGGAATTCGATTCTTCATCTCCCCGAGCCGCGAGTTGGGCAGATCGATCACCAGCCGCGGCGGCGAATCGAGGCTCTGAATCTCGGGAATGACCGTGCCGCTGGAAAGAATCTCGACCGCAGGAATTCCTTTTTCGTGAATGATCCGAACGCTCTGAATCGTCCGCGGAGGCCCGAAATTCTGGGCGGCCATTTCTACCGTCAGCAGCAGCACTGCTGACCAGACAAGTTTGACTGCAGTCCGCGGCACCACGTCCCTCATGGAAGGCTCGAAGAAAACATACCACTTGTAGACCACGGAGAGAAGAGACAGAAGGATACGGCTTGCCTTGCGACGAGATTCCTCGGCGATCTCAGCGAATCCTCTGCGATCTCTGCGGTTAAAGCTCTTTTGCCTCAGAGGCTGATCGCGTATCACACTGACCACTAGCCATTGATTTTCAAGAAATTCTCGACCAATTTTTTCCCCGCATCGGTAAGCACACTTTCGGGATGAAACTGCACGCCTTCCACAGCAAGCCTGCGGTGACGCAATCCCATGATCGTGCGGCTACCATCTTTCTCGGTGGTCCAGGCGCTGACTTCCAATTCTGCGGGCAGGTCCTTTTCTTGCACGATCAGCGAGTGGTAGCGGGTCGCCGTCATGGGCATCGGCAGACCCTGAAAGACGGTCCGATTGTCGTGTATGACCGCGCTGGTTTTGCCGTGCATCAGATGAGGCGCGCGCACCACGCGGCCGCCGAAAGCCTCGCCAATCGCCTGATGCCCCAGGCAGACCCCGAGCACCGGCACCTTCCCCGCCAGCTGCCGGATCAGAGCAATGCTGATGCCGGCTTCGCGCGGCGTGCACGGACCTGGAGAAATGACAATGCGCTCGGGCCGCATCTCTTCCACTTCCTGCACGCTCACTTGATCGTTGCGGCGCACCTCAACCTTCGCTCCCAGTTCTCCGATGTACTGAACCAGGTTGTAGGTGAACGAATCGTAATTGTCGAGCACGAAAACCAAGGTCGAAAGGCTCCCTTACCAGCTTACAAGAAGTAAATGCCCGGCGCGCACCCTGCGCGTGAAGGCGCATCGGCAGATCACTCTGCCGCGTGTCGCCTGAAAGAGCCATGTACCGCCCAACGGTGGTATTGACGTTGCAGTGGCCCTCAGCGCATCCTTTTTACGTTCCAGTTAGCTTTCTAAAAGCCACTTCATGCGCCACTTGGAGGAGGCATGGCCGAGCCCCAGCAAGAAAAAAGGGCTGCACGACGATTTGCGCTCCGAGTACCTGTGACCGTCAACCGCGAACATACGGCTAATCCCGAAGCCGCCAATATCCGCGATGTCAGCGCGCGCGGTATCTGCTTTTATCTGGATTCCGCCATAGCCCAGGGCGCTTCCATTGGATTTACCCTGACTCTTCCGCCGGAAATTACCCTGACCGAAAGCATTCGCGTGCAATGCAAAGGCCGCGTTGTCCGGGTCGAGGACGCTCGCGACGACGGCAAAGTCACCGTGGCCGCGGTGATCGAAGAATACGAATTCCTGCCGGAAGCGTGATTACACAGTGATCAGTGGCCAGTGTTAATGATTAGTCTCGTCTTCAGTCTAGAGCGTCAGTCTAGAGCGTCTCATAAGTCGGCAAGGGCGCGGCTTCACAGGCTGCGGAAAAACTCTGTCTCGAATAGGTTTCGGGAAGGGCACGACTTCAGTCGTGCCGCTAAGTCCTCTAAAATCGGCCGCGCTTTAGCGCCTGAGGGCTTAGCAGCCTGCTTTGAAAACCGTTTATAGGACCAGTTCTAGCCACTAACCACTGACCACTGACCACTAACTTCCGCCTCTAGCCATCGCAACCGCCCGCAGCAAAGCCCCGGCTTTATTCATGGACTCGTCAAACTCCGTTGCAGGATCCGAATCAGCCACGATGCCAGCTCCCGCTTGCAGGAATGCCTTCTTTCCCTGCATCAGCATCGTGCGAATTCCGATGCACGAATCCAGATTCCCGGCAAAATCCGCATAGAGCACCGAACCGCCATAGATCCCCCGCCGCGTTGGCTCCAGTTCTTCGATAATTTGCATGGCGCGTACTTTGGGCGCGCCGCTCAACGTGCCTGCCGGAAAGCACGCAGCGAAGGCATCGATCGCGTCGAGATCCGTACGCAACGTTCCCTCCAGCGCCGACACCAGATGCATCACGTGCGAGTAGCGTTCCACATACATCAGGTCTTTGACCCTCACCGAGCCGTACTCGCTCACGCGTCCCAGATCGTTGCGCCCCAGATCGACCAGCATGACGTGCTCAGCGCGTTCTTTTTCATCGCTGCGCATCTGCTGTTCCAGGCGCGCATCTTCGGCCTCGTCTCGCCCGCGCGGATGCGTGCCCGCAATCGGCCGGTATTCCAGCTTGCGTCCAGTCACCCGTACCAGCATCTCGGGTGACGATCCGAGAATGTGCGTCTCTCCATTTTTCAAGAAGTAAAGATACGGCGACGGATTGACTTGCCGCAGCGCGCGGTACAAATCGAAGGGCGCGACCTCCGGCACGAAATCCAGCCGCTGCGACAGCACGACCTGAAAGATGTCTCCCGCGGCGATGTATTCCTTGCAGCGCTCCACACCGCGTAGAAAGGATTCCCGCGTCGTCCCCGCATGAATTTTCAGCTTGCCGTGGGCATTCGCGGATTTGCGCCACAGCGCGGAACTCAGGCCGGACGCCAGTTTGCGCTCCAGGGCCGCAATGTCACGCAGCGCCCGGTCATAAGCGCGTCGCGGCGTCTCCTCGGAAACGTCGGCGGTTGCCACAATGTGAATCTGGTGCCGCAGGTGATCGAACGCCAGCAGCCGGTCGAAGAACATCAATTCGGCGTCGGGCAGAGACAAATCGTCTTTCGCATGATCGCCAATCTTTTCCAGCTGGCGGACTACGTCGTAGCAAAAATATCCGACCGCTCCCGCGGTGAACGGAGGCAGCCCCGGCACATTCGCGGGCCGGTGCTCGCGCAACAATCGCTTGACGACTTCAAAAATATTTTCCTCGAGAATCTGGCGCCGGCGGCCACGCTCGATCTCGACTTTGCCCTTCACGGCCCTGACGCGCATGTACGGCTGCGCACCCAGAAAGGTATAGCGTCCAATCTGCTCGCCCCGCTCGACCGACTCCAGCAGAAACGCGTGCGATTCCTTAGCCGCAACTGCCAGGAAGGCGGACACTGGCGTCAGCAAATCGGCGCTCACCGACTTCACCACCGGAATCAGGGTGGCTTCGCGGGCCAGTCGGGAGAACTGTTTGAAATCAGGCTGCAGCATGGTTCGTGTCCGGCGCGCCAGCCGTTTCCTGCTTCAGAATCGCCCGGACGCGAAGGATTTTTCATTATAGGGGAAGGCTGCGGCGGGCTCCGTGCAAGTGCGAACGCGTCGTGGCCGCGGTTGTAACGAAATCGGCAAGTGTAGGGGCGGACGCATTCGTCCGCCCTTGTCGTAACCGAATCGGGCTCTGTGGGTACGAGCGCCGAATCCGCCAAACTTTGGTCACTAGGTCCGTAACCCAACGACCGTTAAAATCGATGCATCCTCTGTACTCTGAACAAGTCTGTGCCGGCACAGGATGTCTGCGGCGGCGCGGCGAGAACTTATGCGAATTAAGTTTTGGGGAGTGCGCGGCTCCACGCCCACTCCACAGGCCGAGAATCTGCGCTACGGAGGCAATACCTCCTGTGTCGAAGTGCGCGTTGGAGACCAGATTTTTGTCTTCGACTGCGGTACCGGATTTCGCGTGCTCGGCCGCGAACTGGAGCGCGAGTTCGGCGACCGTCCTTTCGGCGCCCACGTTTTCGTCTCGCACTTTCATTGGGACCACATTCAGGGCATGCCCTTCTTCCGCCCGCTCTACGACAGCCCCAACAGCGAGTTCTTCTTTCATTCCTCGAGCCGCACGCGCAGCCTCGAGCAAGTCATGGCCGAGCAGATGGCCTCGCCGTATTTCCCGGTGAATCTCGACCAGATGCGCGCCCGCCGCGATTTCTGCAACATCGAAAACGGATGCCTCGATATGGGAAGCGACATCCGCATCAAGACCGCCTGGCTGAACCATCCGCAGGGTTGCCTGGGATTCCGCCTCGAGACCAAAGATGCGGTGCTCGTCTACGCCACCGATAACGAGCCCGGCGACGAGCAGTTCGACAAGGCTGTGCGCAAGCTGGCCGAAGGCGCCGACATTCTCATCTACGATGCGCAGTATCTTCCCGAGCAGTACGCCGCGCGCCGCCGCGGCTGGGGACACAGCCACTGGCGCGAGGCTGTCAACGTGGTCATGGAAAGCGGCGCGAAAGAATTAATCCTCTACCACCACGATCCCGACCATAGTGACGCCATCATCGATAAAGTTGTCGCCGACGCGCGCAATTACTATCCGAAAGTGCAAGCCGCCGCCGAAGGCCTAGAAATCAAAGTGTAGTGGTCAAAAATCTCTCTTCGGCCACGGCCCAGAGCTTCTGACTCAAGTTTCGGGAAAGGCGCGCATTTCTCCGCGTTCTCTGCGGCATTTCTCAGCGAACTCAGCGGTCAAAATGTTTGGACCGCCGAACTCGCAGAGGACGATCGTCTTCTGCGTGTTAAACTTCCGCCTCGACCGACCCCGAGGGCTCCATGTTTCGATCCGCGATTCTGTCGTTCATTCTTCTTGCATTTTCCTCTGCTGCGATGGCCAAGGCTCCCGATGTTCCCGAGCCCGGTTCTGTAGAGGCGATCGCTGCCGCGACCACCGACCCGCATTACGTCTCCCCGTGGGTTTCCTATGTTCCGCAATCGAAGACCGTGCCGTCGCCCGAAAAGTTTTTCGGGCGCATCATGGGCGCTCCCGGAGAACTCGCCGGAACCGAGAAAGCGTACGCTTACGCTCGCGCCCTCGCCGCCGCCAGTCCTCGCGTGCGCGTCTTCACCATCGGTCGCAGCGAAGAAGGACGCGACATCATCATGCTCGCAGTCGCCGATGAAGCGGGCATCCGCGATCTCGACCGCTTGAAAGCCGCGACCGCGGCACTGGCCGATCCGCGGAAGACAGACAAAGCTGCCGCTGAAAAGCTGATCGCATCCTCGCGTCCCATTTATTACTTCAACGCCGCCCTCCACTCCGACGAAACCGGATCGACCGAGGCCGTGCTCGAACTCGCCTACCGGCTGGCGGTTTCCGAGCAGCCGATGATCCAGCGCATTCGACAGCAGGTGGTCGTGCTGATCAATCCGATTTCGAATCCGGATGGCCGCGACAAGATGGTGGACTGGTTCTATCGCTATCTGAAAGGGAAGATCGACCGCGCCACGCTGCCGCGCCAGTCGCCGCCCTACTGGTCGAAGTACACCTTCGTCGACATCAATCGCGACACGCACCAGCAGACGCACGAGACCACCAAGGCCGTGCACCGCATGTTTCACGAGTGGCATCCCACGGTGGTCCACGATCTGCACGAAGGCTCGCCGCTCATGATGACGTGGAACGGCACCGGACCGTACAACCCTAACATCGATCCCATCACCTACACCGAATTTCTCGAACTCAGCTTTCACGAAGTCGAGGCCATGACGGCGATGGGCATGCCCGGAGTCTCTACGTGGAATTTCGGCGAGGCCTTCGCGCATCTTTATCTCGATTCGGTCGCCATGAATCACAACAGCATTGGCCGCGGCTACGAAACCTTCGGCAACGGCAGCGCCGAAACCGAGAAGCGTTCGATTTCTCCGGGAGCGACGACGATGGAGTGGTACCGTCCCATGCCCGCGCCGAGCGAGGTGACGTGGTCAGCCCGCGACAATCTGAATTATCAGGAGACCGGCGCGTTGATGGCGCTCGACGATGCGGCCAGCCACGCGAAAGAAATGCTGCGCAACTTCTACCAGAAGTCGTGGGACTCGTGGCAGAAAGGTCTGACCCAGCCGCCGTATGCATTTCTGATTCCGCGCTCCCAGGGCGATCCCGCGCGCGTAGCCCAAATGGTCGGACGGCTGATCAGCCAGCACATCGAAGTGTCCGAGGCGCACAGCTCGATTCAGCTTAAAGATGGCACCTACCCGGCGGGGACGTACGTGGTCCGCCTCGATCAGCCTTATCGCAACTACGCGGTCGATCTGCTCACGCCGCAGCATTATCCGAAAGATGGGGAGCCGCCCTACGATGACGTTTCCTGGGAACTGCCCGCCAACTACCATCTGCAAGCAATTCCGACGGCGGACGCTTCGATCCGCGAGAGCGCTCTGGCGCTGCTGAAAGAGCCGCCGCATGTTGCGGGACACGTCAGCGGGGCGGGCACGGTTTACCTGCTCAAAGACACCGGGCAGGAATCTTTTCTGGCGGCGCGGTATCGCCTGGCAAGTTTCAACATTCAAATTGCCGAGCACGAATTCGACCAGAATAGAACGAAATATCCCGCGGGCTCGTGGATCATTCCCGACCAGCCCGGGCTGCACGATGCGATCCAGTCGGTGGCCTCTGAGCTGGGCCTCGACTTTGGCGAGGTGTCCAGCGCTCCCGATGTTGCGCAGCACGAGGCCAAGGCGCCGCGCATCGGCGTGTGGGTGCCGTGGGCCGATACAGATTCGATCGGATGGATTCGCTACTCGCTTGACCAGCGCAAGGTTCCATACACCTATCTGCGGGATGAAGACATTCGCGCGGGAAATCTGAGTTCGAAGATTGACGTGTTGCTCTACGGCCATGTCGATCTCGAACTCGCCGAGCAGATCGAAGGCCTGCCCAAGCGATGGTCGCCGATGCCGTTCAAGAAGACTCCACAGACGCCAAGTTTCGGCACGCCCGCCGAGTCGGACGATATCACGGGGGGAATCGGCTACGAAGGGCTGGCGCAGATTCAGCGCTTCATCGACGACGGCGGGCTGATGGTCACGCTGGGCAGCGGCAGCATGCTGGCGCTCGAAGGCGGGCTGGTGCGCTTCGTGCGGCGCTCGTCGGGAGGCGTGCCGCGCAGCGCCGCCGGCGGTGGTGGAGCGTCGTCGGCAGCGGCGCTGCAAGCGGGCACGCGCACTCCGGGCGCGCATGTGCGCGTGACCTTCGATCGGCCCGAGCATCCCATTGCGTACGGTTATCCCGCGCACACCTGGGTCTTCCGGCAGAATTTTCCGCTGTACAACACTCCGCGACGCTGGCTGCGCATGGCGTATTGCACCACCTGCCTGGATGGCCCTGAAGACCGCAGTGGCATTGTGATGGAGTGGGGCGACAGCGAGCACAAAGATTTCGTGGTGAGCGGGCAAGCCTGGGGAGAAGAGAATCTGATCGGGCGTCCGGCGATTCTCGATGTGCCCGTGGGCAAAGGACACGTGGTCAGTTTCAATTTCAATCCCATGCACCGCGACCTGAATCGCGGCGACCAGCGCCTGCTATGGAACGCGATCCTGAACTGGCAGGCGATAGTGGCGGGGCAACCGAAACCGGCGGAAGATAAGGCGATCGCGCCCGAACCGGATGACGACTGAGGGTTGGTGGTAGGCCGTCACATACTTGCCATCCTCAGCGAACTCAGCGAACCCTCGGCGGCCTCTGCGGTTAAAGCTTTTTTACCGCCGAGATCGCTGAGAATGCCGCCGAGAACGCAGAGAGGGCATAAATCAGTGAGGGCGTTCGGATCAACGTCACGACGCGGTAAACTGGATTAAGCGCCAATATTGCCCCGCTTGGCTTGCTTCGCTGCCATCCGGACTCATATACTCTGAACGTTTGCCCGCCTATGACGGGAAAGTGTCCGGCAACGGCCGGCATTAGCCCTCAAACCGCGACCCGCAATCATCCCGGAGAAGACTGTTATGACGACGATTACTACTCCCCCGCATGTCGACAAAGAAACCAATCCGTGGGAGTCGCAGCGCGCCCGCTTCGACCTGGCCGCGCAAAAACTCAACCTCGATGAAGGCCTGTGGAGGGTTTTGCGCTATCCCAACCGCGAAGTCACGGTTTACATCCCGGTGCAAATGGATGACGGCCATCTCGAAGTCTTCACCGGCTTCCGGGTGCAGCACTCGATTGCGCGCGGTCCGGCGAAGGGCGGCATCCGCTACGCGCCTGACGTTACGCTCGATGAAGTTCGGGCCCTCGCCAGCTGGATGACCTGGAAGTGCGCCGTGGTCAACATTCCCTTCGGCGGCGCCAAGGGCGGGGTGATTTGCGATCCGCACAAAATGTCGATGGGCGAAGTAGAGCGCATGACCCGCCGCTACACTTCGGAACTGATCGAATTCATCGGCCCCGAAAAAGACGTTCCCGCTCCCGACGTCAACACAAACGAACAAATCATGGCGTGGATGATGGACACCTACTCCATGCACATGCGCCAGACGGTCACCGCTGTCGTCACCGGCAAGCCGATCAACATCGGCGGCTCGCGCGGACGTCGCGAGGCTACCGGCCGCGGCGTGATGGTGGTCTGCGACGAAGCCTGCAACAAGCTGGGCCTCCCTCGCGAAAGTACCCGCGTCATCGTGCAGGGCTTCGGCAACGTAGGCTCCAATGCCGCGCTGCTCATGCATCAGGCCGGATACAAAATCATCGGCATCGGCGAAGTCGGTGGCGGCTTGCATAACAAGAATGGCATCGATCTGAAGGCTCTGGTCGATTTCCGCCAGAAGAACGGTACCGTCCACGGATTCCCCGGCGCGGAGAAGGCCGACACCGCCGACCTGCTCGTCGAAGACTGCGAGATTCTGATTCCTGCGGCCACCGAGAATGTCATCACCAGCCGCAACGCCGACCGCGTGAAATGCCGCATCCTGGCGGAAGGTGCGAACGGACCGACGACCTCGGCTGCCGACGACATCCTCACCGATAAAGGCGTGTTCGTGATCCCCGACATTCTGGCCAACGCCGGCGGCGTGACCACTTCGTATTTCGAATGGGTGCAGGACCGCCAGGGTTACTTCTGGAAAGAGTCGGTGGTCAACGAGCAGCTTGACGCGATCATGAAGTCTTCGTTCGAGGATGTAGTGCGTTACGCCGAGACCCATCGCGTGAACAACCGCATCGCCGCGTATATGCTGGCGATTGATCGCGTGGCGTACACGATCCGCCAGCGTGGAATTTACGCGTAGGCCGGAGAAGGAGAACTGGATGAGATCCGTGGAAAGAAAGCTCACAGCACAGATTGCGGTTTTGATCTTCGCTCTTTCGCTGATCGGTAGTTTTGCGGCAGCGCAGAAATCCGAACCTGCCTCCAAACCTGAGGCCATGGCGACGCAAGGGCAGATGGCGAACGCTGCCGCTGCCGACAAGCTCGACATCAATACAGCGACGAAAGATCAACTGAAGGCGCTGCCGGGCCTCGGCGACGCCTATTCGCAGAAGATCATCGACGGCCGTCCCTACCGCGCCAAGAATCAACTGGTGCAGAAGAAAATCATCCCGCAGGCCACTTACGACAAGATCAAAGACATGATCATCGCCAAGCAGCCGAAGACAACGAAATAAGGATCTAAGACCGTTCACCACCGGGGGCACAGTGGAACACAGCCAAAATCCCTGTGAGCCTCTGTGTCCTCAGTGGTTGAGCTTTTTTGACGCCTGATTAATTTCCCGCCGAGGCAGATCGTGCATTGCGTTCCACATGCCCCTGGAGCATAATCAAAACTGGCAGCCGGTCGGCCCCCGGTGCCTCCCGTGTTGTGAACCTGCCCAACTCCATCACGCTCATTCGGATCTTCAGCATTCCTCTGCTGATGTGGATTCTGTTGAGCCCGCGCTTCAACGGCGTCAATGGCGAGAGGGAACTACTGGCCTCGTTCATCTTCGTAGCCGCAGCCATGACCGACGGCATCGATGGCTATCTGGCCCGCCGGCGCGGGCAGATCACCACCATCGGAATCCTGCTCGATCCCATAGCCGACAAGCTTTTGATTGCCGCCGCCTTCGTCACTCTGGTGCAGTTGAATCCCAGCCTGGTGCCAGCCTGGATTGCCGTGGTGGTCATCGGCCGCGAGTTCCTGGTCAGCGGACTGCGATCGATCGCCGCCTCCGAAGGCTTCACCATCGAGGCCAGCGATCTCGGCAAATTCAAGATGGTGGTGCAGATTGTCGCAGTAGTCGCGGTAATTCTCGATCACCGCTGGAAAGAATTGCCGATCTACGGCAATTACATTTTCCCCATTCACTGGATTGCGTATCTTGCGATCTGGTTCATGGTGTGCGTGTCGTTGGCCTCGGCAGTCGATTACTTTGTTGCGTTCTGGTCCAAGATTGATCGCCGGGGAGTGAAGCGCCGGCGCCGCGCATTCATTCTGAGCCGGCGCCGCAAGCCCATTCCTGCGCCGCCGCAGGCGGATCGCGATGTCGCTGCCTCCACCTAGTTCGCCCGATGTCGAGTCGCGCGAGATCTCTCTCGGTGAGTTCTCATCAGAAGAGAGAGCGTCCCTTCTAAAGTTGGCTCACGAATCGATTCTCTCTGCCCTGGAGCAGCGCGAGATTTCCCTGAAGCCTCCCAGTCCGCATCTCGCCGAAGCGCGCGGGGTGTTCAGCTCGCTTTATCTAAAGGGGAATTTGCGCGGGTGCGTGGGCTTTGTCCTGCCCATCAATTCCGTCTATCGCGCTGTCGCGGACACGGCTCGGGCTGCCGCTTTCGAAGACACCCGCTTCTATCCGGTAACGCTTGAGGAAGCGCGCCGCCTGGAAATCGAGTTGAGCATATTGTCGCCTCCTCAACCGGCCAAAGCCGTGGATATCGAAGTCGGACGCCATGGAATCCTGATCAGCATGGCCGGCCGGCGGGGTCTGCTCTTGCCGCAAGTGGCTGTGGAACACCATTGGGATCGCGTGACCTTTCTGGAGCAGACCTGTTACAAGGCCGGGCTTCCCGCCGATGCCTGGCGGACTGGCGCGACCATTGAAGTATTCACCGCGGAAATTTTCGGGGACCAACACGGGCAGGACTGAACGGGTGCAAGGGAACTGGCGGCGAAAATCGAGCCGAGTTGGGCCCGTCCGGTAGCTGCTCCGTACCAACTCACAAAATAAAACCGGGGATGGTTTCCCATCCCCGGTCTGGGACTGCTCGGCTTCATCACTTCGAGCGGACGCAGTGCGCGGAAAACTTAATTATTCAACGTATCCAATTCCACGCCATCACCCGCGTGTACATCTTCCAGCGCGAAGACGATCATGCCGGTCGCGGTGGTGTCGGTGACGCCGATGATCACGAGTTCGCCCACGGCGCGCCGCGGCAGTTCGCGTACGTGAATCGTCGGCCCATTCGTCTTGGTCAGGAAGTTAGGATCGATGGAAGGCATTTTCTTCTGCGTGTCTTCCGAGATCGCTGCCTTGAACGACAGAGAGTCCACCGGATCGTGCAGATCGGCTTCATACGAGCGAACCGCGCGGAAGTAATCGCCAATCTTCACGCCTTGGTTCGAACCGAGATTGATGTAGACCTTGTTGCCGGTGCCCAGTTCGGAGTCGAAGTCCTTGCCCATCACGATGCGGCCAGAGGTCTTGCTGGTCGCAGGCAGGAAGCGGTCGAAACGGATCGGGCTGTGAAAATTGACCAGCTGCTTCTCTGCAAACGGAATCGCCGTGTCGCCAGGGTTGATGCCGTCGCACGAGTAATCGATCTGGGCAATGGCATCGCGGCTGCGTGTGTCGACCACCTTCACGTGTCCCACTTCTTCATAAGCCTGGCCGGTCTGCTTCAATACTTTGGCCTGCCCCGGAAACATTTCGTATTCGTTCAAATCTCTTAATTCGCGCACGATCTCGTACTCCGCGCCCAGGACATAGCCCGTGCCCTGGAGGTACACCATATCGCCGCGGACAAATTTCGTGGTGCTGGGCGTCTGTAATCCGCCGGCGACAAAGTTCGCGTCGGGCAGGATGTGCTTGCTGATGAAGCCCGCGCAATAAAGATCCGAATAGGTGGGCGTTTGAATACGTTGGCCGGGAAAGCTGTTCGTGGTCGGAGCGGTTCCCTGCGGAACCTCAAGAGGAGCATTCTCCACCCCGTTTTGCGCCCATGCCGCCGTCGCAAGCAGCAATACTAACAATCCTGTTTTCTTCATGTTACCTCCGGGAAGACCGCCCCTCGCGTTCCCCCACTAAGTTAAATGCCAGAAAAGAAAGGCTTCAGCCGGAAGGTAACAAGCGGGTAAGGGTGGGTCAAGGTTACGAGGGTGTTGGGCACAACCGGAGCAGACTTTTGCGTGGGATCCTGAAATCCCTTGTTGCATAAGTAATTAAGTGCCTGTAATAATTCGCCGTTCATTCCCCGCAACTTCTGAAGTAGGGGATGAAGCGAGGACGATGAATTCCGCTCCGCCTTTTGCGCCGCGACTTCTGCCCTTACGGCTGCCCCGCGTCTGCGTGGCAGTCGTGGGCGCCGACGCCAGCGAGATGACCGAAAAGGCGGAGGCGCTGGTTCGGGATAACTCCTTTCTGGAGTTCAGGTTGGACTATTTGTCGAAACCCGGACTGGCGCTTCCCCGGATCAAGCGCTTTATCGAAAGCCATCCCGGAACAATCGTGATTGCTACCTGCCGCCGCGCCACCAGCGGAGGCAAGTTCCGCGGCTCTATCCCGTCTCAACTCGATGTCTTGAGCAAGGCCGCCGCTGCGGGATGCCAACTCGTTGACGTGGAGCTGCAAACCGCCAGCAAGTGCAAGCCGGGGCAGCTGCAGAAGCTGCGCAGCCGGGCTGGACTGATCCTTTCGTTCCATGACTTCCGCGCCACCAAGAAGCTGGAAGAGAGTCTGGAAAAAATGCTGGCCTATCCAGCAGATTTCTACAAAGTCGTCAGCACCGCGACCACACTTTCCGACAACCTCACCATGATCAAGTTCCTGGCGCGCGAAGGCGACCGGCACTCCATGGTCGCCATGTGCATGGGAGAGCAGGGAATCATCAGCCGCGTTCTCGGCGTGCGCGCCGGCAGTGTCTTCACGTTTGCCTCGGCCAGCGCAGGACAAGAAACCGCCCCCGGACAAGTGACGGCGCAGGAGTTGCGCAACGTTTACCGCATCGAGCAGGTGGACGTAGCCACCCGCGTTTACGGAGTGGTGGGCGATCCCATCGCGCATTCCTTGTCTCCGGCCATCATGAACGCAGCCTTCCGCCGCGAGAACGTGAACGCTCTCTACCTCGCGCTGCATGCCAAGACCCTGAAAGATCTGCTGGCCTGCATCCGGGAAATTCCGATCCACGGCATCAGCGTGACCATGCCGTACAAGGAAGCCATCGTGGCGCACCTCGATAACACCGATTCTCATACCACGAAGATCGGAGCCTGTAACACGGTGGTGCGGGCGCAGGACGGCAAACTTTACGGCTTCAATACGGACTCGGCCGGCATTGTTCGCCCGCTGGAACGTCGGCTAAGTACGCTCGAAGGCGCTCGCATTCTGGTGATCGGGGCCGGAGGCGCAGCCCGAGCCGCGGTGTTCGGATTGAAGGAGCGCGGTTGCGAGGTCTACATCCTGAACCGCAGTGCAGCGCCGGCGAAAAAATTAGCTCATCAGGCGCGGGCCCGGATGGTGAAGCGTCCTGACCTGAAGAAGCTGGCCTTCGACGTGATCATCAATGCCACTCCTGTAGGCATGGGAAACAGCCGGGAAACACCCTTGCAGGACAAAGAGATCAATGCGCGCTATGTCTTTGATATGGTTTACGATCCCGCCGAAACCCGGCTGCTGAAGCTGGCCCAGGAGCGAGGCGCGCAGGTGATCCCCGGCATTGAAATGTTCGTGCACCAGGCGGCCCGCCAATTCGAAATCTGGACCGGCAAGCCCGCCCCCTGGGATGAGATGCTGCGCGTCGTACTGCTGGCTCAACAGGAACGCGCCAACCGCGCAACGCAGCCCAAGTAGCATGGGGTTGATGCTGCTCGCTAATAAAAAGTTGCATTTTTGATGCTGCCCAAAGTAAGATGCACTTAGGGAGTGCGACTGTAAAGCGCTTCCAGGTTCGTAGCCCTGTACCGCCCGTTTCCTTACTTCCAAGTTCGCTTTTCAAGCTTTGGCGACAAAACTCGACGTGAGAGGCGGCTTGGTCCGTCTCCATCCCGGTTCGGAGAGTCAAACATGGCGTGGTACGCGTACTGTCTTACCGAGCATCAAACCCTTCCCAATGGAACCCGCACTCGCCGCCCTTTCCTGCTAGAGGGCGTTCAAGGAGTGAACGGCGCTGCGGTTCTCAGCTATCCCAGTGGCGAATTCGCGGTCATCGTCAGCGAATATGACCACACAGCCGGTGAGCTAGACCAGAAAGCCGCAATTGAGCACGCTCGCGTAGTCAGCAACTGCTTCCGCAATTCCACGGTCCTACCTTTTAAATTCGGCACCATTTTCGATAGCGATGACGCCCTCCGCCAGGCGGTCCGGGTCAACCGGCGCGCCTTTGGCCTGAGCGTCGCCCGGCTACGGGGCAAGTCCGAAATGCACATCAAGCTGGTGGTGCGTGACGGATCCCTGCGCGAAGCCATGATCGACGTCGAACTCCCGGACACGGTGGGCGGCGACTATCTTTCCAAACTGCGGGTGAAAGCCTCCCGTGAACGCGAACGGCAGACCAAAGCCCGGGCTCTATCCGTACAGGTCCACAAGCTTTTCAACCCGCTCGAGGAAGAAGTCAGCTGCAAGAAGGTCGCTCCCGAGGGCATGCTGATCGACATTGCCCACCTGATCGATACCAAGAGCGTGGAAAAATACCAGAACCGCTATAACACCGCCGCTAAGCAGTTGAAGAACTGCGAAGTCGCGATCAGCGGACCGTGGCCTCCGTACCACTTCCTGCCGGGCAAGCTGCGCACTGTCGCCGGCAACAGCTAGAGAATTCCGAAGCCCATGGTTGGATTTCCGGCCATGGGCTTTTCTATGTTTGCACCGGCAGTGCAGCGAATATGCATTGTTCTGCACTTCTGATTCTTTCCTTTTTTTGAGGGAGTGCCTGCGCTCCCTCCTGCCGGAAATGCAAATATCTCAAAACACGTTGCTTACTCGTTGCGTGATCCGGATCACGGCCCGCCGCCATTTTGGCGCGGCAAGTGCTCCCTCCCTTGCACTAAGAGGCCGCAAACTCTAGCCACATGACCTTCACTATTGACATGCTGTGTCACTTCCCGAAAAGTCGTTCCGGCTGGCGGAGCGACTCCTTGCATCGCCTTTCCTGAAATCGCCCACCACATTCGTAGCCTCTGAACGTGGCCCCAGAAATGGGGCCATTTTTAGTGCCTTCGCTGGGACTTTGAGCGTAATGGCGATGTTTCAACAGCTAGCGTCCTTTCAATCATTCCCCGTCCAACCGCAAACATCAAAAGCGAGTGTTTCCTGTTGATTAACTCGGATGGCAGACGGATAATTTGCTCTGTGGAGAGCAAAGAAACACGTCGGCCTAGGTTCTGGTTATGGGTTTTAATTGTCGCCCTGACCGCCCTCATTTGGCCGTGGGACCGCACTGTTCGCCGGATGCTTGACACGCCTCGCTTCTTCGCTTCCCCCTCGCAGCCCATGAAGTAAGAAACCGAGCAGGGCCGGGCCGCTAAAAATAAAAAAAAAAACTTACGTGCCCAGCGTAAGGCCATGGTGAGCGTAATGGCGATGTTACAACAGTTGACATCGGGTAAGCTGTGATCGCGGGGTTGTGAACGCCGATGAGAAGAGGATTCGACGGGAAGCGTTTGTTGTTCAGAATCCTCGTTTCCCTGTTTGCAGTTGTCGCCTGCTCTCAGGCGTTGCAAGGTTTTATGGGTCCCAAAGATTACCTCTCCATCGCCGTCCCGCGTGGAGTCGCCGCCGTAGGTGTCATGTGGTGCATCGGACTCTTTGACTCATTCAATCCAGACTAGCAAGTCGCGTAACGTCCAATGCATCGGGCAACGAACAAATCGCGATGTTACGCCAAGCAACTTCGGTGATGCCTGTCACAGTGACTCATGACCGAATGAGGTGTAATCTCCTATCCCGTCCCTGTATGGAGGTGCTCGATGAAGCGACGCTGGGTGATCGTGGCCATCGCTAGCATGGCTCTGATTGGCGCAAGCATCGTCGTTCGCATTGAGCGTAAGAATCGTCAACTCGCGAAGCAGGCGGCAGCATACCGTATCCGGGCGGAACACGGGGATGCGGAATCGCAGTGGAGGCTGGGCGCGATGTATTACTACGGCAGAGGCGTGCCCAAGGACTATGTCGAGGCCGTACGTTGGTACCGCAAATCCGCCGAACAAGGAAATGCCAACGGTGAGTACTCCCTTGCTCACATGTATCATGAGGGGCAAGGACTCCCTCGGGACGATTCAGAAGCAGTACGCTGGTGCCGAAAAGCTGCCGAACAAGGCGACGCTCTCGCGCAGGACGCTCTGGGGATCATCTATCGCCGAGGCCAAGGGGTGCCACAGGACTATACAGAGGCTGTCCACTGGTACCGCAAATCCTCCGACCAAGGTTATCCGCAGGCTCAATACGACCTAGGCTTTATGTATTACTACGGCTACGGTGTGCAACGGGATCGCGTTCAGGCAAACGACTTGTTTCAGCAAGCTGCTGCTCACGGGAACGAGGACGCTAAGCGAGCGCTTGAGTGTGATAGGAAAGGTATTTCAATCGATCCCGGTGCGGGTCTTCGAGGCCTTCAATAAAGTCGCGTGTCATCTCGTTCGGACACAAGAATGTCAACTGGCGAAATCAGGGCTTTACACTTGTAACCTTTCGGTTACGAGTGTTATCGCCGCTGCACTCAAAATCAGCGGGGTTCTCATTTGTCGGTTCGGTCGGATACACTGACGACCGACCATGTTCAACCTTCGCGTGTGTTTTGTCTTTTCCCTCATAGCATTCTCGGCTTCATCGATTGCAACTCAAGCCCAAACCCAGAAACCGACCCCGTCACCGTCTCCGTTCTCCGGTCCGCCCCAGATGTCGCCGGCGCAGCAGGAGAATTTTCCCCTTCCCCTGCTCGATGAATTGGCGGCAATCAAGGCGGCCGCGTTGGCGGACGACTACGCCTACCGGCAAGTCGCGCACTTGACGGAGAACATCGGGCCCCGGCCCAGCGGATCGCTGCAGGCCAAGGCTGCCGTGGATTACGTGGCCGACCAGCTGCGGCAACTCGGGCTCGACGTCCATTTGGAGCCGGTGAAAGTTCCGCACTGGGTCCGGGGAGGGGAAACCGCCGAACTCGTGGAGTATCCCAGCCAGGCTGCAGGCGCTTCGCAGAAGATCGTTCTCACCGCGCTGGGCGGAAGCGCGTCCACTCCCGCCGAAGGAATCACGGCCGATCTGGTAGTGGTCAACAATTTCGACGAACTGAAAGCGCTCGGCCGGGATAAGGTCGCCGGCAAGATTGTTTTGTTTAACGAAATTTTCGACAAGCAGAAGGCCGCCGCCGGACTAGCATTCATCGCCTACGGGGAAGCTGTTCGCTATCGCGCCGCCGGACCGAAGACCGCTGCGGAACTCGGCGCCGTTGCCGCCCTGGTTCGTTCCGTGGGCAACGCCGACTACCGGCTACCTCACACCGGATTCAGCATTCCAGCCGGAATTCCCGCCGGCGCCGTGACTTCGGAGGACGCTGATCTGATCGCGCATCTGGCCGCGCAGGGCAAAGTCCGCATGCATCTCACGCTCACGCCGCAGAAACTGCCCGACGCCAACAGCTACAACGTGATCGCTGACCTGAAAGGCAGCGAGCATCCCGAGCAGATCGTCGTGGTCTCCGGACACCTGGACTCCTGGGATCTCGGTACCGGCGCCATTGACGACGCGGCCGGCATCGCCGTGGCCATGGAAGCCGCCGAGATCATTCAGAAGCTGCACCTGCATCCCAAGCGTACGCTGCGAGTGATTGCGTGGATGGACGAGGAAAACGGCGGCGCGGGCAGCCAGGCGTACAGCAAGGACTACACCAATGAATTTCCGAAGCATGCGGCTGTCATCGAAAGCGATTCCGGCGCGGCCCACCCGCTTGGCTTCGATATCAAGATGACCGTGGCGGCTGCCGAACTTCTGCGCCCCGTGCTCAATGTTCTGCAAAGCTTCGGAGCCAATGCCCTGCAGCCCAGCAGCTACCCGCCGGGCGCGGATATCGCCGCGATGTCCGAGGCTGGAGTGCCCGCGTTAGGACTGATGCAGGATAGCCGCACGTACTTCAACTACCATCACACCGCAGCCGACACGCTGGACAAAATCGATCCGCGCGAGTTGCGCGAGAACGGCGCCGCGATGGCCGTGATGGGTTACGCCTTGGCCACGATGAAAGATCCGTTGCCGCGGTAGTGTCCAGTGGCTAGTGGTCAGCAAAGCCAACGCCCTTGATTCCGGATTTGCCCGCTGCCGACTGACCAACGACCAAGGACCACCGACCACAGGTTTATGAAACTTTCCCCCTCCCCGCTCCGTATCTCTTGCTAACCGAACGAAACGGCATCCGTCTATGAAGGCATAAGGGGTTAAGGCCATGAAAACACAAGCATGGGGATGGCTGGTGGCGGCAGTGCTGGCAGCCGGATTGAATGCAAGCTATCACGATGGCGGCTTGGAGTGGGCCCACCGCATCGCCGGCAGCGTCGAGCACAGCAGCAACGCCGTCCTGGCGCTGGCCACCGGACACGCCGATCGCTTTCTGGCCGAGGCCCAGATCCTTGGGGCTCGCCAGGAAACGGCTTCCTGCCCTTTGTCGACCGCTCTGGCCAGGATTCAGACCAGAATCGCTCGCTCGCGCATGGGCGCCGGTAATTTTAATGACAGTTTCGAAGTAATGTCGGCCCGCGAGGAAGCGGATATGGCAAAGATTGAAGCGAATCGAGCGCGCATCGAAGCGGAAGTGGCCCGCATGCGCGTCCCGGCTGCTGATTTCACACCGGTCGCGGTTTCCCTACGCGAAGTGGTTTGTCCGCGAGCGCGCTACACGATGCCCGAGATGCCGCAAATCAAAATGCCGGTTGCGCCCGTGATCCATTTCGACGCACCGGGCACAGGTCCGGTTTAGAACATTCCGATTTGCCTCCCTGATTTGCTCGGGCGCGGATAACCCTCCGCGCCCTTTTTTGTGTAGGGGCGGACGCATTCGTCCGCCCCGCGACCCTGAGCGAAGCGAAGGGGAGCGTGCGGGCACCGTCATTCGGTTCAACTCTTTCCTCGCGTCCGACAGCCCTCTATTGCGCGCTTCGCGCGCAACTCCGGACGAATGCGTCCGGAGCTACATTTTCGGTTCATGTAGGGGCGGACGCATTCGTCCGCCCCGCGAGCGAAGCGAGCGTGCCGTGCGCGAATCCATGGCACTACCGTGCTCGTACCCAACCCGGTTCCCGCCTGTGCAAATCCTCTAATTTTTCGCCTATCTCAATTCGAGAAATGCAGCTATAGTGAAAAAGCTCAGCGATTCCTCACGACAACTGTCCTGAATTGATGGCGCGAAAAAGCGGATCCACCATCATG